>Ga0067045_1002403_pt1 | contig 155201 bp, 152 predicted proteins | sample TerdegcTABiofilm_FD_59184 | JGI IMG/M metagenome (GOLD analysis project Ga0067045, IMG submission 59184) | Combined Assembly of (Gp0054472, Gp0054536) Wastewater bioreactor microbial communities from Singapore -Terephthalate degrading... | reverse complement strand
ATCACCGAAGCCGGGACGTACAAAGCCAGGGCGTTTAAGGACGGCCTGCCCAGCGACCTGCTCGTGGCCTCCTATACCATCGCCGGTCCCGGAGCTCCGGCCAAGCCCGTGCTGGCAGCAGGGAACGCAACGGCCTCCAGCATTGAAATAACCTGGAATGCCGTACCGGGCGCCACCGTCTATCGACTATACCGGGCAACTGCTGACAGCGGCCCCTTCGCAAAGGTCTATGAGGGCGATAGCACCTCATATACCGACCTGGGACTATCAAAGGGAAAAACATATTTTTACAAGGCCACTGCCGGAAACGATTATGGGACGTCCCAGGAGTCCGAACTCCTATCTGCGGAAACCGCCATTACCACGCCGCAAATAACCGCTAAAAACGGAAAATATGCAGCCAACTCCAACAATGGGACCCAGGACGGCACGAAAACAGGCTATGAGCAAAACCTGTTCACAGCAGAAGGGACCATCCCCGTGCTTGTTTCCGCTTCATATGCGGTCAAAAGGGGCGCCGAAAGCCAGACTTCGTATACCGGAGCCCTGGCCGAATTTGTGGGCGAAGCAACCGGCTGTTATGTGGTGTCTAAAGCTTACAACGACGGCGAAGACGCGAATATCGACGCGGCCAGCGCCTACCGGGATTACGTGGTTGATCTGGTAAAGAATAAAGGCATCAAGTACTTGATTGACATTTCCTCAGTAAGCACCAGTTACGTTCTGGACTTTGCCACCAGCACCTCCAGCGAAAACAGGAATTACAGGCTGGTAAACAACAGCACAGCGATTATCAATACCATTGACGATCTTATAAAACAATACGGATTCGATCCATACCGGTTGAATGGCTACGCTTCTTCCACCACCGTGGCCCGCGACGTAAACACCAGGACCGGCATCCCGGCCATGCAGGTCAAGATAAGCAGCGACTACAGAATGAGTGGTGGCACACAGGCGGAGAAACATGAGAAATTCAATACCATGGAGGAGTTCCTTGCCGACCTGGTAAATCGTCTTAACAGCCTTTCCTCCGAAGATTCAACTTCGGACACGACAGATGGCGGGTCAGCCAGCAGCGGTCATGTCCTGCAATACTTGCCGGATCCCGGGCAGGGAGCCCGCTTGAGCCTTGACAACAAACCGGACGGTATTGCAAGCGTCCCTGCTTCGGAAATACTCAACCTAAACGTCAATAACACTCCGCTGATGTTAGAGAAGTCAAACCTGCGGGTCACATACGGGCCACGGTCCTTAGCCAACGCTTTTTCGAAGGAAACCCTGGCAGCTGGAGATGCCAGTATTGAACTGGGGATCAAGGAATTATCCCCGCAAGAGAAGGATGAGTTGATAGCAAACGCTCAACTGAGAGAAGACACCGGCTTGTTCCAGATCGAATTGGGCCCGCAAGGCAAGCCTCTGTTTGTTCAGGTTACTGCCAGCATAGTTCGGTCCGGGCCAGAAGGCACAAGCAGCATCCCCTTGGAGAATTTAGGTGAACCGATGGCTGTAACCATTGACCTGTCCCATTTGGGTGTGCTCTCCCAGGAGATGATCGACAGGCTAACCGGGGTGCGGTTCGATAATATCAACGGAAATATAGTGCCGGTGAAACTTGGCGGCACGTATGATCCCAATACCATGACCTTTACCTTCTATTCTGATAAAAAATGCGTGTTCGGGGTTTTGCAGGCCAAGAAGCTGGTTAGCCTGAAGCTGAAAATGAACAGCCCGTGGATCACCATCAGGAACATTGCCAAGAAACTTGAGACAGCTCCAGCCATCGTCAACGGCCGGGCCATGGTCCCCGTCAGGCTTATCAGTGAATGCCTGGGAGCGAAGCTCCTGTGGTTGGCTAAAGAAAAGGAAGTCCGGATCAATTTGGAAGGGAAAGAACTGCGGCTGCCGATCGGCAAAACCGGTCCCGGTCTCGATGTGCCGGCAGTCATAATGAATGGCCGCGTTATGGTTCCGGTGCGATATGTATCCGAGATGCTGGGGGCTTCGGTGAAATGGTTCCCGGATAATAAAAGAGTGGAAATCATCAAGTGAACCATATAGCTCAGAAAGGAAGAGCGATGCGATGAGAAAGATAATCCGAATTACAGCAGTTGCAGTTCTGATTGCAGCCGTTGCCCTACCTACCATGCCGAATTGCCTGCTGGCCGGCGAGATAACAAAAGAAGAATTAACGAAGATGAACGCCAAGTACTACGACAACAAAAACAACGGCCGGCCCGGCCAGGCTGACAATGTATATTATAAAATACGGGATCAAAAAGTCATTTTGTCGGCCCCGTATGCGGTTAAGGCCGGAGAGAAGCCGCAGGCCACTCAAAGCGGAACTTTGGTCGAGAATGCCAGCAGCAAGGCAGGGTGCTCATTTATTTCCAAGGCATATAACGACGGGGAAGACCCTCATGTCGACATTTCCAGCAAGTACCGGAACGTTCTCTTTGATCTGGTGCAGAAAAACAAGATCAGATTTCTGATTGACATCGTACAGATGTTCAGCGGGGACAACCCCAAAAAAGCAGACATAGTAATATTTACCAATAACTTTGAAACGGTTGGCAATAGAGAAGAACTGGAGAAGATAGTGCAGTCTGCCGCGGAGAAATACAACCTGTCATATGACTGGTCAAGCAAGCGGTTACCGGCAACAAATGTGGTCATGGACATGCTGGCCCGAGCAAAGCTGCCAGGCATGCAAATCAGGATTTCCAGCGAGTACAGGACCAATACGGATATGGCGAAGTACAACGCCATGGTCAATTTCTTGGCGGACCTGGCCCAAAAAATTGCTCCCATGGACATGACTCCGGCCGCTGATAACACCGGCGACTCTTCCGACAGCAAAGAAGGAGAGGATTCTAAAGCAGCTGCGGGACAAGAAATCACATCCAAGCAACTGTCGGCGGTTAATTCCAAGTACGGCGCCGACGACAGCAACGGACGGCCCGGTCAGCCCAACAACGTTTATACGGAAGTCCGCGACCTGCGGGTGATATTATCGGCGCCATATGCTGTAAAGGCGGGAACTAAAAGCAACGCAATACAGACAGGGTCTCTTGTGGAGTTTGCAAGCAGCAGGGCCGGCTGCTCGTTTATCGCCAAGGCATACAATGACGGTGAAGACGCCAACTCAGGCAGCGGCAGTGTATACAGGGACACCCTCTTGAAACTTGTCAAGGAGAACCAGATCAGGTTTCTAATCGACATTGCTCAAATACTGAAAGGGGACACCTCGAAAAATGCCGATGTGGTTGTATTTACAAATGGCGGTAAAACCCTGATGCAGAACAAGGAAAAAATTATGGAAACAGTAAATGCGGCAGCGGAAAAACACAGGTTATCAATCGAGTGGTCACCAAGGACCCTGGCATCCACCTATGTACTGAGCGATATGTATTCCAGGGGAAAGATGCCGGGGATGCATATGCGGATCTCCAGCAATTACAGGACCAGTAAAGATATGGAGAAGTACAACACCATGGTCAATTTTCTGGCGGATGTGGTGGCCGGGATTGCACCCTTATATACGGAAAAAGCCATGAAGGAAGCGGGGCAGATTAGCCTTACCCTGGACAGTGACGAGGTTTCGTACGAAGTAACGACCAGGCTTACCACCGCCCCTGTGGTTAGGGACGGGATCCCCATGGTTCCCTTGCGGGTGGTTATTGAAGCCCTGGGAGGAGAGGTGGAATGGATTGGAGAAAGAAGAACGGCGCGGATCAGGCTGGAAGGAAAGGAGGTGGATCTGGTCCTGGATCAGGCTGGTCCTGGCTGGGCAGCGCTGGCGACAACCATTGACGGGCATCTCATGGTGCCGCTCGGTTATGTAACGGAAGCGCTGGGCGCCAACGCAGTATGGAACCCAGAGACAGGGACCCTGGAAATAATTAAGTAAAGGATAAAGTCGCAAAATTTATTTCACATGAGGTGATAATAACGTGCAAAGGACAGTAAGACCAAGGAGCCTCAGGAACATTGCTGTGGTGCTGATAGCCATACTGTTCATCATGGTATTGATGGCAGGATGCGCTTCCGCCGATAAAACCTCCGGATCCAAAAGCAACGCTGAAGAAAGCACGGCTGCTGCTGGCGCCGCCAACCAGTCCAGCGCGCAGAAGAGCGCCGATTCCTCTTCGGGTACGGCCGAGGGTTCCAAATCAACAGAGGGAACAGAGGTCAACATACAGCTCAGCGGGGCCTTGACCAAAAGCGAAGTGCTTAAAATAAATGCGAAATACTCTGCTGAGGACAACAACGGAACCAAGGGACAACCAAACAATGTTTTTAGTGCGGTACGGAAAAAGCCTGTACTTTTATCAGCTCCCTATGCGGTAAAGCAGGGAGAGAATTCGCAGGCCACCCACACCGGAAGCCTGGTGGAGATCAGCAGCACCCGCGCCGACTGTTCGTTTATTGCCAAGGCCTACAACGATGGTGAAGACCCCCATGCCGATGCCAAAAGCGTGTACCGGGACACCATATTGGAGCTTATAAAAAAGAACCGCATTAAGTATGTGGTGGACATTGCCCAAATTAAAAAGGGCGATAATCCCAAAAAGAAGAACATAGTGATATTTACCGATAACCTTAAGTTCATCAATAACTCCAGCAAGATCCAGAATGCGGTCAAGGCGGCCGCAGAAAAGAGCGGGATATCTTATGATTGGTCTGCGGAAAGCGTCGATACCACTAATGTGGCCAGTGTAGTGTATAAACAGGCTGGCATTCCCGCCTTGCATATCAGGATTGCTAGCGAATACAGGACTACCAACGAAATAGATAAATATAACCAAATGGTCATGTTCCTGACCGAGCTTGCGAACCAGTTGGCAGGCATTTAGCCCAAAGTCCAGCCCAAGATGATGTTGAGTTGACTGTATGAGAAAAATAAGCGGTAAGATCATTTTAGCCAACGTTATAGTTCTTGGCCTGATAATAATAGCCGGTTTGCGGCTGGCATCACCCCTCGCCCCTAACAAAGCCCCGACCGGGATTTCCGGCGTGGAGCATGAAACGCTTGCGGCAGGGTCTTCTCCGGTGATACAAGAATTACCAGGCACAACCACTGACGACGCTCCCGGCGCTTCACAATCCAGAGGCACTCAGGAAACGGAAAACGGACGGGCTGCCGGTGCAGATGCCAACCCTAAACCTGCCGGGAAAACTGCCGGCACGGCTGTTGCTGAACAGAACCAGCAGGAAAGGCTGGCTGTAACCGATGCCCCGGCGAGGAAAACGGCTGTGATAACGAAGGAACAGGCAGAGGAGGCGAACGCTAAATATAAAGAAAACAATAACTTTGGCCGGCCGGGAACGCAGCGCAACCTATACTATAAGATCGGGGATCTGCCAGTCATTTTATCGGCTCCTCATGCAGTAACCCAGTGGCGCGACAACAAGGTGAAAGTAGCTGACGCCTATACAGGGGCAATAGTGGAACTGGTTAGCCAGCGCGTTAACTGTTCCTACATTGCCAAGGCATTTAACGATAACACTGATGCCAATGATGATGAGAAAAGCGACTACAGAGACTTTCTGGCCGACATCATAATCAACAACGGCATCAAGTGCTTGCTGGACATACACGGCGTAAACTCTGAAATGGACACGGACATTGATATCGGAACAAATTATGACCTCAATATAAATAAAGACAAGCGGATCAAGGCACTTGTATTAGATTTGGCAAAACAGTATGGCCTGAAATGTACCTGGAACAAGTATTATCCGGCTTCCAATCAAAACAGGGTGTCGACTGACATTCACAGGAGAACCGGCATACCTTCGCTGCAGATAGAAATAAATGGCCAATACCGTTTTCGTGGCGCAGAACCAGAAGAGGTAAAATTAGAAAAGTTTAATGTCATTGTCAGCTTTATTGAGGAGCTGTGCGTGAAGCTGTCAGCACAGGTTTCGCAACAATAAATTGCGGGTCGCCCTGCCTCCGCGAGCGGAGGCAGGGATTTTTTTAAACAAAGCGTTTAATGGAAATTAAAGCAATGAATAGAAATAAAGCCGGGACAGGACTGCAAAAAAGATGAAAATCGAGAAATAAGAGAAAAACCAGGAAGTTTGGGAAAAGAATGAGAATATATCAAAAGAAAAAAAGTGGTGGGGTGTTGCCTGTGTACATTGCAAACAAGACGAAAATTGTGGTGATGGTGGTGATTGCGGTTCTGAGCTTTGTGTTGTTGAATGTTTCCGGTTGTACGGGAAAAAGGAGCGAGCCTGCAAATAAACCGCAGTCGGGTGCAGCATCAGTGCCCGCCGCGGCACCCGAACAAAGCAAAGACGGAGCGGAATTGAGACTTGACAGGGACGACAAGGGATATAACGGGGTAGTATCAGCGGCCAGGCCGGAAGCATCTCAGGTCGGCATTGATATTCTAAAGCGGGGCGGCAATGCGATTGACGCCGCGGTGGCCACTGGTTTTGCCCTGGGAGTGCTGGAACCATATGCTTCCGGACTTGGCGGCGGGGGATTCATGTTAATCAGATTTGCCAGGACCGGAGAGGTTATCATGCTGGACTTCAGAGAAACCGCTCCAGGGAAAGCTGCACCGGACATGTACAAGCTGGACAAGAATGGAAATCCAATGGGGAAAGAGAATACTGTGGGCATAAAAGCGGTGGCCGTTCCCGGCGAGGTTGCGGGGTTGCTTACGGCTTTGGAGAAATATGGGACCATGAAACGGGAAGAAGTATTGAAACCAGCCATTGAATGGGCGGAGAAAGGTGCCCCAGTGACGCCGGTTTTTGCTGAAACCGTGAACGAACAGTATGATAAGATCGAGCCATTTGAACAGACCAGGGCCATTTTTCTGAAAGGCGGGCTTCCATATGAGCCAGGGGATAAAATAATCATGTCCGACCTGGCCCGATCATTGCGTCTGATTGCTCAACAGGGCAAGGATGCTTTTTACAAGGGCGCAATCGCCAGGGCCATTGTCGCTGAAATGGAAAGGCAGGGCGGACTGATCACCATGAAGGACCTGGCTAATTACAAGGTGATAATGCGCAAACCGGTTACAGGCACTTACCGCGGCTATGAAATAATATCCGCCCCGCCCGTCAGCACAGGAGGGACTCATCTCATCCAATTGCTGAACATAGTCGAGAATGCCGACCTTAAGCACATGGGGTTTAATACGGTGGACAGCTGGCATGTATGGGCAGAAGCGATGAAAATGGTGTTTGCGGACCGGACGAAATACATGGGCGATCCTGATTATGGCAAGGTGCCTTTACGGGGTCTCCTTTCCAAAGAATACGCCCGGCAACAGTTCAACAGGATTGACATGGCCAAAGCTACGGCGAATGTAACGGAAGGCGACCCTTGGAAATATGAGTCGGGGAGCACAACGCATTATTCGGTGATGGACAAGGAAGGCAACATGGTGGCTGTTACCAAAACCCTAAACCATTTCTTCGGATCGGGGGTCGTCGTGCCGGGGACCGGTATCCTGTTGAACAATGAGATGGCTGATTTCACTGCCGGCAAGGGGGCGACCAATAACATCGGACCCGGCAAAAGGCCGTTGAGCAGCATGACCCCCACCCTGGTCCTGAAAGACGGCAAGCCTTTCCTGACGGTTGGATCGCCTGGGGCCGACAGGATAATTGCAGCGGTTGCTCTGGTCATCAGTAATGTGATTGACCATGGAATGGATATCCAGGAGGCCATTAACGCCCCCAGGTTGTTTACCTTGCAGAGCGGGTCGCTGTTCATTGAAAACCGCATTTCCGGAGAGGTGAGGGAAGGTCTTAGAAGCCGCGGTCAGAAGATTTCCGTTAAGAAGGATTACGACCTGTATTTCGGAGGGGTCCAGGGAGTGATAAGAAATGAACAGGGTGAATTGCATGGCGGAGCGGATCCCAGGAGAGACGGGCAGGCTGTGGCCTATTAACTGTTTGATTTAATAATATGGGATGGAGGCGAATGGAATTGCTGGCTGTTAGAAAATATTGCCAACAGGTTAAACGGATTACAGGTGAAGGGATTGCTCGCAGTATAAAAGCGTGTTTGTGGTTGCTGGTAGCCCTGCTTATATCTGCGGCGGTGGTGGGCTGCAGCGGGGCCAAGGATAACAAGCCTTCGGTTTCGTCTGTTCAGGGCACTGAGGTCAAGGGGCTGATGGGACCCATAGCAGAACTGCCGGCTGCGATAGTTTCAGTCGGCCAAAGCGCCGACGTACAGATGGCAAAAGCACTGGCGGAAAGAGCTGGCTTGCAAATAAAGTTTCTGCCGCAAGTGACGGCGGATGAGCTGAAAGACTTCAAAACGCTAATTATGGTGGTGGGTGGAAGCTCCAAGGGGCTCGGAGCGGCAGGGGTCAAAGTTGAAGACGAGGTTGGAAGAATAAAAGCGGTGCTGGCCAGAGCCAAGGAACAAAAAATCGCCATCATCGGCATGCATATCGGCGGAGAGGGCCGGCGGGGAGAAATATCGGACAAATTTATCCACGCGGCCATGCCTGCAGCCAATTATATGATCGTGGTAAAAAGCGGCAATAAAGACGGCGTGTTTACAAATATTGCGGTCCAAAACAACATACCTCTGGATATCGTCGAAAACATTTCGGAAGCTGCCGGACCGTTGAAGAAGGCCTTTAAATAGTTTAAATAGCGGCAAAGAATTGCCACTGCAGTGCCGGCAGTGTCAGCGCAGTTATAGGTAATAGGGGGAAGTTCAATGCAACCTGAGTTGGTTATTTTATTGGTTATGCTTGCTGTATTTGCCGCAGGATGTTTTGTTGTCAAACTGCCGGTAGGCATTGCCTTGGCCCTAGCTGCGGCAGCTGGGGCTCTTGCTGCGGGAGAAGGGATACCGGTGCGTCACCTGGTGGAAGGGACTTTTGTATATTTGGATACCGTGGTGGTAATTGCAACCGCCATGATGTTCATGAAGGTTGTCCAGGAGTCGGGTGCGCTTATGGCGTTGAGCGGACACCTGGTTTGCCGATTTTACAAACATCCGGCTATACTCTTGATTTTTTTGATGGTTATCGTCATGTTTCCGGGTATGATCACTGGCTCGTCCACTGCTGCTGTTCTGAGCGCGGGCAGCATCATTGCCCCTGTTCTGATAACGATGGGGTTGCCAGCAACGAATGCGGCAGCATTTATCGCTATGGGCGGGTTGTTGGGGATGATCGCCCCTCCCGTTAATATTCCGGCGATGATAATATGCAGCGGTGTGGACATGCCATATGTCGGTTTTGAGATCCCTGGGTTCCTGCTGAGCATTCCCCTGGCCATTTTTTCGGCGCTGTTTCTGGGCTGTCGGCACTGCATGGGCCTGGACCATGACAGAGTCGCAAGCAGAATTGAATTACAGGAGCGTAAGAATTACGGACCACTTATTTACCTGCCGATAGCAGTCGTTATAGCCCTGATGATCTTGAGCAAAATTTTTCCTCTTCTGATGCCTAATTTGGGAATGCCGGTAATATTTCTCATCGGCAGTTTTGTGGGCCTGTTTACCGGCGAGAGGATTAACGCCGTCAGGGCCGCTAAAGATGCCATCAGAGAGGCGTTGCCGGTCATGGGCATTCTCATGGGTGTGGGGATGTTTATTCAGGTCATGACTCTTACGGGAGTGAGGGGGTACGTAGTGGTAAGCTGTTTAGGGCTGCCGTCCTTCCTGCTGTACCTAGGCCTTGCCCTGGCAGTTCCGGTTTTTGGCGCGGTATCGGCATTTGGATCGGCATCAGTGCTGGGAGTCCCGTTTGTTCTGGCCTTGCTTGGGCAGAACCAGGTTATCACCGTGTCGGCCATTTCGCAGCTGGCGGGGCTGGGAGATCTAATGCCCCCGACGGCCCTGGCCGGCATATTCGCTGCTCAGGTGGTTGGTATTGATAATTATTTCTTAGTCCTGAAAAAATGTATTGTTCCAGCCCTGGTCTGTGTGTTTTGTTCTCTGTTGTTTATATTATGCTCCAACGTCATGGCCTCAATAATTTTTTAGCGAGAAGGAGGCGTGCAGCCATTTGGAACTTGTTTACCGTTTGATTGTATTGCTGCTCTTGTTGGCGGTGTTGCAAGCTTTATATGAGGAGAAAGATTTGTCAAAACAGGCCAATGCGGCGCTGGTCATTATCCCCTTGGTTTTGAGAGTGTTGATGATCAAATAGAAGTCCCGATATTTTTCAATTTCAAGAGGAGAACTAAAATGAAAAGCAACAGGATCACAGCTGCCGCCTTGTTGGCAATATCCTTGTTTTGCGCAATTACGGCGGCCAAGGAATTCCGAGACATGTGGAAAGAAGAGCCGATTGCCAGAGGGCCGGGGGTTGCAGAGGTCAGGAAACTGAGCGATTATTTTCCAAAACTTAAAGGAACGATTGGCGATACGGACATTTTTGTATTAAACGGCAGCAAACCCGGTGGCAGTATTCTGGTTCTGGCTGGCACACACGCCAATGAACCGGCCGGATTGGTAGCTGCGGTTTTACTGATTGAAAATGCTAAACTTGAATCAGGCCGGATGTTTGTGGTCCCCAGGGCCAACAGGAGCGCTCTTACCCATAATGATCCACAGGAGGGTTCGCCGCAAAGATTTACAATCAAAACGCCTTGGGGGGCGAGATGGTTCCGCTATGGCTCCAGAGCAACCAACCCCGTCGTGCAGTGGCCGGATCCGGACGTATATATCCACGCCTCTTCCGGCCAACGGCTGTCGGGGAACGAGACCCGCAACCTCAACAGGAGCTATCCCGGCAGACCTGACGGCAATTTTACCGAACAGGTCGCATTTGGGATAACAGAGCTGATACGCCAGGAAAAAATTGACCTAACAATCGATCTCCACGAATCTTCGCCGGAATACCCGGTGATAAATGCCGTCGTTGCTCATGAACGGGCGATGCCTCTTGCCTCCGAGGTAATTATCAGCCTGCAGCTGGAAGGGATACCGTTTAGCCTGGAGCCGTCCCCCCGAAACCTCAGCGGCTTAAGCCACCGGGAATTGGGGGACTATACTGATACCCTGGCCGTGCTTATGGAAACTGCCAACCCTTCCCAGGGGAGACTAAGGGGCAAAACAGACGAGAGTCTTGTCCTTACTGGGATTGATCACAGCTATGAGCAGGCTGTCAAACTGGGGAGGCTATTTGTATCCTTTGATGAGACAGGTCACCCCCTTGAACAGAGGGTAGGCCGGCATTTGGCCGGTGTACTAGAGTTTGCCAGAGCATTCAGCAAGATCTACCAGGACAAGCCCATAATTATTAGCAATGTGCCCGGCTATGACGAATTGCAAAAAAACGGAATCGGCCGTTACCTACTTCCTGTGAAACAATAATTGTAATAACATAATAATATCAAAGGACAACATGGTCTATGGTACCCGCCTATGCAATTTTATAATTTGTTGATGCAAAGCGTGGAGAGCTTGTGGATGATGATTGCCAGAAGCCCAATAACGATTATGCTTCTCTTGGTTGTCCTGGCCACAACAATTTTCCCCATAACCCAAGCGGGCTGTTTGTCGGTGGGGTGGCCCGGACCCTGCTGCCTTATGACCGGGACTGAACTGCAAACGCCGGTATTCGTTAAAGACAGCGGCAGGACTGGTGCCACAGTTATGGTTATTGCAGGCATACACGGCAATGAGCCCGGCGGGGTTAAGGCTGCCGAAAACCTTTTGAATTATCGCCCCGGGAAAGGGAGACTTATTGTTGTTCCCTACGCCAATAAACCGGCCTGTGAGCACGGATTAAGGACGATGGCCCATATGCAAGACCTGAACAGGGAGTTCCCGGGGAAATATGACGGCAAAATGATCCAAAGGCTGGCCTGGGAGATAACTGAACTAATGAGAACCTGCCAACCCGATCTGGTTCTCGATTTGCATGAGGCTGCGGATAAATATGACGAAGAATCAGGCGTACCCGGCCAGACATTGATTATCAACAGCGCCGACGACCTTCCGAAACTGGTGCTGGACGTTATCGACAAACTGAACGGTTCATTGGCGGAAGGGACCGGCTTTACAATTCTGGCGGGAGCGCCCGGAGGGAGTATCAACAGGGAGACCGGCGAAATCCTGGGCATTCCGGTGATTACCGTAGAGACATCGATGAAACAGGATCTGCAGGAAAGGGTCAGGCAGCAGGAGAAAGTCATTTCCCTGTTATTGGAATGTTTTGAAATGGGTTGGTGGTACTATGATTGAAAAGCTCGTTGCAGGAGGTACCATTGCTTATTTGGCCTTTCTGTTTCTGGAGTATGGTTTTGCCACAAGAATCAGAAGCTGTTTTATCCACGTGATTCATGTAAACGGCAGCAGAGGAAAGTCGTCCGTCTGCCGCCTGATAGATTCCGGCCTGCGGCAGGGAGGTTTCCGGGTTTTGACCAAGACCACCGGCACCAGCCCGCGGGTTATTAACGTCGATGGACAGGAGACGGCGCTTACCAGGTGGGGGAAGCCCAGTATCAGGGAGCAACTGAAGGTTATACGGATGGCGCGGCAGCAGGCTGCCCAGGTTGTTGTGCTGGAATGCATGGCTCTTAGGCCTGAACTGCAGGTTGTTTCCCAGGAAAAAATTGTCCGGGCTGACATTGGGGTAGTGACAAATGTCAGGAGGGATCATCTGGAAATTATGGGGCCCACCCTGGAGGATGCCGCCCGAAACATGGGAGCGGTTATGCCCGCGAACGGTATGTTCTTTACTGCCGATGAGAGATTCTTTGAGTTGTACGAGACAATGGGCAGAGAAAAAAAGACGCAGACCTATCTGGTCCGGCCCGATGCTCGGCTGCCGGGAGGAATTGATTTTGCAGATAATGTGGCCTTGGCGTTGCGGGTCTGTGAAGCCCTGGGGGTCGAGCGGGAAACGGCACTCATGGGCATGGCTCGCTACAAAAAGGACCCGGGGCGTTTGAGTTTTTATCAGATGTGGACCTCAGCCGGCAAACATGTTGTATTTGTGAATGCCCTGGCAGCAAATGACCCAGACAGCACCCAGGTTATATATGAAACAATAAAGGCCAAACCATACGCTGGCAATAAACAATGGGTGCTCCTGATCAATAACAGGGCGGATAGGCCCTACCGGATGGTACAATACGTTGAGTGGGTGGCGGGAAAGGGATTCGCCGCCATATGGATAACCGGTGCTTTTGCCCGGTTGATGAAGAAGATGCTCGTGGCCCACGGCTGTTACGGCCAGAACATATTGATTGCCGGGCGGTGGAAAAACCTTGATATAATCGATGGCCTGCAGGAAGATACCGTTATATTTGCGGTGGGCAACAGCGGGGGAGCAAATGAGATGATCGCCCTCATCAAGGAGAAAGGTGAAGAATTTGCTGGATTATAACATTGTAATACTCGGGATATTATTCAGTCTTATCTTTGCCGAAATCACGGGTGTTTCGCCGGGGGGAATGATCGTTCCCGGCTACATGGCTTTATACTACAATTTGCCGCACAGAATCGCGGCTACGGTGGGGCTAAGCCTGATAACTTTTTTGATAGGCAGAATCCTGTTTAATCATACAATCCTCTTCGGCCGGAGAAAATTTGCCGTAATGATCCTGATCAGTTTCACCTGCAGTTACCTTCTGTCCTGGATCGTCGGATACGCAGGATTTATTTATCACCCGGTCGTACTGGTCATAGGATACCTAGTGCCGGGGATCTTGGCCCTGGAAATGGACAGGCAGGGGGTAATAAAGACTGTCGCGGCAATGCTTATTGTAACCTCTATTTTAAAACTGGTAGCGCTGTTGTGGAGTCGATGATGATGAAGAAGCTGGCCGGCAGTGATGTTGTTCTTGTAGTACTGGCCCTGGTGTTGATATCCGGCCTGTATGTTGCGGATAGAATGAAAACACAGACACGGTGCCTGTGGTATGAAGAAAAAGTAAAGGCGGCGAAACTCATGCGCCGGGCTATGGAGACCGTGAAAAATGAGCGAGAGCAGAGAGGGATACCTATCGACAAAACGATTGATATTAACGAGACCGGGTTGATAGGACAGGAATATACACCTATTACAACAACCCTGGGTTCATTGGAATCTAAACGGACCTCAGTCAATCCTGGTTTTGCCGCAGTGGTGGTAGACATGTTGAAAAGGTTGGATGTTAAGGCCGGCGATCGTGTGGCGGTGAATTTTTCGGGGTCTTTTCCGGCATTGAACATTGCAGTGCTTGCAGCAGTGGAGACGCTTGAGCTTCAACCCGTGATAATATCCTCGGTGGGGGCGTCCAGCTGGGGAGCAAATATTCCTGAATACAACTATATTGACATGGAAGAGACATTATACCGCCAGGGGGTTTTTCACCACAGGTCTGCAGCAGTGTCGCTGGGAGGTGACGCTGATGTGGCGCGTGACGTAGACCCCGCCGTGCGGCAGGAGATACTTCGGCGCATCAGGGACTACGGCCGAAGGATTATCATGCAGCCTAACTTGCAGGATAACATTGACGAGCGGCTGCGCATATATATCCAAAATGGCGAAGATGATAACAGCCAGATGCAAAGCAATATCCACGGCCGCAACGATTGGAATCGTCTCCAGACCAGAATCAAATGCTTCATAAATGTTGGAGGGAATCTGGCTGCCATGGGTGCCGGCGAGGATTCTTCATTCCTGAAAGCGGGGATCATTGCCGGAGCCAGAATTGGCGGCGTGCGAACGGACAAGACAGGGCTGCTGGAATTATTCAGGGAGAAGGGCATACCGGTAATCAACTTGTTAAACATTAAAAAACTGGCCCTTGCTTACGGTCTGGCCTTAGATCCTTTCCCCATACCAGAGATTGGGACAGAAAGGGTCTATTACCGGCAGGCATATTCCGTTCCTCTGATATGGTTTTTGCTGGTTCTTTCACTGATGACCGTCATATATTACGGCAAAACGGTCAGGAGAAAAGGTAGGGCCTGAAAAGGTATAATGGAAAAGGGATATGGGAGGACAATGGGGAAGGCGGAGATAAAGGTCGAGAATAAAAACTTGTGGGCCGGTATCCTGTTAGTTGGGCTGGGGTTGCTGGCCCCCAACTTCATTGATGTTCACAGCTTCCATATCTATCAGACGCTGTACATGAGCATCGAGGAATTTAACAGCGGCCTTTTAGTGATGACCGCCTTCAAGCTGGTCATATTAAACTGCATCAGGGGGTTGCCGCATTATCTGGGGGCCTTTTTAATCGCCGAATCTTTAAACATAACGTTCGGGGAAAGGGAGATGAACTGGATACGCGGACTGCTGCCGCTGGCAATCATACCGCTTGTCTACCGGCTTATCCGTTTGATTTATGGCATTGGTTACGACCTTGGGGTTCCTGCGCTTATTGTGCTGACAGGTATACTGGCAGTGGAGAAACTCAACCTGCATACCATCAGTATAATAAAAAAATCATTCATTATAATACTCCTGTTGTTTGGAATGCAATGGATGGATATTGTCCCGGCCCTTGATGGTTTTGGTTTTGGGCGGGGAGAAACCTCCATGGACGTAAAACGGGTAGCGGAGTTTATCGATGGTGTAGACGTCTTGAATTTCGTTGCCGTGACTCTATTTGTGACTCTGTGTTTTAATGCGTTCCTGATTGGAAAAATACTGAGTGATGAGCATCGGCTATTTATTGTGGCCGAGAAGAACAAAGAGGTGGAAAGGGAACTGGCGGAGGCCAGGTTAAGAGCGCAGCAAGCCAGGGCCTGGCAGGAAATGCAGAGTCTGGTGCATGATTTAAAGACACCTTTAACCTCGATTCAAGCGCTGGCTAGCATATCCGAAATGATGGCCGACGACCGAAAAATGCAGACTTACATGAACAAGATTGTACAGGCCGTGGATAAATTGAATATCATGATTTCGGAGATCCTGTATGAAGATATGAGACACAACATAACCACCGGCGATTTGTTTGACTTTGTGTTTGCCCAGATTTCCTTTCAACGGTGGATGGAAAAGATCGAATACCAAAATGAAGCCAAGAATGCGGTCATTTCGGCCAATAAAGTCCGTTTATCCAGGGCGATCATAAACGGTATTGAAAACGCATATAACGCCTTGAGAGACGAAAACGGCTGGATACGTGTCGGGGTGCGGGCGCAGGAGGGAAAAGTGTATATTGACTTGGAAGACAACGGGGTGGGGATTGACAATGCCTTGCTTGGTAGAATATGGGAAACGGGTTTTAGTACCAAACAATCCACAGGTCTGGGGCTGAACTTTATGCGCGACGTGGTTCGCAATCACGGGGGGAGCATCGAAATTCACGGTATGCTGAACCAGGGGACGGTCGTAAGCATAATTCTACCGGAGGTGAACAGTCATTAATAAAACCAGGATACTGGCCATCGATGATTCGGAAGATATCCTATTTGCCCTTTCCGCCATTTGCGAATATCAGGGGTGGGAGTTCCTTGCAGCTAGGGATGCGGAGAAAGGTGCCGACCTGTGCGAAAAAAACAGGCCTGATCTGGTGCTGGTTGATTTTCATATGCCGCGGGTGGACGGCATCAAGGCAGTGCAAAAACTTAGGGAGATAGACAATTTCGTGCCGATCGTGGTTTTGACGGTAGACGAAAGGCAGGAGATAGTGGACAGATTTATAAAAGCAGGCGCGGACGACTTTGCCTTGAAACCGATTCGGGCCCCTGACCTTATTTCCAGGATAAAGGTTCATTTGAAGCAAAAACAAAGGATGCACTTAACAGCGGATCCGCAGGATGAGTATGTTAAGGGTATCAGCAAGGAAACTATGGATATAATTGTCAAGTTCCTGAGAGAGGCGAGAGATTTTGTCACCATGTCCCAGATCTCAAGGGAGACAGGGTTGGCGTATCAAACGGTCCACAGATACTTGCAATATCTGATGGACGCCAAACGGATCGAAATCAGGCAGGAATACGGTAAACAGGGAAGGCCAACTCAGAGATACAGGCTGCTTTGATGTAAGGCTTGATAATGTCTGTGTCCGGCTTTTTTGGCTAGCCGTTTGCGAGTGGCAGGAATTATGCACGCATACGGAGGCACCTTCGCTGGTCTGGTAGTTATAACCCACCTATTTAATAACGGTTTAACAATAAAGTAGGAAGGCCACATAGCTAAAAGCTGTGTGGCCTTTGAATTAAAAATAACGGGGATTTTATAAATCGTTTTTTTTTGATTATGTAGCTGCTGTCTCAATCCGGATTTCGACCTAGAAACGCGGTGTGTCTTTTTTCCGCAGGAAGTCCCCGCTTCACAGAGCAAAAATAAATAATGTTCAGCTAAAGCATACGACACTTTTCAGTCAAAGCTTGTCGTAATCTGGCCGGTTGAAAAAATTGAACTGCCATATGCGCCGGCAATCCGGGCGACGAGAAACCGGTAAGCGGGGGGGCGAGAATTGGAATATGAATATCAGTCCGCTTGTGTTACCATATTATTAGTCCTTAAAATAAAAAAAGAATGACCACCAATAATCACCATGCGCGGGCGCGCCTGGTTAAAGGCATAAGCGGACCGCGCGGCGGGTATGCTTAAAACATCGAGCCTGCCGGCTGGCGGGGCAATATTAGGCGACGGATGAACGCAAACGAAGAAAAACGAACAAGGGGGATGTCTTTAAATTGAGGAAGGTTTACCTGGACCACGGGGCGACGACCCCGGTGCGGGAAGAGGTCGCCAAAGTGGTCGCCGAATATATGACGCAAAAGTACGGGAACGCATCCAGCATCCATGCTTTTGGCCGCGAGGCCAGGGCGGCCGTGGAAAAGGCCCGCGCGCAGGTGGCGGGTTTGCTCAACGCCAGGGCCGAAGAGGTCTTTTTCACCGGTGGCGGCACGGAGGCCAACAACCTGGCCATCACCGGCGCGGTCCTGGCCAACAGCGGGAAGGGCAGGCACATCATCACCTCGGCCGTTGAGCACCACGCGGTCCTAGATACATGCCGCAACCTGCAAAGACAGGGTTATGACCTGACCGTCCTTCCCGTGGACGGGCATGGGCTGGTGAACGTGGAGGACCTGAAAAAGGCCATCACTCCTGCTACCATCCTGATCAGCATCATGCATGCCAACAATGAGGTGGGGACCATCGAGCCCCTGGAGGAGATAGGCCGCCTGGCCAGGGAGCACGGGATCATATTCCATACGGATGCCGTGCAGTCGTTCGGCAAGCTGCACATTGATGTGGAGAAGATGAACATTGACCTGCTGGCCGGTTCCGGGCATAAAATATACGCGCCCAAGGGGATTGGTTTTCTTTATGTGAGAAAGGGTGTCAGGATCGCACCGCTGCATTTCGGCGGCGGACAGGAAGGAGGGTTGCGGCCGGGAACCGAGAATGTGGCCGGTATCGCAGGGCTGGGTTTAGCGGCGGAACTGGCTGGCCGGGAAATGGAAAAAGAGGCGGAGCGCCAGGCCCGCTTGCGTGACCTGCTGGTAAACGGCCTTCTGGAGCGTATACCTCATGCCCGCCTGAACGGGCACCCCAAGCTGCGCCTCGCGTCAAACGCGCACCTTAGCTTTGAGTTTGTGGAGGGCGAATCTTTGTTGCTTTCCCTTGATATGAAGGGCATCGCCGCTTCCAGCGGCTCGGCCTGCACCTCGGGGTCGCCCGAACCGTCTCACGTTCTCGTCGCTATGGGAATCCGCCCAGAATTGGCCCGTGGTGCGGTGCGGATGACCCTGGGAAGAGACACTGCCGAAGAAGACATTAATTATGTTCTTGAAGTTTTCCCGGAGGCGGTAAAGCGGCTGAGGGCCATGTCCCCCCTTTACCCTGGCGGGAAAAAGGAATGCGGCGAGTGTGTCTGGCAAAACTGACGGTTGCATTGTTGGCGTGGAGGAGGCGGGTGACGGCATGGAGAAAAGCAGCCTGCAAATCGAGGGGATGAACTGCGCGGCCTGCGCGGCGAGAATCGAAAAAGAACTCAACGCCATACCCGGTGTGGAACGGGCGTCCGTCAACCTGGCCACCAAACGGGCATCAATTCTATATCGCTCAGGGGCGACGGGTGTCGAGCAGTTTAAGAACGCAGTGGAAAAACTGGGCTACCGGGTTGTGGGGACAGCGGAAGCAAAAGAGGTGACTGATCCTGACCGGGAACGCCGGGCGCGGCAAACGGAAATAAGAAGGCAGCGAAACTGGTTTCTCTTTTCGGCCGCCTGTTCTTTGCCCCTGGCCCTGTTCATGTTGGCCCACCTGTTCGGCTGGACCTGGGTGCCGGGCATTTTCTTCGACCAGCGGTTCCAGCTGGCCCTGGCCACGCCGGTCCAGTTCATCGCCGGCGCCCAGTTTTACCGGGACGGTTTTTACTCGCTGAAAAATAAGAGCGCCAACATGGCCGTGCTGGTGGCGCTCGGCACTTCTGCGGCATATTTCTTCAGCCTGGCGGTTACCTTCTGGGGGGACCGGATCGGGGAGAGGCACGTCTATTATGAAACCTCAGGGATAATAATCACGCTGGTTTTACTGGGCAGGTTCCTGGAGGCCGCCGCCAGGGGCAAAACCTCGGAAGCCATCCAGAAGCTGGCGGGGCTGCAGGCCAGGACGGCCAGGGTCATCCGCCAGGGGGAGGAAATCGACCTCCCGGTGGAAGAAGTGCTGGTTGGAGACCTGGTGGTGGTGAGGCCGGGCGAAAAAATACCCGTCGACGGCATTGTCCGGGAAGGGTTTTCCGCTGTCGACGAGTCCATGCTGACGGGGGAAAGCGTCCCGGTGGACAAAAAGGCCGGGGACCAGGTTTTCGGCGCGACGATCAACAAGCACGGGACATTCAAGTTCGAGGCCGCCAGGGTCGGAAAAGACACAGCCCTGGCCCAGATCATCAAGGCCGTGGAAGAGGCCCAGGGTTCCAAGGCTCCCATCCAGAGGATGGCTGACCTGATCTCCGCTTACTTTGCGCCGGCGGTGATCGCGGCGGCCCTGGCCACGGCTGTTTTCTGGTATGCTGTCCTGGACCCTGGAAACCTTGCCGGGGCACTGCTGAAATTTACCGCCGTTTTGGTCATAGCCTGTCCCTGCGCGCTAGGGCTGGCTACTCCCACCTCCATCATGGTAGGTACCGGAAAAGGCGCGGAGATGGGTATCCTGTTCAGGGGAGGGGAGTGCCTGGAAAACGCCCACCGGCTGGACGTTGTCGTGCTGGACAAAACGGGAACGATAACCAGAGGCGAGCCGGAAGTCACGGACATAGTGAGTTTCAGCGGGATGGAGAACAGCGGGTTATTGAGGATTGCAGCCGTTGCCGAAAAAAGGTCCGAACACCCGCTGGGGCGGGCGTTGGTAAAAAGAGCCGAAGCGGAGTTGGGCGGCAGCATCCCCGACCCTGAGAGCTTTGAGGCAGTGCCGGGTCTAGGGGTGAAAGCAACCTGCGCGGAAGGTACCGTTCTCATCGGAACCAGAGGGTTGATGGAGCGGCAGTCCGTAGCCATCGAAGGTTTTGAGGAGTCGATCTCTCGGCTGGAAGAGGAAGGCAAAACGGCCATGCTGCTGGCGGTGGACGGAGAGTTTAAAGGGGTCATAGCTGTCGCCGATACGGTAAAGGAACATTCCCGGGAAGCCGTTAGACAGCTAAAAGCGATGGGGATTGAAACCGTTATGATTACGGGAGACAACGAACGGACCGCTCGAGCCATTGCCGCCCAGGTGGGGATTGACCTCGTCCTGGCCGGTGTGCTGCCCGAACAGAAGGCCCGCGAGGTGGAAAAGCTTAAAGCCGCCGGCAAGAAAGTGGGGATGGTCGGCGACGGCATCAACGACGCCCCTGCTCTGGCTGCGGCTGATGTGGGGATCGCTGTCGGCACTGGTGCCGACGTGACCTTGGAGGCAGCCGACATCACCCTGGTGGGCGGTGACCTGCGGGGCGTATCGGCGGCCATCGCCTTAAGCCGCGCTACCATGCGCAACATCAGGCAGAACCTGTTCTGGGCGCTCGTCTACAACACCCTTGGCATACCGGTGGCGGCGGCAGGCTTGTTGAAGCCTGTCATTGCCGGTGCCGCCATGGCTTTCAGTTCCGTTTCCGTGGTTTCCAACGCCCTGCGTCTGAAACGCTGGCGGTACCGCCCGGCCGGGTTTGCCGGAAGTTGATTGTTTCTCTTCGGTTTCAACCACGTAGAATTCGATAATCCCGTCACGAAAGTTGGATACGGCCGCAATACGGCCCGAGGGGTGGACGGCAAGGGCGGTGGGCTGGTTGCCCAGAGCGCGCACACCGGCGATTTCAGGTGTGGGGCAGTCGATTGCATGCAGCTTTCCGGGGCGCGGGCTCCTCCCCAGGTAACCGGCGGAGGTGGGCCGGCTATTGATTCCAGTTCCATGCCCAAAGAAATAAATTACCATAAGCAGGAATTACCGACAGGATGGAAATGGAATGCCCTTAATAAAACAATAGTAAATCTGAGGAAGATTTATCGGCAGTCGATAGTGCAAAAAGGGCGGATCAAGGTTATCCGCCCTTTTGTTGTACTCGTTGAATTCAATATTTCAATAAATTATTTCACTGTATTATTTGACTGTCACGGGGGTTTTTGGCAGCATCTTCTTGTCCAGGAAAAACACCTGATAGGCATCTCTTCCTGCGGCTGGCCCGGGAACGGGATCGTCTTCCCCGTCCGTGGGCTGAAGACCGCAGGCCACGCGGCAGTTGTCCTGGGTCTGGCAGTAAGCCAGGCACTCCATGCTGCGGTATTCCCAACACTCCGCTCTCATAGGCTGCTCCTTCCCGGTATTCCTGTTGAACAGCAAGCCATAAAACGGAATACCCTGTATTCCTTGATTACCTTCATCCTAATTATATTGTATACTGTATAACGTATAATGTAAACAGGATACATAAAAATCGTGTTTTGTTTCTGCCATCCAGCAGGAAAAAGACAAACCCCGCAGAATTTTTCAGGAGAGTCGGTTTGTGTAAAATTATGACAGGCCGGGGTTCCTTAGTTTGGCGGTCAAGGTGACGCAACCCCTTGTAAAATACGGAGCCCGGTTATGCGCGGGAGGCAAGTTGAATTCCGGTGCAAAAAGTTACACAATCTTTTGTCATTTCCGCGGCGTTCGTCTCTATAGCCGCAATCATTGCCGCCATCAGTCTCTTCCGGCCGGCAGGTCCTGGCGCAGGCGCAGGCGCAGGCGTCGGTTCCGGCGGCCAAACTGCGGTTCAGACTTCGCCAACAGGCGGCAAGGCTGCCCGGCCGGGGACAAGCGATTCCCCGTTTGTGCCGGTCGGAGAGGTTGAACGCCTTCATAAGCCTGTTTACGAGATACTGGGGAGACCCCTCGAGCCCTTCCTGCGGTGCGCTGTTGGGGAAATATACCGGGACGGCGCGTGGGAACACGGTGAAACAGAAAAGGCCGTGCCTTTTTCTCCTGAAAACGCGGGCGCGGGGCGAGAAAGGAGCCTGTTCCAGGAAGGCAGCATCAGCATCAAGCCGATCGATGCCGGGGTAAAATACATCCCTGCGGTGACGAACGTGGTCAAGGCCGATTTTAAGGGGAGCGAGGCCCTGTTTTTGCCGCTGCGGCAGGTTTTTGCGGAGGGGACGCCCCCCGAGGCCGGTTACAGCATATCGTTCGAAGTCTTCACCGGCAAAAACAGCCAGGGGCTGCGGGACCTGGAATGTCCGGCGGAAGACAAATACCTCAAACTGCCTCCCGGCTTGCCGGACAGGGTGGCCCGGCTTGCCGGCAAAATAACGGCGGGCTATGATAGGCCATATCTCAAATTAAAAGCGATTGAAAATTACTTGAAAAAGAATTACAGGCTGAGTGATGAACCCCGGAAAGCGCCTGCCGGAAGGGACGCCGTTGACTGGTTCCTGTTTGAGGCCGGGCAGGGCTCAAGCTATGATTTTAATTCAGCCCTGGTCGTCCTGGCAAGGTGTGCGGGCCTGCCGGCGAGAATTGTGACCGGTTACCGGGTTGAACCACAAAAAGAATACCAGGTTGTCTATGAAGACCAGCTTTATGTTTACGGGGAAGCATGTTTTGAAAAAGCAGGCTGGATCAGTTTTGACGCAGCCGGCGTCAGGGGCTTTTACACCCCGCCTGTGGCCACCGGCACGCAGGTGGAGGTAGAAAGCGAGAAAACTTTAAAGGGCGACACTTTTGCGGTGAAAGGCGCGGTCACCTCCAAAGACGGGAGCAAGGCCAGCGGTCTGGTGGTTCTGGTTTACTTGAAAAAGGACAAGAATGATCGTTGCCTCTCCATCGGCAAGTGCACGCTTTCCAACGGGCGGTTTTCCGGCGAATTCCCCGTCGATCCCGGTATGGAGGTGGGCCGGTACCACGTTGTCGCGCAAACTCTGGAGGACAACCGGTTCAGGTCTTCATGGAGCGACCCGCTCCTCAAGGTCATGTCCGCCTCGGTTATTGAACTCCAGGTCTCCTCCGGCGCGGGCGGAAACAACCAGATCAGGATCTCCGGCCGCTTGAAGGAAAAAGCGTCCGGCAAACCGCTGGCCGCCCGCAGGATAGCAGTGAGGCCAGGCGAAGACCAGGCACTCACGTTTGCCGCCGCGGAAACGCAGACGGACGGGGACGGGAAGTTCATGTTCACCCTCGAGGCCGGCATTGATAAGACCAAAAAGGCTGCTGCGGATTATTGCTTTGTTAAAAAATACGCCGGGATGTATTACCTGGCTTTTGCCGGCGACGAGTTCCACCTCCCCGCGGAGGCAAGCGGGGAAATCTACATCCGGAGGGCCTATTTTCCCCCGGGAGCAAGGAATGTTATAACATTTGTCGTGCTTGCGGCACTTTCAACCACCGCCGGTCTGTATTTGATGAAAAAATTTAGAAAAGAAAGGCCGGCGTCAAGGGACGGCAAAAAAGAGGCATGGCCTGCCGCTGCGGCAGGGGGCGGCGCAGGGCTCAATGGCATCGAGGTCCTCTTTCCTCTGATAAAGCCAAATTTGCCTGATGTTTGGGGCGCAGGCGAAGAGCTGTTGGTGGAATTCCGCAAAGGCAAGGAGTTCAGACCGTCGGCAGGCGGTTATACGGCATGGTTCGGGGAAACTGAAAAAACTGCCCTGGATTTTGAAAAAGACTCCCCGTGTGTTCATTACCATTGCTGCTTTAAAGGAAAAGGCCTGTACGAGATAAAGGTGATTAATAATGAAAACGAGAACACGGAAGGTGAAAGAAAAATAAAGATCGTCGAATACAGGGAGGAAATAATGAATTTGGCCGGGGACCTCTTTCTGTCGATAAGGGAAAACGGCGGGTCGTTTGCCGGCAGCCTGACTCCAAGAGAGCTGGGAGATATAATAAAGAAGAAAACTGGTCCAAAACTGGGAGAACAGGTTGATTTGCTTGTCGGAACGTTCGAAACAGCGGCATACAGCCTGCGGGAATTTAAAAGGACAAAGTATGAAGCCTTTTACCCGGCCTATTCAAAGATAAAAACTTTCCTGGAGAGTGCAATATGAGTAGCAAAAACGATAAGGCCCAAGGAGAGAAAAAAACCGGCCTGGTCGGAATTATGGCCAGCTTAATCGCGCTGGCTGCTGCCGGCCTTATCTACTTCGGTGACCGGGGGACACGGCACCTGGTACTGCCTCTCCTTGTCTTCCTTGCATTAACCCTCGTCTCCAAGACAATCGCCTTCGTTTTCAGGGGCAGTTTTGTTGAGACTCTATGCGGAAGCCTGAGGTGGCTTGCGGCAGGGGCCGCGGTTTACCTGCTGTTTATTAACGGCCAAGCCGGGCCGGGGCTCAGCATGGCAGGAATATACGTCCTATCGCTGACTGCGGTCCTCGTTTCTTACAGGGTGCTGGCGCACTTCACATCAGGCCGGCCCTATCTGCAGGCGGTGTTAAAAAGCCTGGCCCTCCTGGTATCCGCTTTCCTGGCCAGGAGCCTGATCATGACCGCTCCAGGAATCCTCAAGGTGACCGGCGCAATAACTGCCGCGCTGGCTAACCTGGTCCTGGCGGCGATGGTTTTTGCCGCGGTGTGCGCGCTCTTTTCCGCTGCTTCCCTATCAACAAATTATTACATCGCGCTGGCCGGGAAATGGATCGGCACAAGGCTGCCCGCGAAATTTTTCGCCTTTCTTATGCTTGCCGCCTACGTTTCCATAGTAAGGCCGCACCTGGAAGGGAACGTCTACCTGGCGACGGTGGAATGGGTTGTGCTGGTTCTCTTGTGCCTAGTCCTGTTCAGGCGCGCGGTGAAGAGCATCGACAGCCTTACGCAGCAAACGCCCCACCAGGAATGGAAAAAACACAGGCTGGTGGTTGAACAGGACGCCGGGCGGGAACTCCCCGAAATCGCCGCATATATCAGCGATTTTATTGAGCGGGGCGACAAAAAAACCATCCTTATTGCGGTTGTGGAGGAAGGATTGAAGCGGGGGCTGGCCTTCGAACAAATAGGCGCCGTGATTGACGACTTCCTTAAATACAGGGACCGGCCCGCGCCGTTGATCGCGACAAAGCGGTGGGAACGCCAGGTTGAAAAAGAAAACCGGAAAAACCGTGAAAGCGTGCTGGCGGCTATGATCGACAAGTTAAAAAGGAGTTAAATGGAAGAAGAAAATAAAAAGAGGGAAGAAAAAAAGCGGGAAGCAAGAAGAGAAAAGGAGGACCTGCCGATGGATGCCGGAAAAGCCGGGGACATGTGCCAAAAAATAATTGACAAGGCCCTGGAGTATTTCGTCACGGACGACGATGCCATCCTGAGAAAAGTATTGTGCGGTTTCATAGCGAACGGCCATATCCTCTTCGAGGATAACCCCGGACTGGGGAAGACGCTCCTGGTAAAGATTTTGGCCAAAGTGACCGGGTGCAACTGGAACCGCATCCAGTTTACGCCCGATTTGATGCCTTCGGACATCGTGGGGACAAAAATCTGGAAGGCCGAAAAATCAACCTTTGAACTGGAAAAGGGCCCTATTTTTACAAACTTCCTTCTCGCGGATGAAATCAACAGGGCCATGCCCAAAACCCAGTCCGCGCTTCTGGAAGCGATGGAGGAAAGGCAGGTCACCATTGAAGGGACCACGCACCGGCTGACCGCTCCTTTTGTGGTCATGGCCACGCAGAACCCGATTGAAAACGAGGGCACTTATCCTTTGCCTGAAGCCCAGCTGGATCGTTTTCTTATGAAACTTTCCATGGGGTATATGAAAACCCTCGCTGCGGAATGCCGGATACTGAAAAGGCGGATTTCCTGGCAGAAGGACGACCCGACCGGCGATATCCAGCAGGTTGTGCGGCAGGAGGACATCGTGAGTCTCCAGCAAGAGGCCGAAAAAGTATATGTTGACGACAACATCCTAAAATACATCGGGGAGATCGTGAGAGGCACAAGGGAGAACCAGAGAATCAGGGTTGGTTCCAGTCCCCGCGGGGGTCTTGCCCTTCTTAAACTGTCCAGGGCGTGCGCTTTGTCCGGCGGCAGGGACTTCGTCATCCCGGACGATGTCAAGATGTTTGCTGCCGACGCGCTTTCCCACAGGATAATTTTGAACATCGAGCACACGCTGGAGGGGCTTGACCCGGCTGCAGTAATAAATGAGATCGTGTCAAATACCGAAGTCCCCAAAAACTTTCTCCCGAGGTAAGGGAGGTAAGGATAAATGAGGCTCACTTCGACCTTTGCCGCCGTTGTAAAACTGTTTTCTCTCCTTCTGTTTTTAGGGGTCGCCTTTGCCAATACGGTTTTTGTCAGCGTTTCGCTAGCGGTTGTTTTACTTGTCCTTGGGGGTATGTTTGTCCGGCAGCCCGGAGGGATAACCGTAAAGCGGACAAAAACAAACGACACCGTGTTTGCCGGGGAGGTGTTTTCGAATGCCGTAGAAGTCTCGGTTGGCTCAGGCATTGGGGTGGTTGTAATATACGACAAGATCCCCTCCAATGTTGAACTCGTCGGCGGCAGCAATGTCAAATACATCTGGAAAGGCTTGAAACCAAAAACTGTGGAAATATTTTACAGCGTAAAATGCGCTGCGGCCGGCACCTACCATTTTGACTGCCTTTTCCTGGAAGCTAGGCATTTTTTGCGCTTCCGCGAACCGCTCCGGGAAACATACCAGGTTTTGCAGGTCCTGGAAGTCAAACCGCGGATTGCCGACCTGAAAAAACTGAGAAATACCGCCGCGGTTTCCAGAATCCCTCTCCCGCTGGGAGCAATGTCCAAAATGGGCCTTCCCACCCTTGAGTTCAAAGAACTGCGGCAGTACAGCTCGGGGGACCCCTTCAAGTTCATCAACTGGAAAGCGACCGCCAGGAACGTCTGCCGGGGGAGCACGCAGCCGGTAATCAACGAGTACGAAAAAGAAGGCCGGAAGGTTGTCTGGATTTTCCTCGATAATTCGCCGGCGATGCGGGTCGGTACGAACATAAAAAACGTGTTCAGTTGTTCTCTGGAAGCCGTCAGCGGGCTGGCTGAATACTACCTTAAGCAGAACAACATCGTCGCCCTGTGCGCTTACAACCGGGGACACCATTTTATCCATCCCGGGGCTGGCAAGAAGCAGCATTACAAGATCCTGAAAAGCATTTTAAGATTGAACGTCGTTGCCGGCGGGCCGGAACAAGCCGGCGGCGAGGCGCCCATCCCGGCCCTGTCCCTGCGGGAAACGGTAGTAAGGTACAAAAAGTACCTTGCGGGGAGCAGGCCGCTTTGCGTTATCGTTACGCGGCTGACAGGCGCCAATGCCGGTGAGCTGTCCGCGGGCATAAGGGAAATGTCGAAATACACCGGGCTTGCCCGCGGGAAACTGACCATCATGGTCGTCAATATCAGCGGCTACGGCCTTTTATCGCTGGAGAGGCCTTTTGCCGCCGGCGCGGAGTTTTTGGAGAGCAGGGCTGATTTCCTGGCCCGCAAGATGAAAAGCGGCGTAATATGGGTGGACTGGGACCCCGCAAAAAGCGGCTTTGCCCAGGCCCTTCTTGAGCAGGTGGTGAAAAGATGAGCTACAGGGCCCTGGCAAGACTCATAAAAGCGTTCTGCTTTCCCGGCGTCTATCTCGTGAGTTATTACTGCTTTTCGACTACGAGCGTATATGCGTTGGCCAGCCCCTTTTTCGGAGCGGGCGCCCGGATGTTCCTTTACATTACCCTGTTTGTCGCCGCTTACTTTTTGCTGATCAGCCTGGTGAAGGGCGATGCCTGGGGTTTCTTTTTCCTGGTTTGCGGTTTCTTTTGTTTTGTCGCGGCGGCGGGTTATTCCAAGATGAACTGGATAACCGCTCTTGTTCAATACCTCTTTCATTTCCCGCTGGTTTTGCAGACCGGCATCGCCGCTCCAAAAACCGCAGCCCTGTGCCTGCTCGTCCTTGGGGGCTGCCTGGTCATATGGTTTGTTTCCCGGTGGGAAAAGGAATTTGACGCTGTAATATCTGGCGGTCTCGGCAGGGACGAGGTTTCGCCGGTTTTTTACAGTCAAACCGGTTTCCTTGCCCTGGCGCTGGCCCCGGCATTTTTTGCAACGACCGCCTTTTGCCTTGCCCTGGCGCGCGTTGATGGAATCATTAACAGGACTTATGTGTTGGCAAAAATATCGCCCGCCCTGCTTGCCCTGGCCGGCATCCTCACTTTTGTGGTTCTCCTTTACGTGCATTTGGCAGGCCCGGCGCGAAAAGGCCATGCCTGAACCGCTGCGGGCCTAACGGCGGCATCGCGTCAGGATTGGAGCTTTGAGCGCTTGTCGAGTATTGTTTTTTTACCGGTTAAGGTATAACATAGTTATAGCGGCAAAAAAAAGAAGGAGCCTTGCTCATGCTCTCTTCCCTTAAAGCCCATTTTCGCAATTTCGTCTCTTCCCGTACCGAGGAAATCGGCCGCCGCATAGTTTCTTCAAATTCCGAATATCGCGAACTGTCGGCCAAATCCATTGCGCTGCACAAAAGCATCCGCGGCTGCTTGCCGCCGGATGGGAGGGAACTGCTGGAAGAGTACGAAGGCGTGATCAACCTGATGCGGGCGCTGGCCTGTGATGAGATGTATGAGCAAGGGCTGAAAGATGGGATGAAATTGCGGCGGTTGTTCCGCGGCCAGTGTGGCCAGTGTTAGATGGGACTGTTGAACAACCTGCTTAAGACAGACTGACATTGAGGGTGAATAGAATGAGCGTAAACATATGGCGGAAACTTGCTTGTTGCATAACCGGCGCCTGCTTTGCCCTTTTTATGCTTTATCCCGCCGCTGCAGGCGCGTTGGCCCGCTTGCCGGCCGAAGCTGAAACTAGGCTCAAAGAGGCTGTTGTGTTATATATGGGAAATTCAAGCGCCTTTGTAAACAATGCGCTAAAGACCCTGGACGCCAGCCCGGTCTTAAAATACAGCCGGACATTGGTGCCTGTGCGTTTTATTGCGGAAAGCCTGGGCGCCAAGGTGGATTACAATGCGGAGGACAAAACGGTTACCGTTGCTTACTCCGACCGGACGGTTAAAATGGTCCTGGGCAGCAGGCATATGACTGTAAACGGCCGGCAGTCCACCTTAGACGTGCCGGCAGAAAGCATAGATGGCAGGACATTCATCCCGCTGCGGGCGCTTACGGAGGCCCTTGGGAAAAAGGTTTTCTACAGCGGGGGGTTGATCGTGGTCAGCGACTGCGACGGCATCTTGGACGAAGGGGCGGACAGCGAGCTGATCAAGGCCATTATCGCCAGCTTCGGGGCGGGAAATGCGTCTCAGAAGCAGTCTAGCGCAGGGGCCCTTTCGCTTAAGCTCATTCCATACAACGGCGGTATTTTTACCGTGAACATGCCGGCAGGGTGGCAAATTAAAACGGCGGGAGATGGCAGCACGTTTTCGTTTCTGATCAGGGACCCAGGCGAAACTGCGCGCCAGATCTTTTACTGCGGCGAGGTAGGACCATTGTATCTCTTGGAAGAGCAGAGGAAACTGGACAAGTGGTACATGAGCATAGGTGGTTATCCAATCCAGTGGATAGACGTACCGGTTGTGGACCCCCTGACTCCCGAAAATTTCCTTCGGCAGTTCCACGCCTTCATGGCGACCAAGATAGCCCAGGGGTTCATGCCGGAGCTTTCTTCGCTGGACGGTGTCGAAATCATTTCCAGCGAACAGTTTTCCACACCGTTTACAGGCGGGAAGGCGGCGGTGATGCGGGCGCTGTTCAAGCATGGCGGCAAGCTGTGCGAGGGGCTCTTTTCGGTATCGGTGGCCCCATTGTTGCCTTTTTGCAACATGGCCGGGGGCGGGATCGGCTATGCCTTTATGTTCACCGGGATAACCGCTCCCCAAGACGAGTTTCGCGGCTGTGAAAGCGACCTCCTCCAGTCCCTCCGCAGTTTTACTTTCAGCCAGCAGTACCTTAACCGCTGCTTGCAGAACCAGAATCAGATTTGGCAGGGAATATTCAGGACCAGCCAGATTTTAAGCAGTACCTCCGATACCATCATGCAGGCTTGGGAAAACAGGAAACGCAGCGACGACATCCTGTCCGAAAAAAGAAGCGATGCCATACTGGGGCGCGAGCGGCTGTATGACCCTGACACCGGGCAGGTCTATGAGTTTGACAACGGGTTTTACGACAGCTACAACCTAAACCGCAGCCGGTACGAAATGAACAACCTTCAGCCTCTGCCAGACAACGACTACAACCTTTGGACCGCTCCCTCGCTCAACGGCTACAATTACTTGCATTAATAAAAATGACAATTCATGGATGTATTTGACTATTCCTCAATGAGCGCATATAATAAAAAAGTGGCTGGTTATGAAAAATAACAAGAACGCCGGGGCGTAGCGCAGTTTGGTAGCGCGCATGGTTCGGGACCATGAGGCCGTGGGTTCAAGTCCCGCCGCCCCGACCAGGGGAAAAGACCGAGCATCCGATGATGGGTGCTCTTTTTTAGTGCCCTTGTCTTTATGAATGGTGTGTTCACGTAGACCGCTTTACCCGCAGTGTTTGGCGTGATTCTGGCTAAAAAAAACCGGCATATTGTTCATTGTCTAAAATATGGTTATTGTGGAAATGTTGCCGCCGGGTGGTGTATACTATGATTGTAAACACGGCAAGGAGAACGCGTGAAGAGGTGGGCCCTTTGGACAAGAGGGAGGAACGGGACCAGCGCTACCTGGAAGCCATAGAGGAGATGACCAGGAACCTCTGGCACTGCAAGGACAAATACGGCCTGATGGAGGAAGAAAACCATCCACAGGCTTTGCGTTTCAAACGCTTCTTGGAAAAATTGGCCACGGAGCGAAGGCTTCTGGAAGAAGTCAGCCTGCCCTGCCGGTTCATCCTGGAGCACTTTTCAACCTTCATGGGAAAACCCGACCACACCGTTGGCTTTCGCTTCGGAACCCTGGAGGTTGGCCGGGGAATCCTCAACGACTTTACCATCGATGAATGGGGCAACGTCTATTTGATCATCGGCAACATCCGGCTGGGATGGCGCGATAAGGACTACCAGTACCTCTTCTACCCGGACAAGGTCATCCTCCGCTCCTGCGACCGTACCAAGCCCGAGATCCACCTGTTCTTCAACTTCGCCTTCAGATACTCCAAACTGCTGCCCGAGTTTGCCGGGGTTTCCGGCCACGAACAGACCCTGTACTGGCACCCCGACCTGGAGGACAACGGTTAGCCAAAGCGGCCGTTTCCGACAGCCAGAACTCAAGGTATAAAGGTATATAAGCAATAATACTGGCTTTTGCCGGTCAAGCCACCTTCATGGTGGCTTTTATTTTTGCCGTCACGGCTACCTTCCAGGAACCTTTTGCGCCGTTTGTAATAACTTAATAAACGTAAGGGGAGGTGTAAGCAATGTACCAGGCTCTGGACTGCATTGACGCCGGGACGGAATACTGCCCGTGTTATCTTGCGGAAACAGGCGAGTGCATCATGTGTTCGCAGCTGCAGGGCAGGACGTTCTGCGATTGCACCAACTGGAAAGGAGTATGCATATACCAGGAGTATGTAAACAACCGAAAACGCATTAAAGAGCAAAGGAAAAGCGTGGTCGCCCGTATCGCGGACAAACGTTATGTTTCGGAAAACGTTGTGCTGTTGAAATTAACAACGGGTGTGACTCTGGCCAGGGAACTCAAGCAGCCGGGGGCTTATGTATTTATCAGGTGTCCGGAGGAACCCGCCTTTTTTGACACACCAATGTCCGTCATGGCCGCCGATGACCAGGCGGGGACGGTCACGGCGGCGGTGCAAATACGCGGGGTAAAGACCAAAGCACTCCAAAAGGCAAAAGAGGAGTTGCTGGTCCGCGGGCCTTATTGGAACGGGGTGTTGGGGCTGAAGTATATTAAGGGCTTGCGGAACAGCAGGGCGCTGCTGGTCACCAGGGGCATCGGGCAGGCCCCGGCCTTGCCGGTGGCGAAGAAACTCATTGCGGCTGGCAATAAAGTTGAAGTTGTGCTGGACAAAGGGCGCGGCGGAGTTAATTTTGCCGAGCAGCATTTCCTGGAACTGGGATGCGAGGTTGTTCACAGGCCTGTTTTGCAGCCTACCACACTCAATGTGCCGGAAGAGACGCTGGAGTACATCAGGCAAAAGCTGCTGGTCGAGGGCACGCGGCTGGTTTACACCGGCGGTTCGGAGAAGCTCCATCAGGGGATAGGCAGGCTGCTGGCCTCAATGGGAACCGCGGTTTTTTTCGCTTGTTCCAACGATGCCAGGCTTTGCTGCGGCGAAGGCGTTTGCGGCAGCTGCCACACCAGGCTGCCGGGCGGCGGCCGGGTCAAGACGTGCAAATCCCAGCTGCGGCCTGCGGACATTTACGGGGGGAGGTAAGAGGATGGCCAAAGTGGTCGTGGTTGGCGGGGGCTGGGCAGGCTGTGCGGCGGCCCTTACCGCCAGGAAGGCGGGAGCGGAGGTTGCCGTCCTGGAAAAAACCGACCTGCTGCTCGGATTGGGAAACGTGGGAGGTATCATGAGAAACAACGGCCGGTTTACGGCCGCCGAAGAAATAAAACTGCTGGGGGCGCCAGAACTGATCGAAATCACGGACCAGGCTTCACGCCACAAGAATGTTGATTTTCCGGGGCACCGGCATGCCAGCCTGTATGACGTGAACCTGGTGGAGCCGATGGTTCGCCGGAAATTGGAAAGCATGGGGGTTGTCCTGAAATTTGAGACCAGGGCCGTGGACGTCAAGATGGATGGCCCCAGGATCAAAGGAGTTTTGACCGCCGATGAGGAATGGGTGGAGGCCGATGCCTTCATCGAGACGACCGGTTCCACCGGCCCGATGGGCAACTGCCTGCGGTACGGCAACGGGTGCTCCATGTGCATCCTGCGCTGTCCGACATACGGCCCCCGGGTCAGCATCAGCCGGCGGGCAGGCGTGGAAGACCTGTTGGGGCAGCGCGGCGATGATTCTTATGGGGCGATGAGCGGTTCCTGCAAGCTTAGCAAGGGGTCGCTGGCCCCGGAAATCGTCGAGCGCCTGGAAAAAGATGGGGTGGTGGTTCTGCCCGTCCCCGGCGAGGACGTCAATTTCGAAAAGTTGGGCTACAAGGTCTGCCAGCAGTATGCCTTGCGGGAATTCGCCGAAAACGTGGTCCTATTGGACACCGGTTATGTAAAATTGATGACCTCGTATTACCCGTTGGAAAAACTGAGAAAGATAAAGGGATTGGAGAACGCCCGGTATGCCGATCCCTATTCGGGAGGGAAGGGGAACTCGATCCGCTACCTGTCGATGGCTCCACGCGACAACGGCCTGAAAGTGGAAGGCATAGAAAACCTGCTGTGCGCCGGTGAAAAGTCCGGCCTGTTCGTGGGGCACACCGAAGCGATAGCTACTGGGTCCCTGGCCGGACACAACAGCGCCAGGCTGCTGTTGGGCATGCCGCTGCTGAATCTTCCCAGGGCTTTGGCGGTAGGAGATATCATTGCCTATGCCAATGAAATGCTCGGCGTCCCGGAGGGGCTGAAAAACCGCTACACGTTTTCCGGCGGCAAATACTTCGAGCGTATGCTGGAACAGGGATTGTATACCACTGACCGGCAGGCGATCGGCGAGAGAGTGGAAAAAATAGGCTTGCGGGGAATATTCGAGGTCAGGCTCCTTTGAGCAGGCAACACGTTGTCCTATTATACAACAGTTCGCAAAAAAGGGTTGAGACGAGCGAACTGTTATGATATGCTTAAAGCGTATCGCAGGCCAAAGGGACGGGAGTGGGGAGCTTGAAGGGCAGTACGGACACAATGAACAACAACTTGACCAAGCATGAGCAGATCATCCGGTACATAAAGTCGCTGGAAATAAACGCCAAGATATCCGTCCGACAGATCGCCAGGGAGCTGGAGGTGAGTGAGGGTACGGCCTACCGGGCGATTAAGGAGGCCGAGGCCAGAGGCCTGGTAAGCTCTATCCCTAAGGTGGGCACGATTCGCATCCAGGCGGAGGAAGAAAAAGAAATCGAGGACCTGACCCTGAAGGAAATAGCCCTGATCCTGGAAGGTGAAATCCTTACCGGGCAAAATGGCCTGGGAAGGGCGCCTTCCAGGTTTGTCCTGGGTTGCAACAGCCCTGAAATAACGGAAAAATACCTGGAGAAGGACGCCGTGCTCATTGCCGGGAATATGGAGGAACTCCAGGAGGCGGCGTTGCGCAAGGGAGCCCATCTCATCGTTGCCGGCGCCTTTAAAATACGGGAAGAACTGCTCAAGGCGGCCGAAGAAAAGGGACTGGTGGTCATCTCTTGCCCCTATGATGCCTTTGAGGCCGTCTCGCTCATGAACCGGGCGGTTTATGACCGGCTGACCGAAAAGGAACTCATCCGGGTGGAAGACATCATGGTCAAGGATGTGGACTACCTGACGGCCAACGCTACGGTGGCCGATTGGCATCGCATGGCCCAAACCACAGGCCACAGCCGCTTCCCGGTGGTCGACCAGAACATGATGGTCATCGGGATCGTGACAGCCGTAGACGTAGCCGGGATCGACAGGAACGCCAGCATCCTTTCGGTGATGACCAAAGGGGTGCTCAAGGTGGAGCGCCGTACGCTCCTGACCCACCTCTCCCGCGTTTTGCTCTGGGAAGGCTTTGAGCTTGTTCCAATCGTAGAGGAGGGGCGGCTGGTCGGGGTGGTCAGCAGGCAGGACATCCTGGCGGCCTTCCAGCAGGTCCAAAAGCAGCCGCACGTTGGGGAGACGGTGGACAACCTGGTCATGAGCGGGTTTAAACTGGAAAAATGGGAAGAAGGCGTTAAAATCGCCGGGGAGATAACCAAGTTCATGATCAACGAGTACGGGACCGCCAGTCCAGGTGTTATCGTGACGATTGTTTCCACCGCCGCCTATATCGCTCTCCGCAAGCAGCTCAGGCTGGAGAGCCTGGTCAGCGACCTGTCGTTTTACCATATGGAACCGGTGGCCGTGGGCGACCGGGTTGAGGTATACGCCAGGATTATCCACCTGGAAAAGAAAACGTGCGTTGTGGAAGTGGAAGTCTACAGCAGCCGCAGGTTGAAAGTTAAAAGTGTCGTTCACGCCCGCATTGTCAAAAAGTGAATAAAGGCTTGCTGGCTTCTTGACCAGCCGCCTCCCGGCTGCCCGGCTGTGAGGCGCAGCTTTTTTTCCTGCCGGGCAGGATATTCTGATAAAATAATAAGGGAAAAGTAGACTGGAGGCTTGGAGGGTTTAAGGGTGGGCTTTGTTCATCTGCACACGCATACCTGCTACAGCCTGCTGGACGGGGCCGCCAAAATCCCGGACCTGGTCCGCCAGGCTGCCGCTCTTGGAATGAAAGCGCTGGCCATTACCGATCACGGCGCGATGTACGGGGTGATTGAGTTTTACAAGGAAGCCAACAAGGCCGGGCTGAAAGCGGTCATCGGCTGCGAGGTCTATGTGGCCCCGCGCAGCCTCAAGGACCGGGTGGCCGGTCTGGACGACAGCCCTTATCATCTTGTGCTCCTTGCAGAAAACAAGGAAGGATACCGTAACCTGCTAAAGCTTGTTTCGGTGGCCTGGCTGGAAGGTTTTTACTATAAACCGCGGGTGGACAAGGAACTTTTAAGGAAATACGCCCGCGGGCTCATCGCCCTTTCCGCCTGCCTGGCCGGCGAAGTGCCCTCGCTGCTCCTGGCGGGAAAGGAAGAAGAGGCGCGGCAGGCCGCCCTCGAATACAAGGAAATATTCGGTGACAACAATTTTTACCTGGAACTGCAGGACCACGGGCTGGCCGGTCAACCCAAGGTCAACAGCGGCCTGGTTTCCATCTCCCGGCAATGCGACATTCCCCTGGTGGTTACCAACGACGTGCACTACCTGCGGCGGGAAGATGCTCCCGTCCAGGACATCCTGCTCTGTGTCCAGACAGGCAAAACGCTGCAGGACGTGGATCGCCTGCGGTTTGAGACGGCAGAGTTTTACCTCAAGTCAGCCGAGGAGATCAGACTGCTGTTCGGAGATTACCCGGAGGCCATCAGCAACAGTGAAGTGATTGCCGAGCGGTGTACGGTGGACTTTGTTTTCGGTCAAAGCCGCCTGCCCAACTACCAGGTTCCCGGCGGACACACCGCCGACACCTACCTGGCGGAGGTATGCCGCCGGGGGTTGCGGAAACGGTACGGGACGCCAACGGTCGAGCAGGAAAGGCGGCTGGACTACGAACTGGCAACCATCAGCAAGATGGGGTACAGCAGCTATTTCCTGATCGTCTGGGATTTTATCCGTTATGCCCGGGAAAAAGGCATCTTCGTTGGCCCGGGCCGGGGCTCGGCGGCCGGAAGTTTGGTTTCCTACTGCTTGGAGATAACAAACATCGACCCCCTAAAGTACGACCTGCTGTTTGAAAGGTTTTTGAACCCCGAGCGGGTGAGCATGCCCGATATTGACATTGATTTCTGTTTTGAACGGCGAGGCGAGGTCATCGAATATGTGGTAAAAAAATACGGGACGGACCGGGTGGCCCAAATCATCACCTTCGGCACCATGGCCGCCAGGGCGGCCATCCGCGATACAGGCCGGGCCATGGGGGTCCCGCTGTCATTGGTGGACAAGGTTGCTAAGCTGGTCCCGCCGGAACCGGGTATGACCATTGCCAGGGCTTTGGAAGTATCCCCCGAACTGGCAGCGTTTGCGGAACAGGACGAAACAGTGGAGGAACTGCTGAAGGTGGCCAGGGCCATAGAGGGCATCCCTCGCCATGCGGGCACGCATGCCGCCGGCCTGGTAATATCCCCGGAGCCGCTGGTGGAGTATTTGCCACTGCAGAGGACCTCCGAGGGACTGATATGCACCCAGTTCGACAAGGACACGGTCGAGGAGATCGGGCTGCTGAAAATGGACCTGCTGGGTTTGCGCACCTTGACGGTGATTAACAACGCCGTCCTGCTGGTGGAAAAAAGCCGGGGGATCAGGTTGGACCTGTCGGCAATTTCTTTGGAAGACGAACGCACATACCAGTTGCTTTCCGAGGGAGACACCATCGGGGTGTTCCAACTGGAAAGTTCGGGGCTGAGGGCTATCCTCAGGGAACTGAAACCCCGCACTTTTGAGGACGTGATCGCTTTGGTGGCCCTTTATCGGCCGGGGCCGTTGGGCAGCGGGATGATTGAGGAATTTATCAGGCGCCGGCACGGGGAAGTGGAAGTGAGTTACCTCCACCCGGCCCTGGAACCGGTGCTCAAAACAACTTACGGGGTGATCGTCTACCAGGAGCAGGTGATGCGCATTGCCAGCGAACTGGCCGGGTTCAGCCTGGGAGAGGCCGATCTTCTTCGCCGGGCCATGGGCAAAAAGAAACCGGAAATCATTGCTGGCCTGCGCCAGCAGTTCGTGGAAGGAGCGGAACGAAGAGGTATTGTACGGGAAACGGCTGGCAAGATATTTGACCTGATGGAGTACTTTGCCGGGTACGGATTCAACAAGAGCCATTCGGCTGCCTACGCCCTTCTGGCCTACCAGACGGCATACCTGAAGGCGCATTACCCGGTGGAATTTATGGCCGCTCTGTTAACCAGCGTGGTGGAGTCCAAGGACCGGGTCCCTTTTTATATCGAAGAATGCCGCCAGAAGAAGATCACCGTTCTTCCCCCGGATGTCAATGAGAGCACCGAGAACTTCCTGGTCAGCGGGGACAAGATCAGGTTCGGCCTGGCGGCCATCAAACAGGTCGGCCACCAGGCCATCGAGGCCATCATCAGGGAGAGGGAGCAGGGTAGGTTTACCTCACTGGAAGATTTTTGCGCCAGGGTTGATATGACCCATATCAACCGCCGCATGATCGAAAACCTGATCAAGGCCGGCGCCTTCGGCTCGGTGCCGGGGACGAGGGCCCAGCTGCTGGAAGTGCTCCATATTTGTATCGAACAGGGCCTGGCCTGGCAGCGCCACAAAAACTCCAGCCAGTTGTCCCTGTTCGACTTCACCCCCGTGGAAAAAACTTTCCGCCAAACAGTTCCTCTTCCTGCGGTGCGCGATTTTACGGAAAAAGAGATCCTCCAGATGGAGAAGGAGGTGCTGGGCCTTTACCTGAGCGGTCACCCGCTGGCGGAATACAAAGAGGCGATTGACAGGCTGGCCACCCACAACATCGAGGAACTATCCAACGCGCGCGACGGTGAAATGGTCTGCCTGGCGGGGCTTGTTTCGGCCACCAGGCGCCTGGTGACCAAGAAAGGCGAGACTATGGCGTATTTTATTCTGGAGGACCTGACCGGGAGTATTGAGGCCCTCCTGTTTCCTAAAAACCTGTTGAAATACAACAGCCTGCTGAAAGAAGATGCACCGCTGTTGGTCCGAGGCCGGTTAAGCCTGCAGGAAGACAAGCCCAGGCTGTTTGTGGAAAGCATGGAAGACCTGGCGGCGAAAGAAGAAGACCGGCTGGAGAAGCTCTACCTCAAAGTCCCGCCGAGCCTGGATGAAACAGGGGTTTGGAAGAGGCTTATCCCTGTGGTGGAGAGACACCGCGGCAGTACACCGCTATATTTGTATTTCCCGGGCACCAAAAAACTGATCCGCAGCGACTCGCGGTACTGGGTAAGCTTGAGCTCCGGCCTGTTGGAGGAATTGGAGTCGCTGCTGGGAGTTGATGCCGTCAGCGTTGTTAAAAAGTGAGTTCCGGGACCGGCAGTTTTTGTTAGTGCCAAGACGGCCTTTCGGCATCGTTCGCAGCCGGTATGGTATGGTATAATTGTTTTACATAAAAAGGGGGCGGTTGGAGATGTTCAGCAATATCGGTCCGTTTGAGCTTATTCTGGTGTTGGTCATAGCCCTGATCATTTTTGGCCCGGGCAAACTGCCGGAAGTGGGGAAAGCGATCGGCAAGAGCATCGGCGAGTTCAAAAGCGCGCTGAAAAAGGCGGAAGACGGTTTCCAAAACGAGCTGAAGGAGACGAAAGGAGCAGCCGAAGAAAAACCGCAAGGAGAAAAATAGAACCTGATAGAAAAGCAAAAATCGAAGCAGGAGAGGCAGGAGATTTATTGAGACTTCACGAAATTAACATTTTACGGACATTTCGCGGCGAAAGGCATCCCCAGCGGTTGGTATGGGGAATAATCACCCGGTCGCGGTGAAAAAATGTGAACAAGAGAGAAAATGGAGGGAAAAAATTGCGTCGGGCTATTTACCCCGGGACCTTTGACCCGGTTACAAACGGGCACATACATATCGCCGAACGGGCCTGCAAACTGTTTGACGAAGTGATTGTGGCGGTGGCGGCAGACAATTATAAAAATACCTTATTTTCAGTAAGCGAACGGCTGCAGATGATGGAGGAGAGCCTGAAGCACCTGAAAAACGTAAAGGTGGAGAGCTTTTCCGGGCTGGTGGCCGATTTTGCCCGGGCCAGGCAGGGACAGGCCCTGATCCGCGGATTGCGGGCGGTGACCGATTTTGAGTACGAGATGCAGATCGCGGCTATGAACAAGCGGCTTAATGAAAACCTGGAGACCCTCTTTTTGATGACCTCAGGCGAATACTCGTTCCTGAGCTCCAGCGTGATAAAGCAGGTCGCCATCCTGGGGGGCTGTGTCAAGGGACTGGTGCCGGAGGTCGTGGAAAGAAACCTGCAGAAAAAATTTAACCAAAACGGTCGATGACGGGAGGAGGTTGTCGGTAATGGAGCGGGTCGGGTCATGGGAAGTATATGATGACTACATTGTTGTCAAGGCCCTGGACAACGGGGTGACCATCAGCGGGTTAACCAGGGGTAAGGATACGAAGTTTCATCACTCCGAGAAGCTGGACCGGGGCGAGGTGATGGTTGCGCAGTTTACAGAACACACCTCGGCAATAAAAATACGCGGCAAAGCCCGGATTTTAACCAGGTACGGCACCATCGAATCCGGCGATTAGGAACGAACTGACTGCGCGCATGGATTCCGTGAATTCGTCTATTCATCCATTTTTACCGTTGGGAGGGCTTTAATGTGTGGAAAGTCGTGTATATCTCTTCCGACCGGATGACAGCCGAGCAGATCAAAGCCCTGTTGACCAGGGAAGGGCTCCTGGTAATGCTTCGCCCTGCCGGTATCAACTGCCCCGGCGATTCAGGTACCGTGGAGGTGCTGGTTCCCAACTCCGAAGCCGAAGAAGCCCACGAGATCATCAACAGCAGGTTGCTGGTTTGATTTGAACAATGGGGGGTGAGGCGCTTGACTGCGCCTGCATTGCGTAAAACCAAGATCGTTTGCACTATCGGCCCTGCCAGCGAAAAGGTCGAAGTGATAAAAGACATGCTTAAGGCGGGCATGAACGTCGCCCGGCTGAATTTCTCGCACGGGACACATGAGGAGCACAAGAGACGGATAGCCAGCATCAGGAAGGCCTCAGAGGAGACGGGTCTGCCCGTGGCTATCATGCTGGATACGAAAGGGCCTGAAATAAGGATTGGGCTGCTGGAAAACGGCAAAATAGAGCTTAATGAAGGTGACCGGGTCGTCCTGACAACCAGGGAGGTCCTCGGCAACAGGGAGAGGATCGCGGTCAATTATGCCGGCCTTCCGCAGGACGTGGGACCGGGAACGCAGCTTTTGCTCGACGATGGTTTGATTTCCCTGCGGGTGGAAAAGGTGGAAGGAACGGACATACACTGCCTGGTTGAGGACGGAGGACCTTTGAGCGACCGGAAAAAGGTAAACGTGCCGGGCGTCAAGGTCAACCTGCCCGGTTTAACCCCCAAGGACATTGAGGATATAACCCTGGGGATCGAGGAAGGGGTCGATTTTATCGCGGCATCGTTCATCCGCAGCGCCGACGACGTGTTGGCCATCCGCAGGGTGCTGGAAGAGAAGAACTCCGACATCTGGATAATATCCAAGGTCGAGAACCGGCAGGGTGTTGAAAACCTGGACGAGATCATCAGGGTGTCCGACGGGATCATGGTGGCCCGCGGTGACCTGGGGGTGGAGATCCCGGCGGAAGAGGTGCCCATTGTCCAGAAAATAATGATTGAAAAGTGCAATGCAGCGGGCAAGCCGGTCATTACGGCCACCCAGATGCTTGATTCCATGATCAGGAACCCGCGGCCGACCAGGGCAGAGGCGAGCGACATCGCCAATTCCATTTATGACGGGACAGACGCCATCATGCTGTCCGGCGAGACGGCATCAGGAAAATACCCGGTACTGGCTGTGGAAACAATGGCCAGGATTGCCCTGCGCACCGAGGGCTCCCTTGATTGGGCGGAATTGTGCCGCCGGAAAGCGTCGAGTCTCGCTCGGAGCACGACGGAGGCCATCAGTTACGCCACCTGCGCCACGGCTCACAGCCTGAACGCGGCAGCCATCATCACGGCCACGAAATCGGGGTCGACGGCCAGGATGGTGTCCAAATTCAAGCCCGCCGCTCCAATCGTCGCCGTGACGCCGAACCAGGGCGTGTTCCGCCGCTTGTTGCTGGTGTGGGGTGTATACCCGCTGTTGTGCCCGGAAAGCTCTTCAACTGATGTAATGCTGGAGACGGCCGTGGAAACTGCTCTCCAGGCTGGCCGTATCAGCAACGGCGACCTGGTGGTTATCACCGCCGGTGTGCCGGTGGGTATACCGGGGTCGACCAACCTGCTCAAAGTGCATACCGTGGGAGAAGTCCTGGCCAAGGGTACGGGCATCGGGTTGCGTTCGGTTGTCGGCAGGCCGGTGGTAGCTGTCAACGCCGACGAAGCCGCGGCGAAGCTAAAGAAAGGCGATATCCTGGTAGCGCGCTCCACCGACAGGGAATTCATGCCAGCCCTGGAGAAGGCCGGCGCCCTGGTGACCGAAGAAGGAGGGCTGACCTCGCACGGCGCCATTGTCGGTTTGAACCTTGGGATACCGGTTATTGTGGGCGTGGAGAAGGCGACCACCCTGCTGGCAGGGATGCCGTTGATCACCGTAGACCCTGCCCGCGGCCTCATTTACAAGGGAAGCGCGCAGGTTCTGTAGAAAACAGGGCTGCAGGAATGGGAATTGTGCAGTGAATGATGGATAGGGGTGAGTCCTGACGTGACATACTTCAGCCGGTTGAAGGACGAAATGACGGACAAACTGTTTGAGGCCGTCCTGCTCCTGGAGAACGAGGAGGAGTGTTACCGGTTTTTTGAAGACATTTGCACCGTCGGTGAGATTAAGGCCATGGCCCAGCGCCTGGAAGTGGCCAAAATGCTGGATGAGGAACGCACATACACTGAAATCGCCGAGGAAACCGGCGCCAGCACAGCCACCATCAGCAGGGTTAAACGCTGCCTGTATTTTGGGGCCGACGGGTACAGGCTCATTTTGAACAGGCTGAAGGAAAAGCAGTCATCCCAGGCCAGCGGAAACACTCCTGCCGGCTAAGAATAAAAAATTACCGCCCCGCGGTAGTTTTTTTATTGCACGCCGCTTGTTACAGGCATTTTTGCAGGTGCTTTGGCGAACTTGACCCTTGACAACAATTATACCTATTCTTACAATTAACTTAATTACCTTATTAACACTTTAACGTAATAAAGAAGGGTATGTCATGGCAAACGCTGAAAACAGCCTGATGGTGCCGGCCGGCATGCGCGACCTGCTGCCTCCGGAAGCGGGCCGGAAACGCCGGCTGGTCAACACCATACTTGAAAGAATGGCCCTGTGGGGGTACGAAGAGATCTCCACTCCCCTGCTGGAGTATTATCATGTTCTAACCCGGGGAGAGATTGGCGCGGGCCCGGACCAGTTGTATAAACTTATCGAGCGCGACGGCAGCATTCTTGCCCTGCGCCCGGAGGCAACCGCTTCCATTGCGCGCGTGGTGGGAGGCCAGATGGCGGGAGAGCCGCCCTGGCGCCTGATGTACGGCTGCGACGTGTTTCGTTACGAGGAGGTCCAGGCCGGACGCCAACGGCAGTTTACCCAGGTCGGAGCAGAACTGATCGGGCCGGACGGGCCTGAAGCCGACAGCGAGGTTTTGGCCCTGGCGGTGGAAGCTCTAAGGGCGGCTGGGTTGGCCGATTTTACGATCAGCCTTGGCCATATGGGCGTTTTGAGCGGCCTGCTGTCAGTATTGCCGCTCGAGGAACAGGCCATGGGAGAGGCGCGCGGCCTGATCCTGGAAAAGGACTTTGCCGGCCTGCACCATTTCATGGAAAAGGCGGGCTTGACCGGGGCCAAAAACGACAGCCTGGTAGAAATGTTGACCCGTTCGTTCGAACCGGCTGAACTTGAACTTCTGTCAGACCGCGCACCCGACTGCCTCCAGCCGGTTTTCGCCGAGCTCAGGAGCATCGCCGCCCTGTTGGAGGCTTACGGCTGTTCTTCCTGCTTCCGGGTTGACCTGAGCACCCTGCGCCGCCAGGCGTATTATACCGGGATGGTGTTTGAAATCTACACGCCGGGCATCGGCTATCCCATCGGCGGCGGCGGCCGCTACAACAGGCTCCTGCGCCGTTTCGGGCGGGACTGCCCGGCCACGGGTTTTGCCCTGGGGGTCGAACGCCTGCTGCTAAGCCTGCCGGCCGGAGAAGAAAACGAAGCCCCGCTTTTGCTGGCGGCCGGAAGCGAAAGTGAAGCCGAGCGCCGCCGGCTGCTGGAAAAAGCCAGAGAACTGCGCAGCCAGGGTTGCCCCGTGATCCTGGAATTAAGGCCAATGGAGCGCGAAGCGGCCGAGAGGATGGCCCGCGAAAAAGGCGCGAAGCTGATCGTCTGGACGGGAGGCGGGTGCGATGGAGCATAGGGAGTATAGGTATAGGCTGACCATCGCCCTGCCCAAGGGCAAGCTGTTTCGGCCGGCTGTGGAGCTCCTGGGCAAGGCCGGGCTGAGAACCGGGCACTTGTCCGACGAGGCCCGGACGCTAATCTTTAACGATGAGGAAAACGAGGTGCGGTTTATCATCTGCCGCCCGACTGATATTCCAACCTATGTGGAGCACGGGGCTTCAGACCTGGGCGTTGTCGGCAAGGACAGCATAATCGAGGCCGGCAAAAACCTGTATGAACTTCTTGACTTGAAATTCGGGTATTGCCGCTTTGTGGCCGCCGCACCCCGGGAGAGCCTTTCGCCGGAAGGGTTTTACCCCTGGAAGCCGGGCGTGCGGGTAGCTACCAAGTTTCCCGCCGTGGCCGGGGAGTACCTGAAGAAAAAAGGCATCCAGGGGGAAATAATCAAACTGCACGGCAACGTGGAGCTGGCTCCCAGGGTCGGGCTGTCCGAATTGATCGTGGACATCGTATCCACCGGAAAAACCCTCCAGGAGAACGACCTTGTTCCCCTGGAAGAGATCGGCCAAGCCTCGGCCCGGCTGGTGGTGAACCGGGCCAGCTACCGGCTCAAGGCAGAGGATATCAACCGCCTGCTGAGCAGGATCAAAGAAAGCATCTGAGGCGGGAGGAGGAAACAAGATGAACCAGCGCAAGGGGATTGCAGAAAGAGAGACCCTCGAAACAAGCATCAAATGCGAAATAAGCCTGGAGGGGGAAGGGACGCTGCGGGGCGGTTTGAGCTCCATCGGTTTTTTCGACCACATGCTGGCCCTTTTAGCCCGGCATGGCGGTTTCGACCTGACGGTTGAAGCCCGGGGCGACAAAGAGGTTGACTTTCATCACACTGTGGAAGATACCGGCTTGTGCCTGGGACAGGCTTTCCTGAAAGCCCTGGGGAAGAAAGAGGGCATCGCGCGCTATGCTTCGCTGGCCCTGCCCATGGACGAGGCTCTTGTTCTCTGTGCCGTGGACATCAGCGGCCGGCCCGGCCTTTATTACGACGTCGGTTTCCCTACGGGGAAGATCGGCGAATTTGACAGCGAGCTGGTGGAGGTGTTTTGGAAGGCCTTTGCTGTCTCGGCCGGGATAACTGCCCATATCCGGCTGCTGGCCGGGACAAACTCCCATCATATTGCCGAAGCCGTATTCAAAGGCATGGCCCGGGTGCTGAAGGAAGCGGCCGGGATCGAGGGGCGGGGCGTTCCATCCACCAAGGGGGTCATATAGTGAAAATTGCCGTTCTTGACTATGATGCCGGCAATTTGGCCAGCGTCGTGCACGGTCTGAGACATGCCGGGTTGGATCCGGTTGTGACCCGCGACCGGCAAGAGATAATTGCGGCGCAGGCTGTAGTGCTCCCGGGGGTGGGCGCTTTCGCCCGCGGGATGGACAATCTAAGGCGGTACCGGCTGACAGCGGCTATTGAAGAAGCGGCAGGGAGCGGAAAGCCGTTTTTGGGCATCTGCCTGGGTATGCAGCTGTTGTTTGAAGAGGGGCACGAGCACGGCAGGCATGCGGGTCTGGGTTTGTTGACGGGGAAAGTGGTGCGGTTCCCGGAGGGGCTTAAAATACCGCACATGGGATGGAACACCCTGGAGTTCAACGGCCGGCATCCGGCTTTTGCGGGGATTGAAGAAGGCAGCCACGTGTACTTCGTTCACTCGTACTACGCCAGCGGTTGCGACCCGGCCTGCGTGTCAGCCAGGACAAAATACGGGGTAGAATTTCCAGCCGCGGTATGCTTTAATAACATCTGGGGTATGCAGTTTCATCCGGAAAAAAGCAGCCGGGTCGGGCTGAGAATTTTATCAAACTTCGGGGAGTTGGTCAGAAAATGGAAGTGATTCCGGCGATCGACCTGCGGGACGGCCGCTGCGTCCGGCTGGTCCAGGGCGAAAGGGGTACGGAGACGATTTACTCGGACGAGCCGGTCGAAATGGCCAAAAGATGGGAGAAGCTGGGCGCCAAGCGGCTGCATGTCGTCGACCTGGATGGTGCGTTTACCGGCGCGCCCAGGAACCTGGCCGTGGTGGAAGAGATGGTGAAGGCTGTAACAATACCGCTGCAGTTTGGGGGGGGAATCCGAACCATTGAGACGGTAAAGGCCGTCCTTGACCTGGGGGTGGACAGGGTTGTTCTGGGCACGGCAGCCATCCTGTGGCCGGAGATGGTATCCCGTTGCTGCCAGTACTACGGCGGCGGGCGCATCGTCGTCGGCATCGACGGGCGAGATGGCCTGGTAGCCATTGAGGGCTGGGAGACAACTGTGGAACTGACGGTGGAGGAGCTGGCGCGGCAGATCGCTGGGCTCGGCGTCCAGAGGGTCGTGTTTACCGATACCAGGCGCGACGGCACTTTGCGGGGGCCTAACCTGGAAGCCACCAAAAGCTTGGCCCTGGCCAGCGGCTTGAAGGTGATCGCTTCCGGCGGCGTTTCCTCGCTGGGTGACCTCTATGCCCTGAAAGAATTGAAAGAATACGGCGTGGAGGGCGTGATCATGGGCAAGGCCCTCTATTCCGGGGCGATCAGCCTGCAAGAGGCCTTGAAAATAATGGAGGGTTAGTACATATGCTGGCCAAGAGGATCATCCCCTGCTTGGACGTGGAAAAGGGCCGGGTGGTCAAAGGCACAAGGTTTTTAAATCTCAAAGACGCCGGCGACCCGGTGGAGCTGGCGGCCTATTACGACCGGGCCGGCGCCGACGAGCTGGTCTTTTTGGACATCACGGCGTCTGCTGAACACCGGGAAATAATGATTGACGTGGTGGCCCGGGTGGCGGAGCAGGTGTTCATCCCGTTCACCGTGGGCGGGGGCATCCGGACAGTTGAGGACATGCGCCGCATTTTGAAGGCCGGCGCCGACAAGGTGTCCGTCAATACTGCGGCTGTGCAGAATCCAGAGGTGATCAGGGAAGGGGCCGAACACTTCGGCAGCCAGTGCATTGTGGTGGCCGTGGATGCGCGCCGTGCCGGTGAAGGGAAGTGGGAGGTGTACACCCACGGCGGCCGCCGGCCTACTGGCCTTGACGTCCTGGAGTGGGTCAGGCGGGCCGAGGAACTGGGAGCGGGAGAGATACTCCTGACCAGCATGGACCGCGACGGCACCAAAGAGGGTTATGACCTTGAGCTTACCAGAGCGGTCAGCAGGGCTGTGTCCATACCGGTGATCGCTTCCGGGGGGGTGGGCTGCAAGGAGCACATATACGAAGGGGCCGTGATGGGAGAAGCGGACGGCCTGTTGGCCGCTTCCATATTTCACTTCGGCGAAATCTCCATTGAAGAGGTCAAGAGGTACCTGCAGGAAAGGGGGGTGGCTGTCCGGCTATGAGGCTTAGGGTGGTCAAGGAAGAAGCGATGAATGAGTTGAGATTTGACGAGCGGGGTCTGATGCCTGCCGTCATTCAGGACCAAAAAAGCGGGACGGTGCTGATGGTGGCCTACATGAACCGGGAAGCGCTGGAGAAAACGTTGCGAGATGGCCGGACCTGGTTTTTCAGCAGGAGCCGCCAGTCGTTATGGGCCAAGGGGGAGACATCCGGTCACGTGCAAAGGGTGGCGGCCGTGTACTATGATTGCGATGCCGATACCCTGCTGGTCCAGGTGCACCAGGAAGGAATGGCCTGTCACACCGGCACTTTTTCCTGCTTCAACCGCCTGCTGGCTGCAAGCGGGGAAGAGATCGCCACTGACTGGGCGGTGTTGTCCTGGCTGGAGGACCTGATCAGGGACCGCAGGGTAAAAAGGCCGGCGGGTTCCTATACCACCCGCCTGTTCGAACAGGGGCTTGATCAAATCCTGAAAAAGATCGGCGAAGAAGCCACGGAAGTGGTCATTGCCGCCAAGGGTGGCCACAGGGAAGCTGTTGTCTACGAGACGGCCGACCTGCTTTACCACCTGCTGGTGATGCTTGGAGAAAGGGGCGTCGAATTGAAAGCGGTTTGGGAAGAACTGGCCAGGCGGCACGGCAAAACGAAGGCCGAATACGGCGACCGCAAGTGATGGCGCAGGTTTTTCAGAGAAAAAAAGAGGTTCAGGGAAAGGCCCCTGAACCTATAGAGTGGAGGAGATAAGAGGAGTTGTTCATTCAAAGTATGTCCAGCTTTATTTTTTTTATACAGCAAAGTTTTGCTGAGCAATTGATCGCGCAGTGATAAAATGTTAATGAATAAGGCAAGGGGATTCGTCCGGCAAAACTCGCTCCAGTGAGGAGGACAAATTTTGGCAGGAAAAACGAAGCTTGTTGAAGAATACTGGCAGTTGAGGGATGCTGTCCGTCAACGGCTGTTTGCCCATCTGAACCCCGAACAGTTGAAGGCGGTCGAAAGCGGCACGGGACCGGTGCTTTGCTTGGCGGGTGCCGGGTCGGGTAAGACTACGGCCATGGTATACAGGGCGCTGCATCTGTGCCTGTTTGGTCCGGAATACGACCCCCGGCCGCAGCCGCCGGCATCGTTGCGCCGGCAAGACCTCGAGGCCGTCAAGGGGTGGTTGGCTCAAAGCCAGGGAGAAAACGCGGTACGGCTGCCGCAGGGTTTGGCAAGGCTCATCGGTATAGATGGTGTGCCTCCGCGCTCCATCCTGGCCATTACCTTTACCAACAAGGCGGCCGGGGAAATGCAGACCCGCCTGCAAAACCTCCTGGGCAGCGCCGCCCGCGAGATGTGGGTGATGACTTTTCACAAGGCTTGTGTGCGCATCCTGCGCCAGGAGATAGCGCTGCTCGGTTACAGCCCGGATTTCACCATTTATGACGACCAGGACCAGCTCCAGGTGATCAGGAAAGCGGCGGCGTCTTTAAACCTGGATGAAAAACAGTATGCTTCACGGGCCCTGGGCGCGTTGATTGCCCGCTACAAGTGCGAGCTTATCGGCCCGGACGGGGCGCGGCGCCAGCCGCTTGACCGCTGGCGGGAGCGGGGGATAAAGGTTTATGAAGTTTACCAGCAGGAGTTGAAAAAAAATAACGCCCTGGATTTTGACGACCTCATCATGCTCACCGTGCGTCTGTTCCGGGAACATCCGGAGGTGCTGGCAAAGTACCAGGAGCGTTTCTCGTACATCCTGGTGGACGAGTACCAGGATACCAACCATGCCCAGTATGTGCTTGTCAGCCTGCTGGCGCAAAGACACCGCAACCTGTTTGTGGTCGGCGACGACGACCAGTCCATTTACGGGTTCCGGCAGGCCGACGTGCGCAACATCCTGGAGTTTGAACGCGATTATCCCCAGGCCAGGGTTATCAAGCTCGAACAGAATTATCGCTCAACCGGCCGCATCCTGGCTGCCGCCAACGGGGTTATTGACCGCAACAGGGCGCGCAAACCGAAAAGGCTTTGGACAGACAAAGCGGAAGGCTATCCACTCGTGCGGTATTGCGCCAATGACGAGCACGACGAGGCCCGCTTCATCTGCGAAAGGATAATCGATCTGGTGAAAAATAACGGGCGTTACCAGGACTCGGCCGTACTGATCAGGACCAACGCCCAGTCCAGGGTGCTGGAAGAGTGGTTCATGAAGAAAGGGATCCCCTACCGGGTCGTCGGCGGCCAAAAGTTTTACGAGCGCATGGAGATTAAGGACATCCTGGCTTACCTCAAGGTGCTGGTTAACCCCGAGGACCGGGTGAGCCTGCTGCGCATCGTCAACGTACCGCGACGCGGCATCGGCGAGGCCACTATCCGGAGAATAGAAGAGTATGCCGAATCGGCCGGCCTGAGTATTTTCGAGGCCTTGAAGCACCCGGACCAGGCCGGTTTAAACCAAAAATCAGCCCGGGATGTAGAGGAGTTTGCCCGGCTGTTGGAAAGGTTCCGCTCATGGGCGGGCGAAATACCGGTGGCAGTCCTCGCCGAAAGGGTCCTGGCCGAGACCGGCTACCTGGAAGAACTCCTCAAGGAAAATACCGTCGAATCGTTAAGCCGGGTGGAGAACCTCAAGGAATTCTTGACCGTGGCCCAGGAATACGACGAGCGGACCGGCGAGCCGTCCCTGGGCGATTTTTTGAGCCAGGTGGCGCTGGTCACCGACCTGGACGCTTATGAAGAAGAAGCGAATGCGGTGGTCATTATGACCATGCATACCGCCAAGGGGCTGGAGTTTACCAACGTGTTCCTGGCCGGTATGGAGGAGGGCATCTTCCCGCATGCCCGCAGCCTCCAGGACGACCAGCTGGAAGAGGAGCGCAGGCTGTGCTATGTAGCCCTGACCAGGGCCAAGGAACGAATTTACCTGATCCATGCCAGGCAGCGCAACCTGTTCGGCCGGAAAAACCATAACCTGCCTTCCCGTTTTCTGGAAGAAATACCCCCCGGTCTGTGGGAAGAATATAAACAGGAAGGGGGGTTTCTCAGTACTGTTCCGGTTGCGTCGGCCGTTCAGCCCGCGGCTAATCACAGCGCCGTTGTTCCCGGGTTCGTTTTGGGCGACAAGGTGGAACATAAAAAATGGGGGCCGGGCGTGGTCGTGGGGATCCGCGGCCAGGGCGAAGACGCCGAGCTGCAGATCGCCTTCCCGGGGCAGGGGATCAAGACGGTTTTGGCCTGTTATGCCCCGTTGCGCAAAGTGAAGTGAGGAAGGGGGAACAAGGGTTGTCCCTGCAGGAAAAACTGGAAATAATGAAAGGCCTGGTGGAAAAACTCAACCGCTATTCGTACGAGTATTATACGCTTGATGCACCGACGGTAAGCGATGCTGAATACGACGCTCTGTACGACCGTTTACAGGAGCTGGAAAAAGAGACGGGAGTCGTCCTGCCCGGATCGCCGACCCAGCGCGTCGGTGACGCGGTGCTGGAGGGGTTTAAAAAACACGTCCACAAAGCGAAGCTCTGGAGCCTGGACAAGGCCCAGAGCGGCAACGACCTCCGGGAGTGGGAGAGACGCCTGCTCCGGATGCTCAAGGAACACGAAGAACAAAGCGGTGAAAAGCTGCCCCCGCTTTCATATATCGTCACCCTGAAATTCGACGGGCTGACCATCAATCTCACCTACGAGGGCGGTTCGCTGGTCCATGCCGCCACCCGCGGGACGGGTGAGGTGGGCGAAGAGATACTACCCCAGGTGCGGACCATCAGGGCGATCCCGTCGCACATCCCCAGCCCGTACCTGATGGAAGTGAGGGGGGAGGCCCTCATGACCAAACAAGCCTTCGCCGAGTATAATGCCCGGGCCGAGGTGCCGCTTAAGAATTTGCGCAACGGCGCAGCCGGAGCCCTGCGTAACCTGGACGTAAGGGAGACCGCCCGCCGGAAGCTGATCGCCTATTTCTACGATATCGGCTACTGGGAAGGGCCGCCGTTTTCTTCATACGACGAGATGCTTTCGTTCCTGGAACAGCAGGGGCTGCCGGTCCACCCCTACCGCAGGCGGTGTGCTGGTATAGACGAGGTGATCGATACCGCGGTGGCGGCTGCCGCCGGGCGTGACGATTACGACTTTGAGATTGACGGCCTGGTGGTGGCCGTCAACGACCTGCGGACCCGCGAGGTGCTTGGGCACACGGTCAAATTCCCGCGCTGGGCCATAGCCTACAAGTTTGAAGCCCGGGACGCCGGGACCACCTTGCTGGGCGTGGAGTGGAACGTGGGCCGCACCGGCAAGGTGACGCCCACCGCGCTGCTGGAGCCGGTGGAGATCGGAGGGGTCACCATCCGGCGGGCGACCCTCAACAACATGGACGACATCCAGCGAAAGGGCGTAAGGATCGGCGCCATGGTCTTCGTGCGCCGGGCCAACGATGTCATCCCTGAAATCACGGGCGTGGCGGAAGAGACACTGGCCGGCGCCAGGGAGATCGTGCCTCCCGAACGTTGCCCGGCCTGCGGCTCGCGGCTGGTCCGGGACGGTGTGCACCTGTACTGCGAAAACTCATTGTCCTGCAAACCGCAGCTGGTGAAAAGCATCGTCCATTTTGCGGGGAGAGAAGCCATGAACATTGAAGGATTGAATGAAAAGACGGCCCTGCAACTTTTTGAACAACTGAACATCCGCGAGATCTCCGACCTCTACCGTTTAAGGGAACAAGACCTCCTTCGCCTGGAAAAATTTAAAGAAAAGAAGGCCGCCAACCTTGCGGCGGCAATCAGAAACAGCAGGGAACCGGATCTTGACGCCTTTATTTACGCCCTCGGCATACCGCATGTGGGCAAAAAGACGGCCACTGATCTGGCACGGGCCTTTTTATCGCTGGAGGCTTTGATGCAAGCCACCCGGGAGGATCTGCTGGCGGTGCCGGAGGTGGGAGAGGTTGTGGCGGACAGCATCATAGGCTTTTTCCGGGATGAAAAAATACAAAGGAGCATCGAAAAGCTGTTGGCAGCAGGGGTTAAGCCGAAAAAGCCGAAACTGGCTACGGCGGAAAACCCCTTCCAGGGCAAGACGGTGGTGGTGACCGGGACCCTGCGGGGGTATACCCGCCCTGAAATCGAAAAGCTTTTAGGCGGTTTGGGAGCCAGCGTTTCCGGGAGCGTAAGTTCCAAGACCGATTACCTCATCGTGGGAGAGAACCCAGGTTCCAAGCTGGACAAGGCCCGCGCCCTGCTGGCCGCTGGCGGAGCAAGGCCTGAGATCATCGGCGAAGACGAGTTGGAGGGGCTGTTAAAACAGCACCGGGAAAAAGGAAATTGATTGGCTGCAGATTGTTGATTCCAGAAGTTAAGATTGTTGAGGGAGGAAAGAAACATGTCGAAAGGCAAGGTAAGCAGGGCGGGGGAAGACGGCTACAGGCAGATGCTGCCGGGAGTCGAACGGAAAACGCTGGTGTACGGGGATTACACCCTGTTGAGCGAGTTCAGGCTGAAAAAGGGCGCTGTGCTGCCAGCACACAGCCATCCCCAGGAACAAACCGGGTACCTGGTTTCCGGCCGGCTTGTTTTGACGATAAACGGGGAGATATACGATCTGAAACCCGGCGACAGCTGGGTAATCCGGGGAAATGAGGAACACAGGGTGGAAGTTGCAGAAGATTCTCTCACGGTAGAAACCTTTTCTCCGGTAAGAGAGGACTATATTTGAATATTTGCTTTATATAAATCTTATTTAAATCTTAACGTATCCTTTGACATCAACCGGCAAGACGGAGGATGGTGAATTAGATGAGAATTAGCGCGCAGGAAGTGGAACACGTAGCCATGCTGAGCCGACTGGAACTCTCGGACCAGGAAAAACGGAAGTATGCCGAAACCTTAAGCGCGATCCTGGAGTACATGGAAGTATTGAACCGGGTCGATACCGACGGTGTGGAGCCGACGGCCCATGTGTTGCCGCTCAAAAACGTTTTTCGGGAAGACAGGCTGGAGAAGTGCCTGGAAAAGGCACTGGTCCTGGCCAATGCTCCGGAAGAGGAAGACGGCTGCTTCAAGGTTCCGCGGCTGGTGTAGACGAAGCTTATCAGAGAAAGGAGAGATGGCGCTTTGTCCTTGACGAACCTGACCGCTCATGAACTGGGCGATCTGTTGAACAGACGCGAAATAAGCAGCGTTGAACTGACCGAGGCTTATCTACGGCGGATCGAGGAGGTTGACGGCCAAGTCAGGGCCTTCCTCACCGTTACCGCAGACTTGGCCCTGAAACAGGCTGCCGAAGCCGACGGAAAAAGGGCGCGCGGGGAGAAACTGCCGCCCCTGGCCGGCATACCTATGGCCATGAAAGACAACATGTGTACCAGGGGAATCAAAACGACCTGCGCTTCACGGATCTTGCACAATTTCATACCGCCATACGACGCGACAGTGACGGAAAGGCTCCTGGAAGCAGGTGCTGTGCTGCTGGGCAAGTGCAACATGGACGAGTTCGCCATGGGGTCGTCCACAGAAAACTCCGGCTATTTCGCCACCAGGAACCCGCATGACCTCCGGGCAGTGCCGGGTGGGTCAAGCGGAGGTTCAGCCGCCGCAGTCGCCGCCGGGGAAGCGGTTTTTGCCCTGGGGTCCGATACGGGAGGCTCAATCAGGCTTCCGGCTGCCTTTTGCGGCGTGATCGGGCTAAAGCCCACCTATGGCAGGGTTTCCCGCTACGGGCTGGTAGCCTATGCCTCTTCCCTGGACCAGATCGGTCCCCTTGCCAGGGACATGAGGGACTGTGCTCTGGTCATGAATGTCATAGCCGGCCATGACAGGCGGGATTCCACCTCGGCCCCTCTTGAGGTGCCGGATTACACGAAGTTTTTGGTTGACGACGTACGGGGGCTGAAGGTCGGACTGCCCAGGGAGTACCTTGGCGATGGCCTGGATGAGGAAGTGCGCGGATGGGTGAAGAGAGCAGCTGAAACCCTGGAAAAGCTGGGCGCCGTTTGCGAAGAGGTTTCGCTGCCTCATACCAGATATGCGCTGCCGGCCTATTATATCATCGCCCCGGCCGAAGCCAGCTCAAACCTGGCCCGGTACGACGGCGTCCAGTACGGGTTGAGGGTCGAAGCCGACGACATCGTTTCCATGTACAGCAAGACCCGCAGCCAGGGGTTCGGGGAAGAGGTGAAACGCCGCATAATGCTGGGCACATACGCCCTGAGCTCCGGTTATTACGATGCATATTACCTCAAGGCCATGAAGGTCCGGACGCTGGTCAAACGCGATTTTGACCTCGCTTTTGAGAAATGCGACTGCCTGCTCACCCCCACCTCTCCTACACCGGCCTTCGATACGGGAGAAAAGACTGCGGATCCGTTGACCATGTATCTGTCCGACGTGTGCACGATTCCTGTAAACCTGGCCGGGATTCCAGCCCTCTCCATTCCGTTCGGGACGGTCAGGGGCAGGCCGGTCGGGGTGCAGCTAATCGGCAAGGCCTTTGACGAAGGGACCATCATTCGCGCCGGCTACGCCCTGGAGCAGGGGACGGACCTGACCAGGCCGAGGCCTGCGCTGGAAAGGACGGTGGAAGAATGGGCCAGCAGTACGAAACCGTGATCGGGCTGGAAATTCATGTGGAGCTGAAGACGACCACCAAGATATTCTGTTCTTGCCCTACTGCTTTCGGAGCTGAATCCAACACCCACGTCTGCCCGGTTTGTCTGGGCTTGCCGGGCGTGTTGCCGGTGTTCAATGAAAAGGTGTTGGAGTTTGCCGTGAAAGCGGGTCTGGCTTTGAACTGCGAGATCGCGCCGTTCAGCAAATTTGACCGCAAGAATTATTATTATCCGGACCTGCCGAAAAACTACCAGATTTCCCAGTATGACCTGCCCATCTGCCGGAACGGTTTCCTGGAAATAAACACCGGAAGCGGACCCAAAAGGATCGGCATCACCAGGATACACATGGAAGAAGACGCCGGCAAGCTCTTGCACGGCAGCTCATCTATTGTCAATTCCGGATATTCGCTGGTAGACCTTAACCGGACGGGGGTGCCGCTGATCGAGATAGTCTCCGAACCGGACCTGCGCTCGGCGGAGGAGGCCAGGGCCTATATGGAGAAGCTGAGGTCGATTCTGGAGTACCTGGACGTGTCGGATGTCAAGATGGAGCAGGGTTCGCTGCGCTGCGACGCCAACGTCTCGCTCCGGCCGCTGGGGGCCAGGGGACTGGGGACCAAAACGGAAATCAAGAACATGAACTCTTTCCGCTCCCTGCAGCGGGCGGTGGAGTACGAAGCCAAACGGCAAAGGGAAATACTGGAGGAAGGCGGGCGCGTAGTCCAGGAAACTCGTTCCTGGGATGAGGAACGGGGCGTCACCGTCTCCTTGCGGAGCAAGGAAGAAGCCCACGATTACCGCTACTTTCCCGATCCGGACCTTGTTCCCATCGTGATTGATCCCGGCTGGGTAGCTAAGCTCAAGGCTTCCCTGCCCGAGTTGCCCGACGCCCGCAAAGAGCGGCTGGTCGCGGAGATGGGCCTTCCGGAGTATGACGCGTCGATCATCACGGGTAGCAAGGGCCTGGCAGACTACTTTGACGCTGTGACGGCTGAGTTCAACGAGCCGAAGACGGTTTCGAACTGGATCATGGGTGAGCTGCTCAGGTTGTTGAACGCCAGCGGCGTGGAAATGCGCGAAAACAAGATCAAGCCTGCCGATTTTGCGGCTTTGTTGAAGCTGCAGGCTGATGGCGCGATCAGCGGAAAAATGGCTAAATCCGTGTTTGAAGAAATGTTTGCGACGGGCAAAAGCCCGCACACCATTATCAAGGAGCAGGGACTGGCCCAGATTTCGGACGAGGGGGCGCTGGCGGCGATTGTCGAGAAAGTCATTGCCGGCAACCCCGGGCCGGCGGAGGATTACCGGAGGGGCAAGGAGAAAGCGCTGGGCTTCCTGGTAGGGCAGGTCATGAAGGAAACGAAGGGCCAGGCCAACCCGGGCCTGGTAAACAAGCTCCTCAAAGAGAGGTTATAATTGTCTGGGAAAGGGGCAAGGGGTGTGACCCGGCTGAAAAGGATATTGCTGGGATTGCTGGTTGCGTTGCTGGCGGGGGTGACAAGTTATGCCGTTTCTTTGGGCGTGTTTGCCGGCCTGAAAATAAAGGGTTACACATACCTTTTCCGGGCCACCGAGCCTTACGACCTGGTGATCAAGCATGTCCGCATCCTTGATGGGACCGGCGAAAACGGGCCGTTCCGGGGAGACATCGCCATCCGGGATGGCTATATATGCGGGGTGGGATATATCAACCAGAAAAACTCGCCCGTGTTTGACGCCGGCGGTCTCACGGCCATTCCCTGGCCGCTGCGGTTCAAGAAGGAAGATGGGTTTGTGGAGCACCTTTTGCAGACCAGCTATCCCCGCTATGAGGAGGAGGAGATATACTTGCTGGAAGGGCCTTACGGTGGGCTGAGCCTGGCGGAAGCGGCCAGCGAGCTCGGCGTAACGCCCGGCGAGATGTTTGCGCGTCTGAGCGGCGAGTATCCGGCCGGGGCCAGGGTGATCCTGGTACCGCTGAGAAAACCTGCGGGAGAACCGGGAGTCAAGGAGCTGCTGGCCGGTCTAACCTCGTGCCGAGCGGAGGCGCTGGGGGAAAGAGACCGGGGAGCGGTTAAAGCAGGTTGCCGGGCTGACCTGTACCTGTTCAAAACTGTGGATTACCCGGAGGAGAAGCTGATTCAACTGCTGCGGCGCGGCAGCGTGCCTGACCCGGTGTTCCGCCTGCAGGCCGGAAAATTCCTCAATATGTGAGTTGATCATGGCCAACGGCGGGCAGGGGACAATCCCCATGCCCGCCGTTGGCGGCCTGCAACGAGTTAGTGTAAATGAAAACATATAAAAACTATACGCGATGTGATATAATACCGTTATGATATTAGAAATTTCAATAAAATCGCCTTTTTATCAAATCCCCGGGAAAGCGCATATGGCGAAGGCGAGAAAGAAGGCGCAGCATATGGCTGAAGGGTTGGCGGATCTCACCATGGGTCAGTTGGTAGAAACGTTCCCGCTGCCGTTTTTTGTCATGGAGCAAGAAAAGATCGTGCTATGCAACCGAAAGGCGGTTAAGGCGTTCGGATACAAGTCAAAGGAGGAATTCCTGGGAAGGCCGCCTTATGAACTTTCGCCCGAGTTCCAGCCGGACGGCGAAGAGTCAATAACCAAGGGCCGCAGGATGATTGAGACGGCTTGCAAAGCCGGTTACCATCGGTTTCGCTGGCTGCATAAACAAAAAAACGGGAAAGAGTTTCTTTCCCAGGTTGAGCTGTATGCTTACGGGGCGATGGTCTTCGCCACAGTAGTAAACATTGAACACGTGGAACGCCTGAAAAAGGAACGCAATAAACTGTTCATGAAACTGAAAAGGCAATCAATCCAGGATTACCTTACGGGGTTGTGCAACAAGCGGTATTTAGATGAACGGCTAGAAGGGTTAATCAGACAAGCCGAGGAAGAACAGAGGGCATTTTCTGTATTGTTTATTGATATCGACAACATTAAAGGAATCAATGATACCGTCGGCCACTACGTTGGCGACAGGGTGCTCGCGAAAGCGTCCCGGCTGCTGGAGAGATCGGCGCCGCGGGGTTCGTTGGTTGCCAGGTACGGCGGATACGAGTTCGCGGCGGTTGTCCAGGGTTTTGGTGGGGCGGACGAACTGCTGAACCTTGGGCGTAATGTGCTGAACGCCCTGCATTCGCCGATAAGGGTTGACGGCTATGAATTTTATCTTACAGCCAGCATCGGCATTGCACGGTATCCGGCTGATGGGCGGGATGCCGCCACCCTGCTTAAAAATGCCGACATGGCTGTGTACAAGGCCAAAAAAAGCCCGGCCGACAATGGCCGGGTGGTTCTGTTTTCGACGGAGTTGGGCAAGGAAGTCCGCGAGCGTTTCCTGCTCGAGGCCGAGATGAGGAAGGCCCTCGGAAAAGACGAGTTTCAACTGTTTTTTCAGCCGGTCGTCGATCTGGAAAGCATGAGGATCGTGGCTGCAGAGGCCCTGTTGAGGTGGGAGAACGGGCTGCTGGGGTCCGTTCCTCCGGACAGGTTTATCCCCGTGGCGGAAGAGATGGGGCTGATCCATGCTTTGGGGGAGGCTGTTCTCCGCAAATCATGCGAAGCCATAACCAAGTGTAAAAAAGCGGGGCGATCCAGCCTGCCCATCGCGGTTAATATTTCGTCCAAACAACTGGAGGCCAGCAACTTCGCGGCCAGGGTAAAATGGCACATCGACCATTATGGCCTGAAGAGGGGGGAACTGGAATTTGAAATCACAGAAAGCGCTTTGGCCGTCGATTTGTCTATTGTGAACGAGAACTTTGAACGGCTGAAAGAAATCGGCATTCCTATATCCCTGGACGATTTCGGGACGGGTTTTTCTTCTCTTAAACGGCTGTTGAGTTTCAGCATTGACAAGCTGAAGATCGACAGGTCGTTCATCCAGCGAATAGAAAACGAAAAAGAAAAAATGGTCGTCAAGGCTATACTGGCCATAGCCCAGGACTTGAACATCCAGGCGGTGGCCGAGGGCATTGAAACCGAGCGGCAGCTGGAAATATTAAAAGGACTGGGCTGCAGGTACGGGCAGGGGTATCTGTTCAACAAGCCGATGTCCTGGGAGGCTTTTAATAAACTGATGCAATCCTGCTTCTTAGCCTCCATACAACTCGATGGTCAGTAGCAGTTGCCCTTCGCCAGGGATGATAGTGTCCAAGCCCTGGTGATCAGATATGTTTTTTCCGTTAAGAATTAGAAGAAACCCGGGTTTTACCCGGCCTTCATTGTCGAGGATGATATTTGCCGCATCCGGTTTGCCTGTTTCGGAGAGGTGCAGGATAAACTGCCTGACCGTTATGTTGTCCCTTTCAATGCGCATTTTGCTGGGGATGCCGTCCAAAACCCCCATATTATAAAAGAAAAATCCCAAACTGTTTTCCTCCTTCCTGCTCACCGAAAAATTTCCGGACCGGTGACCGCTTGAGGCTGGGTGGTCTGCGGGCCGGGGGTTACCGGCCTTTTCGTTTTGCCGTTCCGGACCCCCAGGTCAACATCAGAAATCAGCCCGAATGTTAGAATGTGTTCTTTCATTTGCCGGAACGCCGCTTCCTCATCCCCGCATTCAATGGCGTGAAATATTTTTTTATGGGCCTGTTGGTCTTTGATGTGCTTTTGAATGTTCGGGTTGGGATTCAATAGCGGCATGTTTTTTTCCAGGTACGATATCACGGAATTTACAATTGCTATCAAGACCGGATTCTTAGAAGTCTGGGCTAGTATGTAGTGAAACCTGAGTTGAGCGTCCATGTCGTATACGCCCTGGTCTATTAACCGCTGGCCGTGTTCAATTACATTTTCTATTTTTTCCAGGTCTTCGTCCGTTCTGTTTGCGGCGGCGAGCCTGGCAATTTCCGGTTCGATAATCAAGCGGGTTTCCGAAATGTGATGAAAGGAAACGTCTCCGCACCGGTAAAATACACCCAGAGAATCTTCTACTGTTTTATTGTTGACTTCTATAATAAAAGCACCGCCCTCAACTCCTCGTTTTATCAATAATAATCCTTCTTTTTCGAGTATTCGAAAAGCTTCGCGTACGGAAACCCTGCTGGTTGAGCACCGTTTGGCAAGTGTTCTTTCGCTTGGCAGTTTATCCCCTGGTTTAAGCGTTTTATTGTATATGCTTTGCTTGATTTGCGCCGCCAGCTCTTCCGCAACTCTCATTCTTTTAATCGGACCGAATAATTCCTGCATTTGTATCACATTCCTTTTTAAACCTGATATTGAATTAGGATAGACCATTTAAATTGTGCATTCTTTTCCTACTATTGTCAAGGCCAACAAAACCGTTTCAGACTATTTTCGCTGCAGTGGCAAGCTTTTCGCTGCTTTTTAAATTCGCCCACTGCTGGGTGAATTTGATAAACACCTTCAGGGTTGGTGAAAGTTGTGCGTTTTTGGGCACGGCAAGTGAAATTCTCCGGGGAACGGTGGGTATGAGCCGGATGATTGACAGGCCCAGGTGCAGGTATTTCATGGCTACCTGGGAAGACAGGACAGCCACGCCGAGGTTTTCCCGTACCAATCCCAGGGTGGTGGTTACCTGCGTGCAGTGGTAGAGGACCTCCGGCTCAAAGCCAGCTTTGCGGCAGGCGCCAGCGAAGTTCTTATACAAGCCGGAAGTCGGCGGGACGATAATGAATTTTTCTTTCGACAACTCCCTGAGGTCGATCGTTTGGTGGGTGGCCAACGGGTGCAGGTTGCTGGTTACCAGCACGATCTCATCGTTGATCAGGCGGTGGTAGGTGATGAAGGAGTCTGAGTCCATTTCGCTCAACAGGGCGGCATCGATCTTCGATTCCTTGAGCAGGTTCAGCAGGATTTCACATTCCGCCTCCGTTAAATGAAGCTTTACCCGGGGAAAATTGTTGTGAAATGAGGCCAGCAACGAAGTGAGCTGGAAATGGCCTATAACCGGAAACACCCCCAGGTTGATGTTGCCGCGTTCAATGGACAGGTATTCCTGGATGGTCCGCTTGGCCGCACTGATTTCCGCCATGATGCGCTTGGCGTGGAGCACAAATTCGTCTCCGGCGGGGGTGAGGTGCACGTTTCGCGTTGTTCGTTCAAACAGTTTTATTCCCAGTTCGTTTTCCAGCTTGTTGATTTGCTGGGAGAGAGAGGACTGGGAAATATTTATTTCTTCCGCCGCCCGGGTGAAACTCTGGTATTGGGCTACCGCCAGGACATATTCAAGCTGGTGCAGTTCCATAACAATACCTCCACAAAAAATGCTGAATGACTCCAGGGCCCATGCTGGGCAATTACGATAAAGGACCGAATCCACCATCAATAATAATATTAATAAGTATCGATTATAAATACAATAGGAAATATAAATTGCGCTTATTAAAGGCAGCGCGTTAAGATTTGATCAAGAAAGTTGCTCTCGGGAACAAGTGCACCTTATTCAATGACACATGAATTGCTTATCAAAGCAAGATATCATAAAACCTCGTCTTTCTCTGCGATGGTAAGGTTTGATATTGAGGCAGCAGCGCATTTAACAACCGACTACCGCAGTGGTAAATTTTTTTTTGATATATATGGTAAAAAGAATAGGGGATTTGAATGAGGAAAATTATGGAACCGGGGCCGGGCTTAAAAGAAGGATGGCAAGATGTGAAGTTCAATGTCCAAAACGTCACTGCCTTTATAACCGGCGTTATTTTCACGTTAACGGGAGCGATTATACTATTTGTGAATGTTGCTGATTCGGCCAATCTTAATCAACAACAGGCAGCCTCGTGGATAATAAGCGGCGTTGTTCTGGCTGCCATTTCGTCAGGTTTGCTGTGTTTATATTATAAACAGCCCATAATTGTTGCTCCTTCCCTGCCCGCACTGTTGGTTGTGGGGCCCATGTTCAAACTGTTCTCTGTGCCAGAAATGGTCGCCGGCTATTTAATCGCCGCAGCGATCCTCTTTTTGATAGGAGCTGCCGGAGTCGTCGGATTGCTCGGAAAGTACCTTCCGGTTCCGATAATCATGGGAATGATCGCCGGGGTGTTTATGAGCTATGGATTAAGAATTGTGGAAGCCGTTACAAAAGAGCCGCTGGTGGCAGGTTTGACTATTGCTACATTTTTATTCACGCCGCTGGTCTCCAAGAGGATTCCCCCACAGGCTGCTTCGCTGGTTGTGGCCATGATTTTGTCCTTCTTGCTTCTCCCTTTGACAGCGGAAACCCAAAATATGTATTTCCATTTTGCCCAGCCAGTATTTGTAGTTCCCCGCTTCAATTACCGGGCAATTCTTGCCGTGAGCATTCCCCTCGTTTTGATGGGGCTAGCCGATACCCTGAAGGGTTACGGCGTGCTTCGAGCCAACGGCTACGATCCTCCTTTGAACACAATAACTTCCGTGGCAGGGCTGGCTTCTTTCCTGGGCGCCTTCAGCCTTTCCCATTGCATTGTGCTGGCCGGGCCGGTTACAGCTATCGTGGGCGGCGCCGGGGAAAAAGAATACCGTTATGCGGCAGGCCTGCTCTTCAGTATTGCCCTGATCTTTATAGGAATGACAGTGGGGGTCATTATGCCGTTTCTTACGGTTTTACCGGCAGCAATAAGCAATGTCGTGGCGGGATTGGCCATGCTTGGGCTTTTTACCAGCTCTTTGGAAATGGCTTTTGGATCAATTAAACATCAGTTGGGAGCCTTTACGGCGTTTATTGTTGGGATGTCAAATGTAAACATTGGGGGTATAGGGGCTCCGGTGTGGGCGCTCTTGTTCGGCATATTGGTTTCTAAGGTCAGCGCACATAAACGTGCATGAGGTTTGGCACTGTTTGGCAGGGCTTTTTCAATTACGTAGGTATGAGCCGCAAATAAGTCAATTAATAAGCATCAATAATAAATTCAATAATAAATATAAATTGCGCCTATTAGTAAAGCGGGTTAAGATTTGATTAAGAAAAGCTAGAACCTCTATTCTGCCAATTATACTCAAACATTCCCCTGACAATTTAACTTAACCGCTAAAGGAGGAAGAAACATGAAGTACAAGTATTCGAAAGGATCTATGGACAAAGCGGACGGGATTTATTTCCAAAATATGACGGGACATGAGGTAACCGAGAGGCTGAAAAAGAATGACATTATTATCATCCCTGTTGGGAGTACCGAATACCACGGTAAAGGCCAGTGCTACGGCGAGGACACTTTCCTGGTGACCAGGATGGCGGAAATCGTGGCCCGGGAGTGCGGGTGCACTGTTTCCCAGCCGATCTGGTTTGGATCGCACCCCTGGTGCCAGCTGGGGATGCCGGGGACGATAGTCATCCCCGAGGAGACCTTTGTGGCCTATCTGCGGGCAATAATCGCCGGTTACTGGAACGCCGGGTTCCGGAAGCAGATACTGATTAATGGCCATGGGCAGGAGTATGTTATTCCCAATGCCATCCAGGAATTCGGGAAGATATGCCAGGTGCCGGCCGTGTTGGCTTTTGTGAACTGGCCTACGGTCATTGTGCCGTATCTGAAGGACAAGGAGCATGGAGGGCCGTTTGAGACTCCGTTCCGGCACGCCGACGAGGTCGAGGCTTCTTATTCTCTCGCCCTTTTCCCGGAGATGAACAAGAAAGAATATATGGAAGATTCCAAAGAACCGAGGGGGTTCTTACCGGAAGGGCACGTCGACAAGGGCGGCGACATTTACCAGTACCCCATCCCCGGGCATGGCGCCGTCGGGCTGGGTGGGCTGGAGGTGCTAACTTACCCGCAGGGGGTTATTGGCAAACCTACCCTGGCCGAGGCAAAAAAGGCCGAGCCTGGGCTGGAGGCCCTGATCGATTATCTCATTAAACTGCACAACGACATTCTGGAAAAATTCCCGCCGGGCAAACTGCCGGAAGCGCAATACGTCACCGAACAGGAGCGGTCCACCATTGAAGCGCTGCTCAAGGGGCCCTTTAACGGCGGCCGGAGCCTGTATTCATACCGTTATCCCATTTGAGACCACGGATTGTTCGGGTGGAGCAAGTCATAAAAGGAGGCTCAGGACGAAGGAATGGTTAACGATAAAGACATAGTCATGAAAGTTATCAATGGCCGCAGGAGCATCAGGAATTACACGAAAGACAAGGTCTCGGAGGAGGACCTGCGGTTAATTCTGGAGAGCGCAAGGCAGGCCCCGTCGGGAGAGAATGCCCAGCCGTGGCGGTTCATTGTGGTAAGAGACGAAAAAAATAAGAAATTCTTGTCCGACATTTCCAGGAGGGGCAGCGGCCGCAGGTTCACCGGAGAGTTTATCAGCAAACAGATGCAGGAAAGGTTTAAGACCCTGGAGGACGAAGAGAAAAAGCAGGCGGCCTTTAAGAAATTGACATCAGGCGATGTGTCAGCTTTTGTGAACGAGTCGGACGTGATCATAATCGTCATCGGCAAAAAGGATGTATGGGATTTGCCGTTTGACACGTCGGCGGCCATAGAGAACATGCTGCTGACTGTGACCGCCCTTGGCCTCGGCGCCTGCTGGCTGATCGCCCCGTGCATCGATGTGCGGGACGAAGCCGTGCTCAACGAGCATTTCAAGATACCGGACGATTATAAAACGATAAGCATAATATCCATCGGCCATCCGGCCCGGATACCGAACCCCAGGCCCAGGCTACCCTTGGAGGAACTGGTCTTCAACGAGGAGTTCGGGACGTTTTATTACTCAAAAGACGCATAATCGGGGAGAAAGATAAGATGAGCAAACTTGATAAATTCAAAGAAACGCTTATTTACGAGGCGCAAAAGGAGTTTTACGACGAGCGCGGCAAAGGCGCCCGCTATCGCATGACGCGCGTCGGCGTCAGCTATTTCAAGAGCGAAATCAAAAATTTTAGCGACCTAGCGGCGGTCGGGAAGTGGTTGACGGAGAACGGTTTTTGCCGGGAGATTCAAATAAGCGAGGACGGTATAACCCTGGATGCGGCAGTTACGAACTGCTGTCTACAAGGGATCAGGAACCAGTTCATCGGAGAGGGCAGGCAGCCGCTAAGCTGCCCTATCGCCAACCTGATCATGCACTGCCTGGAAGCGGGCGGCAGCCTCCCGCCGGAGCTTACGCCTATAGAGTTTGAAGGGGACACCTGCAAAATTAAAATGGCCAAGATATATACCTCCGAAGTTGTGAAGGGGTGAGTCGGAATATGGTGGACAAAGTCAGGGACCTAAAAGAGGTGGTAAGCGAGATCCCGGCCGTAGGAGCGGAAATAGCCCTGGGGGGGTTTGCTATTACCAGGTGCCCGATCGCCTTCGCCTGCGAATTGATCAGGCAGAACAAGCGGGAGATGACCCTGTACGAAATAATCGGCAGCATGGACGCTGACCTGCTGGTGGGCGCCGGCGCCGTTAAAAGCCTGTCGTACGGCGGAGGATCGCTGGACAGGTTCGGACGGTTGGGGCGGATCAACGAAGCCATAGAGAACGGGACAATCGACGTAAAAGAATACAGCGGTCTTGGCCTGACGCTTCGGTTTACTGCCGGGTCAATGGGTATCCCATTCATCCCGACGAAGGCCATGCTTGGTACGGAAATTATACAAAACTTGTTGAAGGCTGAGCCGGCCGTCAAAGTCGGACAATCGCCGTTTGATGGAGAAAGTTATGTATTCTTGGGAGCGCTGCAGCCGGAATATTCCGTAATTCACTGCCAATATGCAGATAAAAAAGGGAATGTGGTTACTGAGGGACCGGTCTGGGACCTGGACCTAGCCAAAGCGGGCCGCAAATTGATTGTTACCGTAGAAAAGATTGTCTCTACCGAGTACATTAAGAGGTTCCCCGAGAAGGTCATTATCCCCGGTGTTTACACTTACGCGGTGGTAGAGGTGCCTTATGGAGCGTATCCCACCTCGGTTTATAAGTGCTATGATTATGATGCCCGGGCCTTGAAGCTGTATGCCAGGATAAACAACAACCAGCAAGATTTTGACGAGTATTTATCAAAATATGTTCTGGGAACCAAAGACCACAACGAATTTATTGAACAGATGGGCGGTATTGCACGACTGAACAGCATAGCAGCGGATCCAGTATTCGGTTACGCCTGGGGAGGTAAGAACGATGGGGACGATTAACTATTCAACCAATGAACTGATGGCAGTAACAGCTTCCAGGCTGTTGAAGGATGGGCAGAACATAGTGGTGGGGCTCGGCCTGCCGCAGGTTGCGACCTTGCTGGCCCAAAACACGCATGCCCCGAACATAAACATCATTTATGAAATCGGCGTAATAAACCCGGAAGCGGTAGATCCGGGAGTGGGAATCGCTGATCCCAGATTATGGCACAGGAGCGAGTATTTCACCAGCTTTATAGGCACGTTGGGCGAAATATTGCAAAAAAGGCTGGTCGATGTAGGCTTTTTGGGCGGATTGCAGATTGACCGCCACGGCAATATCAACTCTACCTTGGTCCGCATGGGTGATGGCAAAATACGCCATTTCACCGGCAGCGGTGGAGCCAGCGACATTGCCACTTTTTCGAAAAACGTATATGTGATCATCAAACATGAACGGCGAAAAATTGTTGATACATTAGATTATTTGACAACGGTAGGATATTTGCGGGGCCGTGAAACCAGGCGGGAATGTGGTCTTCCCATATGCGAAAGCATTAAAGTAATCACAAACCTTTGCGTATTGGGGATAAACCCTGAGTCTAAGTCACTGCGGGTTGAGTCAATACATCCGGGGATCAGCGAGAAGGACATCATTAACAACACGGGTTTCGAGGTAAAGATGATCCCGGGAACAAAGGTTACTGAACAGCCGACGGAGGAGGAACTGCAGCTTTTAAGGGAGCGGATTGATCCGGCGGGCATGTATATAAAGTAGATTGCGTTAGCAAGGACAAAGATGAAATGAGGGGGGGATTATTTATAAAATCAATATATTGATTCAAAACATAGATTGTACTAATTAAACAACAGTATTACAATAATAATTACAAGAATAAAAATTGTAATAGCATTCTATTATAGAGAAAATGGGTAGAGTATTTTTTTCAATAAAAAAATCAAAAAATAATGAAAAAGAAAGCATATAGCACCAACCAACATAAATATATAAATATTAATTTAAATTAATATAAATTTTATTTATAAAAAAATAATAATGCATAAACAGGCTGGCAATCTTGAAAAATATAAAATATTATGTCTTCATCAAATGGGTTGACTTGGAATGATACAAATCCGGTACAAATTTAATGGACAAAGGAGGAGATTATTATATGGCGGCAATATGAAGCTGGGTTTTCAGAGTCGCTTGAAGAAAATTTCTAAATGTTTTGAGGGGAGGAAGTTGAATGAGGCTTGGGGAGAAAAGATTTTTTGCCTTTCTGACGACAGCGGTGTTCCTTTCTGTTTTGTTGTTGTTCGGATGCGCGAAAACAACCGGTACCAAGGAAGAGGCTAAAAAAGAAGAACCGAAACCGTCCCCAGTAATTTTAAAAATGGCCAACCAGAACCCGGAAGGCAGCCTGCATGGCCAATCATACAGCTATTTTGCCCAGCAGGTGGAAAAGGAAAGCAATGGCCAGATTAAGGTTCAGGTATATCATTCAGGATCGCTGGTGCAAGATCCAGATGTCATTGATGCGATAATGAACGGTACTGTAGATATAGCTCATTTCCAAAATGCATATATCTCTACCACAATTCCCGAGACGCTTCCGTTTGAAATACCTGGCGCATGTTCATACAATATGGACAAATTTGACAAATTTGCAACTATCACAACTCCAATACTGCAGAAGATATTCAGCAAATATGGCGTGGTATACATTGGGGCCATTCCGCCGTCAACCCTGGTCTTTGTGGGGAATAAAGAGGTCCATAAGCCGGCTGATTTAAAAGGCACCATAGTCCGCACAGCAAGCAAGTGGAGCGGCGAAGCGGTAAAGTTGTGGGGCGGTACGCCGATGACCATCCCTATTGCTGACGTGCCGACTTCTCTCGAACGCAAGGTGATTGATTTGGTTAATACCAGCTGGGCTGCTACACAAGCGTTCAAACTTTACGAGGTTTCGAAATATTTGGCCATTACAGACCAGATGGAGATTTATGCCGGCGTGATCTTCAGCCAAAAGACCTGGGACAAGTTGACAAAGGAGCAGCAAGAGGCGATCAAACGCGCATTTCCAAAATTGACAGAATTTCATAAGCAGAAAACAATTGAAAGTTATCAAAAGCTGTTGGCAGATGCTAAGGCCAAAGGGGTAAAAGCATATGAACTGACCCCGGATGAGAATAAAGAATTCGCGAAAGTATCCAAAACACTGCTTGAACAAATCAAAGGGAACGTAAAAGAGGGCGGCCAGGAACTGATGAAGGCCTTCGAAGAGTTGAATAAATAAACGCAATTACTGCCCTTGAATTGGCCCTATCAGCAATTCTGACGGCCGGATTTTTATGATAAGGTTAAGGTTTACAAAGCAGAAAATTCGCCTGCCTGAATCATCGTTCGGCCGTCAGAATTCGATCGGGGGCTAACTGCAAATATTACGGGGAGGCATTGTGATGGCTTTTATTGAAACGTTGCTGCTATTGGTCCTGCTACTTTTCATAATTATTGTTGTCGGGACGCCAGTAGCCTTTGCCATAGGATTTGTAGCTGTTACGGGCATTTATTTCTTGCTGCCGCCTTCACATTTCATCCAAATCGGGAATGTCGTCTATTCTGAAGGGACAAATATTAATCAATTAATTGTGCCCCTCTTCCTGCTCATGGCCGAGTTCCTTGCCCAAGGAGGCATTGCCAGCGATCTCTTTACCGTACTCAGCAAATGGCTAAAGAAGATCAAAAGCGGGTTGGGAGTCGGTGCTATTTTGGCATGTACGATATTTGCCGCTCTATGCGGCTCAAGTCCTGCTACGGCAGCAGCAGTAGGGCGCATTTCAATTAAGGAAATGGTTAAACGTAATTGGAACGAAAATTTCGCCATCGGGCTGGTGGCAGCTGGCGGCACGATAGGCATTATGATCCCACCCAGTATTCCTCTTGCTATTTTCGGAATAATTACCGAAACCTCTATAGTAAAACTGTTTATGGCTGGTATACTGCCAGGGCTGTTAAACAGCTTTTTGCTCATTGTATTTATTTTGATAAGAGCGAAGCTGAACCCAAAGCTCGTGGGAGCCGGGACGGAAAATGCAGGGCATCAGGATGAGAGTCCGCCTGTTGACCTGGATAAATTTAAGCTGGCTGAATTGAAGAAAGACCTGTTGCTAATGTTGCCTCCCATCGCCTTGATTGTTTTGATTTTGTCAGTTTTGTATCTGGGTATAGCCACTCCGACGGAAATGGCCGGCGTAGGAGTAATTGGAGCATTGATAATAATTGCCATTAATAAAAAAATTAACAGTGGCGTGCTGGTAGACGTTTTTAAATCTACAGCCAGAAGCAGCAGCATGGTTATGTTTCTTTTGTTTGGCGGCATGTCGTTGAGTTATTTGGTAAGCTATCTGGGCATATCACAGGAACTGGCCGGCTTTATGACGGCTACTATTGCCAATAAATGGCTAATTATTATGATAGTTTATGCCATATGGTTTATACTGGGCATGATTATTGATCCCATGAGCATGATCATTTTGACTATACCTTTTATCTTTTCGACCCTTGTAGCCTATGGCTTTGACCCGATTTGGATCGGCATAGTGTCCACCCTGTGTATTGAAATTGCCATGATTACCCCCCCGGTAGGGATGAACCTTTTTATACTGACGTCGGTTACTGGGACACCAATGAAAGAAGTCAGCAAAGGCACTATACCTTTTGTGATGGTTCTTATCATAAGTCTAATCCTGTTGACCATCTTCCCGCAGATAGCGCTGTATTTACCGTCGCGCATGTAAGGAGGGCAACAATGAAATACCCCAAGTTTTTGTCTCGAATAAACGATTATATGGCAGTTTTGGCCGGCGCCCTATTTTTTCTGGTGGCAATTTTTCAAGGTTTGGAGAGCATTTTGCGGTATTTGTTCGCCAAACCCCCCGTGTGGGTGGTGGATGTTTCCCGCTATATATTGATTTGGGCGGTATTTTTAGGCTCTGCCTACGGGTTCCAGGAAAAAGGCCATGTGTCGGTTGATTTTATCCAGCAGATGATTGCCAACTGGAATATTAAGGTAAAGAAAGCCTTGACTGTGGTTGGATATTTATTGGCGAGCGTTTTTATTGGTGTGATTGGCTGGAGAAGTATCAGTATGATCGAGGCAGCATTGAGAACAGGGAAGCTGACCATGGCTTATATACAAATTCCAATTGTCTATTTATATATGGCAATGTTATTTGGATCGGGGTTGATGCTGGTTACTGTTATTTTTATAATCTTAAGCGTTATCAGCAATGAAGAGAAATATTTAAATTAATAAAATTAAAGGGGGTTGGGAAGTTATGTCTAAACTTTTAGAACTGGAACATGAATTGAACTATTCGGCGGAATTGCGGAAAGGGATGCGTGCTGATATAGGCAGCACGGAGAGGGTGAAAAGGTTAAGCCTTGCCCTACGGTCAGCGGTTCCGGGCATATGCCTTCATACGGCCAGGGCCTATACAGAAGTGTTTAAAGAGACGGAAGGCGAACCAGTGGCAATGCGCTTTGCCAAGGCGTTTTACAGGGCAACGCAATATTTGCCTGCTGTAATTGGAGAGGGAGAACTTATCGTAGGACTTCCCTCTTGTGGGTTGAAAAAAATCCCGGTCCTACCCATGAATCATGCTTCCTGGTTGATAAACGAAATTGACGGACTATCGAGCCGCACAGTAAATCCGTTTAATGTGACCTCGGAGCAGATTGCGGAGGCCAAAGAGCTCTTACCCTACTGGCTGGACAAGACCACCTATGCCTTGACTACCAAGTTATGCCCCCCGGACCTTGTGCGGAAGATCGAAGGAACCGGTTGGGCGGAGACCGCGGGCTACTTCCACCAGGGCGGCTCGCACTTCAACCCTTATTATGAGCCAATCCTTGAAATGGGGCTGCAGTGGCACGAGGAGAGAATTAAAAACCAGCTTGCGGCTTTAGACTACGCCAATCCAGAGGACGTAGGGAAGGAACATTTCTATAATGCTCTCCTCATGGTGATCGAAGCCATCAAGGGATTTGCCGCCAAGTACGCCGAGAAGGCGCGTGAGTTAGCCCGTCAGGAAAATAATTCAGCCCGCAAGCAGGAACTGTTGGATATCGCGGAAACAATGGAATGGGTGCCTTATCGCGGGGCGCGTTCATTCCGGGAGGCATTGCAGTCCCTGTGGTTCATTCATATGATTATGCATATGGAAGGGCCTGGCCCGGCGTATACGATTGGGCGTATTGACCAGCTTATGTATCCTTTTTACAAGGCTGATATAGATAAAGGTATCCTCACGCGGGAGAAAGCCCAGGAATTGATGGAATGCTTGCTCCTCAAGATAAGCGGTAACCTGTGGCTGTGCGACAAAGTAACTGCCTTGAGAGCGGCAGGGTTGTTTCCCGGCCAGACAATTTGCATCGGCGGCCTGAACAGTGAGGGCAAAGATGCATCCAACGAAATATCCTATCTTGTCCTTGAAGCTGCAAAGGCAGTGAGGACAGTGCAGCCCGATATTGTGCTTTTATGCCATCCCCGTGAAACTCCGTATGAACTAAAATTAAAGGCTGCCGAACTGGTTGCCCTGGGTTTAGGGCTGCCCAAATTTATCAGCACAGAAACGACCAAGACACAGTTAATGGAGGCTGGCTTTACCCGGGAAGAGGCCAGGGTGGGCTGGATAAGAGGATGCACCGAGTTCTACGGGCCGGGCGGCAAGCAGTATGGTTATCCTTCCGCGGGCAAATTCAATGTTGGTATTGCCCTAGAAGCAGTGCTGTACAACGGCCGCAAGCGCATGCCCAACCAGAACATGTCCGGCGAGCTGGTAGGGGTGGAAACGGGTGACCCGCGGCAGTTTAAGACGTTCGATGAATTCCTGGCTGCATTTAAGACGCAGGTAGCCCAGCAGGTTAAAGATTGCCATGCCGCTGCGCTGTACGCTGAAAAAATCAAGATGCAGCATTTGCCGTTGCTGGTACAAAGCCTCACCACTGAGTCATGCATTGAGCGCGGCCGGTGGGCCAGTGCCGGCGGTGCCCAAATTAACGTCGGACCCAGCATCGCCATTACCGGCGGTATCGCCACCGCGGCCGATAGCCTGGCGGCCATCAAGAAGCTCGTTTACGAAGAAAAAAGGATCACTATGGACGAGCTAATACAGGCCATTGATGCCAATTTTGAAGGATACGAACCGATCAGGCAGATGCTAATTAATGACGCTCCCAAGTACGGCAATGACGATGATTATGTGGACGACCTGGCCCGTGAAGTGTGGCAGTTTTTCTGTGCCGAAGTCCGTAAGTACAGGTTGCCTTTTGGGGAAAGATGCATACCGTCCTGCTGTATTGCCACCGGATATATTTCGGCAGGCACATTCACGTGGGCGACGCCTGACGGCCGCAGGGCTGGCCTGCCGCTCTCCTCTCACATCGGCCCGAATGATAACCGGGACACAAGCGGGCCGTTGGCTCATATCAAGTCGGTCACCAAACTGGGGCTGGATACAGGTTTCGGCAGTATCCACAATATGTATTTCACCAATATTGATAGCCGGGAAAAGCTGCACCGGCTGGTGGAACTGATTGATATGTATATAAACCTTGGCGGCCACCATATACAGATCAACTGCCAGGACAAAGACGTGCTCCTGGACGCGCAGAAACACCCGGAAAAATATCCAACGCTAATGATCAGGGTGGCCGGATATGTTGCCAACTTTATTGAGCTCCCTAAAGAAGTGCAGGATGAAATAATCAACCGCACCTCCCTTAGCTTATAGCGCAGGGCGCTCGGCGGCAAGAAAGGCAAGCGCAGGTTCAAGGGGCGGCAGATATTCTGTTATTAATTTATTAATTGATTACTACAGTTTCTGTATTTAATTTAAGAAGATTAAGCAAAAGGTGGCAATGGTTTTAGTTTTAGTGTTATTAAGGAGAATAAATAATGATAAACATCTGGAAAGTGGATTATGCAGCGGTGCATGACGGGCCCGGAATAAGAACTTCAATGTATCTTAAGGGTTGTCAACTGAGATGCCTCTGGTGTTCAAATCCTGAAGGGCAAATAAGTAAACCAGACCTTGTGCACAGGCAGGGGCGTTGTATTGGCTGCGGTTTTTGCGTCAAGGAATGTCCCACCGGAGCTATTGAATTGCAGAAAGATTACGGATTGCAGCAGACGAAATTAATTGTGGATAGGGGCAAGTGCGATTTGTGCGGAAAGTGTGTCCGGGCTTGCCCCTCAAAAGCCCTGGAAATTTGGGGCGAGAATTGGCAGATTAGTAATGTGATTAAAATTATAGAAAAAAACAGGCTTTTATATAAAAAAACAGGAGGCGGTGTTACATTCACGGGGGGAGATCCCCTTTGCCAAGGGGATGCTCTAATTGCTTTACTCAAATACTGCCGCAAGAATAGTATTCATACTGTCATTGAGACCAGTGCTTATGGAGAAGAGAAAACATTTGAAAAGGTGTTGGAAGAAGTTGATTGGCTATTCATTGATATCAAACATATGGACCCGGAAAAACATTTAAGAATCACCGGTAAAGGGAATGACTTAATTCTTGAGAATTTGAAGCGAGCATCATCCGTGCTTGGCAGGCGCAGCCGTGATCTTGTCGTGAGAATGGTTGTGGTGCCGGGCTTAAATGACGGCGAAAACATTTACCGAGCCGCGGAGTTTTTGCATTCGCTCCCATATTTAAAGGGAGTGGAACTATTGCCATACCATCGTTACGGCATGAGTAAATATGATCAGTTGAACCGTGTTTACCAGTTGCCTGAATTACTGCCTCCCTCAAAAGAACTGATGGACCAGTGCAAATCTATTATAGCTGCGGCTGGCCTCCAAGTTTTCCATTAAACAAGTTAATAACAAATTGTAACATACAGGTAGTAGTATCGGAAGTTGGCCCACATTAGTTCTCGCATTAACGGAAATTTTTCAGGATGAAATCCTTAAATGCTTGGGTGGTTATCATTTTATTATGCTTGGCAACTGCAAGAGCAATGGTTCGCTTAATTTCGGGAATAAAATTCACGATGGTAGTCCTGGGACTTAAAAAAGATTTTGCAATGCGGGAAGTAAATGGCGCTATACCCAGGCCCTCCTCTACTAGTTCTTTGACCGTGAGAGCCTGAATGCTTACCAGGACAATGTTTGGTTCAAACCCGGCCAGGCGGCATGAATTTACAAAATCGTTCCGTAGTCCGGTCACAACCATAAACTTTTCTGCAGACAGATCGGCCAGGTTCACGTTTTTTTGCCGGGCCAGATCGTGGGAAGCTGAGACCAGAAGAACCAGTTTGTCATTGATGAGCGGATGGAATTCTAGTTCGTCGTGGGAGATATTCGTAGAATTGAGGAATGCTGCATCTAGTTCGGAGGCGTGGATTTTTTTAATAAGCACATCGGTATCCTCTTCGCTGATTTCCATGTTTATACCGGGATAGGTTTTTTGAAAGGCCGCGATGACGGATGTTATGCCCAGGTAAGTAATTGTGGGAATGGCTCCCACTTTTATGTTGCCCTTGTCCAGATTGGCATGCGCCAACATAGCGTTTTTCGCCTTGTCTATTTCCGACAGGATACGTTTGGCATAAACTACGAACTCCTCCCCGGCGGGAGTTAATTGCACGTTTCTGGTATTGCGGGTAAACAGGCTGACTCCAAGTTCCTGCTCCAGCTTTTTTATGCCGTGCGACAAGGTGGGTTGCGAAATATTGATTTCCTCCGCGGCCAGCGAGAACTGCATGTACTTTTGCAGGGCCAGCACATATTCCAGCTGGTGTATCTCCATAAAAAGCCCCCCTATTTATAATTAATAGATATTTTATATATATAGTATATAAATTATCGATTGTATATATCAATACCTTTTGCTAAATTATTTATTGAGGAACAGGAGGGGAGCACATCATGCAACTGAAGATAAATGAGTATCCGGTAAGTTCCGTGGAGTGGGGCAAAGCCACAGAATACAAAAACGGACATCTCACGGTTTGCAGGGAAAATGTTTTATCACTATTGGAAAGTGCCGGTGACCTGAAGGATGTTGATATTGTAGAGATGGAACTGGTTTCGCCCCATACCCAGAGCAGAGTGGTGAATGTTTTCGATGTGATTCCGGCTCATTCGCGGTTGGGAGAAGGGGTTTCCAACTACCCGGGGGTTCTTGATATCGTTCAGACTGTAGGGCATGGAAGTTCAGCCGCGCTGAGCGGGTTTTCAGTTTTGGCGATATCCAGCCTGCCCAGCCGTCACAATAAAATCCTGGACAAATCAGGGGTGGGGGCTGAACTCACGCCACATGCCAGCCATTTTCATCTGGCGCTACGGGCAGTTCCGAAACGCTCAGACATGAGCAAGGGCGAATATTACAGGCGGCTAAAGAGAATCGGGCTGCGAGTGGGGAGTTATCTGGCCAACGCTGCGGCTTCTACCGAACCGGCGAATACGGTGGCCTATGCGCTTGACTGTTGCCCCCCAGGGTTGCCGCGGGTGGCTTATGTTTGCATGCTGGCTTCTCACCAGAGCTCGGAAAAGGGGGAAGCCATCCTGTACGGCGACGATTTGTCGGGTATGCTTCCTACCATCCTCCACCCAAATGAAGTACTGGATGGTGCGGTGGTTTCACCCGATTTCAATCTCGGCGTAGATACATACACTTTCCAGAACAACCCGGTCATTAAAGGGCTTTACCACCGGCACGGGAAAGAGCTTGATTTTGCCGGCGTGGTGGCATACGCCGTGCATGTTACGAGGGAACGGCGGGAACGGTCGGTGCAAATGGCAGTCAATCTGGTGACCAATATTCTGAGAGCAGATCTGGCGCTTATCACCAAAGTGGGCGGTGGAATCCCTGAATCGGACGTGATGCAGATCATCGAGGGCTTGGAGCAAAGGGGGATTTGCACCTGCGCTATCATCTGGTCCCATTTGGGAGATGGTACTATCCGGGACCTGCTCACGGCATACTCGCCTGCTGCTGACGCCTTGGTGTCGGTGGGAATAAACGACGCCTGGGTAACACTTTCCGAACAGGCTAAGGTTATTGGCGGTGGCCCGCTTATTGGCCCGTTTTCAGACGACCCGTCTGACAGGCCGCAGCCTGCGAACTCCGCTTTACGCGTTCGCTTTCGGGACATCAGCGGGGCAATAAGCCAGCTGGGCGCCTCGCGGGTCGCGATGGTGGAAATTTAGCGTTAGGAAGTGAGGATAAATTGGATCGCGATTTGACGAAAGCGGTAAAGGAATTTGCCTATGACTTGGGCGCGGATGTGGTTGGAATAGCTTCGGTGGACCGCTGGCAGTCGGCTCCGCTGGAACGTTCTCCCCAGGGAATTATGCCTGGGAGTAAGGCAGCCGTGGTCTGCGGATTTCATTATCTCGACTCCTGCGTCGAACTTGGCGGGAACCTCGACGTTAGGGTCCCCGGCCCTGCATTGTCGAACCACATCGCCTCCGAGCACGGGAACTTTTTGGCGTTCAAATTGGCCAGGTTTCTGCAGGACCAAGGCTGGCGGGCCTTGATGGTTCCGGCTACGGTCTGGTGGAGCTATCGCCCCACCAAATCCGCCCCGCGTGGCTTCGCGGCCGACCTGACGCACTACTATGCAGCAGTGGCGGCGGGGCTGGGGGAAATAGGTTGGAACAACATCTGCCTTACACCTGAATTCGGCCCCAGGCAAAGGCTTGTTACCGTAATAACAGACGCGCCGTTGGTGGCTGATCCCTTGTACAGCGGCCCGCCTCTTTGCGACAAATGCCTGCTGTGCGCCAAGAAATGCCCCATGCAGGCTTTCGATAAAGAAGTCGACGGCATGCTGGAGGTTGACTTCGGTGAAAAAAAATATTCTTTTCCCAACAAAAACTTGTGGCGCTGTTCGGCCGGGGAGAACTTTAACCTGGATGTATTTGCTCCGTGGCCGGAAAAGATCGATGAACAGACCATTGAAGAATTTGCCGAAAAGGCGGCCAGGATCCACCCGGAATGGCGCTTCAGCTGGAAAATGGGCATGTGCTTGAAGTATTGCGTGCCTAGGCAACGTCGTTATTTTGACCTGAGCTTTTCTCCTTCCCCCCGCCGGCGAAGGGATATAGAGGCAGACACGAGCAAAGAAGGTGTGGAGCGGGCTTCCAATGAGATGCTTGCTTTAGCGAAAAAAATAGGGGTGGATTACCTCGCCGTGGTCGGGAGGGAAAGACTGCTGAAATACAGGATTGATTTGACGGCTTTTCTTCCGACAGCCAGCAGCGCAATAGTGGTAGGGCAAAGCTACCCGCGTGGCTGCGCGGCTGATACGGCGAGAACGACGGGCCGCAACGCTCTGTGGCTGGCCAAACATCTGCAAAATAGGCACGGATTCGATACCGTGGTGGAAACGGGCGTTGATTGTGCCGCTGTGGCTGCGGCTGCCGGGTTTTCTCCTGGTGACAAGGGCTGGCAGTTGCATGTGGTGGTTACCAGCATCCCGTTTACGGAGGAGCGTCAGTGGAAACTGGGCGAAGGCAGATATACCCTTGCTCCATCCCTGAGATCTCCTGACAGATTGACAGGCGCGCTAAAAGAACTGGTCCGTTCGCTCGGCGCCGATTTATTCGGGGTGGCCCCTGTAGACCGTCTTGATGCCATCGCTGTCCAATTAGAGAAAATTTACCAGGGTGTGGAATATTTTTACGCCCGGGAGATGGGTTGGGGTCCCAAGGCAACCGAACCGCGTGACATGAAAGCGAAACCGGCCAATCCCGCTATTTATGACGTTAAGTTGACGCCTAAACGAGCACGGGACTATTTGGCCTCGGCCCGTTCGGTGCTGGTGATAGGCCTGGGTCTGCTGAAGGCCAGCGTGGAAAACGCCGGGAAGCCTCCGGCCTTTAAGGCTGCTCATTATGCCGCCACCGTGCATAAGGAGGTATTCTTCCAAAATGAGTCGATCGCCTTACAGGCAGCCAAACTTTTGGCCGATAATGGTTTCGAAGCCCGGATTGTAGAGGATTTGGAAGGGCTTGCTTCCCAAGTGTTTTCTAACCTGCGGCCGGACCTTAAAGCTAATCGCTTTCCAGCAATAGCGGCAGGGCTGGGAGAACTGGGATGGAACGGCCTGGTGCTAACGCCGGAATTCGGTCCCCGGCAAAGATTCATCGCTGTGGTGACCGACGCGGTCCTGTCGTACGGCGATGTATATCGAGGCAGGCCGCTGTGCACCGGTTGCAAAAAATGCATAACCTCTTGCCCGGTCAAGGCCATTTCCGAGGATGAAGCCCTGGTCATTAAGCTTGAAGGACGCGAGTTCAGATGGGGCAAACCGGACATCCTGCGCTGCGACTGGGCAGCCCGCTATGGATTGGTGGGAGAAGAAGGGCCGGCATATATGGGGTCTTTGAATAACTTTTGCCCGCCGCCGAAGATTACCCGGCAGGTTCTCCTGGAGACCATTAAGAAAGCGGACAAATTGCAGCGGACTGATTATTGCCCGATTGTAGAGCGTTGCTTTACCGAATGCTCCTCAACTTAAAGCGGCAGACAACCGATCCTTTGTTCGGAAAGCGTTAAGACGGTTTAGACGGTTTTAGAAGGAGATGTGATTATGACAGGACAGAAACCTTACCGGATCGTTCATTATTTGAACCAGTTTTATGCCGGGAAGGGAGGAGAAGCCTTCGCGGGTGTCGCGCCGTATAAGGTGGAAGGTAGCGTCGGGCCTGGCCGGTTGCTGGAGCAAACCTCAAACGGGGTGTTAAATGTTGTAGGGACAGTGGTGTGCGGCGACAACCGGTTCGTGGAGGACCAGCACGCTGTGGAAGAAGTAATGTCCTTGATCGAGAGCTTCCATCCCGACGGTTTTATAGCCGGGCCTGCTTTTCTGGCTGGCAGGTACGGCGAGGCTTGCGCCTCTGTCAGCCGGGCTGTACAAGAAAGGCTGGGCATTCCGGTAATTACGGGTTTGGCCCCGGAACATCCGGCGGTGGAAAGATTCCGCAGGTATATACCGATATTTCGCACCGGCACCACGGGAGCGGATATGAAAAACAGCCTCCCACTCATGGGCGCCATCCTTGTTAAGCTGCTGGAAGGAACAGAGCTGTCGGTACACGAGCGGGGAATGTTTTTCAAGCGCGGACTGAAACAAAACGTGGTGATGGAACTGAACGCGGCGGAAAGGGCCATCCGCATGCTTTTGGCCAAGCACCGCGGTGAGAAATGGCAAAGCGAGCTGCCCATCCCCGAAAAACGAGAAGGTAAATCCAGCCCCGCCGGTCGTGGGAAAGGGGTTCAAGCTGGCCTTGATCACGGACGGCGGCCTGACAATAAAAGGGAACCCGGAAAGGATGCCCTCGGGACGCTGCGAGCGCTGGTACAGGATTAAAATAGATTCATGGAAAAAATTGACACCACAAGAGGTGGAAGTAAATCACTTCGGCTACGACAACCGTTATGTCGCCGCTGATCCCAACCGGCTGGTGCCATTGGATGCATTGCGCGAATTGGAGGAAAGCGGTGAAATCATCTTGCATCCCGTTATTTATTCTACTGCCGGAGCGGCAACCGCTATGGAGAATGCCGCTTCCTTCGGCCGGGAAATCGCCAGGGAACTGAAAGAAACAGGGGTGTTGGCGGCCATCCTGACATCGACCTGAGGGACAAGTACTCGCTGCGGTGCAGTGATGGTAAGGGAGTTGGAACGGGCAGGCATTCCCACTGCTCACGTTTGCACAATGATCAACGTTGCCAAAGAAATGGGGTCAAACCGCCTGGTGCCGTCGCGCAGCGTGCTCTATCCCACCGGGGATCCCGATTTGTCCCCGTCGGAGGAATACGAACTGCGGAAAAGAATTGTGAGAAACGCCTTATCCGCAGTCCAAACCCAGATAAGCGAACCAACGGTCATTGAATAAAAATTTTAAGTTGCTATGTGATAGTATACGTTTACACAATGGCGATTTTTGGGAGGTGGGCGAATGAAATATCCGGTGATAAAAGGGGCTGCTTATGTTATTGCCCATGCTCCTAGCTTGGTGCGTTATGGGTCCAAGCCGGAGAGGGAGATAGCAAAAAACCCCCAGCTTCTTTCCAGCATTCTTTCCAACTTGCGCAGTTTTGAAGACGCGGTTGCTTATCCGCCGAACCAGGTCTTTATTGGCAACCTTAGACCGGAGAAATTGTACGAGTATGAACGGCCGTGGTCAGACAAAAAGGTGCCTGGCGCCAGGCGGTTCAGCCGCTGGGGGGAGATCTTGCCTGAAACGGAATTTTATGGCTGGCTGAAGATTGCTGATGTTTTCAACCTCGTACACCTGGAGGAACGGTTTCTACAGGAGGAGGTTAAAAGAAGACTAGCCGCTCATCCGCTGATTGGTGAAGAGGACTTGAAATGCCTGGGAAGCGGGGTGCGATTGACGGATATCGAAAAAAAGATTGCCGACGGCGTTGCACAGCCGCTGTACGTCGACAAAGAGCGGCTGATCGGCTGCATGGAGCAAGGGCACGAGGAAGACCGGTTTCTTACGCCGCAGATATTATTGGAAAACCTGTGCAACAAAGCCTCGGGTATTGTAGCGCTCAGACATGTCCTGCGCGCTTTTGAGGTGACTGCTGACCAGATAGACTATGCAATTGCCTGCGACGAGGAGGCGGTGGGGGACCGCTACCAGCGGGGCGGAGGCAATATGGGCAAGGCGATCGCCGAACATGCCGGGTGCCTTAACGCTTCGGGCTGCGATGTTAAGGCATTTTGCTGCGGTCCAGCCCACGCAGTTACTATAGCGGCCAGCCTTGTCCAGGCTGGTGTGCATAACAATGTGGTGGTGATCGGCGGCGGGTCGGTGGCCAAACTGGGCATGAAATTTGCTGGAAACCTTAAACACAACATGCCGGTGATTGAGGACCAGATGGGAGCGTTTGCCATTGTGCTGGGCCGCGATGATGGCCGGAGCCCCTTTGTTCGTTTGGACGCCATCGGCAAGCATGAGATTCACGCCGGTTCCTCTGCCCAAGCGATTTACCAGTCGCTCATCGTTAAACCGCTGGAACGGATTGGCAAGGGTATTTTGGACATAGACAAATACGCGGTCGAACTGCATAACCCTGACATTACTGAGCCGAACGGCAACGGGAATGTTCCCCAGGGCAACTATCGGATAATTGCCGGCATGGCGGTGTTGAGGGGAGAAATGGACAAAACGGAAATTGACGGCTTTGAAAGGAAATACGGCATGCCCGGATTCGCCCCCACCCAGGGCCATGTCCCCTCGGCGGTCCCGTTCCTGGGCCACGCCAGGGAGATGATCATGGGCGGCGAAATAAACAATAGCATGTTTGTGGGCAAAGGGAGCATGTTTTTGGGCAAAATGACCAAGCTTGCCGACGGCATGTCGTTTATTATCGAAAAAAACAGAAACTGAGACCCGCAAGGAGGGATGGAGATGATTCAGGTCAGCAAGGAAAACTTTGAGGAGGAGGTGCTTAAAGCGACCCAACCGGTGATTGTGGATTTTTGGGGCCCGTCCTGCCAGCCTTGCCTGAAGCTGATGCCGGAAGTGGAAAGGCTGGCCGAGGCGTTTAAGGACAGGGTCAAGATAGTTAAGATAAACAGTGCTGAAAACCGCAGGCTGTGCATTGAACATCGCGTGATGGGGCTGCCCGCCTTTCTGGTGTTCAAAAACGGCCAGGAAGTGGCGAGAGTGGCAGGCCAGCATTTGACTGTCCAGGATATCAGAAACCTGATTGACGACATTGCCTGAGACATTTGAAAAGGTACCAGACATGAAAGGGAAAGGACGGAGAAGCATGGAACTGAAAGGGAAAAAGATGTTTGTGCTGGGAGAAAGGGATGGCGTCCAGGCGCTAGCCATAGCCGAGTGTCTTAAAGCGGCCGGTGCCGAAGTCGTTTATATGGATACCCAGTGCTTTGTCTGAACTGCTGCCGGCGCGATGGACCAGTTGGTCCAGGAAGAACTGAAGAAGGCGGCTGAGAAATACGGAAACGAGGATTTGGTGGTGATACTGGGCTGTCCAGACCCTGACAGCGCGGATATTTATGCCGAAACCGTAATTGCCGGGGACCCGACTTATGCCGGGCCGCTGGCGGGGGTAGCCCTGCGCTTGCCGGTATACCACATTTTGGAGGATGAGATAAAAGAAGCAATCCCTCGGGACGTTTACCAGGAACACGTGGGGCTAATGGAGCTGTCGTTGGACAAGGAAGGCATCTGCAGGGTGCTGCGCGAGGCGAGAGAAAAGTACTGACATCATTCAACTATTGACAGATGCGCGGCAAAGGTAATAGTATTGACTTAAAGGTCATACCAATTAGAAAATATCAACATAAATAACAAAAAAACAAACCACGATAACATCTCGGTTATCAACCGAATAAGTGTTGAACTTATTGAACCTGGTTAGGCTAATAACCGCTTTTACTGACAGAGAAAGAAAGCGCTTCGCCGACAGGTTCATACTTTTTATGTAGATATAACAAGCCTTTGAGTTGCCAGCATTGATAAGATGTAACGATAAATACAATAAGAAATATAAATTGCACCAATTAATCAAGTGGCGCTAAGATATGATTAAGAAAATTTATTGTGCAACACCCCGCGGCAGCAGGTTGAATATTGGCAGGCTTAATACATTCGGAGGTGGTGTGGATGAAGTATCCGGATTTATTGTTCCATTTTAACAAGGTAATGGGAGTACTATCCGGGGCGCTGATATTAATTATCGGACTGCTGTCGGTAATGGAAGTCATCATGCGGGGGGTTTTCTCCAGCCCGACATTCTGGAGCATGGACGTTTCTAGGTATGTTTTGATTTGGGCCATCTTTTTAGGCACATCTTATTCTTATCAAGAAAAGGGCCATGTGGCGGTTGACTTTATCCGTGACGCGATCGGAAGGCGTTGGAGCGAAAAGGCAAGGCGGGCAATGTCGCTTATGGGCCATTTTCTTTCTTTGTTGGTAATCGCGGTTTTATTGTGGACCAGCGTCGAAATGAGCATTGTGGCGGTGGAACTGAAGAGACTAACCATCGCAAATGTGCAGGTACCCATTATACTATTGTATTCGGCCATAGTTGTAGGTTCGGCTATACTGCTGTTGACAGTCGCCTTTGCTGTAATTGACTTGCTCGGCGGAGGAGAAAAGTATCAATGAAAAAAATGAATAAAATCCAGGAAGATACAGGGGAATGAAATAATGGCGAGGGAGGTTTAACATTGTTAACGGTTTTAGCCGTCATAATAGCGATCCTTTTGATTTCAATTCTTATTGGTACACCGGTCGCCTTTGCTCTGGGTTTTACCACCATCGCCTCGATTGTCCTTTTCATGAATCCGTCTCAGGTCTCACAAATAAGCCGTATTGCATATGAGCAAGGGATAAGCATTAATCAGGTTGTGGTGCCGCTGTTTATTCTGATGGCCGAATTCCTAGCCAAGGGGAACGTTGCGGCAGATATTTTTACAGTTTTAAACAAATACCTCCGCAAGATAAAAGGCGGCCTGGCCATCAGTGCCACCCTAGGGTGCACCATTTTCGCCGCTTTGTGCGGATCAAGCCCGGCCACAGCAGCGGCCATCGGCCGGGTTTCCATCGCGCAGATGGTCGCGCGGGGATACAGGCAGGAGTTCGCGGCAGGGGTGGTGGCCGCTGCCGGCACGTTGGGGATTATGATTCCTCCCAGCATCCCCTTTGTCATGTATGGTATCATCACCGAGAATTCCATTGCCAAGCTGCTAATCGCGGGGATTTTGCCAGGTCTCATGTTGAGCGCCATGTTATGCATCTTCATAATGGTCAGGGTCAAATTGAACCCCGACTTAATCGAGCACGCATTGGCAGCGGCAGAACAGAAGGGGGCGGCTGAGGAAGCGGTCACTCACCAAGACGAGAATACCTCCGGCAGCACCACTGTTTACCAGGATTTTAAACTGATCGTACCTCCCGCAATTTTGATACTTATGGTGTTGGGATCCCTGTATACAGGCTGGGCTACACCCACGGAATCAGCCGGTATCGGCGGTATAGGAGCCTTGCTGATCGTTTTGCTGTTAAGAAGATTCTCCAAACCGCTTCTAACGGACGTGCTTACAGCTACGGCCCGCACAAGCACAATGATCTTGTTTCTGGTGATTTTTGGGATGTCGCTGAGCTATGCCGTCGGTTACCTTGGCCTGGCCCAGGAGATCGCAGATTTAATTGTAGGTATTGGGATCAACAAATATGTGGTTATCGTCCTGCTGTACGGTTTATGGTACATTATGGGCTGCTTGATGGATCCGGGCAGCATGGTTATTTTGACCATCCCCTTCATTTATCCCACCTTAATAGCCCTGGGGTTTGACCCCATTTGGCTGGGAGTGGTTTCCACACTGTGCGTGGAAATTGGCATGATCACTCCGCCGGTCGGCTTTAACCTGTTCATTATCAAATCGTCATGTGATATACCGATGCAAAAAGTGATCATCGGCGCCTTGCCTTTCGTTGTACTGCTCACCTTGGCCCTGGCCATTCTTACGGTTTTCCCAGGGATAGCAACTTATTTGCCTTCAAAGATGTAAGGCTATAGAGATATCGATTGTGCCACAGGAGGTATGATGGTCTGAAAAGAAAAGAAAAAAAGAGGGGGGTGGCGAGACGGACATATCTATAGCTGAGAGAAACAGGTATTTTTCAGGAGAATCTCGCGAAGCGTCTAACCCTGGCCTTTGAGTTTTCAAAAAATTGAAATTTGGGGAGGAATAAGAATGGCAATGAAAAAAAATTATGCCATCCAGGTGCTTGTTTTTTTGGTAGTGGCAACCCTTGTTTTTACGGTAGGCTGCCAGCAAAAACCGGCCGCTGATAAAGCACCAGCCGCGGGAAGCACGGCTCAACCCCAGCCCGTTACCTTGCAACTCAGTCACAGCCAGCCGCCCAACGGCATCAGCGGCCTTAGTTATGAATATTTGGCGAGGACCATTGAAGAAGAAAGCAAAGGGCAGCTTAAGGTAAAAGTCAGCCCTGCCGGTAGCCTGGTGTCGGACGCGGGCGCGCTCGAAGCGATACAGGCCGGCAATGTGGATATTGCTCACTTCCAGGTGGCCAACCTTACACCCACGATGAAAGAGCTGACGCCTTTTGAAATACCGGGTGCTTACCCTGGCAACAAGTTTACGGATTTTGACAAATTGACCACACCTATTGTAAAAAAGATTTTCGATAAATACGGGGTAAAGTACCTCGGACCGATCGGGCAAGACACAATGGTGTATGTCTCTAAAAAGAAGGTCCTGAAGACGCCGGCGGACTTCAAGGGGTTGAAGGTACGGACAGCCGGCAAATGGGCGGGCGAGGCCGTCAAATTGTGGGGAGGAGCCCCGGTCACCGTCCCGATTGGCGATCTGCCGACAGCACTTCAGCGGGGAACAGTGGACGCGGCGTATACCACCTGGATAGCGACCAACACCTTCAAACTCTATGAATCGGCACCGTATATCACTTTTAACAACCAGCAGGAGACCTTTGTCGGCGTGATGATGAACCAAAAGAAATGGAACAGCTTGACCAAAGACCAGCAGGACGCCATCGACCGGGCGATGGAGAAATTCAAGGTTTACAGCATGAAGCTGATTGTCGACGAACGCGATAAGTTTAAAAAGGTGCTGAGCGACTCCAAGTGCACCGCGTATGTGCTGAACGATGCCGAGAACGCGGCGTTCAACACCAAGGTGGCGCCCCTGATGGAAGAAGTCAAGAAGATTGCCGGGTCGGAAGGGGCCGAGTTGATCGATGCGTTCAATAAGCTGAAGTGATGTTGGAGCGAACTATAATTATTTAGGGAGGTAACTTATGGTGTCAAGCGGGAGTAAGAAAGCGCTGACTAACGAGGTCAAAAACACGGCGATAAGACTTGGTGCAGATCTGGTGGGTATTGCCGATCCGGCGTCCCTGGACGGGTCGCCGGACGGTCACCCTTCACCGTTCCGCATTTTGCCGCAGGCGCGCTCGGTGGTCGTGGTCGCCAGGCGCATGCCTTACGGCGCGTTGGAAATCCCGCATCCGCCTTTTGACGGGCCGATAGATGAGCTGGAGGTCGTTAACGGGGGGGTGTCGGTGGCGTCGTACATGACCATGTTCTTTAATCTGCAGCACCTGGTGTTCGACCTGGCGTATTTCATCGAAAAAACAGGCTATATAGCCGTGCCCGTTTCCCCCTCGCACGGCAGGGACGAAAAGAGGTGGGTCGGCACCATATCCCTGCGGAAAGCCGCCGAACAAGCCGGTTTGGGAGAATTTGGGCGCCATATGCTGATTATCACCCCGCAATATGGGCCCCGGGTCTTTTTCGCAGCCGTTATAACCACCGCGGCGCTCGAGATCGATGGCCCTCAAACAGGGCGACAGGGTTGCGAGGGGTGCGCCGTCTGCAATGCTGCCCGGGCGGTGCCCGGTGCATGCCATTAACGAAACCGGCCAAGGGTTCAATCGGTTGAGATGCGTGTGGGGAGCCTCCTGGGGGTTGTACAAGGGGAGCGGGGGGCAGCAGCCGCCGGAAGACTGGATGAAATGCAAAAGCATTGCGGAAGCGGTGCAACTTGTGCCCAAATATAGACAAATGTACCCGGACATCGACTATTATATGCAGCTGTCGACCAAATACATGGGCTACCAGAACTGCAACGAGTGCCTGGTTCACTGCGTAAAAGGGAAGCAGTCCAGCAAAGAAATGTTTTATGCTCAAATCTAATCCTGATAAACAAATCGACTGGTCCAAGGAGTGATTTGAAATGGAGAACAGGGATTACGTTTATCGATGCCTGGATCCTCGAGGAAATCCGCCCGATATTGAGTACCTGCCTCCCAGCAAACGGTTGGCGGCACTTGATGACAAGACGGTTTTCTTTGTCGATATTGGGAAACCGGGATCAGATGTCCTGTTAAAGACAGCAATGGAAATGATAGGAAAAAGGGTGCCGTCGGCCCGTCTGGTTTATTACCCCAAGAACACCAGCTTTATGAAACCGGAAAGCGAGGAGTGGTGGAAAACCATCGAAGAGAGGGCGGACGCCGCAATAGTGGCTCTCGGTGACTGAGGGACCTGCACCATGTGGTGTATCCACATGCAGATTAGAATTGAAAGGCTCGGTATTCCGACGGTGGCAATAATTACGACGCCGTTCAGGCGGGACGCCAAAGCCGCCGCCGAGATTTACAAGATGCCCCGTGTGAGGATGGTGGCCCTGCCTCACCCCATCGCCGACGTCGACGAGAAGACGATCCCTGCCAAGCTCGAGGCGGCTTATGAGGACATTGTACGAGGGCTGACCTCTCCGCTCACCACTGAAGAGCAGGAAACCGGTGTTATCAAGGCGACGCCCCGGCCGAGGGTCGTAATGGAAGGGACACTGTGGCAGGTGCAAAAAAGTTTTGTGGACATGGCGATGAGCGATGGTCTGCCGGTTATTCCTCCTACCGAGGACAGAGTGAAAGAGATGCTCAAGGGAACGAGCCATTCTCCTGACGAGGTGATTGGCCGGATGGACCCCGAAAAGTGGGAAGTCACGGTGGAGAAGGTGGCCATCAACGGGGTCATGGCGGGTTGCTTGCCGGAACACATGCCGGTGCTGTTGGCGGCGGCCGAAGCGATGACCGAACCGAGCCTGGATACGGAATCGGATGCCGGCAGCACAAACTCTTTTGCCTACTGGGGGTTCGTCAACGGGCCTTACGCCGGCGAGATAGGGATGAATTGCGGGATAAATGCCTTGGGGACTGGCAATTGCGCCAATGCGACAATCGGACGGGCAATAAGGCTGTTCCTGATCAATTTGGGAGGGTCCAACCCGAGCAACCGCAATGTCTCGTCCCAGGGCAACCCTCTGAAGTACGGGTTTTCCTTTTCCGAAAATGAAGCAGAAAGCCCGTGGCAGCCGTTCCATGTGGACAAAGGGTATAAGCCGGAAGAAAGCACGATTACGCTCTTTAAGACGTGGGGCTTTCGTTCCACTCCCCTTAGCGGCAAAGGTCTCGGTCTCGACAACATGGTTTGGACCGCCAGGAATATGGACAGCGCCATCGGCTTTAATCCCTGGCGGGGCCTGGTCATACTGTTGGATCCCCTGTTGGCCAAACAGATTGCCGAACAAGGGATGAGCAAAAAAGACGTGCAGGAATTCATGTGGTTGAGCCTGCAACGGAGCATAGAAGAATGGAGAAACAGCTTCATCTATACGGTGGATGTCCGCCACAACCTGTATCCTAGATGGTACCAGTATCTCGCTCCCGAGGTCATGATACCAAAATACAACAGGCCGGAAGCCATTTCGATTGTGGTGGTGGGCGGGCAAACCAATCCATACTTCATGATATTTGATGCGGCTTCTCCTATGCTCGGAGTGACCAAATCGATTGATAAATGGAGATAGATAAGGAACATACGGACTCAAAAGCTGGGACGAAAGAAGGGACGGCAAAATGCTGAAGGAAGCTTTGAGCGATACTGCTGATTCCTTGGCTGTGCAAGGGTATGTACTTAAAGCCGGGCAAACCGCCGACGGCGACATCGAGGTCGTGATCCAAGCCGGACCGGATGCCTGTAAAGAATGTCTGACCTCCAGGGCCGTGCTGGAAAAAATAATTGCGTCCGAGCTGCAGGAAAAGGGTGTCCAGTACAGAAGGCTGGTTGTAACAATGCCGGACTAGCTCGTGTACAGGTGTGACCGACATCTGCCGCAACCGCTGGTTAAGTCCCGGTGATCCTGGATTGCTTGTAGCTTGTAATATTATGATACTGTCCAATAATAATCATTATAAAGGTCCTACCATTTAATCGACTATGAATCAGCGAACTGATATCTCTGTTTGATTTTAAATCGCTCAATGAACTGTGATAAGAGGTGAACGGTATGGAAACAGGGAAGGGATTGAATACCGCCACCCGCATCGTAAAAAAAGAAGGCACGGTTCCTGCGCAGGAATTAACCGCCGACATCTGCGTGGCGGGTTCCGGCATTGCCGGGGTGTCGGCCGCACTTGAAGCCGCACGTCTCGGGCGCAGGGTGATACTGTTTGACTGTTTGCCGGCCTTGGGTGGTCAGGCTGTGAATTCAATGATCCACATGTTTTGCGGCCTGTTTTCCAACGGTCCCAATCCTTACCAGTTTACCCACGGGATCGCCGACGACATACTGCGCGACCTTGGCCGGGCAGGTGCGCTCCATTACCGGCGCGGAGCCTGGACCACGGTGATGTACGATGTGGTGGCCCTGGCTCGCTGGATTGAGCAAGAGGTCGCCAGGGCGGGGATCGTGGTTGTCTTAGGTGCTGTTCTGCGCGGGTCAATTGTTGAAGGCCAAAGGATACAATCCCTTGAACTGGCCACGCGCTTCGGCGACTTGAAGGTAAAAGCCGCGGGTTTTGTTGATGCCACCGGTGATGCTGCGCTGGCCTGGCATGCCGGTCTTCCTTGCCGCGAGCCGGCGGACGGACCTATTTATGGCAGCCATATGATGGTGCTGGAAGGAGTCGAGTATCAAGGGCTACCGAACAAGGACGAGCTGTCCGAAGTAATGCGAAAAAAAGGGAAGGCATATGGGCTGGTGCGGGCGGTCGGCCAGGTCTTCCCTTTCCCTCCCCGCGGAACGGTAACCGTCAACCTGACCCACGAGGAGACGCCGCTGGAACCGGTTGCAGCCTCTTTAAAGACGCTTGAGGGGAAGGCCCAGGCTGACCGCGTGTTCCAGTTTCTAAAAAATGAATTCCCTCAAAATTTTGGCCAAGCGCTGGTTCGCGCCTACGCCCTGCCGGGAATCAGGCAAACGCGCTGGATTGTTGGCCGGTATCAGCTCACGGCTGATGATGTGCGCTCCGGCAAGCGGTTCCCGGATGCAATTGCGAGGACGGCTTGGCCGATTGAAATTCATGATTCGCTGGAAGGGTATTACTGGGAACAGTTTTCTGATGACCATGTGCATTATGTACCGTTTGGCAGTTTGACACCTCCCGGTATAGATAATATGGTGGCGGCGGGCCGCTGCCTGGACGGCGATGTGGCTGCACATTCCAGCGTGCGCGTAATGGGACCGTGCATCGCCATGGGTGCGGCGGCAGCCCATGCGCTTGACCTTGCCCTTGCGGGTTCCGGCAGCGTACATGACATCGCCTTGTCTGAACTGGCGGAACGGGTTAAAGACAATGTGGAGCGCACCGATTGACAGGGACAGGAGGAGCAACCGATGAAGTCGAAAATGGAACTGCGCAGCAATTTTAAAAAGGGGACTCTGGCCTGGGCGAGCCGGCGGGCCCATTGGCGGGCCATCGGGCTTACGGATGAGGACATGGAAAAACCGAAAATTGCCATTGTCAATTCTTCATCCAGCCTGGCCCTGTGCTTTACCCATCTTGACGCGATAGCGCTGAGGCTCAAAGAGGAAATCCGGGCTGCCGGAGGGCTGGCGTTTGAGATTCGCACCGCCGCACCGAGCGATTTTATCACGGCAGTGGGCCGCACCGGCGGCTATATCCAATCGACACGTGATTTGATCGTCAACGATATCGAGGTTGCCGTGGAAGGGGCCCAGCTTGACGGGATGATATGCCTGGCATCCTGCGACAAAACGGCGCCCGGCCAGCTGATGGCTGCAGCCCGTCTCAACATCCCCACGCTGATCATCGCCTGTGGTTATCAACCCAGCGGAAAGTACCGCGGAGAGCACTGCGATATTGAAGATGTCTTCATTAACGCCGGGCATTATGCCTCCGGCAAGATTACGCTCGAGGAACTGACCGAAATGACCGAAACCGCCATCCAGGGGCCCGGTGTATGTCCGGGGTTAGGGACAGCCAATTCCATGCACTGCGTATCTGAGGCGCTGGGTATGGCCCTGCCGGGCAGCACGCCGGTGATGGCCAACAGTTCAAACATGTGGAAGACGGTGCGGTTGGCCGGGGAAAGAATCGTGCAGATGGTCTGGGAAGACGTAAAGCCCCGCGATATATTGACGCCGGAAGCGTTTGCCAATGCGGTAATGGTTATGCTGGCCGTGAGCGGATCGATCAATACGATCAAGCATTTGCAGGCGGTGGCCAGGGAAGCGAAGTGCGAGGTAGACGTTTACGGCCTGTTCGAACGATATGCCAGCCGCATCCCGCTGTTGACTGCAGTGCGGCCCAATGGCCAGCACACGATTGAAGAATTTGAGGCTGCGGGTGGAACAAGAGCGGTGATGAAGCAACTAGAAGGCCTCCTGCACAAGGAGGCCCGGACAATTACCGGGCAGACGGTGGGCGAGATCTTGCGGGAGGCTAAAGTATTAGACGAAACAATAATATACCCAGTGGACCGCGCGCTTTCTACCCGGCCGTCAATTGTACTGGTCCGTGGTTCGCTGGCCCCGGTATGCGGGCTCGTGAAGCTTGCGGTTGTTGATGACAGGCCGCTCAAATTCCGCGGCCCGGCCGTTATATACGAATCGCGGGAGGAGGCAATTGCAGGGCTGAAGAGAGGCGATGTCAAGGCCGGAGAGGTGCTTGTGCTCAGGGGGTTCGGCGTGAAGGGCAATCCTGGTATGGGGCTGCTTTCCAGCGTCATCTTTGCTCTGGACGGTGCCAGCCTGACCGGGAAGGTGGCGGTGGTGACCGACGGCCATGTGTCGGGACTGGTTAATAAAACGCTGCTGGTTTGTGAAATCAGTCCTGAGGCGGCGGAAGGCGGACCGCTCGCGCTGGTGGAGCGCGGCGACATGATATCCATTGATGTCAAGGCGCGCGTGGTCAATCTGGAGGTACCGGAAGACGAGCTCGCCTCACGCCGGGCCCGCATGGGCGCCTGGCCCACCAAGGATGACAGCGGATGGCTTTCGATATACAGGCGTGTGGTTCGGCCGTTGTCCGACGGCGCTGTGCTGGTGGAGTAGAGGCTTGGTTGATAATAATAGTTGGGGGAGGTGCTGATGATGTCGATGCCCGGAGGATACATGGGCAAGGTGCTGTTTGTGGACCTCACGAGTAATGCCTATGAAGAAAGAGCATTAACCGAGGACATTTACCGGGAGTTTATTGGCGGTTACGGTCTAGGCGTAAGAGTTCTTTATGAAAGAATGAAAGCCGGGGTTGATCCACTTGGACCCCAAAACATCCTCGGCTTTGTTGCCGGCACCCTTACCGGAACCAAGTGCCATGGCGCCGGCAGGTTTAATGTGGTGGCCAAATCGCCGCTTACCAACGGCTGGGGAGATTCCAGCTGCGGAGGAAATTTTGGCCCGGTATTAAAAAGCACCGGTTATGACGGGGTCTTTATCACCGGCCGGGCGAAGAAACCCGTCTATTTATGGATAACCGACGGCGCGGTAGAAATACGCGATGCCGGTCATCTGTGGGGCAAAGACAGTTCGGAGGCTGAAGACATAATCAAACGAGAGGTGGACTCCGGTGCCGCAGTGGCTTTGATCGGCCAGGCAGGGGAAAACCTGTCGAAAATTGCTGCCATTATGCATGATTACGGCCGGGCGGCAGGAAGGTCTGGGTTGGGCGCGGTGATGGGGTCGAAACTGCTCAAGGCTGTTGCTGTAAAAGGGGGCCGGCAGGTCCCTGTGGCGGACGAGTATGCGTACAGGGCGGTTCTGGCCCGCATGGGAGAAGACATTAAAACCAGGACAAGACTGGCCAATAACATCGGAAAACTAGGCACCGTAGGGATATATCTGAAGAACATCACGATTCAGGATGCCCCCATCCAGAACTGGAAAGGGATCGCGGAGGAAGTTTACCCGCTGGAAAAAGCGAGCAATTTGGGCGGAGATGTTTATTTACAGTACATGAAGAGAAAATACGCCTGCGCCCAGTGCGCGATTGTGTGCGGAGCCATATTGGAAATGAAAGAGGCCGATGGAAAGACGTATCTGACGCACCGGCCGGAATACGAGACCGTGGCCGCGTTCGGGAGCATGTGCCTGGTTGATGATCCGGAAACGGTCATCAAAGTCAACGAATTATGCAATCGCTGCGGTTTTGATACGATTTCAGCCGGCGCGACGGTGGCCTTTGCCATGGAATGTTATGAGAAAGGCCTGATAACTGAAAAAGACACGGATGGCCTTTCTCTGGAGTGGGGAAACAAGGACGCTGTCATACCGTTGATCGAGATGATGCGCGACCGGAAGGGCATTGGCGCACTTCTGGCCGACGGCGTGAAGGCCGCAGCCGAAAAAATAGGGCAGGCTGCCGAAGAGTTTGCCATTCACGTGGGCGGGCAGGAGCTGGGAATGCACGATCCGCGCTGCTGGCCGGGCTTCGGGTACGGTTATGTTCTGGATCCGACTCCGGGACGCCATACCACCGGCGGCGTCGGGTTCATCGAGCATGGCTGGTCGGATAAGGAATTGGCACAATTCGGCCTGGATGATTTGGGCAGCAAGAAATACGATTACAACTCGAAAGGCAAGCCGCTGGCGATTCTCAATAAATGGTTCCAGTTCTTTAACTCGGCCGGCATGTGCCTGTTCACCAAATTCGGGTATAACCATTACCCGCTGTTGGAGGCCTTCCAGGCGGTTACCGGATGGAAGGATTTTGACCTGGAAGAGGCCCTGGTGGCGGGGGAGAGGATCAACACTTTAAGGCACTGCTTCAATCTGAGGGAGGGCCTTGAACCGCAAACTTTCAGGCTCCCCCCCAGGGCGCAGGGCATCCCACCGTTGAAGGCCGGTCCAACCGCGGGGGTAACCATCGATATAGAAACCGTCAGAAGGTCCTACTACCAGGAAATGGAGTGGGATTTAACCACGGGCCTGCCTTCGCCGCGGAAACTTGAAACGTTAAACCTGGCGGGGCTGGTGAGCGACCTTAAATCTTATAGAGGAGTAAACTAAAAATTAACCAGGGGCAGCCAGCGGCAACAGATTTGAGCGTTAAATGCTTATCAATGAAGCGATAAAGCTGAACAAAGAGCTCGGAATACCCAATAATCTCTCGGAGTTGGAAGAAACCAAAGACGAGATACCGCGTTTGCTTGCTGATACCTTGCGCAGCACCCTCTTTGAGATAAATCCAAGGCAAACAACGCCCCAAGACGTGGAGCTACTTTATCTGCGCGCTTTGTAAGTCCTTTCTGCTATTCCATGCCTTGCGTGTTTGCCGTGCCGCGCGTTTGGCCCCTGGCAAGCGAAGCGAAAATGCCCAGACCGCAAAGCGCAGAAAGAATGGTGAACGACGTACGCAGGCTCATTAGCAGTTCAGGGTGATTAAGCGGGCCGATGTGCGCTTTTCCCAGATAAAAAGCCATGGACAAGGTTGTAATGCCCATGCTCAACGTCTGTCCAAACGAACGCGAGACGGCAATGATGGCTGAGGCCACGCCGTAATGTTTTTTTGTTACGGAATTCATTATGGCTAGCGAGTTTGGAGAAGAGAAAAAAGCAAAGCCGACGCCCAAAACAAACAAAGCCCCTAGAACAGTATGCTGCCCGGTGGCCGGGGTTAAACAGGAAAGGGACAGCAGCCCCATTGCCGTTAGCAGCATACCCAGGGAAGCGACCTTCTGCGGTTCAGCCCGGTCGGATAATTTGCCGGCCAGCGGGGAAAAAAAGGCCTGCGTGGCCGGCTGTATGGCAAGCACGAGGCCGGCCTGCTGCGGCGGGAACCCTTTTATGTACTGTAAATACAGGCTTAACATGAAACTGACGGCGTAAGTGGCGCTGTAGCTTATTAACGCGGCCAATGAGGAGAACAAGAGGATCCGGTTGTTTGTTAACAACCTTACGTCCAGTAGCGGGTCTTGAGTTTTTGCCTCATAGAAACCAAACACAACCAAGGCAAACAGGCCAATGAATACCATGGTCAGGCCAGCCCGGCCATTGCTGATTGTGGAAAGTCCGTAAATAAGGCTGAAAAGTCCTATGGAAAAAATTAACGAACCCTTGAAATCGAACCTGTTTTCTTGGGCTACTGTCCATTCCTGTTTAAGGTTTAGCAGGAGGGCGATCATTAGCGCCCCGACGGGCACCACCACAAAAAAGACGCTTCGCCAGCCGAAATTATTCGTCAGGATGCCTCCAATAAAAGGACCCAGGGATAAACCTATATAAATCGCTGCCACGTTCAGACCGAGCGCTTGCCCCCTTTCACCCGGCGGATAGGCTGTTGATATGATTGCGGTGGTAGTAACCATCATTGTGGTTCCGCAAATCCCCTGCAGTGCTCGAAAAGCGATCAGCATCGCCGCCGAAGAAGAAACGCCGCACAAAAACGAGGCCGTGATATGCACTGTTACCGCGATTAATAAAACCCGTTGCGGACCGTATATGTCAGCAATTTTACCCATCGGAATAATGAACATGGCTGCCGACAGCACGCTGGACAGGGCAATCCAGTTCATCAGCACGGCATTAATCGACAGATCGCGCCCTATTGACGGCAAGGTGGTATTTATTGAAGAGAAGACATAGGGAGCCATTAATGCTCCCAGGGTTGTGACGAACAGTATTTTTCGTCGGTCGGCTTGCTTGCTCATGGAGACCTCCCTGGCAACTGTATTTCGAAATGGACTAACCATTAAAATAATTGTGTATCTTAGGGTTTTGATTGTCAATAACCAAATAGGAGAGAGGAGATCCATTATTCGTTTTATAGCGATCCTGCGGAAGAAGTTTGCTGAGAGAATCCGGAGGTGAAATGGAAATGGCCGAAGGTATACCTGGCGGATATGCGGGAAAGTTTCTCAGGGTAAACCTGACGGACAGAACCGTCAGCGTGGAAAAGATGGATGAGAAACTTTACCGGAGGTACCTGGGTGGGAATGGATTCATAGCTCATTTTCTACTGAAAGAGGTGAAAGCGGGTATAGACCCGTTAGGACCGGAAAACAAGCTGGTCTACGCACTGGGGCCGCTTACCGGTACATCTGTAATCGCGAGCGGGCGCAACGCCGTCGGTGCCAAATCCCCTCTGACTGGGGGGATAGCCCTTTCACAGGTGGGTGAATTCTGGGGGGCCGAGCTTAAACGGGCTGGGTACGATGCCCTGATTGTGGAAGGGAAGGCTGACCGGCCGGTTTACCTCTGGATAAATGATCAAAACGTAAACATAAGGGACGCCGGCCACCTGTGGGGCAAAACCGTAAAAGAAGCGCAGCAGGCCATCCGCTCCGAACTTGGCGATAATAAAGTACGTGTATCTTTGATAGGCCCCGGTGGAGAAAATCAGGTGCGTTATGCCTGCATAATGAACGGCTGTTATGATGCTGCTGGCCGAGGCGGCCTGGGTGCAGTGATGGGTTCAAAGAATCTTAAGGCGGTCGCGGTCAGGGGGGCCTGTATGCCGCAGGTCTGCTACCCGGAACGAGTTGCGGAACAAAACAAGGACACCCAACACCGGATAGAGACATCCTGGCGCACTTTGGAATGGATGAAGTACGGTACCGGCGGTCCGGAAATTGTCGGCTTTGAGGAGGTTGGCAATCTGCCGATCCGTAACTGGCGGGACGGAGTTTTTCCGGGGGTAAAGAACATCCACGCCGGAGTCATGAAAGATACTGTCCGGATAGGAATGGAGGGGTGTTATGTTTGTTCCATGCGTTGCAAAAAAAGGATAAAATTCGACGATCCCTATCCAGTGGACCCTGCTTACGGCGGACCAGAATATGAAACAATCGCCTCATTGGGCAGCAACCTGGGCATAGACGATATGAAGGCCGTAGTCAAAGGTAACGAACTGTGCAATGCTTACTCCCTGGACACCATTTCTGTGGGCGGAACGATAGCCTTCGCCATGGAGTGCTTTGAGAATGGATTGCTGACAGTTGAAGACACGGGCGGCATTGAACTGACATGGGGAAATGCCGGGGCGATGTTGAAATGCATTGAGCTTATCGCCAGGAAGGAGGGTTTCGGCAGGCTGCTGGCCGAAGGGACGTTAAGGCTCGCTCAGCAAATCGGGAAGGGATCGGAAAGGTTCGCCATGCACGTTAAGGGGTTGGAACCTGGGCAGCATGAACCAAGGCTCATGCCGGGCTTTGGTCTTGGTTTTATGGTTAATCCGCACGGGGCTGACCACTGTTGCAATATCATGGACGGCAAGTATGCGGCGGAGGCAGGGATCAACCCGCTGAAATCCTTGGGATACCATGACACTGTTCCGGTATACGATATCGGGCCCCGCAAGGTGGCTTTGTTCAGGGTGGAGCATTTCAAACAGGTGCTGTATGACAGCCTCCTATTATGCCATCTTACGGGAGTAATCCTGGATTACCCGAAAATAGCTGCCCTTACGGCAGCAGTTACCGGGTGGGACACCAGCGTAGCGGAGCTGTTGAGGATAGCTGAGCGGATACTGACAACGGCCAGGTTGTTCAATGTGCGGGAAGGATTCACCGCTGCCCACGATATATTGCCCCTGCGTTATTTCCAGCCCAAGATCGGCGGGGCGCTGGCCGGGAAGCCCACTCTCGAACCGGCAGCGCTGGAAAAGGCAAAAAAATATTATTATTTACTGATGGGCTGGGATGAGAACGGCGTGCCACTGCCGGAAAAGGTGGAGGAACTTTACATTGAGCTATAATTGCTGCAAATATGTCGTCCGGGTTTTTCCAGCATATCATTAACGGGCGGCGGACGAACAGACACGAAAAATTATGAGGAGCGTGAATTTAGATGCGCTTGACCGATGAAGAAAAAAGGATACTGGACGGCGAGCAGGGTTATCTGGCCCAAAAATGCATGCAGTTTCTGGTCGCCTACGGCGAAGCAGCAGGTGCGGAAAGGCTGGTTGACATCGACGGCACAGCGGACCTGCATCCCGGTTTAAAGTCTTCCTGGGTTCCAGATTATCGGATTACTATCGAAGAAATCGAGGAAGCGGCTAAAAGAGGTGAAAAATTCAAGGTTCCTACTTTCGCGAATAAGCCCATCGCTCCGGGTTTTGTCGTCGACGGGTGGGAAAACTGCGGCACCTGGCCCAACAGCGATCCGGAATACCACAAAAAGTGCCTGCAGAACATTAAACCATACATCAAAATGGGTATGGTTCCCACCCTGTCGTGCAATTATTACCTGGTCAGCTCATACTGGCCGACGGTGGGCCAGCACTGTTCCTGGGGTGAAAGCTCAGCCATCCCCTGGGCCAATGCCATACTGGGAGCCCGGACAAACATTGACGGTTGTTTTCAAACCGCCTACCTTGGCAAGGTTCCGGCCTACGACATGCATCTTGATGAGAACAGGGTGGCCACCGTACTGGTGGAATGCGAAGCTGAACTAAAGACCGACATGGACTATGACCTGTTTGGCTGGGCGGTAGGGGAAGCTGTGGGGCTCAAAGTTCCGGCCATCGTCGGCATCGGTAAACCCACCACCAGTCAGTTGATCAAAATGAACTCCTCGCTGAACACCGGCGGCCAGGTACGGATGTATCATATTCCAGGGCTGACGCCGGAGGCACCCACCCTGGAAGCGGCGTTTAAGGGCAATAAAATCAAACAAAGGATAACCATTACCCGTAGCGATTTGAGAAGGGTGTATGAGATGCTAAACTACGCCTCAACCGACGATGTGGATTTTGTCTATCTGGGTTGCCCCCATTACAATATTCAGGAGATCCAGAAAGTCGCGCGGCTGTTGGAAGGCAAACGGTGCAAGACCAGTTTATGGGTCATGACCAACCCCTGGACGTACAAAATCGCCGAGGCCATGGGGTACAAAGCCATAGTCGAACGGGCGGGAGCAAATTTCCTGTCGGGCACCTGCGCCGGAGAGATGCGCGGGGAGATGCCGCCGGCTGCGGTAATGGCCACGGACGCGGCGAAACTCAACTATTATATGACCGGGCATCTGCACCCGCGCAAGCTGGAGGTCTGGTACGGGACAACGGAGGACTGCATTCAGGCGGCAATCACAGGCAAATGGAAGGGCGAATGGAGGTAAAGTGTTATGAATTCAGGCACAGAAAAAATAGTTCTTCGCGGCAGAAAGGTCATCGGCGGGCTCGCCGAAGGTGAAGCGCTGGTGTCTAGAAAACCGTTGATGGGATGGGGCAATGTGGACGAAAAGCGGGGGTTCACGACGGAGAGAAATCACCCCTTGTACCAGGTCCCGTTTAAGGGTAAGGTCCTGGTTTTTCCCGAGCCCAGGGGCTCGGGGGGGTTCATGGGGTATGGAAGAACCAGGGCTTATGGGGTTAACCCGGCAGCCTTCGTATATAGAGAGGGTTGTGCCTTGACGGTGCTGGCCGCCATGATTGCCAACATTCCCACTGTGACGGGTTTTGACCGGGATCCGTTGGAGGTTATCGAAACCGGCGATTATGTCATCGTAAACGGCGATGAGGGAATTGTCGAGGTGTTCAAAGGCGGCCTGCAGCGGCAATCGTGACGGCATTAATAAGTAAATTCGATAAATAGAATTATAAAGATAAATTGCGCTAATGAATAATCGTAAAGTAAGATAGAATTAGGTGATGGGATATTACTGATTTAGTAATAAACGAGCCAATCATAAAAAAAAACGAAACAGGAGGGACACCAGTGCTCAAGGTTGATAATGCAAAATGCAACGGCGATGCAGTTTGTGTTTCGGTTTGCCCTGTCGGCGCCCCTAAAATAAGCGAAACCGACGGAAAAGCGGTAATTGACAGCAGTTTATGCATAGAGTGCTATGCCTGCATGAATGCCTGCCCACAGGAGGCTATTCGCGAAGAGAACGACTAAGGCAGTCAGTTGTGAATGTTGGCCTAAAACCCTGGTAGCCAGCCCGACTTCTGGCTGAGGGGCAAGAAAGTTGCCGGTATTTTTCCGGTATAATTTTGTTAGGAAAGAAAAATCATTCTGGGAGGTATGATGCTGATGAAGAAACTGATTGTCAGGGAAAGCGAAGTGGAAGGAACCAGGAGAGAGCCTCCCCGCGTGTCGAAACTGCTGATATGTGCTAAAACCGTGGGCGCCAGGCAAATTTCCATGGGGACGAACGTGACGGAGCCGGGGAGCAGGATCCCTTTGCACAAGCACACCGACCAGGAAGAAGCCATGTACGTGGTTTCCGGCCAGGGGAAGCTTATCGCCGGCGGTGAGGAGTATGACCTGTACCCCGGCACCTGCATTTTTTCGCCCGTCGGGGTGGAGCACGAGATTGTAAACACCGGCAGCGAGCCGATCAAAATTGTGTGGGCGTACGCGCCTCCCCTTCCGGAACACCTGAAAGAGCAATAATATACGGAGCTAGAATGACAAAACGGCCCGCGTTTTAGGACGCGGGCCATTGTAAAAGCGTTGCCTCCCAATAAGCCGGGGAGGCAACGTATAGGATAGGGAGGATGAGGTCGCCGGCCGGATGGGTTGTTTTCAAGCCAAAGGCGCGGCCCCGTATTTGCGCGCCAGCCGGTTCAGGGAATCCACAACTTCTCCATCTAGAGGGATGCCGTTTTCCAGGTTCTTCAAAGTGTTGAGGTGCTCAATTTCACCGGGGAGATAAATGGGGCCTTTGCCGGCCGGAGGGAGCGCCTTGATCCTCAGAACGACGGCATCGACCGACTTCTTAAAGCTTGCCGGGTCAGTGAAACTGGAAATGTTTACGGCGCAGAACAGGTGGGCGGTCTTGGATGGACCGCTGAAGTCGGTCACATTTAAGACCTCGCCGGTTAAGGCCGTAGCGGTAAGCACTCCGCACAGGATGTCGATCACCAGGGACAGGCCGGAGCCCTTGACCCCGCCGATCGGTTCCAGGCTCCCCGCCAGGGCTTTGTTCGGGTCGGTGGTCGGTTTCCCTTCGCTGTCCAGGGCCCAGCCCAGCGGTATGGCAGAGTTTTTCAGCGCCGCGTATCTGATTTTGCCTCTGGCCACCACCGACGATGACATGTCGAGCACGATCGGTGCCTGGGTGGCTGCCGGGATGGCCACCGACAGCGGGTTGGTGCCCAGCAGGGGCGCAGCCGTTCCGTAAGGGGCCATGGCCGGCGAAGCGTTGGTCAGCACAATACCCACCATGCATTCTTTCAAGGCCAGCATCGAATAGTAGGCCGAAATGCCGAAATGGTTGGAATTTTTAACCGCGACTATTCCTGCCCCGTTCTTCCTGGCCTTGTTTATCGCCAAGTTCATGGCCTTGTACCCGGCGACTTGACCGAACGAATTGCCGGCGTCGATCAAGGCGGTGGCGCCGCGGTCGTTTTGCACCTCATAGGGCGCGTTGGCGTTCATTACACCGGCTTCAATGCGGCCGATATATGCAGGCAGCCGGACTATACCGTGGGATTTGACCTCCCGGAGGTCGGCAGTCAGCAGAGAGTCGGTTATAATCTCAGCATTGCCGTGGGTTACGTTTAATTTTGTTAAGATTGCAATCGAAAATTCTTGCAGCTTCTTGACCGGAAACAATTGAGGGGACGGCATTCTTTCACCTCCTTCGTTTTGTCCAAATTTATGATGCAATTTTTATGCCAACACCAAAACAGCCGTCAGACCTGCATTTATATACCAGCCCGGCGGATTTACACTGGTAGAGCCATTTCGTTTTCATACAAGCATTTCATTTTGAAATACAGATGGGGTGGTTGACATTAATAAGCTACAAGGCAAAATTGGGTTAATTGCTCCCAATTCCGACATCGCCGGCCTGGCAAGGAAGGTGGCCAGCGAGTTCGGGAACCTGTTTGATATTTACGAAGGAAACCTGGCGGACGGGGTGGAAGCGGCCAGGCAAGCGATAACCAGAGGGAATGAGGTTTTGATCAGCCGGGGTGGGACAGCGCACATGATCGAAAAATCACTGAATGTCCCGCTCGTCTCCATTGTTTTTTCCGGAGTGGACCTGCTGAAAACCATGGAAAGGGCCAAGGATTTTGACAGCCGCTTTGCCTTGATTGGCCATTACAATTTGCTGGGCGGGATCGAAGGGGAGTACCGGTTTTTCGGCTGCACGCTATGGGTGGAGAAGTTCAACGATTACCAGGAAATCGAGGGCAGCATTCGGCAGCTTTATAATAACAAGGCCCTCCGGGTCTTTATCGGTGGGGAAGCCGTAGTGGCTTGCGCGCAGCGGCTCGGTTTTACGGGGGTCCTTTTGGAGTGCGGGATCGAGTCGATCCGGCGGGCGGTTCTGGAGGCGTTACGCCTGGCTGAACTGAAAACAGTGGAGTCGGAAAGGTATCTCCAGTTCAAAGCGATAACCGAGCACAGCAGCGAGGGGATTATTACGGTCGACAACGGCGGAGCGGTGAAATACATCAATCCTGCCGCCAGGAAAATCTGTGCCAGGCGCGTATCGCAAAAGGGGGAAATTGAAGGCAAGCCGCTCAGGGAGATGCTGCCGGAGATGAACGAGGTGGTCGGCACCAGGCAACAGGTCTTGCAGGTTTATAAAGACATTGGCGACACAAAGGTCGTGGCTAATTATATTCCTCTGGGTCTCGGCCGGACTTCGCTCGGCGGCCTGCTGTCCTTTCAGGACGTTACCAGGATTGAGGAGCTGGAAAAAAGAATAAGGCAGGAACAGCATGCCAAAGGGCTGGTCGCCAAATACAGGTTTGAAGACATAATCACCGATAATAAAAAAATGCTTAAGACCATAACTTATGCCCGCAGGGTGGCCAGGACGGAAAGTTCGGTGCTGATCACCGGAGAGTCGGGGACGGGCAAGGAACTTATGGCCCAGAGCATTCATAATGCCAGCCCGCGCAAAAACGGGCCGTTTGTTGCCATCAACTGCGCAGCCCTACCGGAAAGCATCCTGGAGAGCGAGCTGTTTGGTTACGTGGAGGGAGCGTTTACCGGGGCGAGAAAAGGAGGCAAACCGGGGCTATTCGAACTGGCCCACCAGGGAACAATTTTCCTGGATGAAATAGGCGACATACCATTGAGCGTACAAAGCAGGCTGCTCAGAGTTATACAGGAAAAAGAAGTGATCAGGATAGGAAACGACAGGGTGATACCGATTGATATAAGGATTATCTCTGCCACCAACAAGGACCTGGGGCGCCTGGTGGAAGAAGGAAAATTCCGGGAAGACCTGTATTACAGGTTGGATATAATCAGGATTAATATGCCGCCGCTAAGAGAAAGAGGTGAGGACATAGTTTCCTTGTGTAAACGGTTCATAGAACATTACTGCGCCAAAAACGACCTCAAGCCCAAACGGATCACCAAAAAAGCGCTTAATTTGCTTAAATACTACTCCTGGCCGGGTAATATCCGCGAACTGCAGAATTTCATTGAAAACCTGGTCATCATTGCGTATGACGACGAGGTGATTGACGAATCGTTTGTAGAACAGATCATTAAAGATAAAATTGATTACCGTTGTCTGCTGGAAATGAAAATCAAGCCCGGCAGCGCGAGCAACGACGGTATGACAAAGAAAGAAGACAGGAGGGGCGGGGTGCTGAGAAAGATCGAATATCAGAGCATTCAGGAGGTTCTCAAGCAGGTCAGGGGAAACAAGAACAAAGCCGCGGAGATACTGGGGATCAGCACCACCACCCTGTGGCGCAGGTTGAAAGCAATGAAGAGCGAAAGTCAAGGCGGCAGCAATGTCAAAATTTCAAAATGAAATAATTCACAACTGCCTGGTTGATGGGAAGGGCAGCCATTTGGCCTCTCGGCTGGCCGGCATGATAGGCATGATATTTGCATATAATGTCGGGCGAAACAACAAGCGCAAAGGAGGAACCATCATGGCTGACTACAATCAACTGGCGTTGCAACTCCATGAAAAACACCGCGGGAAGATTGAGGTTATAAGCAAGGTCCCGCTCAAGACCAGGGACGACCTCAGCACGGCCTACACTCCCGGGGTGGCTGAGCCCTGCCGCAAGATCAAGGAAAACCCGGAACAAATATACAGGTATACCTGCAAGGGCAACATGGTGGCGGTGGTTTCGGACGGCACGGCCGTTCTGGGGCTCGGAGACATCGGGGCGGCGGCTGCGCTCCCCGTGATGGAAGGCAAATGCGTGCTGTTCAAGGCCTTCAGCGGCGTGGACGCCTTCCCCATCTGCATCGACACAAAGGACGAGGAAGAGATAATCAGGACCGTCAAACTTATCGCCCCGGTCTTCGGCGGTATCAACCTGGAAGATATCAACGCGCCGCGCTGCTTTACAATCGAGGAACGACTTAAGAAAGAACTGGACATACCGGTTTTCCACGATGACCAGCACGGTACGGCTATATGCACCTTGGCCAGCCTGATCAACAGCGCCAAGGTCGTTGGCAAGGACCTGGCCTCCTGCCGCGTGGTCATAAGCGGGGCCGGAGCGGCAGGAACGGCTGTTTGTAAGATATTGCTGTCTTATGGCGTTAAAAACATCACTGTCTGCAACCGGAGCGGGGTCATCAATAAGAACGACCCGAAAACCATGCGCAACTGGGCCCATGAAGAGCTGGCCCGGCTCACGAACCCGGATAACATCAAGGGGACCTTGGCTGATGCGCTGAAAGGGGCTGACATTTTCGTTGGCGTGTCGATGCCCGGCCTGGTCACCAGGGAAATGGTGGCTTCCATGAACAAGGACGCCATCGTCTTTGCCATGGCCAACCCGGTCCCCGAAATATACCCTGACGAAGCCAAAGCCGGCGGTGCGCGCGTGATAGGCACAGGCCGGTCGGACTTCCCCAACCAGGTAAACAACGTCCTGGCCTTCCCCGGAGTGTTCAAAGGCGCCCTGGCCGTGCGCGCACGGGAGATCAACGAACCGATGAAGCTGGCTGCCGCTGAAGCCCTGGCCGGCATGATCCCGGACCGCGAGCTGAGCGAGACCAACGTTTTGCCCTATGCCCTGGACCCCAGAGTGGCGGAGACGGTAGGGGAAGCGGTGGCCAGGGCGGCACGAGAGACCGGTGTGGCCCGTCTGTAAGGAGGGACGCAAGTGAAAGAGATACATGTGGCTCAAATAATCGATGCCGTAGAGGATATATGCATTAAGGCGGCCTGCGATCTGGACAGGGATGTCGAGGAATGCATAAGAAAATGGCAGGCGAAAGAGGAATCGGAGTTCGGCCGGTACATTTTCGAGCAGATACTGGAGAATATTGACTATGCCCGCCGGGAAAACATCGCTATTTGCCAGGATACCGGCGTGGCGGTCGTCTTTTTGGAGATCGGGCAGGATGTGCACATTGTCGGCGGGAACTTAAGAGAAGCCATCGACGAAGGGGTAAGGAGAGGATACAGGAACGGGTATTTGCGCAACTCGCTGGTCGACGACCCCGTCTTTCGCCGCAAAAACACGGGAGACAACACCCCGGCCGTGGTCCACGCTGAAATCGTCCCCGGCGACAAGTTGAAAATCATGGTCCTTCCCAAGGGCGGGGGCAGCGAAAACATGGGGACGCTCAAGATGCTGCGGCCGTCTGACGGCATCCAGGGGATCAAGGACTTTGTGCTGAAAACGGTGATGGAAGCGGGGGGCAACCCGTGCCCGCCGGTGATCGTGGGCGTCGGGATCGGGGGCACGATGGAAATGACGACCCTGCTGGCCAAAAAAGCGCTGGCCCGCAAAATAGGCCAGCCTCACCGCGACCCGGATTACGCCCGCCTGGAACAGGAACTGCTGGTAGAAATAAACCGCACCGGCATCGGGCCGCAGGGCCTCGGCGGCCGGGTCACGGCCCTGGCTGTTCACATCGAACACTATCCAACGCATATTACCTCTTTGCCGGTGGCTGTCAACCTGAACTGCCACGCCTCGCGCCACGCCGAGGCCGTTCTGTGAAAGGGGTGTGAAAAATGGCGGGAGTAAAGAAAATCAGGACACCGCTTACTACTGAAATGGTTGAACAACTGACGGCCGGCGATCGGGTAGCCATTACGGGAATAATTTACACGGCACGCGATGCGGCGCACAAAAGGCTAGTCCAGGCCTTTGAGGAAGGGAAGAGTTTGCCGGTGGATATAACCGGACAGGTCGTATACTATGTTGGGCCGTGCCCTCCCAAGCCCGGCAAGGCTCTCGGCTCCTGCGGCCCAACCACCAGCTTCCGCATGGACGCTTACGCACCGACCTTACTGGACCTTGGCCTGAAGGGGATGATCGGGAAGGGCCAGCGTTCCGATGAGGTGATAAAATCGATGGTCAAGAACAAGGCCGTCTATTTTGCAGCCATCGGCGGCGCGGCGGCCATCATTTCCAGGTCGGTTAAAACAGCGGAGGTTGTGGCTTACGAGGACCTGGGGCCCGAAGCCATCTACCGGCTGGAAGTGGAAGATTTTCCCTGTATCGTCGTCACCGATGCGCAGGGGAACGACCTATACAAGACCGGCGTGGAAAAATACCGGGTTAAATGAAACAAATCAGGAAACGGTAATAGTTTGATGAATTGGAGTTGAGAATGGATGTGTCTTTCGGCTGGGCAACAGCCGAAATTTTTTACGCGCGGGCATGCTGAAATAGTATAATATAACTAAGAATATAACTAAGCAAACAAATTAAGACCGGAGCACTAGAACAAACATTGCTTCCCGCGGGACCAAACAATTGAGGTATAAAACGCCAGTTGGCTGTCTGCAAAATGCGCAGGCGAACGGTTTGCTTCCATAGTTATAAATGGGAAGGGCGAATAGAAGTATGGAAGAAAGGGAGTATCAAGAGATTTTAAGGCAACTGCCGTTCGGCTATGCCTGTCTGCAGTCTTTACAGGGGAGCGACGGCCAACCGGAAGACTTTGTAATTTTGGACCTCAATCCGGCCTTTGAAAAAATGGTCGGATATAGGGAGGAGGATGTCCGCGGGAAAAGGCTTACCGACTTCCTGGGCAAATCAGAAGCGGGCGCATACAACTGGCTGCCGGTGCTTCGCCAGGTGGCCGCCGGCGGTCAAAGGGCTGAATTCAGGCATTATTCAAAACCATTGAAAAGCTGGTACCGGGCCGCAGCTTATTCGCTCAGCTGCGGCGTGATTGTGGCTGTTTTTCAGGAAATAGAGCCGGCAAAAGCATTGGCGGGCCGGGAGGAAAGGCTCGAAGAGCTCTCTGAAGAGTTGGAAATGATTTTCGACTGCACCCAGGACGCCATGTTCCTGGTTAAAGTGGAAGACGGGGAGTTCCGCTATCTTACCGGCAACGCCGCCCATCGGGAAATGATGGGTTTCGGTTTGGAAGACATACAAGGCAGGACTCCCCTTGAGCTTGCCGGTCCAGACCTTGGCGAAATCATAAATACCAATTGCCAAAGGTGTATGGAAACCCAAAAACCGCTGAGCTTTGAGGTGACGAGAAACCTGCCTGTCGGCAAACGGACCTGGCTGACCACCATTACCCCGGTGTTTGTTAAGGGGTCGGTCAGGTACCTGGTCGGCTCCAGCAAGGATATCAGCCGGCAGAAAAAGACCGAGGAAGAACTGGCCAAGCGGCTTCAACATGAAAAAATAATCAGCGGGGTGTCCCAGCTGATTTTGCAGACCAACAGTACGGAAGTTTTTTTTAATGAGGCGCTGCGGCTTATGGGGGAGGGCATTGGAGTAAGCCGCGTGTATATATTTGAGCGCGACCGGGACCAGCGGACCATGAGCAATACATATGAATGGGCGGCCCCTGGCATCACTCCGGAGAAAGACAATTTGCAGGACCTCTCGGAGGATGATTTCGCCTGGTGGATAGCTAGGCTGAAGGACAAGGAAGTAATCAATTACCGGGACATTGAGGCTATCCCGGACATCAATACCAAGGAGATCTTGAGATCCCAGGGTATCAAGTCGCTGCTGGTACTGCCGGTGTTTATCGAAGACGAGTACCACGGGTTTATAGGTTTCGATGATTGCTTGACATACCGGGAGTGGTCCGAAGACGACATAAATTGTTTGCAGCTTGTTTCCAGGATTTTCTCTGAATTCATTTTACGCAAAAGGTTTGAAAACGAGATCCTGCATTTGAGCTATCATGACCTGCTGACTGGTTTATACAACCGCCGGTTCATGGAAGAAGAGATCCGGCGGCTGGACACCCCGCGCCAGGTGCCGTTCTCGGTCATCATGGGCGACGTCAATGGGCTGAAGCTGGCCAACGACGTGTTCGGCCACCAGGCCGGTGACGAGTTGTTGCGTAAAGCGGCCAAGATCATCCGCGAGAGCTGCAGGCGGGAAGACATAGTGGGCCGCTGGGGCGGGGACGAGTTTGTCGTGCTGCTGCCAAATACTGGCTGGCAAGAGACCGAAGGCATTGTAGCCAGGATTAAAGAAAAATGCGCCATGGAAAGCGGCGCTCAAATCCAGCTTAGCATTGCCCTGGGTTATGCGACCAAGCTCAGAGGACGCGACAGCCTCTGGCAGGCTCTAAAAGAAGCGGAAGAGTGTATGTACCGCAATAAGCTGTTGCAGGGCAAGAGCTACCGGAACGCCGTGACCTCGGCCTTGAAAGCCGCCTTGTTTGAAAAGAGCATGGAAACGGAGGAGCATGCGGAAAGGATAAAGAAGACGAGCCTGAAGATTGCATCAGCGCTGCGGGTTTCGCCCAAGCAAAGGGACGAACTGGAGCTGCTGGCGATGCTCCATGATATCGGGAAGGTAGCAATCAACGAGGATGTGCTGTTGAAGAACGGGCCGTTGACGGAAAAAGAGTGGGAGGAAATAAAAAAACACCCCGAGATCGGCTACCGGATTGCCCAGAGCACGCCCGAGCTGGCCCCGATTGCCGAATACATATTGTACCATCACGAACGCTGGGATGGCAGCGGCTACCCGTCAGGCATCAAAGGCGAAGAGATCCCCCTTTTGTCACGCATTCTGGCGGTGGCCGACGCTTATGACGTCATGACCAACGGCCGTATTTACCGTAAAGCTTTGAGTCGGGAGAAAGCGATAGCCGAAATAGCAAAGAATGCGGGGACGCAGTTCGATCCGGAAGTGGTAAAGGCGTTTGTGGAATGCTGTGGCGGAAATCAATAAGCAGTCCGTACACATCATGGATTCATGCATGGTTAAAAATGCCAGACAGGGTTGCCAGCGTTTCCACTGCCGCCTGGCGGCTCCGTTCTTTAGGAGGCAACTTGCGGGCAAAGTCCTCGAGGTAGCAATAAAAAGAGTTGGTCATATTTGGCTGGTTGAAAGCGAACAGGGCGCGCTGCGGGTCGGTTGTGGCGACGACAACGCCCACACCGTCTTTCGCGGTCAGGCTCACGTTGCGGGCTGCCCCCCGCTGGCAGACGTAAAAATTGAAGCGTGGCTGGAGATTCAGGAGGTTGATGATGTTTTTAAGATGCATGGCGTATTCTTTTGGCGTGTAACTCAGGTCTGCGCCAGAAAACAGCAGCGCCGGGAGGTCCGGCTTGACATGGCCCCCCTTGATTTCGTCGGGCGACGGCAGGACGACGATTTCGGTATGCTGGCTTCGTTCCAGGTTGGCAAAAAAGGCTTTGACCCTCGCTCTGTGTACCAAGAGCGTTTTTTCTTTTATCTCTACTCCCAGACCGGAACGTTCGAGCATACTGGCCAGGGTTTCCTCGGGCAGGGTAACGGCGGAAAGGTTGCCGGACAGGCTGTAACAGTCGCCTGGCTGTTCCACGAACTCGGTGAGCAGGTCGGACAGGCCGTCGAGGTTACCGGCGGAGAAGATGCGCATCAGCGGACGGCACATACTGAGATATTCCTTGAACTCCGCGGTGAGCGATTCAATCATCCGCCGGTCTGTACAATAAATGTTTGCCGAGCTGTTTTCCAGGCTGGCCAGGGCCGTTGACGCAAGCGAAGCAACACCGGGAGCGATGAACAAGGTCCGCCGGAAATAATGCTCGCGGTAACGGGGATAGTAATATGGTTCGATGTCTCCTGCCAAATACAGGGGGAGCCAGAAGTCGATGGCGGCAAACATTTCGGATATGTCGCGGCTTACAGTATGGACGACCTTGACTTTGCATCCCCTGGCCAGGATTCTTCTGAACAGTGGGGCGAAAACAGCCAGAAAGGACTTGTCTCCCGTAAGCCAGTCAATGCTTTCGTCGCTGTATAACAGCAGGGTGCATGGCCTTTGTTGGTCGAGCACGGTTGACAGGAAACGGATGACGCCTTCCTGTTTGCCTCGTATACCGTAATATGCTTCCGCGACGAGAGTAGTACTGGTAGAGGATCCGCTTCCGGGGTATGCTGTTGCATTGGGCGGCGGAGCAATGCCGGCTGGCATGTTTGTGGCTGTTGCTTCCAGATTGACAATGAACCTGTCGACAAGTCTGGTGTCCTGCCGGAGGCTGTCGGACAACCAGGAATGCAAAAGCCCGGCCATAGTCTGCGACTCGTCCCGCCACTTTTCGGGTGGAAGGCCCATTACTTCACACAGGACCGATTTTTGGGAACCCATTTTGGCCTGCGCGGCGAAATAGGAGGCCAGGGCCTTGATGTGTGTGCTGCCGGGATTGGGTATCCTTGCACCTGAACGCCAGCGGCTTACCAGCGAGGCGTCTACTGACAGCGCCTTGGCCAGGCGGCTGTTGGATATGCCCTGGACAGTCATCAGCAGGTTGAGTTTTTCATTGAACATCATACATATCACCTTTAGACCACTCATCAAAGGTATTATAGCACAGTCATCATCTTATGACATAAAAAGTCATTGACTAACAGGAAACAGCGGTTGCCAGTTGAAAACGAATGATTTAGACTCATTGTTGAGGAGGATAATGCGGTGACTAAAACAGGCTCAGGCATGAGTTTTCAGCTGGTGCTAAGGACAGGATTTTTTAAAAAGGAGAGGTATGATGTAATGCTGGCGGAAGATGCGCTGGACTTCGTCGCTTGTTCGGATGAGACCGGCCGGACAGGATTTGCCGTTCCCTACGATGAGATTAGGTTAATAACCGTTTACGGGACCTCGCCTGCCGAGATAGAGATCCGAACGGCTGAAAAGGCATATATCGGTACCTGGCCCCCGGAGACCGGACCGGAAAAACGGGAGGCAGTGGTTGCGCAATTGAAGCGCTCGGTTGGAAATAGGCTAATATATCACCAACCATAATAATAAATGACAAAAATTTACGAAAAAATAAAATTAATAAAAATTATCTAGAAGAAAGGGTGGTAGTATGGTTGCTCCTGAGCAGTTCTGTCCACGCATCCCGCAGCCTGTCCAACCGATGAGGCCTGTTCCTCCCCCGTTCCCAGGGCGAACAGGGGAAGCGGCTGCCCGCGCGAAGGGAGAAAAGGAGGAAACCCTGCTTTCTTGGCTGGCGGGGTCCTTGAAACAGGGGATCAAGGCTTTGCCGAAAATGGCCGGGGCGTTGTCTATTCAGCTGGGGATCGTGTTAGCGGTGAACCTTATACTGTGGCCGCTGGACACCTGGAAACTGCCGGCCCCGCTTGCCGCGCTGGTCAAGGCGCTCGTTTTCCTGACCGCAACGTATAACAATGTTATACCTAAAACGATATACTGGGTTATTGTATTTACCTTTGGCAAGCGGCTGTTTTTCAAAGTAAAAAGTGAGGGCTTGGCCCGGGCTGTAGCGCCCATCGGGCAGGTCGTGCCAGAACTCAAAAAGGCTTGCCGGCTCCTGGAGGACAAATCGTACTCGCTGCTGCTGGCCGGTGGCGGAGCAGGCCTGATCATCGCCAACAACTTTGCCAGCTACAGCCGTTTTTCTGAAGCACGCAACAAAATGGACAAATATTTTGTGGCGCTGGTAATTTCGTTTGCTGTCAGCTACCTGCTGGGGGAGGGGAAAAAGAACTGGATGTTCAAGTTTGCCCGTCTGACCAGCAGCGACCTGTCGCGCTTGCTGAAAAAGAAAATTGTGTGGACTGATGACTACACTTACGTATTATTGTCTGCGTTCGTGGCCGGCCTGTTGCTAGATGCGCCGTTGATCATACTCAAGCTGAAATACGGCGGCTATATCCTCGGTTTGTTGCTTGCGGCTGCTGGAGTTTTGCTGCCGTTCGTTAATAAGACGGGGTCCAAGCGATGATTGTTGTTGCCGACCGCAAATACAAATATGTAAGCGTTTTTGATCCGGAAACGGGGTTCAGCATTCGCTCTAACGTATACGACCGGGAAGGGAACGACACCGGCATTGATCCGTTCAGGGCAAGCTTCCCGGAGTTGTTGGATATTGGCGTAATGGGGCACTGCGCCCACGGGCAAAGCGGTTTGTGCCGCCGGTCCGGGGTGGAATGTTACCAGGAGGGGCCCGTGGTTGCCGAAAGCAACATGCCCCTGGACAGATTTAAAAAAATAATTGACGAGTGCAGCGGCAGGACCTTCCAGGTGGCGTTGGGCGGCAGAGGTGACCCGGACATGCACGAGGACTTCGTCGAAATGCTGGTTTATGCACGGGCCAAAGGCGTTGTGCCAAATTTTACCACTTCGGGCTACGGCTTAAAGAAAGAACTGTTGCCGGCCATAAAGCAGTGCTGCGGGGCGGTGGCCGTCAGCTGGTATCGCAGCGAGCACACCTGGAGGGCTATCGAGATGCTGCTCGAAGCAGGCATAAAAACCAACATTCATTATTGCTTGAGCAATGCCACCCTGGACGAGGCCATTGGGTTGATGGAAAACAAAACTTACCCGCCGGGCATCAACCGGATAATCTTTCTCTTGCATAAGCCGGTGGGGCTGGGGAGTAAGGAAAACGTGCTTTCAGCCGGCGACGGTCGGGTACGGCAGTTTTTTTCACTGTTTGACCGGCCGGAAAACGCAAATAAAGCTGGCTTCGACAGCTGCAGCGTTCCAGCACTGTTGCGATTTACCACCAGGATACACCCGGCGAGCATCGAACCGTGCGAAGCAGCAAGGTTTTCAGCTTACATCTCCCCTGACTTCAAGCTTTATCCCTGCAGTTTTGAAAAGGACCCGGCATACGGCGTGAGCCTTGAGGGGTCAAGCATTGAAACAGCCTGGAACAGCGAAGCGTTCGACAGGTTCAGGGAGAGGTTTTCCCAAAGGTGCGTAGGGTGCAATGTTTATGAGCAGTGCCTCGGCGGGTGCCCGGTTTTGCCGGAGATTACCCTGTGCGAAACAGCATTAAACGTGAATACGAGAATATAAAGGACAATGACGAGGACAAAAATTAAGTTCAGGCTAGGATAAAAAAGGAAATGAGGTGATGGTATGAAGATTAAGATCGATTTTGTGACCAATTCTTCCAGCGAGAATTTCGGCATTGTTTTGGTTGATACGGCCAGCACGATGATCGCGGCTGGTGCCGTCACGGCCATGATCAATGCCGCCAAGGGAATGCTGTTGGGAGACGCGGCCAGCGAAGCCAGGGAGATCGCTGAGGCGGTAGCCAAAGACGCGGAGTTGCAGCTGGAAGCCTTGAAGGAAGGCTACACGGAGGCGGAAAGGGTTCTGGAGGAGGAAAGCAGGAAACTGACAACCGAGCTGGAGCGAATCAAAAAGCAATGGGAAGAATCGGAAAGGACGGCGGACAAGAGCGACCCTGGTTATGAAAAGCTCAAGGGCCAGTATGAGGATTATATGAAATACCTGGAAAACGAGCTTAAACAGAAGGAGTATGAAAAATACCTGATCCAGGTCGACAGGGCGGAGAAGCAAGCGGAGATGGAGAGCAAAAATGAACGGATCAGGCTGACGCAAGTGGATTACATTGCCGTGAAGGAAGAGAAGGCACTCTTGGAGGCCACGCTCAAAGGATACGGCAGCAAAGGTTACGACGTCAAAAACGTGGAGGAGAGGCTGAAGCAGCTGGAAATCAGGGAAAAGGAACTGTCCAGGACACTGGCGGAACACAACGCACTGATTGATTATACTGCCCGCGACCGGGGCGTGATCGGGCCGGGGGCCGAGTTCGAACGCATAACCCGAGAATACGAACGCAAAATGGCCGAGATGGAGAAGGCGATGGCCAAGGCGAATGCGGACAGGCGGAAAGAACTGGAGAAAAAGATGGCAAAGGCCCAGCAAGAGTTCAGAGAGGCCATGAAGTCAGCCGCCAGGTGGGACATGGCGACAAAGGCCGCCGAAGGGGTGCAGTTTGGCGCCGACATGGCAATTGAGGGGTTATCACATGTAACCGGTCCCGCAGGCCAACAGATTAAACTTGCCTATAAAGCGGGCAAGAGCATCGCTGGGGGCATGGGCGAAGGGATGGCCGACCCGAAGAATGCCGGCAAGCACCTGGCCAAGGGGCTGCTCGGTGCAGTAACGGAGGTGGCGAAGGACAAGTTCAGCGAAAATCCGTTCAAATCGTCCCTGGTCAATGTCGCGAACGAGGCTGCACAGGGAACGCTGGATGCCGGGATCAAGGGAGAAAGCCTGTTGGGAGGCGGGCTGAAAGGCATGGGCAAAGGCATCATCGATTCGGCGGCCGATGCCGGGCTGGACAAGATCAAGTCGATGTTGCCCATTCCCAAAGGTTCGTCTGTCGACGTTCACGATTACAGCCTCGGGAAGATTTTCAACAACAATCCGCTGAGCAAAGGGTTGACTAAGACTGTCCTCCGGGAAGGAATCGGCGACAAAACCAAAGATTATATCAAGGGCCAGATCGTGGACAACGTCGGACAGGCGATCGGTGTTGTTGATAATAATTGAACGGGTGAACAAACGATAAATGAGGGAGGTACATAGGATGTCCAATGCTTATCAGATTTCTCCGGCCGGTTTCGGCTGGCTGGCCCAGGCCTTTCCGGAAAAAAACGCCATTTCTCCGTTGGCGACGTTTGAGAAGGAAGCGCATCGTTTTGATGAATCTGAAAAAGAAAGATTGCTTTCCCAGGATGTGATCGGCCCAGACGGGACTATCAAGCCCCATGCGCTGGCAGCTTTTAAGGTTCTGGCCGGGGCGGGGGCTTTCACGCGGATCCGGATTCTGGGGACCGACGCGCCGGTAGATAAGGTCACTTATTTCAAGGACGGAGTCGCCTGTTCGGTGGATGCCGGTCCGGGATACTTCACCGTAACGTTTCCGGCCCTGGCCAAGGAGGCCGGCTTTACCTTTGAGGAGTTTACGGGGAGCAGCCGGTTGGTGAACGTTCCTTTTAACGCCAAACTTCCGGCCAAGGCAGCCCTCGCTTTTCTCGCTTTGGTTGATTTGTCGCGCGCGGCAGCCATCAAGGTTCTGGCTGGTGAACAAGAAACCTTTGTCTTCAGCACGGGCAATATTATGGACCGTGCCAACGGCGGCGGTTCGTTGATGTGGTTTGTGCGGGTATTGAAAGACCTTGTCCGCATTGCGCAATTGTCATCGGGAGAAGTGCTGGAAGCCCTGGGCGAATTGCAGGACAAAGGGCTGGCGGCAGAAAGGGATGGGGGATATATGCTGGTGGGCGATGCCCTGGATCTTGCCGTCACGCTGTTAATTGCGGAATACGTATTCAATTTGGGTTACGGTCGGATGATTTCGGCTGCGGCCTGCGAGCAGTCAGAATGCAGTGTCGTATTTTGCGGGATGCACAACCTGCTGTATATCGACACAGTCGGGGATACGGTCACTGTGGAAACTATATCGGGGAGCGAACTGTTGCAAATGGTAGCCAACTTGCTACAGGGACCGCCAGTCGGGTAGGCAACAAGCGGGACCGGGCCGGGTATGCCGGTGCTAGGATTCCGGCCACTTCTTGGGGCGGGCACAACTTACCGGGCGGTTTAGCGCGATCGCAGCCAGGCACAGGTTGCAGTTCGAGCACGAGACCCGGTCAATTTCGCCGGACTTGATCCTTTTAACCAGAAACGGGTCGTTGATAAAGGGGCGGCTGAGCGCGATGAAATCGGCACAGCCGCTTTCAATTGCCGCGGTCATGGCGGCGACGCTGCGCATGCCACCAACGACGATTACCGGCACTGCTCCGGCCGCTTCCTTAATCATCCGGGCAGCATCCAGGTTATATCCTTCTACGAATCTGAACCGGCCAGCCGTCTTCTTCAGCATGTACTTGAGCAGCAACCGTTTCCCCAGGCCGAGACCTTTGGCCAGCTCTTCAGTCGGGGCGGCCCCACGGCAGGTGCTGAGGGGGGAATAGAGCGTAGACCCACAGCTGACCTCAATGCCGTCTATCCCCAGGCCGGCCAGTTGGCGCGCATATTCTGCCGCCAGGGGAGGAGTAATGCCTTGTTGGGGGGTGTAGTCGCAGGCATTAAGTTTGACCAGCAGCGGAAAACCGCGCGGTATGGCCTCTCTGATGGCAGAAACGATTTCGCCAAGCAGGCGGAAGCGGTTTTCGGCGCTCCCGCCCCAAGCGTCTCGGCGGCGGTTGAAATACGGAGACAGGAACTGATTGATGAGGTAGCCGTGGGCTGCGTGCAGCTGGATCCCGTCGGCCCCTGCCTTTACGGCGCGGAGGGCGGCAGCGCGGAAAGCGGCGATCGTGTCGATGATTTCTGCTTCCGTCATCGCCAGAGGTTTAACTCGGTAGACAGGGTCTCTTCCCAGGCTTGAGGGGCCAAGCGGATCGCGGCCAATGACCTCTTTGGTCGTCTGCCTGCCGGCATGCGACAGCTGAAAGAATATTTTGCTTCCTTCTCTGTGCGACCGTCTCAGTCAGCAGGGACAGGCCGGGGATCATCAGGTCGCTGTGAATGCCAGCCTGTGCTGTGGTGCACCTGCCCAGGGGGTGGACATACAAATGCCCGGGGATGATCAGGCCTGTTTGGCCCCTGGCAATGGCCTCGTATCGCTTAAGCAGCGCCGGGGAAACCTCCCCCGATTCCTGGGCCAGGCCTTCGTATGTTGCGGAATGGACAAAGCGGTTGTCAATCATCATGGCCCCGAGCTTTTTCGGCGCAAACAGGACCGACATGGCGTGCCTCCCGATGAGAATTCATGCTAAGATTATGATAGCATATAGACAGGCATGCCGCCTATGTAACTACCGGAGGAATGATAAAAAATATAAGTGAAAGCGAAAATTGGATTGGGGTGGAATATTTGGCAGTAAACATTGGAACAAGGCACAGGGTTGAAATTACCGGCTATAGCCACCAGGGCGACGGGGTGGGAAGGATTGACGGGCGCGCGGTTTTCGTTCCCCGTACCATGGCCGGTGAAGTGGTGGAAGCGGAAATAATAGGGGAAAAGAAGGGTGTGATACGCGGCAAGCTTATTGCCGTGCTTTCCGAACATCCGGCCAGGGTGAAGCCGTCCTGCCCCGCTTACGAGACCTGCGGCGGATGCAGCCTGCAGCATGTTTCGTACGGTGAACAGTTGCGTATAAAAGAGCGGATGGTAAGGGACACCTTGCGCCGCATTGGCGGGTTTGACGCACCCCCGGTCCTTCCGGTGATGGGTATGGAAACTCCCTGGCATTATCGAAACAAGGGGCATTTTCACGTGGCAATGAGGGGAGGGCGGTTGGCTCTGGGATTTTATGAAGAAGAGTCGCACCGCCTTGTTCCGTACCGCTGTCGCCACCTATTTTCAGAAAATGCCGCCGGGGTAGTGGAATGTGCCGAAAAAGTCCTGAACGCATTTCCGGTTAAAGTATGCGAAAGGGACGGAACGGGGCTGCGCACCGTGATGGTCCGGGAAAGCCGGGTTAGCGGCGAAATGCTGGTTGTATTCGTGTCCAATGGAGATTTCAGCCAAGAAAAGAGGAACATTGCCCGGGAAATATGCCGGGAATGCCCGCAGGTTGTCGGAGTTTGCCTGGATTTCAGTAGCGATGGCAAAGCGGGAGGTTTGCTGCCGGGTGAAAAAACACAGACGCTTATCGGAAAGAGCAGGATCGAGGACCGATTGGGACCGTTTAGCTTTTCTATTTCTGCCGTTTCCTTTTTCCAGATAAATAGCAGCCAAGCGGAAAGGCTTGGTGAAAAAGCGCTTGAATATGCCGCCTTGACCGGGCGGGAGACAGTGGTGGATGCATACTGTGGGATAGGAACCCTGAGCCTGTTTTTAAGCCAGCGGGCCAAAATGGTGATTGGAATTGAAAAAGTCGGCCGGGCGGTGGTTGATGCAACCAACAACGCCAAAGCCAACCGGGTTAAGAATGTCGAATTTATCAGGGGCGAAGCGGAAAATACACTGCCGGAACTGGTTGCTGGAGGGTTGAAACCTGATGTGATCGTGGTTGATCCGCCGCGGCGCGGTTGCGGCCGGGGACTTCTGGAGGCCATAAGCGGCGCGGGAGTCCCGCGGGTAGTTTATGTTTCCTGCAATCCGGCCACCTTGGCCCGCGATCTGAGAATACTGGCTGCCGGGGGCTATGCCCTTGTCGAAATACAACCACTTGACATGTTTCCTCAAACGGGACACGTTGAGAGTATAATAATGATGACGTATAGTGGTCGGAAGGGCAAATAAGGCAGGTCAACCACTATATGTAGTGGTTTTGGAGCAAAAAATGGGCGAAAAACAGGGCTGAAAATTGCATTTTTTGACCCTGTTTTTTGGGGATGTTTCATAGATGACATGTGGTATTCGGAATAATGTAACCTAACATGAATGTAGGTTTTTTCAACGGAAAGTTATAGTTAATTGTAGTTCAATTAGGGGTGTATTAGCCGTGTCCGATGAACAATAATAAGAGAAGGATCACTCGGCGATATGCTCGGTATTGAATATATTCAAACAGAATAATCAGTGTCTAGACTTATTCAAAAATTATGAATTTTCAATACAAACGGAAAATTTAAAAAATCGGAACATTTCCATTAACTTGTTAATTATTCAATTTTAATTCTTTATCGCATGAGACGTTCATTCCGCTTCATGATTTTTTGTCATAGCAAATGTGCAGGCAAAACCTAAGATTCCAAATACCACCCCAACCCACATGACAATTGAAAATGCATCTAAAAAAGCTGTCCTTGCATTGGCACCCCGGTAAGCAAAGTGTCCGGTTATCAAAGTAAATAATGAACCCCCGATTGTAATTCCAGCTATCATGCCAATATAACGAAATGTAGCCAAAACTCCGGATGCTACACCTTGTTGTGAACGCGGAGCGGCACCTAAAATTGCCGAATTGTTCGGAGCTGCAAAAGTACCTGTTCCTAAACCTGCAAAAATCAGCCCTGAAATTATTAACCAATGCGAACCTGTACGTGTCATAACTCCAAACAGAACAAGGCTGATGGTACTGAAAAGCATCCCTAACATAGTTAATGTCCGAGGACCGGTGCGGTCTGACAAAGCGCCTGCAATAGGGGCACTTACTGCCATTACAAGAGGTGTGATAGATAAATACATTCCCACCTTTGCTGCTGAGAACTGGAGAATTTGATCAAAATAAAACGGCATAATAAAAAGAGTCAAAAAGAAGCATAGATAATTTAATGCCGCACCTAATGATCCAAAACCGAAATTCCGTATTTTAAATAATCCTAAATCAATCATAGGTGACGGATGGTTACGTTCAACAACGACAAATGTCCAAATCGCTACGACAAAAACGATTAATAGCAGTGAAAGCACATAGGTGCGATAATATGTGATTGTGTTGGAATTTAGCAATAAGGTTACCGCTGCCATCGCAATTACAAAAAGGAAAATTCCCTTCAAATCGATAATTTTCTTTATTGCCGGCACGATTTTCGGAACTACCCATATGCCTGCTAATAAGCCGCAAATGCCGAAAGGGACAGTTACTAAAAAGGTGGACTGCCATCCCCAGATTTGCGTCAAAAAGCCGCCGAGAACCGGTCCTAACGAAAGCCCTATATACGTCATAAGAGCCTGTATACCAAGAACCTTTCCGCGTTGTTCCGGCGGAAACGTAGTAGTAATAATAGCAGGGCCAACAGACAAAATCATAGCCCCGCCCAAAGCAAGGAACGCCCTTCCCAGCAGTAGTGATATAAAATTCCCAGATAAGCCGCATAATACAGCTGCACCCGTAAAAACAGCAAAACCAAGAAGAAAAAGCCGCCGGTGTCCCCACAAGTCTGATAACCTACCAATCGGTACCAAAGTCATAGTCAGTATAAGAAGATAAATCAAGACGATCCATTCAGACTGACTAAGTGAAATTTTTAAAGACCGTTCAATCGTTGGTAAAACGGTGTTTGTGATACTTGTATTTAATGAAGATAAAAATGTACCTATTCCTACACAGCCTAATACGTACCATCGCCGACGATAGGCTTGCTCTGTCATCATCATATTTTCACAACCTTTCTAAACAATATTTAATGTGAAGATTTTAAAGTTTTTTGCAGATCGTAAAATAATAAATATATCTGCTTAAGTGTCAGCCTCATCTGTGTATAGTGTTTGAAATGGCAACTTTTTTGATTCGGCAAAATGCTCATGTAAGAAATAATATAAAAGCATTGCAGCAAGGATAAGGCCTGCCATGCACATATAAACTCCCCTAAAGCCTGTTGCAGGGACTAGAAAGCCTAAAAAGAATGGGCCAATTCCCACACCTAAATCTGCAGCGGAAAAAAAAGTAGAGGTTGCCAATCCTATGCGGTGACTTGGTGATAGCTTTACAGCAATCGCTTGCCCGCCAGACAAAAATGTACCAAACCCAAAGCCGATCAGGGCTCCTGACAATAAGAGCGTAATGGCATGATGAGCCTGACTGATAACAACTAACCCAATTGCAAACATTGCAAAGGACGGATACATTACATAATTTTCGCCTTTTGAGTCAAATAAGCGGCCGGTTAATGGTCTGGAAATTAAAATGACTGCGGAATAAACAATGAAAAAGAAGCTGCCGGCAGCAACTAAATCAATTTCTTTTGTATATGAAGAAAGAAAACTAATAATGCTTGAATAACTGAAACCGGCAATTGCACCGATAGCGGCAATTGGAACTGCTTTATATTCAATGAAATTGCCTAAAGTAAATCGCTTCATATTGTCTAACATTTCTTTTGTTAACTCTATTTCCGCTACGCTTAAAAAGAATGCGATACAAAGGCTAACAGCTGACAGAAAGGAACAAAAAATTATAATCATATAAAAATCAGTATGCTGAATAAGGTACAGCCCTAAAAAGGGACCTATTGCCGAAGCCAGCGTAGTACTCATCGCATAATAACTGATACCTTCTCCGCGCCGCTCATGAGGAATGATATTAGCGATTATTGTTCCTGTGGCTGTCGAAGATATTCCAAATCCTATCCCATGCAAAAATCGGATTATGAAAAATAATCCCAAACTGACTTCTTTAAAGTATAATAACGTTATGATCAGATAAACACTCAATCCGATATATAGCATTTTTTTCCGTCCGATTTGTTCTATTGACTTTCCCGCAAAAATACGCGATACAAGTCCTCCTACAATAAAAATACCGGCAGCAAGGCCGGCCTGACTCACTGATGCATGTAATTTGTCTATTGAATAGCTTGCGACTATGACCATCAACAGATAATAAACAAGATATACTAAAAAATTTACAGCGGAGTCAATCAAAAAATTTTTAGTCCAGAGTTTCGATTGTGTCATTTTGTGTACTCCTTATTGATCATTTAACGATAAGAACAGGAACATGGGAATGCTGCACAACCATATGGCTGACACTGCCCAAGAACTCCTTTATTCCGGTCATTCCCCTGCTTCCCATAATAATAAGATCACAGTTATGTTCTTTGGCATGATCCAAAATAAGATGGGCAGGGGATCCTTCCAATAAGTAACATTGATGATCGTTCTGCAGTGTAGTCAAGGCTGACTCAGCTTTAGCAATAATGGCTTTCCCTTCTTCCAAAAGAATATCTTCAAAATCAATTGGGATATCCAATACTGGAGGGAACACAGGTGCTGTAATTACATGGATGATTTCAAGGCTTATCGATGCATCGATATTTGCAAGCAATATAGCTTTTTCAAGCGATTTTTGCGCCAATTCAGAGTCATCATAGGGAACTAAAATTTTAGAACAGAACATTATTTTTCTATCTCCTTTCAAATTTGTACAATACTATTATAATAACATTGAACTTTTATAATGTAAAATATATAATAATACATATACTTCATATATTCAGAGCTATTAAGGAGGCATATAATGGAGTTGCTCCAGTTAAAATATTTTCAGGTTGTTGCCCGTTTGGGAAATATAACCCAAGCTGCAAAAGAGCTTCATATAGCGCAACCTTCCCTCAGCAAAACAATTGTCCGTTTAGAGGAGAACCTGGGTGTTCCGCTGTTTGAACGTGCCGGGAGGCGAATTCGGCTTAACCAATACGGGGAATCTTTCCTGCGCAGGGTGGACCGCATCTTTCACGAACTGGAGGATGGGCAGCGTGAGCTGGCGGACCTGGCAGGGCTGGAATGCAGGAACATCACTGTGGGTGCTTCATCCTCGCGGCTATTGACAAATCTTTTTGAAAAGTATCTGATCTGTAATCCAAACGTCAAATTTTGTCTTCGCCGCATTACAAAACAGCAGGAGATGCAAAAACAACTCTTAAATAGAGAAATAGACCTCAGTATTTCTTTCTTGCCTATCACGCATCCAGAATTACATTGCGAACCCTTGTTTAATGAAGAAATTTATCTTGCCCTTCCACCGACACATCGCCTGGCTCATCGTAAAAGCATACACCTCAATGAAGTAGCGAATGAACCATTTATCAGTTTAACAACAGATTTTGACTTGTGGAAGATAACAAGCGAGTTCTGCAGACAGGAAGGTTTCACCCCTAATATTGCATTTGAAATTGAAAATATTGAGGTAATAGTAAGTTTGGTAAATGCCGGGCTCGGCATCACCTTTCTTCCGGAATATTGGCAGCAGGGAGCCCATGCAATATCTCCGGTAAAGCTGCACATTGAACCTCAGCCTTGCCGAAGAACGGTATGGTTATCGTGGATTAAAGGAGGTTACCTGACAGAGGCAACGAGTAGTTTTAAGAATTTTACAATTGAATATTTCTCATCAGACGTGAAGCAATGTCAGTCGCCATAGCCTGCAGCAAAGGTCGGGAAAAGCTATCTGCCGTCCGTATAATAAGATGTGCAATAATATAATCCTATTTTGAACGGGGAGGATTGATGTGCTGACATACAAAAAGTTATTGGACATAAGTGAAGATTGGTTAAAGTATGCCATCCAGCTTAATCTTTTTTATATGACCACGATGCAATTTTATAATACTGTCATAAGGCAGGACACATGAGACTATGTTTTCCTTTTTTAGAAAGCACAGTCTCTTTTTTATTGACTGATGCGGCACAAAAAAGGAATGGAGGAAAACAAAATGGTAAATGAAACAATGCGTATCTTTTTTCCCTCTGAAGATTATTTTTACCCCCAAGGTGAGTATGGACAGGAGGACAATCCGATGGAGATAACTCCTACGGAGGCTGTGGCTTATGAGGACGTTATCCTCGCTGCCATCGCAAAAGAGAACCGTCTCTTTGAAAACGACCGAGGACTTGCCGAGTACATTCACGTGGAAGCTATAAATAAAAAGGTGTATAGCCTTTACTACTCGGTGGAAATCGTCGACGGAGAGCTGTGGGGAGTCATGACTGCCAGGCTGAAGGAGGCCCTCTCAGGAAAGGAAACCGCCGAGCTTCTTGATTTTGTAACTGGTCAAAATAGTGACGGCTACGGCAGCGGTTTTGAGCAGTGTCCTATCAATACTTCTGACGGAGAGATTTACGTCAGCTTCTGGAATCATGAAAACTATTCCTTAAAGCTTGAGCAGGAGATGAAAAACAGCTCGCCCGACCTCGGATACGGAGGTCAGGTGATGGGATAAGAAATAAGTGAACGGACAAATAGCGCTCTTTGGTTTCTCGTGAAGCTGAAGGGCGCTTTTTTGTTGCAGCAGATTGCTGCGATCCATACAACTAAATAAAAGAACGAAAAGGCGTTGCCTTACAAAAAAAGGAAGCGCCTTTTTTGTTTTTCTAAAGAAAGGAGCTGAACCATGAAGCATGATGTAACACCAGAAGAAAAAACAGGAGCCGGAGAAAACGTTCCTCCTGCAAAGCATTCCCTGCCTCTGCCTGAAGATACCTCCCGCTGTGTCGGCTGCCCTTATCCCGGCGTCGGCTTTATCTGCTGGAGCATCGACGGCTCCTGCATGAGAACCGATGTTGAGAAAATCAGCCGCCGGAGCAAAGGGAGGTGATGGATTGAACAGCATTATCAGTTGGGTGGGCGGCAAAAAGGCTCTGCGGGATATGATCTATCAGCGTATGCCGAAGGAATTCGGACGGTACATTGAGGTATTCGGCGGCGGAGGCTGGGTGCTGTTCGGACGTCCTCCGGATGCCGCTATGGAGGTCTACAACGATTTCAATTCAGACCTGGCAAATCTGTTCCGCTGTGTACGCGACCGTCCCTTTGCTCTTCTTAAGGAGCTGAATTTCTTTCCGTTAAACGGACGCGACGAATTTAATGTCCTTAAAAAATATCTGGAGAAGGAGGAATTCACAAACGAGTACCTGCGGGAGGAATTGGATATCGCACAAAGATTTTTAAGTGAACCGCAGTTTGAGGAAATCAAGCCGATCCTTCTGGAAAACGCACAGATGAACGACGTAAAACGTGCTGCCGCCTTCTACCGTCTCATCCGGCTAAGCTACGGAAGCGGATGTACCAGCTACGGATGCCAGCCCTTCGATATCCGGAAAACCTTTCATCTTCTCTGGCAGGGCAGCCGGAGGCTTAAGAATACGGTCATTGAGAACAAGGACTTTGAAGCACTGCTCAAGCAGTATGATCGTGAGAACGCCTTCATTTACTGCGACCCGCCATATTATCAAACCGAGGGACATTATGAAGTGGTATTCAGAAAAGAGGATCACTACCGCCTGCGGGATACCTTAGCATCTTGCCAAGGCAAATGGCTGGTCAGCTATAACGACTGCGAATTCATCCGAGAGCTGTACAAGGACTTTAACATTGAAGCGGTCAGCCGCATCAACAACCTTGCCCAGCGCTATGACAATGGCTGCGAATACGCCGAAGTCCTGATCTCTAACTACGACACTGCTGAAAGGCTGAATGACATGCCGTCCCAGATGAATCTCTTCGACTCCGAACTGTTATTTGATCCACAACTATAACCCCATCATGGGGTTAATCAAAAGGAGGAACACCCTAAATGAAAATCATTAACATGAAGTCTGAGGTAGACAAAAACGGTCAGATTGTCCTTCCTGCAGAAGCCGTAGGCAATGCCGGGCTGAAGCCTGGGGATGAGATCTGCTTCACCATGATGGTGCAGGAGGAAGTAAACCAGCACCGCTCTCTGGTTCTTATCACATCCGAGGGAGTGGAGATTGCCGTCCCTCTTCTTGGATTGCAGAAGGAGGATGAGATATTCTCTCAGGATTGTGAACTTACGGAGGACGAACTGCATATACCCCACGAACTGCTGGAGTCTGCGAACATCCCGTTAGACAGCGTCCTGGATGTAATTTGTGCTGAGGGCGCCATTGTCATCGCTGCGTCGGATATCCTTGATCGTCTGCCTGACGAGCTGCGCGGGCTGTTCGAGGATCTCGGCATAGACCCCAGCACCGTCCGGGACGTTATGAGAAAGGAGGGATACTTCGTATGAAAGCAAAGCCCATTTATAAAATCGTAGACGACAAGGGGCGTGTATTGATTCCGAAGGCACTTCGTTCTGCTGCCGAAATGGAGCATGGAGATATCGTGCGTCTCGGAATCCAGAAAGGCGTCATCACGGCAAAAAAGGTTGATCTTATTGAGATCGGCGACCAGTCACCGGAGGCTGTAGAAGCATTCGTGCGTGCCGCCATCCGCGATATGCCGGAGGAAACATTGATATCCATCGCCGCAAAGCTGCTGGATATAATCGAAAAAAGAAAGGAGCCGATTCGCCTTGACTGAGAAAGAGTTATTCACACAAGAGGACTGTCTGCAAACCGGATATGACATGCCCATCAGCGGCAGGGTTATTTTACTCCGGGCTTCCTCCTTGCCTGCAGAACACCGGAACGCAAAGCAACAGCTGTGCTACTGCACCGGAGGAAACGGCAGCAATCCAAATCCTATCGGACGGTCAGTCTTCACAGTTTCACTTGCGGACGGAGAGAAAGTCCGCTGGAGCAGGAGCGACGTGCTTGGGATTGCGAAGCCGGAGCTTCTGTCTGACCATGCTCGGCTCCAGCTCTCACAGATCCGGCCGGGTGATGCTTTTGATCTGAAAAGCCATGAGCCTCAGTACAGCGGCTATTGCTTTCTGCCGGACGGACGATACACCTCCGGCGTGTGGCTGTGCAGCACCAAGGAGGTGCAGGACTACATCGAAATGCAGAAGGACTACCAGCACCGTGTGATGATCTGTGACCGGGATGACTTCTGCGTATTTGAAATGATTGACGGAAAGCTTATTCATCCGTCGCCGGAGGTCTTGGAAGCCTTCTTCAAGGAGCAGCAGGAGCCGGGCGGTATGGAGCTGAAGCTATGAAAACAATAAGGACTTGAGGCCGGAGTCAGATTGATGATTCCGGCTTTTTCATTTACAAATTTAAAGAAAGGACTGAAAACCTATGAAACAGAAAGGAAAGCGCATCGTCATCATTGCCCTTGCTCTGCTCCTTCTCATATGCGGCGGAATCTATACGGTATACCGCCTGCATCCGGAGAGCTTTGTAGGGCAGGGCGATATCATTACACGCGGAGAGTACGCCGCGATACTGGCGCGGGATCTTTCGCTTGATACATCAAACGCTGAAAAAGACCCGCCCAGCTTCCCCGACATCAACGGTCACTGGTCGGAGAAGTACATTGAGGCACTGATCGACGCTGGAATTATTGACCCCGCCGATTATCCCGACGGCTTTCATCCCGATGATCCCATCACTCGCGCAGAAATCATCAAGATGCTGGTGAGAGCAAAGGGACAGGATGAGGGAGCGAAAAATACTCAGGGACACAGCGGTTATGATGACCAGTCGGACATTAAGGATAAGGACAAAGGATATGTCATCATCGGCCGCGAGGACGGAATCATTGGAGATACGGATGATAATAAAATTCATCCCAACGATCCGGTGGCCAAGGGCGACGCAGAGGATATGACTGATCCGGCAACACCGAAACCGACTGAACCAACACCTTCCGCACCGTCACAGACTCCTAGCACAACGACACCGAGTCCGACTTCCGGAACCACAGAGCAGCCGACACCCACCCCGGCAAATCCAGATGAGAATAAACCTTCCCCTACGCCTACGTCGGGAAATCCGGGCAGCGGCTCTGGAGGCAGCTCATATTATCCGCCTGCAGAGGTACAGTTTGAGCTTCCCGAAACCGCTCACACAGACAGCGAAATTAAGGTGATGCCGGTCTGGAAGTATATGAAAAGCTACACCTGGACGCTGACCAAAACCGCTGTGGACGGTTCGCAGCAGCCTGTGGAATTAGAAGCTGCCGTCAGCGGCACTCTCGGACTGGAGGGAGGTACCGTTCAATTCAAGGAAGAAGGACAGTACACACTGACTGCGACAGCGAAAAACACCAGAGGGAAAGAAACCGTGCTGTCCAAGCAGATCACGGTATATCCGGTTATTGATCTGAGCTTTGATCTGCCGGAAACCACCCATACGGACAAATCCATCACGCTTACATTCCCGTTGGAAAAGCTCTACGGGCACGATATCGTGTGGACTGCAGCGAAAGACGGAGAAACCGTCCAGCCTGCCGACATTCTGGATGGAACGCTCGGGAACGAAGGCGGCACCTTCGTGTTCAGGAATAAGGGTGAATATACACTGACAGCGTCCGTTATCGATGATACAGGGCGAGAATTCACCCATATTGAAAGCTCCAAGGTTTATCCGGCGGCGGGAATTGCTTTTTCACTCCCCTCTGCGTCCCATACCGATACGGCTCTGGAGGTAGCAACAACCCTGACAGAGGTGGACGGCCTAAATATCGATTGGAGTTTGACCAAGAACGGTGAAGCAGCGGTGCTTGGCGATGAGCTGGAAGGTACGCTGACCAATGACGGCGGGAAAATACGCTTTAAGGATAAAGGCGTATATATGCTCACCGGAACACTCACCGATGTAACCGGCAGAATCTTTGAAGCTTCGAAGACCATCACTGTCTATCCGGTAGGCTCCATCGGCTTTTATGCACCGGAAATCACTCACACCGATAAAACAGTTCATGTGGAAACACGCTTTGAAAACCTCGGCGATGCTGCAATCCAGTGGTCGCTGACTAAGGACGGAAAAGCTGCTGCTCTTGCCGATGCGGTTCAGGGAGAGATGACTAACGAGGGAGGATACATTCGCTTTATAAACAAAGGGGGGTATGTTCTCAAGGCAGCCTTCACAGATCCCGCAGGCAGAAGCTACAGCTACTCGGCGACGATCAAGGTTTATCCTGTCCCAAGCATCTCGTATACCTTACCGGAAACCGCCCATACCGATACCATCGTTAACGTGGTTCCGGAAACCTCGGAGTTAGGCAGCCTGAAGGTTGAGTGGCTGTTGGAGAACGGCTTCGGGTTCCAGGATTGGGCCACATATGTTGACGGCTTACTGGATAACAGCGGCGGCTCCATACACTTCAAGCATGCCGGAACGTACGAGCTGATTGCAAGAATCACCGATGAAACCGGGCGGGTATTCCTGTTCGAGAACGGCGGAAGGATCGAAGTCCTGCCGGTGCTGGACATTTCCTTCGAGCTTCCGGAAGCCACGCATATCGACCGCATCCTTGATTTAAGGACTCGCGGCAACAACAACGTGCTGCCGGTTGAATGGTCTCTCACTAAAGACGTAGAGCCTGCGGAAATTTCTGATGCTTTGAACGGAACATTGAACGCCTATGGCGGGAAAATACAGTTTAAAGAGGTTGGGGATTATACCTTGACTGCCTCCATGACGGATGCGCTGGGCAGGGTGTTTTCCTACAGCGCCTCCACTACGGTCTATCCGGTTCCGTCGGTTTCTCTCAGCATGCCGCCGGTCTGGTATTCCGGTGAAGCCGGAACGGTCAGTGTCAGCGGTACGGATATGGATAATCTCACCGCAGACTGGACCATCGTCAAGGATGACGGAGGTGCAGAGCCCTACTCTGCTTTGGCATCAGGGTCACTGGCCAAAGCAGGAGGCAGCCTGACCTTCCGGACAAAGGGGCAGTATGAGCTGACCCTGACAATGACGGACCCAACCGGCCGAACCTTCGTCAGAAGCGGCAGTTTCACGGTATATCCCATCCCGCAGATGTCGATAGGGCTTACAGCACTTACCTACAGCAACGACCCTATTGCTGTCACCTCATCCGGTGAAGAGCTTGACGGTACGAACATTGACTGGCTCCTTTCTGTGGATGGCGGTCAAGCTAAGCCCTATAGTCAATATGCCGTCGGCTCTGTCGGTACAGGCGGCGGTTCCTTGGCAATCAGCACGGACAGAACAGTCTCTGTAAAGCTGATTGCGGAAGCGACAGATATTAACGGCAGAAAATTCACCTTTGCTTCCAATACCGCGACGGTTAAGCCGATACCAAGCTTCCCGTTCACTGTCCCGTCCTCGGTTCACATCGGCGGCAATATCAATGTGACCATGCCAGTCGTATCCGGACTGGAGGGCAGAAGTCTCACATGGTCGCTGACCAAGGACGGAAGTCTGGCCTCTTATACCGGTACCCTGTCAAACAGCGGCGGCACCATTACCATAAATGTGCCTGGCAACTATATCCTGACCGCAGGCACGACAGACAGCGAAGGAAGAACCTTTGCCTATTCGCAGAATATCGCAATTACCAACACCGCGCCGAACAAGCCTGCCGGAAACGCGACAGTAGTTCGCACCGCCAAGGACGGCAAGCTGCTCGTCAACATCACGGCTTCTGCCAGCGATCCGGACGGAGATACCGTAACCCTTGAATACTCCGGCAACACTGCTGACAGCTATTATTCTGTCGGCACTCACACCGTGAAGGTCAGAGCAAAGGATTCGTGGGGGCTGTATTCTGACTGGACGGATATCACATTCACCGTGAATAACTCGGCTCCCACAACGCCGGTGATCACCCGTACCCCTGACGGCAACAGCGTGGCGCCGGGCATACCGATAACCATTTCCGCATCAAGTAGTGATCCTGACGGCGACCCCATCACCTATGTTTGGGAAGGCCGTCCGGCGCAGACCAGCAGTGCTTACCCTCTCGGCAAGAATGTGGTCCGCGTAAAAGCGGTGGACTCTACCGGAGCCGAATCGCCTTGGGCGGCTATTGTCTTTTTCATCGCAGACCCGAATAAGGGCGGCGGTATGACGCTGACCGGACCGGAATCAGTCATTCTGGAACAGGGCATCGCAGGAGCGACCATCACCAACTACACCTTTACAGTGCCTCCTGTTTCTGGGCATAGCGGCAACGACTACGGCCGTGTCCGCGGCTATAATGTGCTGACCGGACAATGGGATCAGCTGGACTACGGCACAACCACCAACGGCATCACTTTCAGCCGCAATTTGTCGCCTGGTATCTACAGTCAGCTGGAATTCTACTACTACACCAATCATGACTGTATGTACAACAAGAGCAATATCACCTATTCCGTCAACTTCTATTTTCAGTAACACGGCAGTCCTGCCGGGAAAGGAGGAAGCACGATGAATGGAATTCAGATTAAAAACAATCGCATCCTTTACTACGGCAACACAGCAGGCTACATCGAAAAGGACAAAGCCATAGTGGATCCGCTGTTTCAAAATGGGGAACTCCAGTCCTATCTTGTAGAGAAGAAAGGACTGGAACTGGAATGGAGAAGCGGTACCTATGAACGGCTGGCTGAGGGAAAGCTCGATTCGGAAGGAAACGCACAGCTGCTGAAGAAGTGCCGTGTGTGGCAGCTCAAGCCCGAGGTGGACGTCATGATGAAATTCATTGGGTATGACGAGCTGCTTGAGCACTTCGGTGAGCCTGATCCGGATAATTACAGGACGGTCTATGACGGCGAGGTGGACACCAACGATCTGGAGGCGCTGTATGCCAAATTCAACCTTGAACACCCGCCGGACTATGGAGGTCACAGCCTCTCTATGTCGGATGTTATCGAGTTATATGATGCTTCCGGCAGCACATTTCACTATGTAGACCGCTTCGGATTTAAGGAGGTATCCTTTCAGCCGCAGGAGCATGAGCTGTGCCAGGGACCGGAGATGAATATGTAACCCCGCTAGCCGCAGCCGAAAGGCTGTTTTTTAATCCGCAGTTTAACACCGGCTTAAACCACCGGTGTTTTTTGCTGCCCATACGGAGGTGGTAAAAACGATAGAAGTAGATCTGGAACTGGATCTGATAAGAGTTGTGTGTGATCCCAGCCCTCTTTTTAAGTATCAGCTTATTTACAGGGATGGAATGGCCACAGGCGTAGCGGGAGTATACAGCTCAGACGAGGACTGGTATTACCTTTACAAAAATGACACGGAAAGATACAGGGTCAAGCGATGCAAAGACCTGGAGGGCATTCCACCCGCCTTTACCTATAAGCAGCAAAGAAGGCGGGAAGATAAACCGGAGAAACAAAAACCCCTTGAGCAAAGTACGGCAGCAGAACCGCCCGCTTTGGAAGAAGTGTCGGAGCAAAGCGGCTCCTTATGCATGGACGGTATGTAAATTGAAATTGATCAATAAAAATATGAATTTGGAGGTAAATCACTATGAAAAAACTTGTTAATAAGGTAAACGATAAGATCACGGAAAAAGCTGTTGCGGTTCAGACCTTGATCAGCTCCCAGCGCGGAGAAGGCTTCGTGGATACCGCCATTAAAATCCTGATGGCTGTTGTAATCGGTGCCCTTGTCCTCGGCGGCCTCTATGCCCTGTTCGGCGAAACTGTTCTGCCGACGCTCAAACAGCGCATTCAGGATATGTTCAATTATGGAGGCTAAGCTGGACGCGCTGGCTCAGATAACACCGCTTGTGCAGGGCGGCTTTTTTGCTGCCCTGCTGCTGGTCGCTTCGATCTTAGACATACGAAAACGGATTATACCCGACAGCGTCTGCCTTGGAATAGCCATGATTGGACTGCTCACCTTTGAACCGGTGAAGCTGGCCGGAATTTTTGCTGCCGCGTTCTTCCTTATAGCCGCATTACTTTTCGGCGGTATGGGCGGCGGAGATATCAAGCTCATGGCGTCTGCGGGGCTGGTGCTGGACTTCAGCAAAAGCATGGCTGCCGCGGTCATAAGCTTAACAGCCTTGCTGGTATTCCATGCAGGCAATACCATAATTCAAAAGCTGAGAGGGAGGAATGCTCAAAAGTCATATCCTCTCGCGCCTTTTCTTTCTTTCGGCTGCCTTGCAGCCTATTTTTTAATTTAAGGAGGAACACTCTATGAGCTTTCTAAAAAACCGCACGGTGCTGGGAGTAATTTGCATCGTGCTTTCTTTACTTATCTGCTTTGCGCTGACTCCCCTGTTCAACCAAAGCGTATCACAGAAAACAAGTATAGTCCGTGTAGTGAAGGACATTAAAGCCGGTGACGCAATCAGCAAGGATATGATTCAGACTGCGGAGGTAGGCGGCTACAACCTGCCGAAGGATGTGATAAAGCAGCAGGACAGCGTCCTCGGAAAATACGCTTCGGCGGATCTGGTGCCCGGTGACTATATCCTAACAGCCAAGCTGTCGGATACGCCTGCGTCGGAGAATGCCTACCTGTATAACCTTAGCGGTGACAAGCAGGCCATTTCCGTCAGCATTAAAAACTTTGCCGGGGGCTTGTCCGGCAAGCTGATCTCCGGCGACATTGTATCAGTAATCGCGCCCGACTACAAAAAGCAGGGCTTAACAGTGATCCCACCGGAGCTGACGTATGTGGAGGTTATCGGTGTGACCTCCAGCACGGGCTACGATACTGATACAGGCGAGCAAAGCAAGAAGGAGGACGAAAAGCAGCTTCCCGCCACCGTCACCTTGCTGGTTTCACCGGAGCAGGCAAAAATCCTTGCGGAGCTGGAAGCAGACGGCAAGCTCCATCTTTCTCTCGTGTACAGAGGTTCCAAGGAGAGCGCCGCAAAATTTACTAAGCTGCAGGATAAGGTGATTAAAGCCCTGTACCCGAAGCCTGCGGAGCAAAGCTCCGGACAGACAGGGCAGCCGTCTGTTCCGGAAGCATCAGCGGCTCCGGCTAAGCCCGAAAGCCCTGTACAGAAGGACGGAGGTGAGTAAGATGCTGAACTTCATGAAACGAAGCCTTTTTACAAGAAAAGAGCCCGAAACCATACAGGAGGAACTGGAGCAGGATGTGCAGGTGCTGGCGGTATGGGGCAGCGCCGGCAGCGGCAAGACCACTGTGAGCGTGCGCCTTGCTAAATATCTGGCAGATCAGAAAAAGAACGTGGTCTTGCTGCTGTGCGACATGACTACGCCTATGCTGCCATGCATCTGTCCGACAAGTGATCTGGAGTGTGAGCGTTCACTCGGCAGCATTCTTGCAGCTACCCATGTGACGGATCTGCTCATCAAGCAGAACTGCGTCACCCACAAGAAGCTGGACTACCTGACCATTATCGGAATGCTCAAGGGTGAGAATGTGTTTACCTATCCGCCGTACTCCCAGGAGCTGGCGGCCGAGCTGATCGATCATCTGCGGGACGTCGCCCCGTACGTTATCATTGACTGCGGCAGCGCCATTGCTCACGATATCCTGTCGGCGGTTTCGCTGCTGGAGGCTGATTCTGTAATTCGGCTGGTAAACTGTGACCTGAAATCCATCAGCTACTTTTCAAGCCAGCTGCCTCTCCTGAAGGATCAGAAATGGGATGCCGACAAGCAGTATAAGGCGGCTTCCAACATCAAATCGAATCAGGCCGGAGAGCATATCGAGCAGGTATTGGGCAGCGTTGCTTTCAAGTTTCCCCATTCGGACGAGTTGGAGAATCTGGCTCTTTCGGGGAACCTGCTGGGAGACCTGATGCTCAAAGACAGCAGAAGCTTTCGTAAGGAAATCGCCAGACTCGCAAGGGAGGTGTTCGGTGTATGAGCACAAAGAACCATAACCAGGTTGAAAATATCCTGCCGCTCGCGGGAGAAAAACCGCAGGCTATCACCATGACGGGCAATCAAGGCCTGTTTTTTTCATCCAATGAGGCGGACAGGGAATTCGGAACAGTACTCCATGAGGTGCAGGAGTACATCTCCAGCAAATATGCTGCGCTGATTACCGATGGAGGCACGGAGGAAGTCAAGGCCCAGATTAAACGGTATATTACGAAGTATGTTCAGGATTACCGAATCGCAGTTAGCGGCATGTCACAAGAGCAGCTGGTGGATGCTCTGTACACCGAGATGGCGGAGTTTTCATTCCTGACAAAATATATCTTCGGCGCTGGGATTGAGGAAATTGACGTCAATGCCTGGAACGATATTGAGGTGCAGTACAGCAGCGGTATCACAAAAAAGCTGGAAGAGCACTTTGACAGCCCTGAGCATGCCATCAATGTGGTGCGCCGTATGCTCCATGTGTCCGGCATGGTGCTGGACAATGCCAGCCCCGCCATCCTTGGGCATCTTTCCAAAAATATCCGTATTGCTGTGCTGAAAACTCCGCTGGTAGACGAGGATGTGGGGGTATCCGCTTCAATCCGTATCGTTAACCCCCAATCCATGAAAAAAGAGGACTTCATCCGAGGCGGTACCGCTACAGGATCGATGCTGGACTTTCTGGCGGAGTGCCTCAGATACGGCATATCCGTGTGTGTGGCTGGCGCCACCAGCTCCGGCAAGACCACACTGGCGGGATGGCTTCTGACAACCATACCGGATAATAAAAGGATATTCACTATTGAAAATGGTTCCCGTGAGTTGGCGTTAGTGCGTCAGAAGGACGGAAGGGTGTGTAACAGTGTCATTCATACCCTGACCCGCATGAGTGAAAACGAGAAGCAGAACATCGATCAGGACATCCTGCTGGATATGGCTCTGCGCTTTAATCCTGAGATTATCTGTGTAGGAGAGATGCGCGGACCGGAAGCCTATGCTGCCCAGGAGTCAGCCAGAACAGGCCACACGGTGCTGACCACCATCCACTCCAACAGCTGCGAGGCCACATGGCGGCGTATGGTCACTCTGTGCAAAAGGAAATATGACATGGCAGACAACACCCTCATGGATCTGGTAACAGAGGCATTCCCCATCGTGGTGTTCTCAAAGCAGCTCGAGAACAAACAGCGGAGGCTGATGGAGATCATGGAGTGCGAGATCCTGCCGGACGGAACACGAAGCTTCCGCAGCCTATTCCAATTCCAGATTACCGAAAACCGCATAGAGGACGGAAAATTCATCATCAACGGCTGCCACAGCCCAGTACAGGGAATCTCACCAAGCCTGCAGAAGCGTTTTCTGGAAAACGGGATGCCCCAGGATACCCTGAAACAAATCCTCGTGGCGGGAGGTGCTTCCTGATGATGACAATCCTTTTAATAGCCTGTGCCGGTTTTATCACCGGCGCTTTTCTTTTGCTCGGACTTTCCCCGCTGGAATTCACCGATGGGCTGTTCGGCTTTCTTACCCGTAAAAACAAAAGCATCAAGGCTGAGATCAACGAAGCTGCCCGGCGTAAAAAGCTATCCTTCCTCCGCCGGGAGATTACTGAGGTGCAGGAGATTCTCGCCATTACCGGACGAAGCTCACGCTTTTCCATGATCTGCGCTGCTTCGCTGGCGTTTTTTGCAGCAGGCGCCAGCCTTGCTGTCCTGATAGGCAACATGTTTCTGGTGCCTGTTACGGCGGTCGGCATGATGTTTATTCCCTTTTGGTACATCCGGCTGACAGCCGCGCATTACAAAAAGAACATTGCTGCAGAGCTTGAAACGGCTCTGTCCATCATCACTACGGCTTACCTGAGAAGCGAAGATATCCTGACGGCGGTGGAGGAAAGCGTCCAGTATCTTAACCCTCCTGTGCGGAGTGTATTCACCGGGTTTCTGACACAGGTGAAGCTCATTGATCCCGATCTGGACAAAGCTCTTCACAGCATGAAGCCCAAAATAGACAATGAGGTGTTCCATGAATGGTGCGACGCTATTGCCGCCTGCCAGCATGACCGCAGCCTTAAGACCACGCTGACTCCGATTGTCAGCAAGCTCTCAGACATGCGTATTGTAAACGCCGAGCTGGAATACCTGGTGTTTGAACCCCGCAAGGAATTCATCATCATGGCCCTGCTGGTGGCAGGCAATGTGCCGGTTATGTATTTTCTCAACAAGGATTGGTATCATACCCTGATGCATACGGCGGTTGGGCAAATCATCCTCGCGGTATGCGCTGCGGCGATATTTATCTCTGCGGCCTTTGTCATCAGGCTGACCAAGCCCATCGAGTACAGGAGGTGACGCAGAGGATGACACAACTAATTTTTACCGGAATTCTCCTTGCCGCAGGGCTGTATTTCATTCTGGCAGGCATCCTGAAGCTGCCGACAATGAATACTGCCAAGGCCATGCTGAATGCGGGAAGGAAGAACAAAAAAGCCGTCAAGAGCATGGAAGCCTGGCTCATGGCAGGAGCAGTCAAGCTCTCAAAGCATATCCCAATGGATGAGTACAAGCACAGCCGGATGGCAAACATACTGAAGGCGGCTGGCATCAGCATGACGCCGGAGGTTTATTCGGCTTATGCTATTACAAAAGCCGGAGCCATACTGATGGGTGTGATTCCCTGCCTGTTTCTTCTTCCCCTGCTCTCGCCGGTGCTGATCATTCTAGCTGTTCTGACGTATTTTAAGGAGATTCGGAAGGCTGACGAGCAGCTCAAGGAAAAGAGGGAGCAGATCGAGGGAGAGCTTCCGAGGTTTGTTTCCACCATTGAGCAGACCCTGAAGGCCAGCCGTGACGTGCTGGCAATGATGGAGAACTACAAGAAGAATGCCGGTCCCGCCTTTGCCCGTGAGTTGGATGTTCTGACCGCAGATATGCGCTCGTCATCCTACGAGGCGGCGCTGACCCGGTTTGAAGCAAGGCTCAATTCGCCCATGCTCTCCGACGTGGTCAGAGGACTTATCGGCGTCCTGAGAGGCGATGACAGCGCCGTATATTTTCAGATGCTGGCTCATGACTTCAAGGCGTTGGAGCTTCAAAGGCTCAAGAGCCAGGCGCAGAAGATCCCGCCAAAAATCAGGGTGTTCTCGTTTATCATGTTGATGTGCTTCCTGCTCACCTATCTGGCTATCATCACCGTAGAGATCCTAAATTCCCTCGGTAGTATGTTTTAGGAAAGGGGGAGTAAAACATGAACAATTTAAATATAAAATTTCAAGAAAAAATCAAGGATGATTACAAAGAATACATTGCTGAAGTGATGACCAAGAGCAAAGAAGAATTAATAAATCTATCGGAGGAAATCAGTGCAGTACGTAAGATTTACAAAGCCTTAAAGTCTGATATTCCCATAGAAAATCACCAATTGGAATATTTGCTGAGGTTTAAGTGTCCGTTAATGGTTATCCATGATCAGTGCTTAATTATGGAGAATGACCTGTCTTATGCATTAGAGACTCTGATTAATGATATCTGTGACAAGAAGGATATTGAACAGGACTACGAGATGGAGGATGATCTAATAGAGCCCAAACAGGAGGGGGTGCGTATGTGCTGAAAATACTTAAAGGCAAGGGCGGTGAGGGGTATATCGACGTGGCAGTGCTGGTGCTTTGCGTGATGCTGGTCATCGCCTTGGCAGTGAGCGTACTTCCGGTGTTCGTAACAAAAAATAAGCTAGATACCTATGCTTCTGAACTCTGCCGCGAGGCGGAGATTGCCGGGCGCGTCGGCAGCGAAACTGCCCTGCGGGCACAGGTGCTCACCGAAAAGACAGGACTTGTCCCAAATATCTCGTGGTCAAAAACCGGAAAGCTCCAGCTCGATGAGGAATTCACTGTAACTGCAACTGTTCAGACTGACATCGGCATATTCGGCGGCTTCGGGAGCTTCCCAGTTACTCTGAAGGCGCAGGCCAGCGGCAAGAGCGAGGTGTATTGGAAATGAAATTTGGCAGAATTTGTGATATACTTAGAAGCAAAAGGGGTACATCCTTTCCGCTTGTTGTAGCCGTTACCCTTGCGCTCGTGATTGTTTTCTGTGGAACTTCCGAAACCATACGGCTGATGATTGTAGCCCAGGGTGTCCGGGATGCTGTACAGTCTGCAGTTATCTCGACAATCAACGATAATTACGATAATGTGTATCACGGTGTGCGGGAGGGCTACGGCGGAGCCTATCAGCCCAGCGCTTCCGACTTTGAGGAAAGCCTGGATCACGGTGATATTTACGGCAGGCTGGATCAACTGCTGGGACTTCGAAAGGAAAACGGCTATCATGTGAAATATGCCGGGGATGACATGGAGTTCAGGCTGTCCGGCCTATCCGTCGACCTTTATAATGCGCCCTTTGCTCCCGCAAGCCCCGATAACTCAAAAGGATTGCTGGCCGATGCAGCAATAAAGCTGGAGGTTCCGGTATCCTTTGGCGGGAAAAGCCTGCCGCCCATGGTGATCAATCTCAGGGTAAAGGCAAAATATATGCCAGTATTTTGATGTTTTCGGATTGACAATAGACTTCCGAAAGCTTTTGTAGTATGGTGTGTCATTGAAAAGACATATCGAATCTTACACACAAGGAGGTATCTATAATGAAACTGACAGATAAAGTAAAAAAGCGCCTTACCCTCGCCGGACTCGGCGTGGTATGCGTAGTCCTTGTCATAGCAATAGCATCGCAGTTTAAGACGGAGAAACCCAAAGAGGCATTGTTTCAGCCTTCCTCCACGGTATCGGGTGCAGCCAGTCCCAGCAGAGTAATTCCGGAACCATCTGCAGATCCGATCAAGACACCGGAGGTAACCGTCCCGCCCATCAACCAAGCTGAGGCATCTTCTAAGCCTGCGGATACCGGAGACTCATCCGGGACTGAGCAGAGTATACAGGCGGAGGTAACTAAGCCCACCCAGCCGCCGCAGGAGGTAAAGACCGACCCGTCGAAAACACCGGATGGTAAGAAAGTGGACGCAGTGAAGCCAGTGGAACATGACAAGGTGACAAAGCCAGCGAGCAGTACATCTTCATCTACACCCAAGGCTGGTGATAAGAATGAAAAGGGACAGATGTGGGTACCCGGTTTTGGATGGGTGAATGATAGCGGCCAGAACGTAGGGACTAAGGCAGAAGATATGTACGAAAACGGCAACAAGATAGGGAGTATGGACTGATCAGTTTAATTTAAGCAAGCGTAAAGAGTGCAGCAGAAATGCTGTGCTTTTTTGCGTTATGAGGAGGATTTCATGAAACGAACATTCAGTATCATACTTGTGTTTATACTGTTGCTTACTGCTTTTTCACCGACAACTGCTTTTGCTATAGGTGATGGAAACGTGGATGGCGGCGGTGGTGGTCTCGGTAATGGATCAAGTACAGATTTCTGGAATGGCGGTGATGAGGGCATAAGAGTTACGGTCATCCGGGTAAGCGATCATGCGATCGTGACAACACCAATTGACCTTACTAATAAAACACCGCCTAATTCTATTATTCATTTTGGTAAAGTAAGTAAAATGCAATATACAAATGGCAAGTCCTTATCGCCAGTCCTAGGTGCATATTATTATACAAATCCATCCCAGTCACTGCCGAAAATCATCAGTACCTCCAGCGGAAACGGCAATATTGCTGCAATTAAAAGTTATTTCACTGATGAACAGGTCATCCGGAGTATCGCAAATCTCACCGGTATGGATTTTGATATTCTGACCAACGGTCAATACCGACTGCTTCTGGAACCTATCGCCTACATGACCTTTGGAGGAATCAAGTATGCCATGACAGCAACCGAAGCAGCACTTTTTGATCGGCAGCTGGACGGCGGTTTGCGGAGCAAGATGGTGTCCCTCAGTCATAAGAACCTGCCGTTAGCGATGTTTTTGGAAACTCCCGATCTCGGCTACCCGGCTTGGAACGGTTCAACGACCACAGCCGCTTCCGACGCAGACATTATTTCCTCCCTTGGTCTGGGCATCGTGCGCTTTAGTGAAGCAGAGCCGGAGCCTCCGGAGATTACAACAGCCGATTATGAGTATCGGGTCAATACGGAAGTCATCACCTCGGTGACTGTTCGCGGCGGTCAGGCAGATCCGGACCATCCCGTTACAGTGAGATTCACTATCGGTGGTCAGTCCTATACGGTAAGCGGTGTATATTATCCGGAGGGCGACAGCCAGCTGGTGTGGGTTCGCTGGAGGACACCATCCACTCCGCAGACTATGACCATCCATGTGTCGGTGTCGGGCGGAGGCTCGGCAAGCCAGGGCACTATTACGGCAAGAATTACTGATCTCTCCGGAAACGACCCGCCGAATCCGGTGGCCGATGACCGGAATGACTCCTCTTCCGCTGCTATTGTACCCAACAAAGCGCAGAAAACTTCGGCTTCCTGGGGTGTGTGGCGGCCATGGTGGCATGCCTATTGGGTATGGCATTCTACAGGTGAGGATTCCGGATATTGGTGCGACCATGGCTGGTGGGAGTTCGATTGGCTCTCTTACTCCGCCAGCCTTTCGGCTGCCATGACTATCGTGCCTGATGCAAAAGCACCGACCGCATACGGCAAAAACATGAAAAGCGGGTATGGCATCAATCAGACCGTAACCGCAAATGTCAGCACCAACCAGTCTTCTGCAGTAACCGATGCGCAAACAGCTGTAACCTATTTTCCCGAATTCAGATATGAAACCTACTGGCGGCTGCTTGAACGCACACAATCCGGTTACAGCTCAAAATTTGAGTTTGCATCCAACAAATACTCGACATATAAGCGCCGGACGCACTTCATACCCATTTGGTACCCAGATGGAAGCTACACGCCGTACACCTGGATCATCGACTGCTGGACTCCGGTCGGTATGCTTTCTATGAATCTCACCGACTCGGCGACCATCCGGGGCAGCCTTTGGGATGACTGGCACATAGCGCCTGTAAAGCCTTAATAACAGAAAAGAAACAGGACCGCAGGGTAAATAAAGCTTTGCGGTTTTTTGTCATGCAAAAAATAAAAGAGAAAGGTGGTTATCCTCATGAAACTCAAAAGAATCCTACCTGTTTTCCTTGTGATCTTGCTGCTGGGTTTAGCATTCTGTACGACTGCTTACGCCGCACCGCCTATAGGCGACGTGGCCGGAGCAATTGAAAGCACCTGGAACGACGCATCCAGTCAAATCAAGACTGTGGTTAACAAGGTGGTTTTCCCTGCTATTGACCTGATTCTTGCTGTGTTTTTCTTCGCAAAATTGGGTACAGCATACTTTGATTACCGCAAGCATGGGCAGTTTGAGTGGGCTGCGCCCGCAATCCTGTTCGCTTGCCTTGTGTTCACCCTGACCGCACCGCTATACATCTGGCAAATACTTGGAATGTAAAAAACAAAGGGCCGTTGCATCAAGTTTGATGTAACGGCTTAATTCTGAATTAGTTATATTTTCTCTGGTAGAGGAATTCAAACTGTGGCATAGGGCGTTCTCAATTCATGTTGTTTTTTGCGATTATGCTATTTCTTTTTTGTTGTTTTCGTTTCAACAATAGTTCCATTAGGATATTGTGTTGCACTGTACTTGGACTCACCATTGTTAGTTTCTACTTTAAGCACTTTTCTATAAGTGTTTGTAACGCGTGCAGACAATTTATCTCCTGGATTTTGTATAGCAGAAAGAGGGTTTGGGACATTTGAGATTTCGTCTTTTTTATCATAAGTAGCTACAGAATTTAGCTTTTTACTCATTCAAATTTCCTCCAATCATATTAATTAGTCTCACTAATGTAGAAGTCAATGACAATTTTTCAAAAATGTTTTGTCCGACAATACAAAATAATTTTACTACAGTAAAAAAAGCCTTTCAAGTAACCAACTAACGATAGGGAGGTAAAAAAATGAATTACTTTGAACAGGAGCTGCGCAGACTGTTTGGAAATGACGCGAATATCACTGATAAAAAATTCGTCGGTAGAGCTTTCTTCGGCAAGCTTACTGACAGCCTTCGCGTAAGAGTTGAATTCGTCACGCTGGGTACAGCAGATCATTACGAGGCAATCAAAGCAACTATTATAAACCGTAACGACGGTCCGGTGGACGCGCTAGCAATACGATTGTCCGACCTGATCGGAAAGAAAATGGTCAGCAACCCAAACTTCAGGGATGGAATTGCCCCGTATATATGGAAGTATGGGGACAAAATCGAGTGGTATGTCTACAAGCCGACAAAAGCGGACTACAATCAAATCTCCGGAGCTCTTAACGATTACTTTAACGTATTCCGGGAACCTACGCAGGAAATGGAACAGTCCGGTCAGAGCGAAAGCGGTCTGACAATGCAAGGCATGTAAACAAAAAAGTTTTCCGGGAGCTTGTGAAATGACAGGCTCCTTATTTTTTTATCCGAAAGGAGGTGACCGCCCATGTTTATATGGGATTTCGTCGCCGAAACCGTGCTGGGGCAGATTATCGACTGGTTCTACGGACAGACTATCGGTTTCCTCGGCAACTTCTTTGCCGAGATGGGCAGCATGGGAGCCGACCTGTTCGAGATGAGCTGGGTTAAGTCCATCATCCTGTTTTTTGTCTATTTAGCTTGGGCGCTTTACGTCACAGGGCTGGTAGTATCGGCCTTTGAGTGCGGCATCGAGTATCAGTCCGGCCGGGGCAGCATCAAGGATGCAGCCATGAACGCCATCAAGGGCTTTATGGCTGTCAGCCTGTTCTCAGTCGTGCCGGTGGAGCTATATAAATTATCCATCTCTCTGCAAAGCAGCCTGACTGCAGGAATCACCGGCTTTGACACCGATATCGGCACAGCCGCGTCAAACATTATCACCAAGCTGAGTGCGGCCGGCAGCCTAGAAAACGCAGGCAGTACTAATGTTTTCGGCTTCGGAGCCATCACCAGCCCTATTATGATTCTTTTTGTCCTTATCCTCATGGGATATGCGGTAATAAAAGTATTTTTCGCTAACCTGAAAAGAGGCGGCATCCTGCTCATCCAGATTGCCGTGGGTTCACTGTATATGTTTTCTGTTCCGCGCGGATATCTTGATGGTTTTGTCAGCTGGTGCAAGCAGATTGTCGGCCTGTGTCTGACCGCCTTCCTGCAGTCCACCATCCTCATCGCGGGACTCATGGTGGTTAAGGATCATGCTCTGCTGGGGCTTGGATTGATGCTGTCAGCCGGAGATATTCCGCGTATTGCGGGAGCCTTCGGACTTGATACCAGTACTAAGGCCAACATCATGAGCGCCGCCTATACCGCCCAAACCGCCGTCAACATGACGAGAACCGTGGTAAAGGCGGTGGCTGCGAAATGAAGCTGGTATATATCTGCTCTCCCTATGCCGGGAATACCGAAAACAATGTCCGGTTTGCCAGAGCCGCCTGCCTCTATGCCGCAGAGCATGGCTGTGCGCCTGTCGCAGTTCACCTGTTATACCCGCAGATTCTGGACGATGCCATTCCCGCTCAGCGGGATATTGGCATCCGGATGGGGTTGCGGGTACTGGCCTCATGTGACGAGCTATGGATCTGCGGAACACGTATCAGCCACGGCATGAGCTGTGAAATTGCGGAAGCTGAGTGGCTGGGCATCTCTGTCAGAAGGCTTTCAACAGAACAGATACAAGGAGGATGTCACATAAAGCAATTGCCCTACGATGTTATAGAAATAAAAATCAAGCTGGAGGAAACGCCTTCCCCCGACTTGAAGCTGCAATTGTGACCATACCGCTGACCCTCGGAAGCCTGTTTGATGGGATCGGCGGATTCCCGCTGGCAGGCGTCCGGCAGGGTTTCACCCCTGTCTGGGCCAGCGAGATCGAGTCATTTCCCATTGAAGTCACGAAAATACGGTTTCCGGAAATGCTTCATGCAGGCGACATTACAAAGCTAAAGGGCTCTGAGCTTAGCCCTGTGGACGTGGTCTGCGGGGGTTCGCCATGTCAGGATTTATCGGTTGCGGGAAAACGTGCCGGGCTTCAGGGTGAGCGATCCGGCCTGTTCATGGAGCAGATTCGTGTCATAAAGGAGCTGAGAGAGCATGACGCAGAAACCAAACGAACAGATGACCCTATTCGACTTAGACCCAGATATATGGTCTGGGAGAACGTTCCCGGAGCTTTCTCCTCCGCAGACGGAGAGGACTTCCGGGCGGTGCTTGAGGAAACCTGCAGAATTGCTGACGGTACCGTATCTGTACCTCGACCTCCGGGAGGGGTATGGAAGCATGCTGGGGCTATATTGGGAGATCAATTCTCACTTGCTTGGAGGGTATATGACGCTCAATACTGGTCCGTCCCACAAAGGCGCAAAAGAATCTACCTTGTCGCAGATTTTGGAGGACACACCGCACCCCAAATATTATTTAAGCAAGACAGCCTGCTTGGGGATTCTGCGCCGAGCGAAGAAGCGCGGCAAGGAGCTGCCTCCTGTGCTGAAGCAGGCGCTGGAGATCCAGGCAGGAGTACAGTCTGTATAGAAGCGGACAGCGGTCCCATTGCCTTTGCCTGCAACCAGCGGGATGAGGTGCGGGATTTGCACGACGTGTCCGGAGCTATTCAAGCCCAGCCCGGCATGAAGCAGCAGACCTTTATAGCTGCCGCCTTCTCAGCCGGTCAGGGTGAAAGGACTGGAGGAATAGGCTATCAGGAAGAATGCGCTCCAACCCTGAAGGCATCGGAAAGCGGCTCCAACATGGTGCCGTCAGTCCTGTGCCTTAATGATCAGGGCGGAAGCATAATGAATGTAAGTCACAATATTACCGGTACGCTTCGTTCTCAGATGGACGGTCACCCGCCTCTCGTCATAGGAAATCAGCCGGAGCTGTTCGAAAATCACGGTATTGACTCGCGTTATACAGGTCCTCATGAGGTAGCACCGACGATGTCCGCCAGGTATGGAACGGGAGGAAACAACGTGTCGCTTATAACACAGAATACTGCTTTTCCTGAGGATGAATGCGGAGAATCACCGCATTCAGAAACCTATTGCATCGCCGGAAACATTATAGACCGGCAGGACCACAACGGCGGCAACGGCATGGGATTTCGGCCGGATATCAGCTACACCTTGAACACGGCAGACCGCCACTGCGTATTCTCCCAGCAGCGGAGCGACGAATATGTTCGCAACGATGTGGTCAGTACCCAGAGTGCAAGACAATACAAGGACTCAACGGACCTTATTTGTGATCTGGACGTCGCAGGCTTGGACTGCCGCAACGGTACGGAAAACGGAGATCTGAGCGGAACGCTCCAGTCCAAGACGGATGGAGGATATTCCCTGAACAATGTGCATCCAGTTCGTGTCGGGAAGCTCATTCGGCGCTTGACCCCTCTGGAATGTGAAAGGCTTCAGGGCTTTCCTGACTATTGGACGGACATCCCCGGAGCCTCGGACAGCGCAAGATACAAAGCTCTCGGCAACAGCGTAGCGATTCCCTGTGTGGAGCATGTGCTCCGGGGAATCGCATATTTTTTGCGAAAATCATATGAAGAACAGGAGGAATCTGAATGTACATCTACCCCGACAATCTGAAATCCAAGGCGGTGCTGTGGCTGTGGCAGCTCAGGGATATCGGCGTCATCGGTGTCAGTCTTTTGCTGTCTGTGTTTGCGCTGGCGCAGCTGAAGCTCCTGCCGCCCATCGTCATCACAGCTCTATATGCCTTCCTTACCATCCGGTTTGACGATACCAGCATTCTTGACTTTATCAAATACGCCTGCGCCTTCTTCATTACGAAGCAGCAGACCTATGAATGGGGGTACGGAAAGCAATGAACAGAAAAGAAAAAAAGACGGAAAGGAAAAAACAATCTACCCGCCAGCTCATCAATACAAAAGGAATAACAGAATACAGCCTTCTGACCTACAGGGGCGACGAGCTGGTCTATTTCGTCATCAAGCCCACTAACATCTCTGTCCTGTCTGAGGATAGTGTGTCGGCAAGGATTTATGCATTGATGACAGTCCTTAAAGGAATGGCGGAGCTGGAATTTCTGTGCTTGAACAGCCGTGAAAACTTCGAGGATAATAAGCAGTTCCTGAAAAGACGGATGGAGTATGAGAGCAATCCTGCCGTCCGCAGGCTTCTGGAGCATGACTTAAGCCACCTTGACCGGATACAGGTACAGATGGCAACGGCCAGAGAATTCCTCGTGGTCATCCGGCTTAAGGGGGAAAAGGAAGCTGAGGTGCTCCCCTATCTGAACCGTATTGAAAAGACTCTGCGGGAGCAGGGTTTTTCTGCCAAGCGAGCCGAGCGCGAGGACATAAAGAGCATGCTGGCGATCTATTTTGAGCAGAACGTCACCACCGAAAGGTTTGAGGACTTCGACGGAGAGCGGTGGATTATTTTGAACGAATGATGTTAAGCAGCAGGGTTATCAGTTTTCATCGTTCCATAGAAAAAATGAAAAGGCTGGGATCAAGGCCCAGGCAATTGGGATGTAAATAACATCCAAAGAAAAAAAGGTACGGTACTTTATAAGGGACACTGCCACAAACATAACTACGCCACCGGCGAAAGAGATTAGTATACTTCTAATTAATCTCCTGGCACCTTTTCTCTTTAGATAGACCACAATGCCAATCAGAACAGCTATGATCATAGAAAGAACCGTAGTGAAAAGGATAATCATGTAGGTTACGACAATAATTCTGCCAAGGGTCGCAGGCATATCAAGGTTTTCACCGCCATGAGTTATAAAGATAAAGACCAGCATCACTGCAGTTGCAATAAGAAATATAGCTGTTATAGCTTTGATGATTCTTTTTAAGTATTTCATATCATCCTCCTATACCCAGATTATTCCGTTTTTGCATGAAAGATATGAATTCAATCAGAAAGGAAGACGATACATGGTAAGAAAGGCAATACCGAACTCCTCGCAGCAGGAGGACGTCCGCATTCAGGAATTTCTCGATATGATCGCTCCGTCCGTGATTAAATTTTTCACGGACTATTTTATTTGCGGCAACACATATAGGAGTGTCTGGGCGCTGCGCGAGTACCCAACCGCTACCGATGAACAGGCAATCCTGCGGCATCTCGGGGAGAAGGACGGGGTGACCCTGCACATCTATACTCGGCATGTAAGTCCTGTCGAGGAACGAAAAATCATCTCAAACGCCGCTAACAAGAACCGGATGCAGCGAAGCAGCACTCAAGACCTGCAGCAGACGGTTACTGCGGAAAGTAATCTTCAGGACGTAGCAACTATTATAATTCAGATGCACCGAAGCAAGGAGCCTCTGCTTCATGCGGCTGTTTACATTGAATTGTCCGCACATGACCCCGATCAGCTGAAGCTGCTGCAGACGGAGGTTCTGACCGAGCTGGTGCGAAGCAAGCTAAACGTTGACAGACTTCTGCTCCGTCAGCAGCAGGGCTTTCTGTCGGTCATACCCTCCGGCTGGAATGTGTTCGGCGATCAGTTTGAACGGGTGTTGCCCGCAAGCTCAGTTGCCAATCTCTATCCCTTTAACTACAGCGGCAAGACAGATCCAAATGGCTTCTATCTTGGCAGGGATAAATTCGGAAGCAATATTCTCGTGGATTTCAACCGGAGAGCAGACGATAAGACCAACGCCAACATCCTCATTCTTGGAAACAGCGGCCAGGGCAAGAGCTATCTGTTGAAGCTCATCCTCTGCAATCTAAGAGAATCAGGTATGAAAATCATCTGCCTTGACCCTGAAATGGAATTCGAGGATCTCACCAACAACCTTGGCGGCTGCTTTATCGACCTGATGACCGGAGAGTACATCATCAATGTTCTGGAACCTAAGACATGGGATGAAGCTGGTGATCCGAAGGACACCGAAGCACCCCAGGCGTTCCGGCAGACCAGCAAGCTCAGCCAGCATATCAGCTTTCTCAAGGACTTTTTCAGAGTCTACAAGGATTTTGACGACCGCCAGATCGATACCATCGAGATCATGCTGAGCAAGCTCTATGACAAATGGAGCATCACCGATCACAGCAACTTTGACCGGTTGAAGCCTGCGGATTATCCTATTCTGTCCGATCTGTATGAGCTGGTCGAGTCGGAATACAAGGAATTCGACGAGAGAAAACGCCAGCTCTATACCGCGGATACACTGCGGGAAATCTGCCTCGGACTACATTCCCTGTGCAAGGGCGCGGAGTCCAAATTCTTCAACGGGCACACAAACATCCAAAATAGCGAGTTCGTGACCTTCGGCGTCAAGGGACTTATGCAGGCTAGCAAAAATCTGAGAAACTCCCTGCTGTTCAACGTGCTGTCCTACATGAGCAACGAGCTTCTTACCACAGGTAGTACCGCAGCCAGCATCGACGAGTTCTATCTGTTCCTTTCCAACCTGACGGCCGTGGAGTATGTCAGGAACTTCATGAAGCGAGTCAGGAAGAAGGACAGCGCTGTAATCCTCTCCTCACAGAATCTGGAGGACTTCAACATCGACGGAATCCGTGAGTATACCAAGCCTCTGTTTTCTATCCCGGCCCACGCTTTTCTGTTCAACGCAGGCAATATCGATAAGCGGTTCTATATGGACACCCTCCAGCTGGAGGAATCGGAATACAACCTGATCCGCTATCCTCAGCGCGGTGTTTGTCTGTATAAATGCGGAAATGAACGATACAATCTCATGGTTCAGGCTCCGGAACACAAGGCAAAGCTCTTCGGAAAGGCAGGTGGCCGATAATGGGAGACGGTGATATGACATGGACATGAAGGAGCAGCGCTTCGGCATTGAGATTGAAATGACAGGGCTGTCCCGCCAGTGTGCCGCACAGGTGCTGTCGGAATATTTCGGGCGGCCTGCCAATTTTGACGGCGGGTATTACGGTGAATATTCCGTGCTGGACAGCCAGAGCCGCCGTTGGAAGGTCATGAGCGATGGCAGCATAAAAACAGAAAGGAGGGAAGGGCGTCAGATTGTAACGACAGATAACACCTACAGCGTGGAGCTGGTCAGTCCCATCTGCCGCTACGAGGACATCGAAACTATACAGGAGATTGTTCGCAAGCTTCGGCAGGCTGGAATGATTGCAAACAAGTCCTGCGGCATCCACATCCACCTGGACGCCTCGCCGCACAACGCCAACACCCTGCGAAACATCACCAACATCATGGCCTCGAAGGAGGATCTGATCTACAAGGCCATGCAGGTGGAGGTGGCAAGGGAACGGCAGTATTGCAAGAAGGTGGAGCAGAGCTTTCTGGATGAAATCAACCGTAAAAAGCCGAAAACCCTGAACGAGGTCAGTCGTATCTGGTACAACGGCGGCGATGGTCACCGCGAGCATTACCATAACAGCCGGTACCACTGCCTAAACCTGCACAGTGTGTTCCAGAAAGGCACCATCGAGTTCCGGCTCTTTAATTCCACCACCCACGCAGGCAAGATCAAGGCATACATCCAGCTCTGCCTCGCCATATCGGCACAGGCTCTCAACCAGCGGTGTGCCAGCCGCCAGAAAACTCGAAGCACCAATGAGAAATATACCTTCCGAACCTGGCTCCTTCGGCTGGGACTTATCGGTGACGAATTTAAAACCGCCCGGCTTCATCTGCTGGAGCATCTGGACGGCTGCATCGCCTGGAAGGACCCTGCACAGGCCCTCCAGCAAAAGGAACGGTTAAGGCAGAAAAAAGAAAAGGAGCTGGCTGAGGCAGCACAAGAAATGGCGTTACCGCAGGAGCAGACAAGTGAAACCGAACAGGAACAGGCCGGGGTTATGTATGAAAGCCCCGGCCTTTCCATGTCAATGTAGCAAGGAGGAATGAAGAAAAATGAAATCCGAAACCCTTTACATCGCCTACGGCAGCAACCTCAACCTGCCGCAGATGGCATTTCGCTGCCCGACGGCAAAGGTAGTCGGCGCCAGCGAGATCAAGGATTATGAGCTGCTGTTCCGGGGCGGACGGAAAAGCTCCGTCGCAACTGTGGAGCCTCTTAAGGGCTCCAGCGTTCCTGTTCTTCTATGGAAGCTGAAGGAACGTGACCTGCAGTCGCTCGACCGCTATGAGGGATTTCCGTCTTTCTACCGCAAGGAGATTCTTGAAGTGGAACTGAGAGGCAAGACTGTTCCCGCCATGGTCTACATCATGAATGACGGACATCCCTTCGGATCGCCCTCAGATTATTACCTAAACACCATACTGGAGGGCTACCAATCGGCAGGCTTTGACACCGAATTTTTGGAGCAGGCCGTGGAGAAATCCATCCGTCTGGCACAAGAGCAGCAAGAACGGGAACCGGATCAGGGCACGCTGTTCGACCTGAAATGGTGGTGATGTTCCATGGCAGCTCCCGCAGCAATTACGTTTGCGGTCAAGACCGCCGCCGCCCTTGCCACTGACAAACGGACATGGAAAGCCATAGGCGTGGTCATCGCCTCCATCCTGACGCCAATCATCCTGATCATAGTAATGATCTCCAGCATCCTCTCGGCAGGCTCTGACCACAACAAAGCCGCCATAGATCTGTCCTTCAACGGCGGCAGAATCCCTGCTGCCATGCCCGCCGAATATGCGTCGCACATCAGCAATATGAGCGAATGCTTTGCTGTTCTGGATGAAGCCATATCCGCGGCTGAAGACCAGATGGAAAGCGGCGCCTTGGACAATGTCCGCATCAAGTCCATTTTTTATTCTCTGTATTTCGGCGCTGAAAGTCTGTCTATGTCCGCATCCGAAGCCCGCGCCTTTGTCGATTGCTTCGTATCCTATGAGGACGGTGCTTATGTTCCCGCCAGCTTGGAAACTGCATGTGAAAGGCTATCGCTGTCAGGAGTAACGGTGACCGTTGAGATCAAAACCAACGCTCAGAAAATCTATGAGAGAATGGCGTTCGGAGGCGCGGGCACGTTCACCGGAGAGATTGAACGCGGCGGTACAGGAAGTGCCGTACTGGATATCTCATCGTTTACAGATCCGGCGACAAAGAACAACTTGGATCTGGCCGCCTATGCTGAGCAAGCCTTTGACTCCGAATGGGGCTATGTCTGGGGTACATACGGCGATGTCCTCACAGAAACTCTGTTCGGTTCCAAGCTGGAGCAGTACCCTGACGGAGTGGGTAATTACGAAAGCTTCATCCGCGACAATTGGCTCGGAGGCAGGACGACGGACTGTGTCGGCTTGATCAAAGGCTACGGCTGGCTTAATCCAAACACCATGGAAATCGAGTACGGTACCAACGGTATGCCAGATACCAGCGCGGATAGCATGTATAAGAATGCTGCGGTTTCTGGCCCAATGGATACCATGCCTGACGTCCCCGGCATCGCTGTTTGGAAGTCGGGACATATCGGAATCTATGTCGGAAACGGCAAGGTCATCGAAGCCATGGGTACAAAATATGGCGTCGTCAAAACAAACCTCGCCGACCGCTCATGGTCAGCGTGGCTTAAAATTCCCTATATCAAATACAGCATAGGAGAGTGAAAATCATGCTTAATCTGCAGGCAATTTTTACAAGGAAGGCTGACGATTATCCCGTATGGGACTGTGTAATTGAAAAAATCGTCGAGCTTCCGGAAGCCGAATACAAGTATTTCAAATCCGCTCCCCTTCGGGACATGCCCTTTATTGCCGAGAATACCGATCTCATGCGTCGGGACGAAAACGGAGTGTTCCGTTGTCTGCTGGTGCTGGGCGAAGGAACCTCTGACGGCATTCTGATCGAATCGGAAGGGTACAATTACGCCCGGTACTCCAGCTTCATGCCGGGTGCGCGTGAATTTGTAACCGCACGCTTGAACCAGCTGGCTGACCAAATCATCCGTGAGAGTACGCAAGATACCTCCAACGGAACATGGGCAGTTTACTTTGACGAGATACTGGAGAGGTATCATGTTCCCGTTTCGCATAATAACGGTGTCGGTCCCATGCTTCAAGAAATCCTTGAAGCAAGGCCGGAGCTGGCAGAGCTTGAGCCGATGGAGGACGGCTTCGACATGGTTTTCTATCTGGATTATTGTCCGAATCTCGACAAAAACGAGATACCGGAACCTGAACCGCCAACAATGCAAATGAATTTATAAAGGAGGGAATCACACTATGAGTACAACCGAATTAAAGATCCCCTTCCCTTCGGAGAGGCTGGACGCCCTCCGCTTTTTTATGGAGAAAAAGGAGCAGACCGTCGAACAGGAGCTGATGGACTATCTCAACAAGACTTATGAACGTCTGGTTCCTGCCAATGTCCGTGAGTATGTTGAAAGCCGTTTGGAGCAGGCATCGTCCCAGGAACAGGCACCGCTGCAAGAGCAGATACCGGAACCCCAGCAGGCTCCTGTTCAGAGAGAGCGCCAGCCTCGCACCTCCCGCCGACAGCGGGAACAGGCTTTGGCAGAAGCATCGCCCTCTCCGGAGGTTCAGTCAGAGGCTGAAGCCCCCGCCGAGGAAGAAGCGCAGGGCATGACCATGAGCATGTAAACCGCAGAAAAGAAAGAGGTGTGATTATGATAAAGCTTGGTGTGGACAACGGAAACTACAACACCAAATCCTCGGAGGGGATGCTCTATGCCTCCGGGTATGCCGCTAGTGACAAAGAGTTTATTGTGCCAGAGATGCAGCTCTTTTTCGAGGGAAAGTACTACGCCGTCGGCGAGAGGCGTCTGCGTTTTCAGCAGGATAAAACCAAAGAGCAGGATGCCTTCATACTGACCTTGCCTGCCATTGCGGACGTCATGAAAAAGGCAGGAACGACCAATGGGGAAATCACCCTTGGTGTGGGATTGCCAATCGACAGCTATGGCACACAGAAGGAAGCCTTCAGGCGATATTTCCTGCGTGACAATATCTCGTTCCGGTTCGAGGGAGCTTTCTACCGCTGCCGTATTGCGGAATGCAAGGTGTTTGCACAAGGGCATGCGGCGCTGTGTCGGTATTACCCGCAGCTTAAGGAATATCGGAGCATTACGCTGGTGGACATCGGCGGGTATACAGTGGATATTCTCACGCTTCATGACTTCCGTCTTGACAGGTCGAGCTGTGCCAGTCTCCGGATGGGCACTATAACCCTCTACAGCCGGATTCAGGATATGCTCCAGCACAGTGACATTCTTCTGTCAGATGAACTTATTACAGACGCTATCCGTGGGGAGATCCAGCATACTGAAAGCAAATTGATTGCGTCTGTAGTTGAGCAGGCTGTGATTGCTTATTGTAAGGAGCTGTTTAATGCGCTCCGTGAGCGCGGACTGGATCTGAGACTCCCGACGGTGTTTGCGGGAGGCGGCGCTGAGCTGTTGGAACCCAGACTGTATGGGAGCGACCTCAATACGGTGGCGGTGCTGAACCGATTCGCCAACGCGGACGGCTACAAGCTCCTGATGGGGTGAGCCTATGTCCGAGCGAAAACGATATTATCTATCCTTCGATATGGATAACCACAGGCATCGGGAGGCTGAGGGACTCTTTGCACGGCAGGCCAGCAGGCAGCGCACTGAATATGTGGTCAACTGTATCTTAACAGCATACCAGTCTGAAATTCTGGAGCAGATCGTACGGCAGGCGGTCAGGGATGAGCTGCAAAATGTCAAACTGCAGCAGCAAACCACATTGCCAGAGGAAACGGATACCAGTGTTCAGCTGTCCGATCTTCCCGGCAGTCTTATACATGCACTGGAGGAATTGTAACCATGTTGGCTCACTTTCCTGCCGCCCTTATACCGGATGGCTGAAAATTACACCAACATGGCTCACTTTTCCGCAAACACCATCTGTGCATCAGGAGAAGCCAGAAGATTCGAAGGAAACCCAGGGTACATCAATGAGTATTTAGGAGGCGAACATGGAGAAAAAGTTAAAAGTGTTAATGGTGGAACCGATGAAGGAACCCTATCCTGCTGAAGTTGAAAACACCTTGGAAGGGCTGCAGAGGGCGGTTGGAGGATATATTGAAGCGGTATATCTGGAGGACAATGTTGTGCTGGTCTGCAATGAAGAGGGAAAGCTAATCGGGCTTCCCGGCAATCGTTCTTTTGGAAACGACATCATTGCCGGTACATTTTTTGTGGTTGGCAGCAATGATGATGGAGATTTTGTGTCGCTGACTGAGGATAAAATCCGGCAGTACAGTGATCGATTTCTAAAGCCGGAAGCCTTCACCCAGGAACAGGTGGAGGATGCCTCCGGCTATATTTTTATCAGCTATTAGCAAAGAAAGGAGCAAATCGAAATTGAAAAAGTCATCAATCCAATTTCAATATGACACTGAAAAGCTGCGTGCTATCCGCCAGTATATGAAGGATGAAACAGAGCTGCAGACCGGACTGGACACTTTTCTTCAAACGCTGTATGAAAAGCATGTTCCCGCTCCTGTCCGGGAGTACATCGAAAGTCGAGATAAAAGCGCGAGGGACGCCGCTAAGTGCAGCACACACCCGCCAGCTTCTGCAGAACAGGGTAGCCTAGATGCGAAAAGCGAGAAATAACAACCTTAAAACGCGCATGTTGCCGCCTGTGTGCCCTTGAGTCACGTTTTGGCCGCAGGGGTGGCATCGTTACACCTGTGGGCGGGGTAACCCCTTTTGTTGAGGCTTTGTGACGGAGTTTGAGAGGGAAAAACCATCCTACGGACAGAGCCTAATAAAAGCCGATTTGAGAGATGAACCATGGGGTCGAAAACCATGCGGGTTAAAGGAGCGGGGTCGCGGAGCTTCCCCGCTCCGGCTCACACCGCCCCGCAACGCGGGTCGGGGAACGTTTTTCGCCGGGGTCGGATTTTGCCCCTTGGAGTCGGCTTCGGGGTCAAGGTACAAAAAAGCATCCGAAAAGCACTGAAAATCAAGGACTTGGAAAGGGCCGCGGCAGGGGTTGCAGCTCTTTTCCTAACGGAAATGGAGGTTATCACATGGCAGAAGAAAACGAGAATAAAAAGAAATTCCCTCTGTGGATCTACCCGGAAACCCGCAAGCTTGTAACCGACTGGTACAAAAAAGACAATTGCCAGAGCCAGAGCGAATTCATTGAAAAGGCCATCCGGTTTTACTGTGGCTACATCGCGGCGGAAAACGGCGTACGTTTTCTGCCCGCCGCCATTACCTCGGCCATGACGGGCATGGTGGACAGCCTGGAAAACCGCATGGCCCGGCTGATCTTCAAGCTGGCGGTGGAGATGTCCATGATGATGAACATCCTCGCCGCCAACGCGGACGTGGATGAAAACACCCTGCGCCGGCTGCGGGGCAAGTGCGTCAACGACGTGAAGAAGTCCGTCGGCTCTGTGACCTTTGAGGATGTGGCGAGATTCCAAAAGGGTGAATAGCCATGCCGAGAATCATCTTCAAGTGCAGGTATCTGAAAAACGCAGCGGAGCATTTGAAAAATCTGGTGGTGTATGTCGCTACGCGGGAAGGCGTGGAGAAAATCCCTCCACGCTCCCGAACGCTGCCCGCCGCCAAAAAGCAAC
>Ga0067045_1002434_pt1 | contig 155466 bp, 128 predicted proteins | sample TerdegcTABiofilm_FD_59184 | JGI IMG/M metagenome (GOLD analysis project Ga0067045, IMG submission 59184) | Combined Assembly of (Gp0054472, Gp0054536) Wastewater bioreactor microbial communities from Singapore -Terephthalate degrading... | reverse complement strand
GGGCCTCATCGGGGGCAAGCCCCCTCCCACATTGACTGCATTTTGTCTGAAAGAATGCGGTCAACTGTTTGAGCCTTGAGGCTTGTGGTGAGGCTGAGGGCCTCATCGGGGGCAAGCCCCCTCCCACAATGAACTGCATTTTGTCTGAAAGAATGCGGTCAACTGTGGGAGGGGGCTTGCCCCCGATAGCGCTCTACAGGACTACACCGCTTCCCGGTACGGATTACGCGGATCCTGGGTCCAGTTCAAGAACGGCTTGCCGGTGTCCACCGGTACCATCTCGATGCAATCGGCCACCGGGCAGGTGATCTGGCACAGGTTGCAGCCCACGCATTCGTCATCGATCACTTCGTACTTATGCGTGCCGTCCGCTTGTTTCAAACTGGCGATGGCCTGGTGCGACGTATCTTCGCAGGCAATGTGGCAACGCCCGCAGCCGATGCAGGCGGCCTGATCGATCTTGGCGATCACCTGGTAGTTGATATCCAGGTACTTCCAGTCCGTAGTATTGCCCACGGCGCGCCCGGAAAAATCCTGCAGACTGGTGTAGCCCTGACTGTCCATCCAGCGCGACAGGCCGTCCTTCATTTCTTCGACGATGCGAAAGCCATGCAGCATCGCCGCCGTACACACCTGCACGGCACCGCAGCCGAGGGCGACGAATTCCGCCGCATCGCGCCAGTTGCCGATGCCGCCAATGCCGCAGATCGGCAGGCCGTGGGTCTGCGGGTCGCGGGCGATTTCGGCGACCATGTTCAGCGCGATCGGCTTGACCGCCGAGCCGCAGTAACCGCCGTGGGTGCTCTGGGTGCCGACCGTCGGCAGGGCGACCATGCGTTCCAGGTCCACGCTGGTGATGGAGTTGATGGTGTTGATCAGCGACACCGCATCCGCACCGCCGCGATACGCCGCACGCGCCGCCACCCGGATGTCGGTGATATTCGGCGTGAGCTTGACGATCACCGGCAGCGAACAGTACGTCTTGCACCAGCGCGTCACCTGTTCCACATACTCCGGCACCTGGCCGACCGCCGCGCCCATGCCGCGCTCCGGCATGCCATGGGGGCAGCCGAAGTTCAGCTCGATGCCGTCGCAGCCGGTGGCTTCCACCAGCGGCAGGATGTTTTTCCAGGACTCTTCGACGCACGGCACCATCAGCGACACGATCAGCGCGCGGTCCGGCCAGTCCTTTTTGACCTGGGTGATTTCGCGCAGGTTGATCTCCAAAGAGCGGTCGGTGATCAGCTCGATGTTGTTGATGCCCAGCACTTCGCGGTTGGCGCCGTAATGCGCCGAGTAACGCGACGAAACGTTGACCGCCGCCGGGTCTTCCCCGAGGGTTTTCCAGACCACGCCGCCCCAGCCCGCTTCAAAGGCGCGGACCACGTTGTAGGCTTTGTCGGTGGGCGGCGCGGAGGCCAGCCAGAACGGGTTGGGGGCTTTGATACCGGCGAAGACAATCGAGAGATCGGCCATTACGCAGCCTCCACGTTGAGCATGAGTTGGGCGTGCATGGCTTCTGCCGCCAGCTTGCCGTGTTGCACCGCCTGCACGGTGAGGTCCTGGCCGAGGCTGACGCAGTCGCCGCCGGCATACACGCCGGGGATGCTGGTGCGCAGCTGCTCGTCGACGAAGATGCGTTCGCCGACCCGCTGCAGTTGCTGGGCCAGCGGGTCGTGCAGTGCGGCGTTGTCGAAACCTTGGCCGATGGCCTTGAAGATCGCATCGGCGGCCAGTTCGAAGGTTTCGCCGGTGGGTTGCAGGCGCCCGTTGTCCAGGTGCGTGCGGGCGAAACGCATGCCGCGCACATGGCCTTGCTCGTCCAGCAGCACTTCCTCCGGCTGGGCCCAGGTCAGCAGGCGAACCTGATTGGCCTTGGCGATGTCCTGCTCATGGCTGGTGGCGCCCATGTCCGCCAGGCCCCGGCGGTACACCAGGTTGACGTCGCGGGCGCCGAGGCGGGCCATTTGCACGGCCATGTCGATGGCGGTGTTGCCGGCACCGAGCACGATGCAGCGGTCGGCCAGGGGCAGTTGGCTCAGGTCGTCGGCCTGGCGCAGTTCGCGGATGTAGTCGGTGGCGGCGAGCAGGCCGGGGGCGTCCTCATGGGGCAGGCCGAGTTGCTTGCTGGCGGCCAGGCCGAGGCCGAGGAACACCGCATCGAAGTGCTGGTGCAGTTCGCTCAACGACAGGTTGTCGCCCAGGCGCTGGCCGTGACGGATCTCGATGCCGCCGATCTGCAGCAGGAACTCCAGCTCCTTCTGCGCGAAGTCATCCACCAGTTTGTACTTGGCGATCCCGTATTCATTCAGGCCGCCGGCTTTTTCCCGGGCTTCGAAGATCACCACATCGTGGCCGTGCAACGCGGCGCGATGGGCGCAGGCCAGGCCGGCCGGTCCGGCGCCGACCACGGCGATGCGCTTGCCAGTGGTGGCGGCGCGCTGGAACGGGTGTTCGCTGAAGTGCGCGTTGTCGATGGCGTAGCGTTGCAACAGGCCGATCAGCACCGGCGCGCATTCTTCGCCGTGGTTACGCACGCAGGCTTGCTGGCACAGGATCTCGGTGGGGCAGACCCGGGCGCAGCTGCCGCCGAGGATATTGGCCGAGAGAATCTTCTGCGCGGCGCCTTGCACGTTGTCGGTGTGGAGGTTGCGGATGAACGACGGGATGTCGATTTCGCTGGGGCACGCATTCACGCACGGCGCGTCGTAGCAATACAGGCAGCGCGAGGCTTCCAGTTGCGCCTGGCGAGCGTTGAGGGGCGGTGCCAGGTCGGTGAAATGACTGGCGAGGGTCGCCCCGTCTTCATGGGGATGGGGGAGGTGGGTCAGGGTCTGGATCACGGTGTGGGCCTCACGGTTTTTTTTCGGATTGCCTCTGGCGGGCATTTTTGTTGCCTGGGTTGGCCTCATCGGGGGCAAGCCCCCTCCCACAGTGATCGCATTGTGTCTGAAAGCATGCGGTCAATTGTGGGAGGGGGCTTGCCCCCGATAGCGGTCTCAGCGGTTCACCGCAACCGGCTTGGAACGCTCAGCCCGCTTGCTCAACTGCTCGAACACCGACGGATACGCCGGCCGTTCCACATACCGCCCGGCACCGCGTTCGGCGCGCAGGTCGCCGTCGGCCCAGACCAGCTTGCCCTGGCTGATGGTGTGGCTCGGCACGCCGCGCACGGTCTTGCCTTCGAAGATGTTGAAGTCGACGTTCTGGTGGTGGGTCTTGGCGGAAATCGTGCGCGTGCCCTCGGGGTCCCACAGCACCAGGTCGGCATCGGCACCGACGCGGATTGCGCCTTTGCGCGGGTAGAGGTTGAAGATCTTCGCGGTGTTGGTGGAGGTCAGCGCGACGAACGCCTGCATCGACAAGCGCCCGGTGTTGACCCCTTCATCCCACAACAGCGCCATGCGGTCTTCGATACCGGCGGTGCCGTTGGGGATCTTGCTGAAATCGTCACGCCCGGCGACTTTCTGCTCGGCGCAGAAGCAGCAGTGGTCGGTGGCGGTGGTGTGCAGGTTGCCGGATTGCAGGCCATGCCACAGCGCCTCTTGATGCCCGCGCGGGCGGAACGGCGGGCTCATCACGTAGCCGGCGGCGGTCTGCCAGTCGGGGTGGCGGTAGACGCTGTCGTCCAGCAGCAAATGCCCGGCGAGCACTTCGCCGTACACCGCCTGGCCCTTGCCGCGCGCATAGGTGATTTCATCCAGCGCCTCTTTGGTCGAGACGTGTACCAGGTACAACGGCGTGCCGATGGTCTCGGCGATACGGATCGCGCGGCTGGCCGCTTCGCCCTCGACCTGGGACGGACGCGACAGCGGGTGCGCTTCCGGCCCGGTGATGCCCTGGGCCATCAGCTTGCGTTGCAGGTGATATACCAGCTCGCCGTTTTCCGCATGCACGGTGGGCACCGCGCCCAGCTCCAGGCAGCGTTCGAAGCTGGCCACCAGGGTGTCGTCGGCCGCCATGATCGCGTTCTTGTAGGCCATGAAATGCTTGAAGCTGTTGACGCCGTGATGGCTGACCAGCTCGGCCATTTCCTCGCGCACTTGCTCGCTCCACCAAGTGATCGCCACGTGAAAGCCATAGTCGGCCGCCGACTTCTGCGCCCAGCCGCGCCATTGGTGAAAGGCTTCGAGCAAGGATTGCTGCGGGTTGGGAATCACAAAGTCGATGATCGAGGTGGTGCCCCCCGCCAGACCCGCCGCCGTGCCGCTGAAAAAATCCTCACTGGCCACGGTGCCCATGAAGGGCAGTTGCATATGGGTGTGCGGGTCGATGCCGCCGGGCATCAAGTATTGGCCGCTGCCATCGAGTACTTCGGTGCCAGCGGGAATATCCAGGCCCGTGCCAATCGCGCGAATCAGACCGTCTGCGCATAAAACATCGGCGCGGTAACTTTCGTCGTGGGTAATGATGGTGGCGCCACGGATCAACAGCGACATGTCGAGTTCCTCACAGGCTTGACCGGCTGGTGCCAGTTCTAAGTGTTGTAGTTGTTTTCAGCACAGGCTTGGTAAAAACCTGTCATCGGTGACAGGAATAGAAACTAGCCGGTGTTTTTAGAATGAGCAAGAAGATTTTTCCTACGCTTAGTTTGTCTTTAACTTATTGAAATATAAGGATAAAAAATCAAAATCACCAAAATGTGGCGACTGATCACCATTTTGACGCACTTGACAGGTTCCAAATATGAACAACATTTCTTATTGCAAATCAGGCGCTTGAGACATGCCACTTGACGGCGGCGGTAAATAAAAATAATTGTGTTGCACCAGATTGAGTCCTGAACGTTCGGACAACTTGCGCGTTATCCAGCCTGCGTCACGCGGCAAGTACCGAAGGACTCATCGGCGTTTGAAATAAAGCTGATAAACATCAGCGAGTTATATATGCGGTGCAGGGTCAGGGCGGGTTGTCGGCACGTTTATTGAGTGCAGTGGCGGCTGGCCGGACCCTTGATGTCATGTTGTTTACGAGGTACTCCGGCCACCTGCACCGACCTTGCAGGTGAGCAACAATAATTCGAAAAAACCGTGGAGCGGCCATGCAACAGAACAGATCGCAAGTTATTGAACGCAACGGCCTGTACGAACTCGACGCCGGCCCCGACGTCCTCGACAGCCCTCGCTACAACCACGACATGGCACCGACCAAGGTGCATGAACGCACGTGGAACAAGTGGCACATCACCGCGCTGTGGGTCGGCATGTCGATCTGCGTGCCCACCTACACGCTGGGCGGGGTGCTTACCGCGTACTTCGGTTTGTCGGTGGGCGAGGCGCTGATGGCGATCCTCCTGGCCAATATCGTGGTGCTGATCCCGCTGACCCTCAACGCCTTCCCCGGTACCAAGTACGGCATTCCGTTCCCGGTGTTGCTGCGTTCGTCGTTCGGCATCCTCGGTTCCAACGTGCCGTGCCTGATCCGAGCGCTGGTGGCGTGCGGCTGGTTCGGCATCCAGACCATGTTCGGCGGGCTGGCGATTCACCTGTTCCTGGGCTCGATTTTCGAGGGGTGGAAGGCCTTGGGCGGCACCGGTGAGGTGATCGGCTTCATGATCTTCTGGACCCTCAACCTGTGGGTGGTGCTGCGCGGCGCCGAGTCGATCAAGCGCCTGGAAACCCTGTCGGCACCGCTGCTGGTGGCGGTGGGCATTGGCCTGCTGGTGTGGGCGATGCCGAACGTATCCCTCAGCGAGTTGATGGCGATCCCACCCAAACGCCCCGAAGGTGCAAGCCTGACCGGTTACTTCATGGCCGGCCTGACCGCGATGGTGGGGTTCTGGGCCACCTTGTCGCTGAATATTCCCGACTTCAGCCGCTACGCCAAGAGCCAGAAGGACCAGATCCTCGGGCAGATTTTCGGCCTGCCGCTGACCATGTTCCTGTTCGCCGCCCTCGGTGTGATCATGACCGCCGCGTCGGTGAAACTGGTGGGCGTCAGCGTGTCCGACCCGGTGACGCTGATCGGGCATATCCAGAGCCCGGTGTGGGTCGCCGTGGCCATGGCATTGATCATCGTCGCCACCTTGTCCACCAACACGGCGGCGAACATCGTGTCGCCCACCAACGACTTCCAGAACATCGCGCCCAAGCTGATCAACCGCACTTCGGCAGTGATTCTCACCGGCCTGGTGGGGTTGGTGTTGATGGGCCACGAGCTGCTGAAGAAGCTCGGGCTGATCGTTTCCGATGTGAGCCTGGAGACGGTGTATTCCAACTGGTTGCTCGGCTATTCCAGCCTGCTGGGGCCGATCGCCGGGATCATGGTGGTGGACTACTTCATCACGCGCAAACAGCGCCTGGACCTCGCCGGTTTGTACCGTGACGACGTGTACCCGGCGTGGAACTGGAGCGGGTTTGTCGCGTTTGGCGTGCCGGTGGTGCTGACCTTGCTGTCATTGGGCAGCGACGTGTTCAGCTGGTTCTACAGCTATGGCTGGTTTACCGGTTCGGCGTTGGGCGGCGTGTTGTATTACGGGCTGAATGCCAGGCGTGGCCTGACGCCGATGCCGGCCAAATCCCTGCTGTAACGCGATGGAATGCAGTCAAACAGGTGGTCATTCCACCACTGCATGGGTGACTGACCCACTGCAATCGGGAGCAAGCCCCCTCCCACATTTGAACTGCATTCCATTCATAACATGTAGCCTGAGGAGATCCCCATGAACGCTGCCCTGGACGTTCTGCAATCGACCCATCAGCACATCAACCGCGACCGTTTGTGGCAGTCGTTGATGGAGCTGGCCAAGCTCGGCGCCACCGCCAAGGGCGGCGTGTGCCGCCTGGCCCTCACCGACCTCGACCGCCAGGCCCGCGACCTGTTCGTGCAATGGTGCGAAGAGGCCGGGTGCAGCGTGACCGTCGACGGTATCGGCAACATCTTCGCCCGTCGCCCCGGGCGTAACCCCGACCTTCCGCCAGTGATGACCGGCAGCCATATCGACACCCAGCCCACCGGTGGCAAGTTCGATGGCTGCTTCGGCGTGCTGGCCGGTGTGGAAGTGTTGCGCACCCTCAACGACCTCAAGGTGCAAACCGAGGCGCCGCTGGAAGTGGTGGTGTGGACCAACGAAGAGGGCTCGCGCTTCCCGCCGTGCATGATGGGCTCGGGGGTGTTTGCCGAGAAATTCAGCCTGGCCGACACCCTCGCCAAGGTCGATGCGCAGGGTATCAGCGTCGGCGCGGCACTGAATGCGATCGGCTATGCAGGGACGCGGCCGGAGAGTGGGCACAAAGTTGGCGCCTATTTCGAGGCACATATCGAACAGGGGCCGATTCTTGAGGATGAAAAGAAAACCATCGGCGTGGTGCTCGGTGCCCTCGGGCAAAAGTGGTTCGACTTGACCCTGCGCGGCGTTGAAGCCCACGCGGGGCCGACGCCGATGCACCTGCGCAAGGACGCCCTGGTCGGCGCGGCCGCCGTGGTCGCGGCGGTGAATGCGGCGGCATTGGGGCATCAGCCGCATGCGTGTGGCACTGTCGGTTGCTTGCAGGCTTATCCGGGCTCACGCAACGTCATCCCGGGTGAGGTGCGTATGACCCTGGACTTCCGCCACCTGGAACCGGCGCGCTTGGATTCGATGATCGCCCAGGTACGCCAGGTGATCGACGAGACCTGCGCCAAGCATGGGTTGAGTTTTGAAATGACACCCACCGCCGACTTCCCGCCGCTGTATTTCGACAAGGGTTGCGTCGACGCAGTGCGCGATGCGGCGAATGGGTTGGGGTTGTCGAACATGGACATCGTCAGCGGGGCAGGGCACGACGCGATCTTCGTCGCCGAACTCGGCCCGGCGGGGATGATCTTCGTGCCATGCGAAGGCGGCATCAGCCACAACGAAATCGAAAACGCCGCGCCGGATGACCTGGCGGCGGGGTGTGCGGTGTTGTTGCGGGCGATGGTGGCCGCCTCGGCCGCCATTGCCAGCGGCAAACGCGCGGCCTGAAACGCGGTAAAACCTGTGGGAGGGGGCTTGCTCGCGATGGCGGTGGGTCAGTTACAGATAAGCTGGCTGAACCACTGCTATCGGGAGCAAGCTCCCTCCCACATGGGTTTTGCGGTGTTCATACATTGTGTGTCTGGCGCGGGATCAGTGTGGGAGGGAGCTTGCTCCCGATAGCAGTGGTTCAGCCGATACACATGTGATTGACCCACCGCCATCGCGAGCAAGCCCCCCTCCCACAGTTGAACTGTGTCTATACCCAAATGGCATCCCACAACGGGTAGTCGCCAATCCGGCTAACCAATCCCGCCCGCAATGGATTGGCCACCACATACCTGGCCATTTTCACCAGGTCGTCTTCCTTGCGCAGCGCCCGGTCATGGAAACTTTCCTGCCAAAGCCTCCCCTTGCGTTCGCTCGCACCGTTGACGCTCCGTGTGCTTTTGGACTTCACCTGGCGCATCAGGTCAGCCAGCGAGCCTTTTTTCAGTTCGAGCAGCCAATGGAAATGGTCCGGCATGATCACCCATGCCAGGGAGTTCGCCAGCCCTTGGTACTGAGCTAATCGAAACTGCCAGACCACCAAGCGACCGAGATGGAAATTCTTGAATATCGGGATGCGTTCGTGGGTGTTGGTGGTGATGAGGTAGATACGGTTGGGTTCGCTGAATCGGCCGATACGCAGGCGGTGTGAAGCGGGTAAGTCGGGCATTCCCTGGCCTCTCTCTGGGTGTGTTTTGAGAGGCTAGATGGGTGAACTGCAGGTTGAAGGGCAGGCTTTTGGCAGGATGTGTCTGTGCGAACGCTATCGGGAGCAAGCTCCCTCCCACATGGGCTCTGCGGTGTTCATACATTGTGTGTCTGGCGCCGGACCAGTGTGGGGTTGGCTTGAATCCTCCCACATGGGTTCTGCGGTGTTCATGCATTGTGTGTCTGGCGCCGGACCAGTGTGGGATGGGCTTGAATCCTCCCACATGGGCTCTGCGGTGTTCATACATTGTGTGTCTGGCGCCGGACCAGTGTGGGATGGGCTTGAATCCTCCCACATGGGCTCTGCGGTGTTCATACATTGTGTGTCTGGCGCCGGACCAGTGTGGGGTTGGCTTGAATCCTCCCACATGGGCTCTGCGGTGTTCATACATTGTGTGTCTGGCGCCGGACCAGTGTGGGATGGGCTTGAATCCTCCCACATGGGCTCTGCGGTGTTCATACATTGTGTGTCTGGCGCCGGACCAGTGTGGGAGGGGGCTTGCCCCCGATGAGGCCGGAACTGACGCCGCCGCTATCACAGCAATACCGCGTACCGACACGCCAATGACAGTGATTACACAGCAGTGACCGTGTTTCTCAACAGTCGGTCGGAAGACTGAATGTGCGCTGGATCAGTCGGTGATGTCTGGCTGATCCAGCCTCATCAAAGGCAAACCAGCTCCCACCTTTGAGCTGGTTTGCACAAAAAAAGCGTCAGGCGCCAGGTTGCCAGCCGCCGCCCAGCGCGGTGACCAGCCCCACACTCGCCTGCAACTGCCGTGTCTGCACCGCCTGCAAGGTCCGCTGTGCCTGTAACGCCGCTGTCTGTGCGGTCACTACATCCAGATAGCTCACCGCGCCGGCCTGGTAGCTGTTCATCGCCAACGCTTGCGTATGCTGCGCCGCATCTGCCGCGGCTTGTTCATCCTGTGCCTCCTGCTGCAAATCCCTTAGCTGTGCCAGGTTGTCTTCGACCTCGCGCACGGCTTTCAGTACCTGGCTGCGGTACTGTGCCGAGGCTTGTTCGAACTCGGCCTTGGCCTGGCGTTCGTTGGCGCTCAAGCGACCGCCATCGAAGATCGGCAAGTTCATCAGCGGCCCCAGCGCCCAATACCGATTGCCCGCCGACAGTAAATTCCCCACGCCTTGGGTCTGCCCGCCAATCAGCCCGGTCAGACTGAAATCCGGGTACCACGCGGCCTTGGCCACGCCGATATTTGCGTTGGCCGCAAACACTCGGCGCTCGGCCGCCGCAATGTCCGGGCGACGTTGCAGCAGGTGGCTCGGCAGTTGCGACGGAATCCCCGGCAGGGCGATCAGTTGTTGGCTCGCCGGCAGTGTGAAGTCGCTGGCCGCCACGCCGACCAGTTCACCGATGGCATGCTCGGTGAGGTTGCGTTGCCCGCGCACTTCATCCAGTTGCGCCTTGGCTTGGGCGAGCTGGTTTTGCGCGCGGGTCAGGTCCAGTTCCGAAGCAATCTGGCCCTCGTAGCGGCTGCGGGTCAGTTGCAGGGCCTGGCTGAAATCCTCCAGCGAGCTGTTGAGAATCCGACTTTGCGCATCCAGCCCATTGAGCTGCACGTACAAGGTCGCCAACTGATGCTGCAAGCTCAAACGCGCCACCGCCAGATCGTCGCCCGACGCTTGCGCCTGCGCATCACCCGCCGCCACCTGGTTGCGGATTTTGCCCCACAGGTCCAAGTCGTAGCTCAACGAAAACCCCGCCGTGTTGCTGTTGTAAACCGACGGCTGCGTGGTGCCGCGCAGCGGACGCGAGTCGGATTGGCGCTGACGCAGCGGTTGTGCGCTGGCGGTGATCTGCGGGAACAGCCCGGCATGCAATTGGCTGGCATACGCCTGGGACGCATCGAAGTGCGCCAGCGCTGCCGCCAGGTCCGGGTTGGCCTTGAGCAATTGCTGTTGCAACTGATCCAGGCGCGGTTCGCGGTAGAGCGTCCACCACTGCGGCGCCAGTTGGTCGGACGGCTGCGCGCTGTGCCAGGGGCCATCGCTGGTCTGTTCGCGATAGTTGGCCGGCAGGTCGATCGCCGGCACGTTGTAGGTCGGTGCCAGCGAGCAACCTTGCAACGCCAGCAGCATCACCGCGGCAAGTGGTTTAAGCCTTGGGCGCATGGGCACCTCCGGAGGCGTCGGCCAGTTGCACGGGGTCGCCTTCGCGCAGGGCGTCGGGCGGGTTGTCGACCACGCGGTCGGCGGGTTTCAGGCCCTGGTCGATCACCAGGCGTTCGCCCAGGTCCAGGCCGATATGGATGGCCTGCAGGTGTATGTGGTTTTGCGCATCCAGCACCGCTACCTGAGTGCCTTGGGCACGGAAGATCAGCGCGCTGGCCGGGATGCTCACGCCATGGGTGTCTGCCGGAATCGGCAGGGTCGCTTCGGCGTAATCGCCCGGCAGCAACTCGCCGTTGGGGTTGTCGGCGACAAACTGCGCGAGCAGGGTGCCGGAGCGGCGGTCGATGGCGGTGGAGTCGCCGATCAGGTGCGCCTTGAAGTGTTCGCCAGGGTGCTCGGGAACACTCAGCTCGGCTTCAAGCCCGGGGTGGATGACGGCCGCGTAGTTCTGCGGCACCGGCACGTAGAGGCGCAACTGGTGGGTGTCGGCGATGTTGAACAGCTCCGGGTCGCTGTCGGTATCGGCCTTGATCAACTGGCCGATGTCGGTGTTGCGCGCAGTGATGGTGCCAGCGAACGGCGCGCGGATAGTCTTGTAGCTTTCCAGCGCCGACAAGCGCGCGTAATCGGCAGCGGCGGCTTCGGCGTTGGCTTTGGCCGCTGCGGCGTTGGAGGTTTTTTCATCGGCCTCCTGGCGCGACACCGAATGGCTGGCCAGCAGGTTCTGCCAACGCGTCGCGGTGGTGGCGGCCAGTCGCGCATTGGCCTGTTGCTGCACCAGGCGCGCATGGGTCTGCGCCAGTTGTTGATCGAGATCGGGGCTGTCGATTTCGGCGAGGATTTGCCCGGCTTTGACCTGGCTGCCGATGTCGACTTTCCAGTCCTTCAAGTAGCCGCTGACCCGCGCATGGATCGGCGCCTTGCTCCAGGCTTCAAGGTGAGCGGGCAGGCGCAGGGTGTCACCGGCTACGTTCTGCTGCGGCTGGAACACCATCACCTGCGGCACGGCGGCGGTTTCGGTCCAGGCGGTGACGGAGCGCTCGTGCATTGTGCGGGCGTACAGGCCGTTGGCGACCAGCAGGGCGGCCAGGGTCAGGCCGCCGACACCCATGAGCATCAGACGCTTGCGCGAGGGTTTGTGATCAGACGACATGGGGCGTTTCTCCAACAGTTGCGCGAGTAGGCTGACGACCGTGGACCAGGCTGAAGACCACGGGAACAAATAACAGGGTGGCGGTGGTGGCGAGGATCAGGCCACCGATCACGGCGCGGCCGAGCGGCGCGTTCTGCTCCTCGGACAGGGCCAGCGGCAGCATGCCGATGATCATCGCGAGGGCGGTCATGCACACCGGACGAAAGCGCGTGTAGCCGGCTTCCAGTGCGGCCTTGAGCGCATCGCCATGTTCGGCCAGGCGTTCCCGGCAGAAGCTCACCACCAGGATCGAGTTGGCGGTGGCCACGCCCATGCACAGGATGGCCCCGGTCAACGCCGGCACCGACAACGACGTGCCGCTGAGGAACAGCATCCACACGATCCCCGCCAATGCCGCCGGCAGCGCGGTGATGATCACGAACGGGTCGACCCACGACTGGAAGTTGACCACGATCAGCAGGTAGATCAGCACCACCGCGCCGAGCAGGCCGACGCTCAAACCGCTGAAGGCTTCATGCAGCGCATCGATCTGCCCGTGCAGGCTGATCGTCGCGCCTTTGGGGCGCATGGACGCGGTGTCGTTCAGCACTTTTTGCACGTCGCGGGCCACGCCACCGAGGTCGCGGCCTTGCACGTTGGCGTAGAGGTCCAGGGTCGGCTCGATGTTGTAGTGGGTCACCACCGCCGGGCTTTGCACGCGGGAGATGCTGGCCACGCCGCCGAGGATTTGCGATTGACCATCGGCACCGGTCACTGGCAGTGCTTCCAGCGCCGGCAGGCTGTCGAGGCGGTATTGCGGGGTGGCGGCGACGATGGAATAGGACACGCCGTTGGCCGGGTTGAGCCAGAACGTCGGTGCGGTTTGCGAGCTGCCCGCGAGGGAGGCGACCATGCTGTTGGTCACATCGCGCTCGGTGATGCCCAGGCCGTTGGCGCGCAGGCGGTCGACATTCACTTGCAGCGACGGGTAGCCGGTGGACTGCTGGATGCGCAGGTCGGCGATGCCCGGTACGTGTTGCAGACGGCGTTCCAGTTCCACGGCGTAGGCGCGGTTTTCGGCATCGCTGCGCCCGGAGATTTTCACGTCCAGTGGCGCCGGCGCGCCGAAGTTGAGGATCTGGCTGCTGATGTCCGCTGGCAGGAACGCAAAGTGGCTGCCAGGGAAACTTTGCGGCAGCGCCTCACGCAGTTTTTTCACGTAGTCGGCGGTGGGCGCGTGGTGTTGTTTCAGGCTGACCTGGATATCGCCGTCCTGCGGGCCGATGGTGCCGCTGCTGCTGTAGGCCATGTCGATGCCGCTCAGCGGAATGCCGATATTGTCGACGATGGTGTCGAGTTCGTCGGCCGGGATCACTTCGCGTATCCGCGCCTCGATCCGGTCGAACGCCGCAGCGCTTTCCTCGATCCGCGTACCCAGCGGCAAACGCACATGCAGCGCCAGCGCCCCGGCGTCGGTGGCCGGGAAGAAATCCTGGCCCAGGCTGGGCAGCAGCAAAAACGAGGCGAGCACGCAGGCCAAAAAGCCGACGATGAAGCGCTTGCGATTGCCCAGGGCCAACGTCAGCAGGCCATGGTAGGTGTCGCGGATGTTCGAGAAGTGCCGCTCGAAACCCTGTTGGAAATTCAGCACCGACTGCAGCACGGCATTGCGTGGCTTGGTGTGCTGCTCGCCTTCGTGGTGGTTGATGAACGCATCTTCCGGGTGGTGGCCGGTGCCCGGTTCCGGCGCGTGCGGCTTGAGCAGGTACATCGCCAATGTCGGCACCAGGGTGCGCGAGAGGATGAACGAGCTGGCCATGGCGAAGATCACCGCCAGGGCCATCGGCCGGAACAGGTACCCGGCGATGCCTTGCAGCAAGAACATCGGCACGAACACGATGCAGATGCACAGCAGCGAGACGAACGCCGGGCCGACGATCTGCGCGGCGCCGTCGAGGATCGCAGCCTTCACCGTCTTGCCCTGTTCCAGGTGCCAGTTGATGTTTTCGATGGTCACCGTGGCGTCGTCCACCAGAATCCCCACCGCCAACGCCAGCCCGCCGAGGGTCATCACGTTGAGGGTTTGCCCGCTGACCGCCAGCAGCGCGATGGCCGAGAGCACCGCCAGGGGGATCGAGGCGGCGATGATCAGCGTCGAGCGCCAGCTGCCGAGGAACAGCAGGATCATCGCGCTGGTCAGCAGCGCGGCGATGATGCCTTCCTGGGCCACGCTGCCCACCGATTGTTTGACGAACACCGACGCATCGCCGAGCAATGAGGTCTTCAGCGACGGCGGCAGGGTTTCGTTGATGCGCGGCAGCATCTGGCGGATGCCGTCGATGATCGACAGGGTGGAGATGCTGCCGTTTTTCAACGCTGGCATCAGCACCGCGCGATGGCCGTCGACGCGCACGATGTTGGTCTGCGGTGGCGAACCGTCACGCACGTGGGCCACCTGGCCGATGGTGATCAGCGCACCGTCGACGGTCTTGATCGGCAGGTCGTTGAGTTCATCGATGGCCTTGGGGCTGTTGTTGAGCAGGATCGTGTATTCGTTGGGGCCGAGCTTGGCGGTGCCCACTGGGATGATCTGGTTCTGCAACGCCAGGGCATTGCCCACGTCCTGCGCCGACAAGCCTTTGGCGGCCAGCGCCTGCGGGTCGAGGTCGAGGGTGATCTGCCGCTGCTTGCCACCCATGGGCGTGGGCATGGCCAGGCCGGGCAGGGCGCTGAGGGGCAGGCGGATATTGTTCTGCACCAGGTCGCGGATCTTGGCTTCCGACAGTGTCGGGCTGGAGAACGCCATTTGCAGGATCGGCACCGTCGATGCGCTGTAATTGAGGATCAGCGGCGGCGTGATGCCGGGGGGCATTTGCTTGAGCACGGTTTGTGACACCGCTGTCACCTGGGCGTTGGCGGTGCGGATGTCGACGCCGGGCTGGAAGAAGATCTTGACGATGCCCATGCCCGGCAGGGATTGCGATTCGATGTGTTCGATGTCGTTGACGGTGGTACTCAGGGAGCGTTCGTAGGTGTAGATCACCCGCCCGGCCATGGCGTCCGGCGACAGGCCGTTGTACTGCCAGACCACTGCAACGACGGGGATGCCGATATCGGGGAATACATCAGTGGGGGTTCGCAGGGCCGCCATCGGCCCGATGATGCAGATGAATATGGCCAACACGATAAACGTGTACGGCTTTTGCAGTGCGGTCTTTACCAGCCCGAGCATGCGTGAACCTCCGAGGGAGCAGGATTGCAAACCCCGGCAGTCTTGCCCGACCCACCTAACACGCACCTTTCAGCCAGGTGAAGGAAGATTTAGGTATGGGCTGAAGATCGTTTCATGTGTATTCATTTGTTCTACAAAGGGCGGCTCTCCAAGCTTGTGACCCATCGGATGCGATGCGTCTTTTAACTGAAATTCTTTGGAGTTCTGCCATGTCACTCAAACCTTTATTGCTGATTCCCGCCTTGAGCGCTGTGTTGTTACTGTCGGCCTGCGCCGGCCCGATGCCCAAAGCCGACCCCAGCGAAGCCTGGATCGGATTGAAAGAAGAAGCGCCGAATGACCTGATGGCCGAGCGCGTCGACGGCAAACGCGTGGATGACGGGCGCTTTTTCGAAGTGCCGCCGGGAGCCCATCGTTTGGATGTGACGTTGTTCGAGGAAGAGCCGGGCGACGATAACCAGCAGGACTGCCAGGGCCGCGTGGAGTACGAGAACTTCAAGGCGGGTGAACACTACACCCTGATCGAATCCAGCCTGGGCACCACCGTGCGCGCATCGCTTTTGGATGGTCACGGTAAGGAAGTCGCGGCAACGCAGGACTTCAATTGCATGCCTGGCTAGGCGTGATGCACCGCCGTCTTGTGCGGCTTGGCGGATGCAGCCGCTTTGACGTGGGGGTGATGGTGCCGACGGGTAATGCGCAACACCCCCCACAACATGGCGGCGGCCACTGCGAGCCAACCGCAGATCAACAGGAAAATCGTCGTTGCAAGGCTCATTCTGGCCTCCTTTCGCCCAGCAGGGCGCACACACAGTCTTCTCAATGGACAGTCTAGTCAGACGACGGTTGCCTGCTATTGACCAATGGTCGTGTCGATCCAACTTCTTTGCTCTATCCCGGGCGTTTTACTGCGGTTCAAGGCTATACCCGAGCGGAAGAGCGTCCTATGATCAGGGCCCTTACCGGCAGTTGATCAAGAGGGTAGAAAATTGCGGTTACGGTCCAACGTTACAACGTCCTTGCTGCTGGCCTGCACCCTGGGGCTCGCGGCCTGTTCCGGGCAGCCGTCGAAACTGCCGGGCCTGCCGGAGCGTGTCGAGCTCAATGGCGTGCCGACGTTTCGCAGCGACGCTTATCAAAGCGGTCCCACCGCGTTAGCCAGCATGCTGTCGCAACAAGGCATTGTCATGACACCGGGCTTGCTGGATAAGCCGCTGCACTTGCCGGGCGGCGAAGCGAACCTGGAGCGCAACATGCAGGTGCTGGCCCGTGAATACGGGTTGATGGTGTATCCGCTCGACGCCAAGCTCACCTCGGTGCTGGCGCAGGTGAGCGCGGGTTACCCGGTGATGGCGCGGATCGGCGGCGGCCTGTTGTCCAGCACGCACTACGTGGTCGTGGTGGGTTTCAACCAGCAGAAAAGCACGGTGCTGCTGCGCTCAGGCATGGATCGGCGGCTGTTGATGAGCTTCAGTGACTTTGAGTCGAAGTGGAGCAGCGCCGGTCACTGGGCAATCCTCACCCAGCGCCCGAGCCAGTTGCCGGCCAATGTGGATACGCAGCGCTGGCGCGAAGCGGCCAATGCTACCGCCCAGGCCGGGCAAGAGCAGGCTGCGGCGCAGGCACTCAAGGTATTGGCCGAAAGAAAGTAAGACACACCGCGCCCGCCACGTTGGGGCGCGGTGTGTTTTCGCGCTACACCACAGCGCCGAACAATGCCCCGACGCTGGCCGTAATGCCCATGGCCAGCACGCCCCACAGGGTTACGCGCCAGGCGCCGACGAAGACTTTCGCCCCGCCGGCCCTGGCCGCCACGGCGCCAAGGCTGGCAAGAAACAGCAGGGACATGCCGCAGATCCACGGCACCACGCTGTGCTCTGGCGCGATGAGCGTCACCGCCAGCGGCAACGCGGCACCGACCACGAAACTCGCCGCCGAGGCCAGCGCCGCTTGCAGCGGTTTGGCGGTGAGGGCTTCGCTGATGCCCAGCTCGTCCCGGGCGTGAGCCCCCAAGGCGTCGTGCGCCATCAATTGGTCGGCGACCTGATGAGCCAATTCGGGTGATACACCACGCTGCATGTAGATGTTGGCAAGTTCGCGGTGTTCGGCTTTCGGGTTACTCGCCAGTTCCGCTCGCTCTCGGGCCAGATCGGCGTGCTCGGTATCGGCCTGGGAATGCACCGAAACGTATTCGCCGGCCGCCATCGACATCGCCCCCGCCACCAGCCCGGCCATGCCGGTGACGATCAGCGAGGCGTGGCTGGCGTTGGCGGCGGCGACACCGATCAACAGGCTGGCGGTGGAGACGATGCCGTCATTGGCGCCCAGTACCGCGGCGCGCAGCCAGCCGATACGGTCACTGCGGTGGGATTCGGTGTGCCGGTGCATGAATTTCATCGGTGTGCGGGACTCACGTTCGTGGACGGGGTTGGGGCGGACGGCTTTCAATCTGCGCCTGCAGAATACCGCCGACAATCGATATTTCTTTGAGCTGTTCACCCTCGCGCAGCACGAACAGCGCGTCCATCCCGCGTGCCTGCGCCAGGCGTGGGCCTTCGATTTCGCCCAGCACCATCAACGCCGTGGCCCAGGCATCGGCGAGCATGCACGAGGCGGCCACCACCGTGACGGCGGCGACGGTATTGCACAGCGGGGCGCCGGTGGCCGGGTTCATGGTGTGAGCATAGTGTCGGTCTTTCACGTCAATCCAGTGTCGGTAGTCGCCGGAGGTGGCGATGGCGGCGTCGCTGAGTTCCATGACCCCCATCACTTCACGCTGGCCACGGCTTGGTTTTTCAATGGCCACGACCCACGGTTGAGCATCCGGCTTGACGCCGCGGGCACGCATTTCGCCATCGATGCCGACCAGGTAGCGGGTCAGCCCGAAGCCGTCCAGGCAGCGCGCCAGTTCGTCGACGCCAAAGCCTTTGGCGATCCCGTTGAGGTTGAGGTGCAGCGGCGCGCGTTTGCGCACTTGGTGACGTTGCGTGTCCACCGTCAACGCCGCAGTGGCCGACAGACCGCTGCGTGACGGCAGGGCGTCGATGGTCTGTTCTGTGACTGAGGGTGCGCCGGGACCGAAGCCCCAGGCGTCCACCAGATCACCGACGGCGATGTCGAAAGCCCCGCCGGATTGCTGGCTGACCCGCAACGCGGCGGCCAACACCGTGGCCAGTTCCTGGGGCACCGGCAACCATGTTTGCTCGGGGCCGGCGTTGAGGCGGTTGAGGTCGGAATCGGCCTTCCAGGTGGACATCTGCTGGTCCACCCGGCCCACGGCCTGGGCCAGGCCGCGGTTGATCGCGTCGGTGTCGACGCCGGCCTCGGCATAGAACACGGCGGTATAGCGCGTGCCCATGGTCTCGCCGTTCAGGCTGTAGCGTTGGGGCTCAGTAGACATCTTCACGGTAGCGTCCTTGTGCTTTCAGGGCCAGCACACTCAGGTGGAGCGGGGCTAACACGTTATCCAGCGCTTGCATCACGCCTTTGGCCATCTCGCGGCTGCCGCACACCAGCACTTGGGCGCCGTTTTCGATCAGGACGCGCAACGCCAGGGCATCGCCGAGCAACCGGTCTTGCACATAGCTGCGCTCCTGAACCTGGGAGAACGCCGCGCGCAATGCGGTCAGGCGGCGGTCGGCCAGGTAACGCTTGAGCTCCGGTTCATAGAGAAAATCCGAAGCCGGGTTGCGTCCGCCCCAATACAGGTGCATCGGGTGTTTGGCGGTGTTATGGCGAATAAAACCGGCCAGGGGCCCGATACCGGTGCCGGCACCGATCAGAATCACCGGGTGCGCGCCCGACGCCGGACGAAATTGCGGATTGGGCTGGATGAACGCTTCGACCGACCCGCCGATCTTCAGCTCATGCAGGAACCCCGAGCATAGGCCACCTTCGTGTTTGCGCACGCAGATTTCCAGCGTGCCGTCTTCAGAGGAACTGGCCAGCGAGTAAAAGCGCGGCACCGGGTTGTCCGGCGGCAAAATGCCGACCAGATCGCCGGCCTGGAAGCTCGGTAGCGCGCCCGCGGCCTTGAAGCGCAGGACGTGGGTCGGTGCGTTCACGGCTTCGCCATAGACGATGCGCTCGGTCAACTCCAGACGACGGCTGCGCGGGCGCTGCGCCGTGTGGATCAGCGGCAGCTCGTGGCCCAGTGGCGCCGCCAACGCATCGCCCCAGCGCGCAAATTCCTGCGAGGATTGACGGTTCACGGTTTCCAGCCCCAGCAATGGCGTGCCGCCGGCCTGTAGCATCGCGTCCTGCACCTGATGGGCGTACTGACAGAATCGCGGAAACTGCCGGTCGCCAAACCCGAGTACCGCAAAGGGCAGGCCGGGTTTGAGGCCCACTTGCTGCAGCCGTGCCAGGAACTGCGCGGCCGACGCCGGTGCATCGCCGTCGCCGTGGGTGGCGGTGAGGATGAACAGGCGCTGGGCAGCGCGGTACTCGCCCTTCCAATCGTTCATCGCGGCGCTGTGAACCCGGTGCCCGGCCTGGTGCAACGCCGCGTGCAAGGTATTGGCAAAACCCCAGGTGCTGTTGGTTTCACTGCCTACCAGAATCACGCTGTCGGCGGCGTGGGCCGGGCTGTTATGGCGAATCTTCGGCGCGGCCTTGCGGCGGCGCCACCACAGCAGGATGCCGGTCACGCTCATCAACGGCACGCTGAGGGCGCTAACCCCGAGGATCAAGCCCAGCCACCAGAGGCCTTCACCGGTGTGCAATTGATAGATCAGTTGATACAGGTTGTGCATTGAATCGTGGGCCTGATACGACAACAGCGTGCCGCTGACCGGGTCCACGTAGCCGTCACCCTGGGCGGTGCGCAGGGAAAACACGTCCTCGGGGTTACCGGGGCTCGGGTAAACCAGTTCGCGCAGGTCGTTCAGATCGATGGCCTGCAAGGCTTGCAGGTTGGCCACCGGCTGCGCCGCGCCGACGCTGATATGCGCGGGGAAGGCCGGCTCAGCCTGACTGCCGTCGGCGATCAAACCGAAGGTCGTGGCGCACATGTACAGCCCAGTCAAGGCCGACAGCAGCAGCCCGAGCACGGCCAGGCGCCCGACTTCGGCGTGCCAGCGCTGGCTGAACGAGCCGCGCAGCGGCCGCAACAGGTTGCGCAGGCCACCCAGGCGGCGCGCCAGCAACAGCGCGCCGGACACGCAAAGCATCAACATGAAGAGTGCGCCGACGCCCGCGATCCCATGCCCGGTGGTACCCATGAACAGCGAGCGGTGCAGGTCTTTTACCCAGCGCGAAACGGCGGACGGCTCATAGGGCCCGAGGCCCTGGCCGGTCAGTGGATCGACGGTTTGCGCACCCGCCTGGCCGTCCTGGTTGTAGTAGATGATCACTGTTCCGGAGGCGCTGCGCTGGATCTGCTCCACCCCCGGAAAGTGGTTGGCGATGCGTCCCGCCAACTGGCCGACATTGAGCTGCCCGGCCGCGGTTGACGTGCTGTGCAGGCGTTCCAGAGCCGGATTGACGGACAGCACTGCGCCGCTGATGGCCAATATCATGACCAACAGGGCGGCGATCAGACCGGGCAGTGAATGGAACTGGCGAAGCATGTTCAGCCTCCAGAAGTCGCAGGTGTTACAGGTCGTAGGTAAAGGACTCGACATAAGTGCTGCCGCTGACCGGCTTGCCCGACCCGGCCGATGTCAGCGGGACACTGACGTCGGCGCGGCTGTCGCGCTTGTCTTCCACGGCGCTGTCGATACGGATCTGATACCCGGCGTCGATCAAGGTGTCGGCCAGTTCCACGCTGACGGTGAGGCTGCGGCCGCTGCCGACACTGGCGCCGCTGAGGCCGTCAAACTCGCTCGGCTTCATGGCGCTGCCACGCGCCCAGTCGCTCAGGTGCCGGTAGTACTTGGCCTTTTTGCCGGCGACCCAGAGGGTTTTCTGGTACTGGCCGTTGGCGTCGGTAACATAGATCGCCAGGTACGCGCCGTTGCCGCTGTAGTCCTTGAGTTGGGTGGTCAGGGTCACTTCGCGGGCCTGGGCCAGCCCCGGCAGGGCAATGGCGCCGGCGAGGCAGGTTGCAGCAATGATCTTTTTCATGATGATGTCCTGGTTGAACGTTGTGGCGAGAGCCTGGACCTGCTGGCTGACAGCAACCTGAAAGCCGTGGAAAAACCGCTGATCATTCCGATCCAGGGCGGTTGAGGTAATCCCGGGCGTCGCCGTTGGCGCCGAAATGGATTTCCAGTTTGCGCAGACGAAGCGAGGCGGGTGCGTAGCTGGCTTCGATCGCATTGCCTTTGCGGTCGGTGCCCCTGAGTTCATAGCAGCCGTCGTCGACCTTGATGCGTTGCACGCTCCAGCCGTATTGCTGTTCCACTTGCTGGCGCAGGGTTTCGCGTGGTTGCCAGTCGCTGACCGGCTCGCTGCAGTCGTCGTCGGCCAAGGCGTTTGCGCCGAGCAGGACGCCCAGCAATGCGGTGCTGACAATAAAAGCTGATTTCATGATCTGTCTCCGGCCGGATTGGCATTTGCGGCTTACCCTAAAGGGCATTCCTGACAACCAGCTGAATCTTCAGATTCACGTCAGGTAAGCTCGGTAAGGTGCGGCACGACAACCACCACAGGAGGTGCCAGATGCGGGTTTTATTGGTCGAGGATGCACCCGGGCTGGGCGAGGCGGTGCGCGAACAGATTGCCGACGACGGCCATGCGGTCGATTGGGTGCAGCGCCTGGAGCATGCGAACAACAGCGTGCGCAGCACGCCGTATGACCTGATCCTGCTCGACCTGATGCTGCCCGACGGTCGCGGGCTGGACTTTCTGCGCCAGCAGCGTTCGGCCGGCAATGTGACCCCGGTGATCATCCTCACCGCCCAGGACCAGATATCCGATCGTATCGCCGGCCTCAACGCCGGGGCCGACGATTACCTGGTCAAACCGTTCGACCTGTTCGAGCTGTCGGCCCGGGTGGCCGCCGTGGCCCGCCGTTACAGCGGCAACCCCAACCCGCAGATCAAACTCGGTGAGTTGCAGATCGATATGAACGCGCGCACCGTGCAGCGTGCCGGCGTCACCGTCGACCTGACGGCGCGCGAATGGGCGCTGTTCGAGGCGTTCGTGCAGCGCCCCACGGCGTTGCTGTCGAAGTCGCAGCTCGAAGAGCGCCTGTACGCCTTCGGTGCGGAAATCGAGAGCAACACCATCGAGGTCTATATCAGCCGCCTGCGCAAAAAACTCGGGCGCGACCTGCTGGAAACCGTGCGTGGCATGGGTTATCGGTTGATGGCCGGATGAAGTCGCCGATCAGCCTGCAAAAACGCCTCGGCCTCGGGTTGACCCTGGGCATGACCTTGCTCTGGCTGGGGGCGACCGTCGGCGCCTGGCTGGTGGTGCAACACGAATTGAACGAGGTGTTCGACAGCGCCCTGGAAGAGACCGCGCAACGCATCCTGCCCCTGGCCGTGCTGGAAATCAGCAACCGCGAAGAACCGCGCACCGCCCAGCACGTCGCCACCCTGAAGATGCACAAGGAATACCTGACGTACCTGGTGCGCGATGCCCAGGGCCAGATTCTGATGCAGTCCCATGACGCCAACCCGAAGATCTTCAACGAACACCCGAGCGAAGGGTTTTCCACTACCCGAAAATACCGGCTGTACGGCGCGAGTGCGCTGCGCGATACGCTGTTCATTGAGATCGCCGAGCCGCTGGGGCATCGCCGTGAGGCGGCGCGGGAAGCCTTGTTGGCCCTGTTGATGCCGTTATTGGCGCTGATCCCCATCAGCCTGTTGGGCACATGGTTGTTTGTGCGCTTCAGCCTGCGCAGCGTATTGGCTTATCGCCGTGCCGTGGAAGCGCGTGGTGTGGGGGATTTGTCGCCGATCAGCGTGGCCCGGCTGCCGGCTGAAATCGACCCGTTGGCCGACGCGGTCAACCACCTGCTGGAGCGCTTGCGCAAGGCCTTGGAGGCCGAGCGCAGCTTCACCGCCAACAGCGCCCACGAGTTGCGCACACCATTGGCGGCGACGCTGGCGCAGATCCAGCGTTTGCGCCAGGAAGCGCCGGAAGGCCCGTTGCGCGTGCGTGCGGCGAAGATCGAACACGCCTTGCGCGAACTGGCGCGGCTTTCGGAAAAACTCATGCAGTTGGCCAAGGCCGAGGGCGGCGGGTTGTTGTCCGAGGCGCCCCAGGACCTGATTCCCTTACTGGCCCATGGGGTCGATGAGTGGAACCGCAGCAGCGGGCAGCGCATCCGCTTGCAACTGCCGAGCGAGGGCAGCGTGTATTGCGCGATCGACCCGGACGCGTTCGGCATCCTGCTGCGCAACTTGATCGAGAATGCGTTGAAGTACGGCGCGGCGGATCAACCGGTCGACGTCAGCCTCACGGACGATGCGTTGCTGCGGGTGGTCAACGGCGGACCGGCCGTGCCGGCGCCGGTGTTGCAGCGCCTGACCGAACGCTTCGTGCGCGGCAGCAGCGAAGCCAGCGGCAGCGGATTGGGCCTGGCGATTGCCAAGACCATCGTCCATGGGGTCAAGGCGCACATGACCCTGGCGTCGCCGGCCACAGGCCGGGACGACGGGTTTGAAGTGAACGTTCAGTTTTTGCGCTTGCCGGCCTGAACGTTCATCGCGCCCCGGCGGCGCTGCCGATCAGAAGTCGACGGTGACGCCTGTGTACAGCGCGCGCCCGTCGCCGGGTGAGTGCAGCGAGGCCTGGGCGCCGTCCGGGTCATACCAGACGTATTCGTAGTAGCGGTTGGTGAGGTTTTTCAACTGCAGGTCGACACTGACCGATTCGGTCACCTGGTAAGTCGCGCCGAGGTTCATCAAGACGTAGCCGCCGTAAGTGCCCTTGGTGTTCTCGCGTTCCAGGTAGTAATTCGTCTGGCCGTTCATCCACGCCGTCAACTGCAGGGCCCGCGTGGCCTTGTAGCTGACGCCGGCGTTGTACAGGTGATGCGGGATGTGGTCGATTTCCTGGCCTTTGCTGTTGGGCAAGGTCGCGCTGGGCTGGAGGATTTTCGAGTACTGCCAGGAGTAGGCCATCCAGATTTCGGTGCGTTCGTCCGGGTGCAGATTGACTTGCGCGTCGTAACCCCAGCGCCGGGTTTCGCCGACGTTGTCCGACTCGCCGCTCGGGTCGTTGAGGCGGCGACTGACTTCGCCGCTGGCTTCTTGCTGCCAATAGGCGATGCGGCCGTCGATCCAGTCCGCCGGGGTGAACTTGACCCCGGTTTCCCAGCCGTCGTTGATCGACGGCGCCAGGTTGGTATCCCGCGGTGGAATCTTATAGGCCGCCGCGCCGGTGCCGACCTGGAAGGTCCGCCCCCAGTTGGCATAGATGCTGGCCACGTCCCACGGTGAATACACCACGCTGAGCTTGGGTTGTTTGATCAGCCCATAGTCGTTGATGTCGTAGTCCATGCCGGTCATTTCGTTGGTGAAGTCGCCCTGGATCTTATCGACGCGATACGCCGGGACGATTTTCAGCGACTCGAACGGCTTGATCTCGGCCTGGACATAGGCGCCGTAGGTGTCGAAGTCGAATCGCTGGTCGCGGGTTTGGGCCAGGCGCAGGCGGTCCTTGGTGCGGTAGCGCTCGCTCTTGTTCTGCTGCTGCTGCATGTCCGCGCCGCCTTCCAGGGCGAAGTCGTACAGCCAGCTGACTTGCGGGCGCCAGGTCAGGGAGGTGAGGGCGCCATACTGGGTTTCGTAGGCGTCGCGCTCCTGCTGGGCGCTGGTGCGCCAGTATTGCGTCCAGCGCCGGTCGTCGAAGGTGTTGACGTAGGTTTTTGCCGACCAGGCCAGCGTTTCGGCCAGGTCGGTGTCGAAGTGCAGGCTGACCTGGTTCATCCGCCGCGTGCCTTTGTCGGTGGCGTTGTAGCTGTTGGTCATGGTCGGGTGCTGGTGGGCGTCCTCTTCACTCAAGTAGCCGGGTTCCTGCGCCTCGGTTTCGTAGTGACGGGCGATCAGGCCGATGCGGTAGCTGTTGTCGTCCGGGGTGTAGAACCATTTGCCGGACATGGAAAACCTGTCCGCCTCGGCGTGATCGCGGTAACCGTCGGATTTCTGGTAGGCGAAGAAGTAGTTCTGCGTCCAGTTGCTGCCTTCGATGCCTTTGGCCAGCTGGGTTTCCTGGGTGTTGTAACTGCCGTAGCGCACCCGCGCCTTGGTGTAGTCGCCGCCGGTGCGGGTCAGCATATTGACGTTGCCGGCGATGTTGTTCAGGCCGTAGCGCGCATCGCTGGTGCCGCGCACCACTTCGATGCTGTCCAGCTCCATGGGGAAAATCATGTCCATGAACGGCATGTTGCCGTCGTTGCTGTTGCTCGGGATGCCGTCGATCAGCAACTTCACTGCGTTGACTTCGCCTTCGCCGTTGAAGCCGCGAAAGGAAATCTTGCCGGAGGTGGTGCCTTGGTTGAACTCGGTGAGGATCACCCCCGGCGCGCGACTGAACAGTTCCCAGCTGTAGTTGACCGGCATTTTTTCGAGGATGTCGGCGCCGAGAATGTCCACCGAGCTGAGCACGCTGCTGGTGCTCAGCGGGCCGCTGCTGGCGCTGGCGCCCTGGACCGTGACGGTGCCGAGGGTGAGGGTGGAGTCTTCGGTTTTACCGGTTTCGGCCAGTGCCGAGGACAGCGGGTTGAGGGCGAACAGGCCGATGGACAGCAAGGGCCATAGCGGGCGGGACACAGAGACACGCTTTGCGCGAGGCAAAGTCATTCGAGCAGGCATAACGCACCATTCCTGATGATCAAGACACTTCGAGGACGCCCAGGCGGGCGGCTGACAAGCAGATTGCGCCGCCTATGGGGCGGCGCGGGTGTCGATCAAACGGTAGGGGAGGCGCGCGGGCTCAGGCTCGGCCAGCGGATTCTGGGGTGCAGCGTCGGCAACTCGGGGTTGTCGAGGGTGGTGTCGGGGGCGTATCGCGGTAGGAAATGCCTGTAGTAGTCGGACGGCAGCGCCGCCAGTCCGGCATGACCGCAGCAGCAATCGCTGTGTTTCATGGCGGATTTCGACGGCGCCGACTGGAGCGGGTCGATCAGCGTGCTCAAGTTGGGAGGCAGCGCTTGCGAGGCGCCCCCCGAGCAGAATCCGCCCCACATCAACAGTCCCATGTCCGGCGTCTGCATGGCGCGGCTGAGCGGCATGGCCAGCATGTTCAGCACGATGGCCAGGCAGGCTAGCCAGGGACTGATGCGTTTGAGACGAGCCATGAACGAAGTCGACTGAAAGGGGTGAACATTTAGCGGCAGTTCAGGCGCAAAGTAAAAGCCTGTCTGTGCGCTATTTTGCCGCAGATCGTGGGCGTGATCCGCAACTCCGGTTAGCGATGCAACGGCCTGTTTTTGCGTGGCTTATGCCGAAAAAAATGCCCCGAGCATGTCGGGGCATTGGTCAGGCGGGCGTTTTGGGGGGGCGCCGTTCAGCGACGAACCTCTGTCGCGTTCGGGCGGTTTTTCAGGTTCTTGTCGGCCTTGTAGCGCAACGCAACGTCCGGCACCGAACCGCTCTTGCCGGTCTCGACCCAGTTGCGGATACGGCTGGCGTCGGCGAAGTGGGTGAACTTGCCGAAGGCGTCGAGGATCACCAGCGACACCGGGCGGTTACCCATGCTGGTCACCAGCACCAGGCAGTGGCCGGCCTGGTTGGTGAAGCCGGTCTTGGTCAGCTTGATGTCCCAGTTGGCGCGGTTGATCAGGTGGTCGGTGTTGGAGAAACCCAAGGTGTAGTTGGGCTTGCGGAACGCCACGGTCTTTTCCTTGGTGGTGCTCAATTGGCTCAGCATCGGGAATTTGCGCGCGTAGGCCAGCAGCTTGCTCAGGTCCCTGGCGGTCGACACGTTATGGATGGACAGGCCGGTAGGCTCGACGTAATGGGTGCTGGTCATGCCCAGCGCCTTGGCCTTGGCGTTCATTGCCGCAATGAAGGCTGCGTAGCCGCCCGGGTAGTGGTGAGCCAGGCTCGCGGCGGCGCGGTTTTCCGAGGACATCAGGGCGATCAGCAACATCTCCTTGCGCGGCATTTGGCTGCCGATTTTCACCCGGGAGAACACGCCTTTCATTTCCGGCGTGTCGGTGATGTTGATGTCGATGTATTCGTCCATGTTCTGCTTGGCTTCCAGCACGATCAGGCCGGTCATGAGCTTGCTCACGGAAGCGATCGGCACCACCACGTCCGGGTTGCTGGAATAGATGACTTTGTTGGTTTGCAGATCGACCAGCATGGCGCTGCCGGAAGCGATTTGCAGTTTTGAGGTGTCACGCGGGGCCAGGGTGGTTTCGGCGGCGTGCGCAAAGGTGCCGGTGAAAGCAAATAAAAGGCTGACGAGAGAGAGACGAATTTTCACGCGGATGAACTCGCTAAAAAAAGTAAGAAATACCGTTCTGCAACGGGCTTTATGAAAAATGACGTTACATTTTAGGAGTATGGATCAGAAAACGATAGAGAGCCTTTAAATAAAGGCTGTAAGGCGATGATTGGTTAGGCTTGTAGCCCATCGCGGGCAAAAAAAGGCCCGCTATGAGGGCGGGTCTAATGGGGATTTTCAAAGGAGTAGAGGTAAGTTGCGCCCGATCCTGTCGATGGCGGGTGAAAAGGATGTCGAAGAAACGCGAAACCGGGTGCTGCGCCTGGGTGAACGAGCCGGATGTTCGGGTGCATGTTCTATTGGGCAAGCCCGTCAGCGTCGGCAGTTCAAGGCGGCTACCTGCATTTTGCCAGCGTCCCCCACATTGACGATGCTCAGGCTGTCAGCGCCAGCCTCGGCGGCTTTATTGAATGCGGTGTTCAGAGCGTCGCCGTTGGATGAGCCCTGCACCGTGAAGGCTTTGACGACGTGGCAAGCGTGGGCGGATGAGGCCGTGACGAGGTTGACCTGTTTGCCCGCTTCAGTCAGTTGGGTGGTGCAAGCGGGGATCAATACCGCAATGAGGATCAGCAGAGGGGCGGCATGTAGGTTGCGCATGGCTAAAGCACTCCTGGGGTTCCTGCGGCATCTGGCGGGTGCCGAACATGTCAGCCGCGGATGCACGATAGCAGAGCGTGAGGTTCATCAGAAACCAAAAGCCCTGCGACAAGGCAGGGCTCTTTTCAGCGCGGCAGTTGATCAGCCGTGCAGGGTTTCTGCTGCATACAGCGTGTTTTCCAGCAGGCAGGCACGGGTCATCGGGCCAACGCCACCCGGTACCGGGGTGATCCAGCCGGCACGGGGCAGGGCGGTTTCGTACACCACGTCGCCGACCAGCTTGCCGTCTGCCTGACGGTTGATGCCGACGTCGATGACGATCGCGCCTTCCTTGATCCACTCACCTTTGACCAGGCCCGGCTTGCCGGCAGCCACTACCACCAGGTCGGCGCGGCCGACGTGACCGGCGAGGTCCTTGGTGAAGCGGTGGGTCACGGTCACGGTGCAGCCGGCGAGCAGCAGTTCCATGGCCATCGGGCGCCCGACGATATTGGAGGCGCCGACGATCACGGCGTCGAGGCCGTAAAGGTTGACGCCGGTGCTTTCGAGCAGGGTCATGATGCCTTTCGGCGTGCATGGGCGCAGCAGCGGGATGCGCTGGGCCAGGCGGCCGACGTTATACGGGTGGAAACCGTCGACGTCTTTGTCCGGGCGGATGCGTTCGAGCAACTGGGAGGCGTCCAGGTGCGCGGGCAATGGCAGTTGCACCAGAATGCCGTCGATGTTCGGGTCATCGTTGAGGCCGTCGATCAGGTCGGTAAGGGCCTGCTGGGTGGTCTCGGAAGGCAGGTCGTAGGCCTTGGAAATAAAGCCGACCTCTTCACAGTCTTTACGCTTGTGCGAGACATAAACCTGAGACGCAGGATCGCTGCCGACCAGGATCACCGCGAGGCCAGGCGTGCGCAAGCCTTGCTGGCTACGCTCGGTGACGCGTTTGGCGATCTGCTGGCGCAGGCTGGCGGCGATTGATTTGCCGTCGATAAGTTGTGCAGTCATTACGCGTGATTAACCATCGAGAGGGGGAAGAAAAGTGCGCGCATTCTCGCATGCCAAGACGTGGGGGCAAAGGCGCTTGGTCTGCAAATTGGCCTAACCCCTTAAATAAAATGAATTTTTTTCAAAAAAGATTTGACGGCTTTCCGGCGCGTCTATACTATTCGTCGCACTTGTCGGGCACAGCCTAGCACTGGTTAAGAAGGTTTAGCAGGATTGTTGTTCTGCAAGGCTGGAAGCACTTAGTTTGTAATCCTCCAAGAGTACAGATTAATCAGGCGCCCGTAGCTCAGCTGGATAGAGCATCCGCCTTCTAAGCGGATGGTCGCAGGTTCGAGTCCTGCCGGGTGCGCCATTAGGCAGCTTTGGCACAAGTAGCGTTAGATGGTGGGCGTAGCTCAGTTGGTAGAGCACGGGATTGTGACTCCCGTTGTCGAGGGTTCGATCCCCTTCGTCCACCCCATATTTTGAAAAGGCGCCAGATTAATCATCTGGCGCCTTTGCTTTAAGAGCTTCAAGCGCGGATGTGGTGGAATTGGTAGACACACTGGATTTAGGTTCCAGCGCCGCGAGGCGTAAGAGTTCGAGTCTCTTCATCCGCACCAATTAAAGCTTTGCCCGGCCGGAAGGCGGGGTCAGGCTCGACAAAGAAGTGGTTTGGTTTCTTTGTTAACGCAATATGGTGGGCGTAGCTCAGTTGGTAGAGCACGGGATTGTGACTCCCGTTGTCGAGGGTTCGATCCCCTTCGTCCACCCCATATTCGAAAGGCGCCAGATTTAACAGTCTGGCGCCTTTTTTGTTTTAGTGGTTCGAGTATTCCGCGGCTGCAGGTTCTGGGTCGCAAGGCAGGGCGTTTCGTCGTATTTATGTGTCTCGATGATGCCGCGCTGCCTGCCGGTCCTGTTCGCAGGGGCGGCCGTCAGGGAGATGATTGGCGACTTCTTCTATATATAGAAGGGTCGGCGCAGAGCCCTGGCGCGATTGGCTGTATTTGTCACCGGGGCGAGGCGCAACAGTGTCTTCGTACCGATAAATTGCCTGCTGTTTTTTTACCCGTTTCCAGTAGGGTGACTTCTTGAGTTTGACCCACTAGAATGCATGCCCTTGATTCTGGGGTCGGAAACGGCCGGCTAACGTCTGTGCAACGAGGAATATCCATGCAAGTTTCTGTTGAAAATACTACTGCTCTCGAGCGCCGCCTGAGCATCACCGTGCCGGCAGAGCGCATCGAGACTGCGGTCAACAAGCGTCTGCAGCAGACTGCCCAAAAGGCCAAGATCGCTGGCTTCCGTCCAGGCAAAGTGCCAATGAGCGAAATCAAGCGCCGTTTTGGTGCTGATGCGCGTCAGGAAGCGGTAGGCGACGTGATCCAGGCGTCGTTCTACGAAGCGGTTGTCGAGCAAAAGCTGAACCCGGCTGGTTCGCCTTCGATCGAGCCTAAGTCCCTGGAAGCGGGCAAGGACCTGGAATACGTTGCTGTATTCGAAGTGTTCCCAGAGTTCGAAGTTGCCGGCTTCGACGGTATCGCGATCGAGCGCCTGAGCGCCGAAGTGGCTGATGCCGACCTGGACAACATGCTGGAAATCCTGCGCAAGCAGAACACCCGTTTCGAAGTGGCCGAACGTGCTGCCCAGAACGAAGACCAGCTGAACATCGATTTCGTGGGCAAGGTTGACGGCGAAGCATTCGCTGGCGGCTCCGCCAAGGGTACTCAGCTGGTGCTGGGTTCCAACCGCATGATCCCGGGTTTCGAAGACGGCCTGGTTGGCGCAAAAGCCGGCGAAGAACGCGTTCTGAACCTGACTTTCCCGGCTGACTACCAGAACCTGGACCTGGCCGGCAAAGCCGCCGAGTTCACCGTGACGGTCAACAGCGTGTCCGAGCCTAAGCTGCCAGAGCTGAACGAAGAGTTCTTCGCTCAATTCGGCATCAAGGAAACCGGCATCGACGGCTTCCGCACCGAAGTTCGCAAGAACATGCAGCGCGAGCTGCGTCAGGCCATCAAGTCCAAGGTCAAGAACCAGGTCATGGACGGTCTGCTGACCGCCAACCCGATCGAAGTGCCTAAGGCTTTGCTGTCCAACGAAGTAGATCGCCTGCGCGTACAAGCCGTTCAGCAGTTTGGTGGCAACATCAAACCTGACCAACTGCCGGCCGAGCTGTTCGAAGAGCAAGCCAAGCGCCGCGTCGTGCTGGGCCTGATCGTGGCTGAAGTGGTCAAGCAGTTCGACCTCAAGCCTGACGAAGACCGCGTTCGTGAAATGATCCAGGAAATGGCTTCGGCCTACCAGGAGCCTGAGCAGGTTGTGGCTTGGTACTACAAGAACGACCAGCAACTGAACGAAGTACGTTCGGTTGTGCTGGAAGAACAAGTTGTGGATACTGTTCTGCAGAAGGCTAAGGTGACCGATAAAGCGGTCTCTTACGAAGAAGCAGTCAAGCCGGCGGAAGCAGCACAAGCCGACTGATTGTCCAACTCGTTTGAAATACAACCATAAGCCAGCCTCGCGCTGGCTTATGCGTTTTCAAGACATGACTATTTGGGAGTAACTGCAGAGCATGTTCCGTAATTCCTATATTCAGCAGAACTCTGATATCCAGGCCGCAGGCGGCCTGGTCCCGATGGTTGTCGAGCAGTCCGCTCGTGGCGAACGCGCCTACGACATCTACTCGCGCCTGCTCAAGGAGCGAGTGATCTTTTTGGTGGGGCCGGTAGAGGACTACATGGCCAACCTGATTTGTGCGCAACTGCTGTTCCTTGAAGCGGAAAACCCGGACAAGGACATCCATCTTTACATTAACTCGCCGGGCGGTTCGGTGACCGCGGGCATGTCGATCTACGACACCATGCAGTTCATCAAGCCAAACGTGTCGACCACCTGCATCGGCCAAGCGTGCAGCATGGGCGCTTTCCTGCTGACCGCAGGTGCCGAAGGCAAGCGTTACTGCCTGCCGAACTCGCGCGTGATGATTCACCAGCCACTGGGCGGTTTCCAGGGCCAGGCATCGGACATCGAAATCCATGCCAAGGAAATCCTCTTTATTCGTGAGCGTCTTAACACGCTGATGGCCAAGCACAGCGGGCACACCTTGGAAGAAATCGAGCGTGATACCAACCGTGACAATTTCATGAGCGCCGAAGCCGCGCGTGATTACGGGTTGATCGACGCAGTGATTGACAAGCGCCCCGCTTAATATAAGCAGCTCAAAATAGGCCAGGTCGGCAAGTCCGATCACCTGCGGGCTTGAAAAAGCCCGCATAAGCCTTCATCTTGTGTTGCAAGCCTATCGGATTTGGATCGAACGAATGACTGACACCCGCAACGGCGAGGACAACGGCAAGCTGCTCTATTGCTCCTTCTGTGGCAAAAGCCAGCATGAAGTACGCAAATTGATTGCCGGCCCCTCGGTCTTTATCTGCGACGAGTGCGTCGACCTGTGCAATGACATCATCCGTGAGGAGGTGCAGGAAGCCCAGGCCGAAAGCAGCGCGCATAAATTGCCTTCGCCTAAAGAAATCAGCGGCATCCTTGATCAGTACGTGATTGGTCAAGAGCGTGCAAAAAAGGTTCTGGCCGTAGCGGTGTACAACCACTACAAGCGTTTGAACCAGCGTGACAAGAAAAACGACGAAGTCGAGCTCGGCAAGAGCAACATCTTGCTGATCGGTCCTACAGGCTCGGGTAAAACCCTGCTTGCGGAAACCCTCGCTCGCCTGCTGAACGTTCCGTTCACCATCGCCGACGCCACCACCCTCACCGAGGCTGGCTACGTGGGTGAGGACGTCGAGAACATCATTCAGAAGTTGCTGCAAAAGTGCGACTACGACGTAGAGAAGGCCCAGATGGGTATCGTCTACATCGACGAAATCGATAAGATTTCGCGCAAGTCCGACAACCCGTCGATCACTCGGGATGTTTCCGGTGAAGGCGTGCAGCAAGCCTTGTTGAAACTGATCGAAGGCACGGTTGCTTCCGTACCGCCACAAGGCGGCCGCAAGCACCCGCAGCAGGAATTCCTTCAGGTTGATACGCGCAATATCCTGTTCATCTGCGGCGGTGCGTTCTCCGGTCTGGAAAAGGTTATTCAAAACCGTTCCACCCGTGGCGGCATCGGCTTCAGTGCGGAAGTGCGCAGCAAGGAAGAAGGCAAGAAGGTGGGCGAGTCCCTGCGTGAAGTCGAACCTGACGATCTGGTCAAGTTTGGTCTGATCCCGGAATTCGTTGGTCGTCTGCCGGTCCTGGCGACATTGGACGAGCTGGATGAGGCTGCTCTGATTCAGATCCTCACCGAGCCGAAAAACGCCCTGACCAAACAATATGCCAAGCTGTTCGAAATGGAAGGCGTAGACCTCGAGTTCCGTACCGACGCACTCAAATCAGTGGCCAAGCGGGCACTGGAGCGCAAAACCGGTGCGCGTGGCCTGCGTTCGATCCTCGAAGGCGTATTGCTCGACACCATGTACGAAATCCCCTCGCAGTCCGAGGTGAGCAAAGTGGTGATCGACGAAAGCGTTATCGAAGGCAAGTCCAAGCCACTGTATATCTATGAAAACAGTGAGCCGGCTGCCAAGGCTGCGCCAGACGCGTAAGCGTCCGGCTGCTGCATAACAACAAGGGGCCTTTAGGGGCCCCTTTTGTTTTAAGGGCGTGTTTTTCCTGCATTTAACTGCTGGCATTGAGCTTGTTTTTTTTGCCGGCAGCCCCCATCTTGGTTTCATGCTTACTTTTCAACTGTCATAGAGGCGAAATCATGAAGACAACCATCGAATTGCCTCTCCTGCCGTTGCGTGATGTCGTCGTCTATCCGCACATGGTTATCCCGCTGTTCGTGGGGCGCGAGAAGTCTATCGAAGCCCTCGAGGCCGCGATGACGGGCGACAAGCAGATCCTGCTGTTGGCCCAGAGAAATCCTGCTGATGATGATCCAGGCGAAGATGCCCTGTATCGCGTCGGTACCGTTGCGACTGTCCTGCAATTGCTCAAGCTGCCCGACGGCACTGTCAAGGTGTTGGTGGAAGGTGAGCAGCGCGGTGCGGTCGAGCGCTTCATGGAGGTGGACGGCCACCTGCGCGCCGAAGTGGCACTGATCGACGAAGTCGAGGCCCCGGAGCGCGAGTCCGAAGTATTTGTACGCAGCCTGCTCTCGCAATTCGAGCAGTATGTGCAGTTGGGCAAGAAAGTCCCGGCTGAAGTCCTGTCTTCCCTCAACAGCATTGATGAGCCTAGCCGCCTGGTCGACACCATGGCCGCGCACATGGCGCTGAAAATCGAGCAGAAGCAAGACATCCTCGAAATCATCGACCTGCCGGCCCGTGTCGAACACGTCCTGGCGCTGCTCGATGCCGAAATCGACCTGCTGCAGGTTGAAAAGCGCATCCGTGGTCGCGTGAAGAAACAAATGGAGCGCAGCCAGCGCGAGTACTACCTGAATGAGCAGATGAAGGCCATTCAGAAGGAACTCGGCGACAGCGAGGAAGGCCACAACGAAATCGAAGAGCTGAAAAAGCGCATCGATTCCGCCGGCCTGCCGAAAGACGCCCTGACCAAGGCCAACGCCGAGCTGAACAAGCTCAAGCAAATGTCGCCGATGTCGGCCGAAGCCACCGTGGTTCGTTCCTACATCGATTGGTTGGTGCAGGTGCCGTGGAAGGCTCAGACCAAGGTGCGCCTGGACCTGGCTCGCGCCGAAGATATCCTCGATGCCGACCATTACGGCCTCGAAGAAGTCAAAGAACGCATTCTCGAATACCTCGCCGTGCAAAAGCGCGTGAAGAAAATTCGTGGCCCGGTGTTGTGCCTGGTCGGTCCGCCGGGTGTGGGTAAAACCTCCCTGGCCGAGTCGATTGCCAATGCCACCAACCGTAAATTCGTGCGAATGGCCCTTGGCGGCGTGCGTGATGAAGCGGAAATCCGTGGTCATCGCCGCACATATATCGGTTCGATGCCAGGAAGATTGATTCAAAAGATGACAAAGGTCGGCGTGCGCAACCCGCTGTTCCTGCTCGATGAAATCGACAAAATGGGCAGCGACATGCGTGGCGATCCGGCATCGGCCTTGCTCGAAGTGCTCGATCCGGAGCAGAACCACAATTTCAACGACCATTACCTGGAAGTCGACTACGACCTGTCCGACGTAATGTTCCTGTGTACCTCCAACTCCATGAACATTCCGCCAGCGTTGCTGGACCGGATGGAGGTGATTCGTCTGCCGGGTTACACCGAAGACGAGAAGATCAACATCGCCGTCAAATACCTCGCGCCCAAGCAGATTTCGGCCAATGGCCTGAAGAAAGGCGAGATCGAATTCGAGGTCGAGTCGATCCGCGATATGGTGCGTTACTACACCCGCGAGGCCGGTGTACGGGGGCTTGAGCGCCAGATTGCGAAGATTTGCCGCAAGGCGGTCAAGGAACATGCGCTGGAAAAACGCTTCTCGGTGAAGATCACGGCCGATGTGCTGGAGCACTATCTGGGCGTGCGTAAATTCAGCTACGGGCTGGCGGAACAGCAGGATCAGGTAGGGCAGGTGACTGGCCTGGCGTGGACCCAGGTGGGTGGCGAATTGCTGACCATCGAAGCCGCGGTGATCCCGGGCAAAGGCCAATTGATCAAGACCGGTTCCCTGGGTGACGTGATGGTCGAATCCATCACCGCCGCGCAGACCGTGGTGCGCAGCCGCGCCCGGAGCCTGGGGATTCCCCTGGACTTCCATGAGAAGCACGACGTCCATATCCACATGCCGGAGGGGGCGACCCCGAAAGACGGCCCTAGCGCTGGCGTAGGCATGTGTACGGCCCTGGTATCGGCCCTGACCGGCATTCCGGTACGCGCCGATGTGGCCATGACCGGGGAAATCACCCTGCGTGGCCAGGTATTGGCCATCGGTGGTCTGAAAGAAAAATTGCTCGCCGCACACCGGGGTGGAATCAAGACCGTGATCATTCCTGAAGAGAATGTCCGCGACTTGAAGGAAATTCCTGACAATATCAAGCAAGATCTTCAGATTAAACCGGTTAAATGGATTGACGAGGTCCTGCAAATTGCGCTGCAATACGCGCCGGAGCCCTTGCCGGATGTGGCTCCGGAGATAGTCGCGAAGGACGAAAAGCGCGAGTCTGATTCCAAGGAAAGAATTAGCACGCATTAATGCGTTAAAGCCTGGGGGCTTCCTTGACAGCTTTTTAGAGCCCTTGTTATAAAGCGGCTCTTAAGTGTCTGTAGGCCATTCAGCACTGGTTTTTGCTTTCACCAAAAAACTTAGAATCATACTCAATAGATATATAAGGGGACTTAGAGTGAACAAGTCGGAACTGATTGATGCTATCGCCGCATCCGCTGATATCCCGAAAGCTGCTGCTGGCCGTGCGCTGGACGCAGTAATCGAATCCGTCACTGGCGCTCTGAAGGCCGGCGATTCGGTGGTACTGGTAGGCTTCGGTACTTTTTCTGTGACTGACCGCCCAGCTCGCACTGGCCGTAACCCACAGACTGGCAAAGCACTGCAAATCGCTGCTGCCAAGAAACCAGGTTTCAAAGCCGGTAAAGCCCTGAAAGAAGCCGTTAACTAAGCCTCGATCAAGCCTTTACCTACCCGGGTCCGACGCAGGTCTGGCCTGGCAGCGGAGCGGCAGCTGACCCACGTATCCATCGGGTCACCACGCCGGGGGTGTGGGTTCTAACCCCCGTCCGCTCCGCCAGTTACGAGAGAAGGCGCATCCTCGGATGCGCCTTTCTTCTATCCGGACTCTACCCACGCTCCACGGTTGCCAATTTTTGAAGTTCAACCGTTTCTGGGGGACGCATGCTGCAAAATATCAGGGACAATTCACAAGGCTGGATTGCCAAGACCATTATCGGGATCATCGTCGCATTGATGGCGTTCACCGGTATCGAGGCTATTTTTCAGGCTTCGACCAACACCAAGCAGGACGTGGCCAAGGTCAACGGTGAAGCAATCACCCAGACCGAACTGAGCCAGGCCGTCGACATGCAACGTCGCCAACTGATGCAACAGATGGGCAAGGATTTCGATGCTTCCCTGCTGGACGAAAAACTGCTGCGCGACGCGGCGCTCAAGAGCCTGATCGATCGCAAGCTGGTACTGCAAGGTGCCGCTGATTCCAAGTTTGCCTTCTCTGACGCCGCGCTGGACCAAGTGATCCTGCAGACGCCGGAGTTCCAGGTGGACGGCAAGTTCAACGCCGAGCGTTTTGACCAGGTGATCCGTCAACTGGGCTACAGCCGTCTGCAGTTCCGTCAGATGATGACCCAGCAAATGCTGATCGAGCAGACTCGCTTGGGCATCCTCGGCAGCGCCTTCGTGACTGACGCGCAGGTGCTGGCATTCGCCCGCCTGGAAAAACAGACCCGCGATTTCGCCACCGTCAATATCAAGGCCAACCCTGCGGCGGTGAAACTCACCGACGACGAGGTCAAGGCTTACTACGACCAGCACGCCAAAGAGTTCATGACCCCGGACCAGGTGGTCATCGACTATCTGGAGTTGAAGAAGTCGTCTTTCTTCGACCAGGTCACCGTCAAGGACGATGAACTGCAGGCAGCGTATGAGAAAGAAACCGCCAACCTCGCTGAGCAGCGTCGTGCGGCGCACATCCTGATTGAAGTCAACGACAAGGTCACCGACGCCCAAGCCAAGGCCAAGATCGAGGAAATCCAGGCGCGCCTGGCCAAGGGTGAGCAGTTCGAAGCCCTGGCCAAGGAGTTCTCCCAGGACCCGGGTTCGGCCAGCAATGGCGGTGACCTCGGCTTTGCCGGTCCTGGCGTCTACGATCCGGACTTCGAAGCTGCCCTGTACGCCTTGAATAAGGACCAGGTCTCGGCACCGGTGCGCAGCACCTTCGGTTGGCACCTGATCAAGCTGTTGGGCGTTGAAGCGCCAGAAGTGCCATCGTTCGCCAGCCTGAAAGACAAGCTGACCCACGAGCTCAAGAATCAACAGGTTGAACAGCGTTTTGTCGAAGCGACCAAGCAATTGGAAGATGCGGCGTTCGAAGCCTCCGACCTGGCTCAGCCGGCCTCCGATCTGAAGCTGACCGTTCACACCTCTGCGCCGTTTGGTCGCGAAGGCGGTGAGGGTGTCGCGGCCAACCGTGCCGTGGTCACTGCCGCGTTCAGCCCGGAAGTGTTGGATGAGGGTGCCAACAGCACCGCCATCGAGCTCGACCCGGAAACCATCATCGTGCTGCGGGCCAAAGAGCATCTGAAGCCTACGCAACTGCCGCTGGAAAGCGTGGCAGCGGCGATCCGCACCCAGATGACCAAGGAACGCGCCAGCGCGGCCGCCAAGACTCACGCTGACGAGTTGATCGCCAGCTTGCGTGATGGCAAGACCCCGCTGAACCAGCCCGTTGATGGCCAGGCCTGGAAAGTCACCGAAGCGGCTACCCGTAGCCAGGAAACGATCGACCCGGTGGTGCTGCAAGCCTTGTTCCGCATGCCCAAGCCTGCGTCCAAGGACAAGCCGACCTTCACCACCGTGACCCTCGCTGATGGCAGCCTGGTGATCGTGCGCTTGAACGGCGTCACCGAAGCGGCGGCTCCATCGGACGATGAGAAGGCGCAATACCGTCGTTTCCTCGCTTCCCGTGTTGGGCAGCAGGATTTCGCGGCGTATCGCAAGCAGCTGGAAACCAAGGCTGAGATCAAGAAGTACTGATCTCGGTTTGAATAAAAAGCCCCCGGCCTGAAAAGACCGGGGGCTTTTTCATGGGCGTTTGCAAAGGGCCAGCAACATCAACGCCACTACCGCCCAGGGAAACGCGAGCACGCCCCAGCTCTGCAACAACAACCCGCCCGCCAGACCGCCGCCGGCAATGCCCAGGTTCCATACCGTCACCAGCATCGATTGCGCGGCGTCCGCCGACTCGCCCGCCGACTTGGCCAGGGCGGTTTGCAGCAAGGCCGGTAGGCCACCGAATGCCAGCCCCCAGGCCGCGACGGCGGTGTAGATGATCGCCGGCGAGTCGATCCAGAACGCCAACGCCAGCGCCGACAGGCCAAACAGCATGCAACTGAACAGCACCAACGGGCGCAGCCATCGATCGATCAGCAGGCCCACCAGCCAGATGCTCAACAACGCCGTCAGGCCAAACACCAGCAGTACCCGGTCGATATCGGCCTGGATGCCGGCGGGCTCCAGCAGGGGGGCGATGTAGGTGTAGAGAATGTTGTGCGCCAGCACGTAGGTAAAGGTCACCCAAAGCACCGGGCGAATACCGCGCAACCTCATCACCTGGCGCAGCCCCAGGCGTTGTTGCGCTGCTTGGCCGGCAAAGTCCGGGAGTTGCCAGCGCGCCCAGAGCAGTAATGCCAACGTCAGCCCGGTCATGATCGCAAAACTCAAGCGCCAGCCAACGAGGGTACCCAGCAGGGTGCCGGCCGGCACGCCCAGGGTCAGGGCCAGCGGTGCGCCAAGCATTGCGATGGCAATCGCCCGGCCTTGCAGGTGAGGGGCGACCATACGACTGGCGTAACCCGCCAACAGGGCCCAAAGCAGCCCGGCGAATACCCCGGCGAAAAAGCGCGCTACCAGGGTCAGCCCGTAGTGGCTGGATACGGCCGTCACGCTGTTGACCAGGGCGAAGCCAGCAATGGCCACCAGCAGTAGGGGGCGTCGGCGCCAACCCCGCGTCAGCAGCGTCAAGGGGATGGCCGCGAGCAATGATCCGAGTGCGTAGAGCGTGACCAGTTGGCCAACCAGGGCGGGCGACACGCCCAGGCCTGCGCCCATCTGCGGCAAGAGCCCCGCAGGCATGGCTTCGGTGAGGATGGTGATAAAACCCGCGCAAGCCAGGGCCAACAAGCCTCCCAGCGGCAGCACGTCAGGCTCGGCGTTCGCCGGGCAATGGGTAAGTGAAGGGTTGTCGCTCATGACGCTTGATCCATATAAAAGGGGCAAGGCGGCAGAGTAAGGGGCTGTGCTGTGCGGAAAAACAGGCTAAGGTTCCGAACTTAGCGGACGTAGGTGTCCGTAATCAGTCGAGACGTGATCATGGACAGCTTGAGCAGCCTGTCGGTATTTGTGCAGGTGGCGGAGACGCGCAGCTTCACCGTCGCCGGTCGCGTGCTGGGGGTATCGTCGTCGGCCGTGGGCAAAAGTATCGCGCGCATGGAAGAGCGCCTGGGCGTCAGGCTGTTTCACCGCAGCACGCGCAGTATCACCCTGACCAGCGAAGGCTCGCTGTTTCTTGAGCGTTCGCGGCGCATTCTGGCCGAGGTCGAGGCGGCCGAGCAGGAATTGACGGACGCCAGCGCTACGCCCCGCGGCAAGTTGCGCGTCAGCCTGCCGCAGGTACGCGGCTTGTTGATGCCGGTGCTCAGTGACTTTATGCGCGCCTACCCGGATATCGAGTTGGATGTGGATTTTTCCGACCGCATGGTGGACGTGATCGAGGAAGGTTTCGATGCGGTGATTCGCACAGGCAAGCCCGAAGATTCGCGCTTGATGGCGCGGCATCTGGGCTATTACCAGTTGGTACTTGTGGGCACGCCGGGCTACTTCGCTCAACACGGCACCCCGCAGCAACCGCAGGATCTCAATGATCACGCGTGCCTGCGGCACAAATTCTGCGCCACCGGCAAGCTGGAAAACTGGCCGTTGCGTCACCTGCCGGGCGCCGCCGAACCGACCTTGCGTACACCGCTGGTCAGTACCACCATTGAGTCCCTCAACCATGTGGTACACGAGGGATTGGGCATCGCCTGTCTGCCCGACTACATGGTCAACGAGGCCGTGGGGCAGGGGCGCTTGCTACGGGTGTTGGATGATTATCTCGAACACCGTGGCAGTTTCTGGATATTGTGGCCGTCAAGTCGTCATGCATCTGCCAAGTTGCGCGTGTTTATTGACCATATGTGCGCCGGGCTTTTCCCTGCGGGCACCGCTGTGTAGGCTTGTGACGTTTTATCGACAGGAATGCGCGCGCCAAGGCCTCGTTCTGTTGCACAATACCGCCCAGACCGTTTTCCTCAGGATTTTCAATGTCGACATCATTTCACTTGCGTAGCCTCGGGTTGGCGCTGGTGTTGGCGGGCGCCACGGGCTGCTCGTCACCCAAGACCGCTGTTTACGAGCACGAGAATTTCGACGACTCCGGTACGTTCTCCCGTAATTACCCGGTCAGTGACATCGCCGCGTGCGAGGCCGCACGCCGTGCCTTGCTGAGCCAGGGCTACATCATCACCAGCAGCGATCCGAAGCTGGTGGTGGGTAACAAGAGTTTCCAGCAGACCGGCGAAACTCACATGCAGATCAGCTTCAATGTGGTGTGTGCCAATGATGGCAAAGGTAAAAGCCACTCGACGATGTTTGCCAACGCCCTGCAGGATCGTTATGCGCTGAAGAAGGTCAACAACTCCGCCAGCCTGGGTGTGGGTGTGCTGGGCTCGGTGTCGATGCCGATCGGCTCCACCGACGACTCGATGGTGAAGGTGGCGAGTGAGACTGTCTCGGCGCCGAAGTTCTACGAGCGCTATTTCGCACTGGTGGATGTGTTCCTGCCCCAAGAGGTGAAGAAGACCGAACATATTCCCGAACAGCCCAAGGCTGAACTGGGGGTGCCGGAACCCAAAGTTGCCCCGGCAGCGGAGAAGGTGCCAGCGCCGAAGGAAGAACCTGTAGCGCCGGCCGTCTCGACGCCGGTTACACCGGCACCGGAGCCTGCGCCGATCGTCCCGCAGGCAGAACCGAGCCCTGCGCCGGCACCGGCACCGGCACCGGCACCTGCGCCAACCACGCCGGACCTGCCGCCGCCGACAGAGGCGATTCCGCCCCTGCCGACGCCCGCGCAGTAAGTCAGACCGCTACGGGATTGGTCTTGTCGACATTGATCCCGTAGCGACTGATCGCCTCACTGATTTTCTCGCGACCTATCAGCCCGTCATCGGCCAGCGCCTTCAGTGCCGCCAGCACAATGAAATGCCGGTCCACCTCGAAGAACTCGCGCAAGGCCTCCCGAGTATCCGACTGCCCGAAGCCGTCCGTGCCCAGCGCTACAAAGCGTCGGTTCGGCACAAAGGGGCGGATCTGGTCGGCGAACAGCTTCATGTAGTCAGTGGCCACCAGCACCGGACCCGTATGCCCGGCCAAGCATTGCTCGACGTAACTCAAGCGCGGCCCGTGTTCCGGGTGCAACAGGTTCCAGCGTTCGGCTTCATGCCCGTCACGGCGCAGCTCGGTCAGGCTGGGCGCACTCCATACGCTGCTGTGTACGGCAAAATCCTTGTCGAGCAACGCTGCCGCGGCGATCACTTCCCGCAGGATCGAACCGCTGCCCATCAATTGCACCTGTGCCTGCTGGTGTGTGCTCAGCGGATACAAGCCCTTGAGAATGCCTTCTTCCACGCCTTCGGGCATTGCCGGGTGCGGGTAGTTCTCGTTGAGCAGGGTGATGTAGTAGTAAATGTCCTCCTGCTCGACATACATGCGCCGCATGCCTTCGCGAATGATCACCGCCAGTTCGTAGGCAAAAGTCGGGTCATACGATACACAGCACGGAATCACCGACGCCAGGATATGGCTATGCCCATCGTCGTGCTGCAAGCCTTCGCCCATCAGGGTGGTGCGCCCGGCCGTGGCACCCAGCAGGAAGCCGCGTGCCCGGGCATCGCCTGCCGCCCAGGCCAGGTCGCCGACGCGCTGGAAGCCGAACATCGAGTAGAAGATGTAGAAGGGCACGGTCATCAGAGCATGGTTGCTGTAGGACGTACTCGCCGCGATCCAGGAGGAAATCGCACCGGACTCATTCAGACCTTCCTGCATGATCTGTCCGTCCTTGCTCTCTTTGTAGTAGCTCAGTTGCCCTGCGTCCTGTGGGGTGTAGAGCTGGCCGACGGCGGAGTGAATGCCGATCTGACGGAACAGGCTTTCCATGCCGAAGGTGCGTGATTCGTCCGGCACGATGGGCACGATCAGCTTGCCCAGGTGCGGGTCCTTGAGCAGTGTGCCGAGGATCCGCACAAAGGCCATGGTGGTAGAGATGGCGCGCTCGCCGGTGTCTTTGAGCTGGGTCGCGAAAGCGCTCAGTTCAGGAATCTGCAGCGATTCGACGGCGCTGTGGCGCGCCGGCACGTAGCCACCCAACGCCTGGCGCCGGGCGGCGAAGCAGCGCGCCTCTTCGCTGTCGGCAGCCGGCTTGAGGTAAGGAATTTCAGCCAACTGCTCGTCGGGGACTTCCAGGCCGAAGCGATCACGGAACGCTCTGACGGCGTCGGCGCCCATTTTTTTCAGCTGATGGTTGATGTTCTGGCCTTCGCCGGCTTCGCCCATGCCGAAGCCCTTGACGGTTTTCGCCAGGATCACCGTGGGTTGGCCTGAATGACTCATGGCGGCAGCATAGGCGTTATAGACCTTGTCCGGGTCATGACCGCCGCGTGAGAGTTTCCAGATGTCCTCGTCTGAGAGGTCCGCAACCAATGCCAGTAACGCCGGGTATTTGCCGAAGAAATGTTCGCGCACGTAGGCGCCGTCCTGGGATTTGTAGTTCTGATAATCACCGTCCACGCACTCCATCATGCGTTGGCGCAGCAGCCCGCTCTGGTCTTTTTCCAGCAGCGCATCCCAGCCGCCGCCCCAGATTACCTTGATCACATTCCAGCCGGCCGCGCGGTAGAGGCTTTCGAATTCCTGGATCACCTTGGCATTGCCGCGTACTGGGCCGTCCAGGCGCTGCAGGTTGCAGTTGACCACGAAGATCAGGTTGTCGAGTTTTTCACGCCCGGCCAGGGAAATGGCGGCCAGGGATTCCGGCTGGTCCATTTCGCCATCACCAAGGAACGCCCAGACCTTGCGGCCCTGGTGCTGCTTGAGCGCACGCAACTCCAGGTAGCGCATAAAGCGCGCCTGGTAGGCGGCGGTGATCGGTCCGAGCCCCATGGACACGGTGGGGAATTGCCAAAAATCCGGCATCAGCCGTGGGTGCGGGTAGGACGACAAGCCTGCACCGCCCGTTTCGCGGCGGAAGTTGTCGAGCTGAGCCTCGCTGATGCGGCCTTCGAGATACGCGCGGCCGTAGATGCCGGGGGAGGAGTGGCCCTGGATGTAGACCAGATCGCCATCGAAGGTGTCGGTGCGCCCACGGAAAAAGTGGTCGAAGCCGACGTCATACAGCACGGCGGCCGACGCGTAGGTGGCGATATGCCCACCGACGCCGGAGTGTTTACCGGCGCGCAGCACCATGGCCATGGCGTTCCAGCGGATAAACGCACTGGTGCGGCGTTCGAGGGCCAGGTTGCCAGGGTAGGGCAACTGGCGGTCCAGCGGGATCGTGTTGATGTAGGGCGTGGTTACCCGCCCGTAGACGTCACCATGTTGCGCCACGTCGAAATCCAGCAACTGGTCGATCAGGTAGTGGGCACGCGGGCGGCCTTCGGTGGACAGCACCGATTCGATGGCTTCCAGCCATTCGCGGGTTTCCTGTGGGTCGTCGTCCAGTCTTACTGCGGTATTCGGGGTCATGTGAGGCTCCAGGGTCGGCGAATATCAAGCAGCGTGCTCCTTGTGGGAGCGGCGCGCATATAGTTGCAATTGCAACTATATGTCTGAATCTAGCGCGGGATGAGCTACTATTGCAACCTTCTTGAAATTCCCCGGATGGTGTTGCATGTCGTCGAAAGAGCCTGATGTCTGGTTCCGTTTTGTCAGGGCCCACAGGACGGTCATCCGTGAAATCGAGCGGCGCCTGGCTGCGGCCGACCTGCCGCCCTACGCCTGGTACGACGCATTGTGGGGCCTGGAAAGCGGCCCCGAAGGTACTCGGCGCATGCATGAATTGGCCGATGTGCTGGCCATCGAGCGCTATAACCTGACGCGCCTGGTGGACCGCCTGGAAAAAGACGGCCTGGTGGTGCGCTCCCGTTCCGACGGCGACGGCCGTGCCGCGTTTGCCACGATCACCGAGGCCGGCCGGGTGTTGCGCAAAAAGATGTGGGGCATCTACGAAAGCACGGTGGATGAGCTGTTCCTGTCGCAGATCGCACCGGAGCAGCGCCAGGGGTTTGCCGAAGCCCTGGAACGTACTGCCGGGTTGGCGATGGAGGCCGGTGTGCAGGTCCGTAGCCGACGCAAATCCTGAGACACGACGATTCAACGTGGAAGATGACTGGGTCCCGAAAGCAGACGGCTGTCGACTGACCCACCGCTATCGGGAGCAAGCCCCTTGCGCCGTTGTTCGCATTCCGGCTCATTGCAGTGAGTAGCGCTTCATCGCCCGTTCGACCTGCTGTGCAGCGATAAGCCCGTCCTTCGCCAGGGCGCTCAATGCAGACACCGCAATCCAATAACGACTGGGCGCCGATGCCTGTACCGAGCCCGCGCCCAGCCCCACGAACCGCGCATCCACGTAAGCCGCCAACGGGTCGACAATCGGCTGTGCATAGCCGGTCACTGCAATCACCGGCGCGGCATTCCCGGCCAGGCACTCGCGCAAGTGGCTGCTGCGTCTGGGGGCGGTGGGGTGCAGGCGATTCCAGCGTTCGGCGGCCGCGGCCTCTCGAGCCAGCCGCGTGTAGCTGGGGCAACTCCACAGCTGCGCGGTGATATTCCAGTCCTCTGCCAACAAGCGTTTGGCCTGCACGACCTCTTCAAGCGCCCGACCTGCGCCGAGCAAGCGCACGTCCCCTGGGGCATCGCGCTGGAGCGGATACATACCCTTGAGCGCATCTTCACGGTCCTGCTCGGTCAACGGTACTGCGTTGTCGTCGTCATGCAGCGCCAGGTAGTAAAACCCGGGCTTGCCGTCGATATACAAGGTGCGCAGTCCCGCCAGCACGATCGCCCGGACTTCCTCACCCGTGGCAGGATCGTAGGGTGTGCAATGCGGATTGCTCGCCAGCCACAGCGGGAGAGAAGGCTGTGCGCCCTTGGGCCAGGCCGAGGGTTGGGTTTCGATGTCGTTGCACAGGATGCCGCGCTGCGCCGTCTCGGCCGACAAGGCACACAGTTGTGCCGACGACACCGCGCTGTGCAGGTACAGCAACGGTTTTTCCGCGGTTTTGCGCGCAAACCAGACGGGCCAACTGCCCACGCGCCGGGAACGGGACTGGCCGCGAATCACCCAGGCCTGCCGGCTGGCTTCCAGGGTGTTGGCCATGCTCATGACGGTGTGCAATGGCGAACTTCGTATATGTCCGGCCTGGTTCAACGCATCACAGCAAAGCTGTGCGGCGTGCGCGGTGGTGGCAATCATCGGTCTGACTCCTCGGCAAGGGAGGCTTACCCTAAGGGAAATCGACTTATAATTGCAATTGCAATGGTTGCAATTGTTTTTCGATGACTCAGTGCTAAATCCGCACAACGCTGCTACGTTTAATCTGAACGTGCAGGAACGTCATGACACCGACATTTTTCCGTCATCACGGCACATTAGGCTGGCTGTGCAGGTCATTTACCTGCGGCTGCTTTCAACTCAAGAAGGAGTTCACCATGGACGATTACCAAGAAGAACTGCTGGAGTACCAGGCCTTTGAATGGGACCCTTTGGACCCCGCCGACGACGCTACTGAGCTGTAAGACCGGCTTCAGGCGGATTGCCGCTGACTGCGGCGAAATTCCCCTGGGGTTTGGTTATTCCATCGCCTGAACGCCCGTTGAAAGGCCTGGGCCGAGGCAAAACCGAGCAAGTAGGCGATCTCGCCGAATGCCAGTTCCGTATCGCGGATATAGGTCATGGCCAGGTCGCGGCGGGTATCGTTGAGGATCGCCCGGAACTGAGTGCCTTCATCGGCCAGTTTGCGGCGCAGGGTCCAGGTCGGCAGCTTCAAGCGCGCCGCCACTTCTTCCAGGTCGGGTTCCCGGCCGCCATTGAGCATCGGCCCGAGCAAGCGGGTAATGCGCTCGCGCAGGCTGCGGGTGCGGGTCAACTGCTCCAACTCCCTTTCACACAGTTGTAACAGCAGTTGCCAGGTGCTCGGGCAATGCTCCGGGTTGCGCAGCGCCAGGGTTGTCTGGCTCAGGCGCAGTTGATTGGCCTCGGCGCCAAAGTGGACCGGGCTGTCACCCAGCACGCTGTATTGTTCGCTGTAGTCCGGTGCTTCGAATTCGATCTCGATGCGCTGCGCCTGCACCGGCTGCTGGGCCAGGCTCGACAGTTGGTGCAGCCAGCCGGCGATGATCGAGTCGACCACAAAGCGGTTATAGGCGTTATACGGGCTGATGGAGTAGAAACGCAGCCACGCGCCTTCGGCGTCTTCATGAAAGCTCGACTGCCCGCGATAGTTGGAGCCGTACAGCGCTTCAAAGCGCGTGAGGGTGCGGGCCGCTTCGCGCACGTTGGGCGCCTGGGCGGCCGTGACGCCGGCCAGGCCGGCCTGGCTCAAGCGGCTCGACTGGCCCATGCGCAGGCCGAGGCCCGGATCGCCGGTCAGTTGAATGGCGGCATGGCCCAGGCGCATGTAACGCGGGATCGACAAGCGCGCGCCGGCTTCGGCGAGCCGTAGCGGGTCCAGGCCGTATTGCAGCAACAGCGGTTGCGGGTCCAGGCCGTGGCTGCTGATGGCGTCGGCCAGGGTGTGCACGAAGCCCACCGACAGATCCCCCAGGCGTACTGGCTTCACGGCGTTACAGCCAGATATTCAGCAAGCGCGCGCCACGGGCGTCGCCGTCGGCGAACACCTGGCCGTTGCTGCTGAGAAAGCTCTGGCCGGCGCTGCCCAGGTCCCAGAACTGCCCGCGCAGAAATACGCTCATGCCCGCAATGGCCTGGCTGATGGGCGGCTGGCTGATCAAGGTCAGGCGTCGCCAGGCTTCGCCTTCGCTGAGTTCTTCGGGTTTGAGGCTGATTTCCGCGGGCGTCGACACGCTTTTGAAGCCGCGCCAAGGGCGGCCCCAGGTGTCGCGGCCGATAACAAACGCGGGGACGGCGATCAACCTTGCACCTTGCTCATTGAGCTTGCGGTAGTTGTCCGGGTACCAGCTGTCGCTGCCGATCAGGATGCCCAGGCGTCCGGCCGGGGTGTCGACCACGCTGACGGTGTTTTCATCCCCGGGCGCAATGAAGCCGCGCTCGTCGTAGATCGGGTAGAGCTGACGCTGCGGCTGGCCCAGGGGCAGGCCATCGGCCGCAAATACCAGGCTGGCGTTGTACAGCGCGCCATGCCCGACCTGCAGTTGCCCCTCGCTCACGCTGGGGTTGGGCAACGCGATGGAACCGGCCACCAGGGTCACGCCAAACTCCTTGGCCAGGCCGCCGAACAGCACTTGGTAGTCCCGCGCCATTGCCGGGGCTTTCATGCGCAAGTATGCGTCGTCCATGCGGTTGTCGCCGGTGGCGCTGATCCAGGCGCGCATGAACTGCAGCGGGTTGCTGATCGACAGCCAGTTCATCGCATCTTTCAGGTGGGTCGCCTGATACAGCTCGTTTTTTTCGCCGCGGAGCATCAGCCAGGTGCCGATATGTTCCGGCAGCACCACGATGGTTTTTTCATTGATCAGCCCCTGGTTTCGCGCCGTTTGCAGGTAGGCCGCGAGCTTCAGGTGCAGGCGTTCCAGGCTCTGGTAGTCGCCAGGGAACAGCTCCGGCTGAATGCCCAGCAGGTTGCCGCGATCGGCAGGCTGGCCTTCGTTGACGGCCAGGGTGATGCGCAGGTCGGACAGGTAATGCGCCACGGGGCGTTCCTGGGTCCAGACCAGATAGGCGGCGACGGCGGCAACCAGCGCCAGGGTGACGGTAAAAGCGAGAAGTTTACGCATGGGGGAACAGACAACGGACCGAGTGCAGGGTTCGCGACTAGGGTAGGGCCCGCGGCTCGGCTTGCCAAGGGGCGCTGTGCATTTGGATCAATAACTTGTCAGTTTCGGTCATTGAGTGCTAGCCGAACGCCTCTTAGTCTGTGGGACATAAACCGATGGCAAGCCGTAAGAGCGTGCCACGTCCCGTGATGATCCGTTGTGGAGCTTGACCATGACCGCTGCTGCGTACCCGCACCTGCTGGCCCCGTTGGACCTGGGTTTTACCACCTTGCGCAACCGTACCCTGATGGGCTCGATGCACACGGGGCTGGAAGAAAAACCGGGCGGTTTCGAACGCATGGCGGCCTACTTCGCCGAGCGCGCCCGTGGCGGCGTGGGCCTGATGGTCACCGGCGGCATTGGCCCGAACGATGAAGGTGGGGTGTATTCCGGCGCGGCCAAGCTGACCACCGACGAAGAGGCGCAGAAGCACAAGATCGTGACCCGCGCCGTACACGAAGCCGGCGGCAAGATCTGCATGCAGATCCTCCACGCCGGCCGTTATGCCTACAGCCCCAAGCAGGTGGCACCGAGCGCGATCCAGGCGCCGATCAACCCGTTCAAGCCCAAGGAACTGGACGAAGCGGGCATCGAGAAACAGATCCAGGATTTCGTCACCTGCTCGCTGCTGGCGCAGTCCGCCGAATACGACGGCGTGGAAATCATGGGTTCCGAAGGCTACTTCATCAACCAGTTCCTCGCCGCCCACACCAACCACCGCACCGACCGTTGGGGCGGCAGCTACGAAAACCGCATGCGTTTGGCGGTAGAGATCGTGCGCCGGGTGCGCGAAGCCGTCGGCCCGAACTTCATCATTATCTTCCGCCTGTCGATGCTCGATCTGGTGGAAGGCGGCAGCAGTTGGGAAGAAATCGTGCAACTGGCCAAGGCCATCGAGCAGGCCGGTGCGAGCATCATCAACACCGGGATCGGTTGGCACGAAGCGCGCATTCCGACCATCGCCACCAAGGTGCCGCGGGGCGCGTTCAGTAAAGTCACCGCCAAATTGCGCGGCGCGGTGCAGATCCCGCTGATCACCACCAACCGCATCAACACCCCGGAGATTGCCGAGCAGATCCTCGCCGCAGGCGATGCCGACATGGTCTCGATGGCGCGGCCGTTCCTCGCCGACCCGGAGTTCGTCAACAAGGCCGCGGCCGGTCGTGCCGATGAAATCAACACCTGCATCGGCTGCAACCAGGCCTGCCTCGACCACACGTTCGGCGGCAAGTTGACCACCTGCCTGGTCAACCCGCGCGCGTGCTACGAGACCGAGCTCAACTACCTGCCGGTCAAACAGATCAAGAAAATCGCCGTGGTCGGCGCCGGTCCCGCGGGCCTGGCCGCTGCCACGGTGGCGGCCGAACGCGGCCATCAGGTGACGTTGTTCGATTCGGCCAGCGAGATCGGTGGCCAGTTCAACATCGCCAAGCGCGTGCCGGGCAAGGAAGAGTTTTTCGAGACCCTGCGTTATTTCAACCGCAAATTGCAGACCACCCATGTGGAGGTGTGCCTCAACACCCGCGTCGACGTCGCGCAACTGACGGCAGGCGGGTACGACGAGATCATCCTCGCCACCGGTATCGCCCCACGCACGCCGGCAATTGCGGGCATCGATAACCCGAAGGTGCTGAGCTACCTCGACGTGATCCTCGAGCGCAAACCCGTGGGCAAGCGCGTCGCGGTGATCGGTGCCGGCGGTATCGGCTTCGACGTGTCGGAATTCCTCGTGCATCAGGGCGTGTCCACCAGCCTGGACCGCGACGCGTTCTGGAAAGAGTGGGGCATCGACACGCAGTTGCAAGCGCGTGGCGGCGTCGCCGGGATCAAGCCGCAACCGCACCCGCCGGCGCGCGAGGTGTTCCTGCTGCAGCGCAAGGCTTCCAAGGTCGGCGACGGGCTGGGCAAGACCACCGGCTGGATTCACCGCACCGGGTTGAAGAACAAGCAGGTGCAGATGCTCAACAGCGTCGAGTACCTGAAGATCGACGACGCGGGCCTGCATATCCGCATCGGCGCCGAGGGCGAGCCGCAGTTGTTGGCGGTGGACAACATTGTGATCTGCGCTGGCCAGGACCCGTTGCGCGAATTGCAGGACGGCCTGGTCGCTGCGGGCCAGAACGTGCACCTGATCGGCGGTGCCGACGTCGCCGCCGAACTCGACGCCAAGCGCGCCATCAACCAGGGCTCGCGCCTGGCAGCTGAGTTGTAAAACGCCGAGAAGGGGCAGTGTTAGACTACTGCCCCTTTTTCATACGGACTTGCGCCGATGGGCCCTTTCGACTGGCTCCCCTATGCGCCCCTGGAACCGCTGCCGCTGGATTGGCTGAACGGGGTCGAATTGGCCGTGCTGCGCCTGGACCGCATCGACCCGCTGATCAGCGGCAACAAGTGGTTCAAGCTCAGCGAACACCTGGCCCTGGCGCAACAGGCCGGTGCCGACGGGATCATCAGCCTCGGCGGGGCGTACTCCAACCACCTGCATGCGCTGGCGGCGGCCGGCAAGCGTTTTGATTTTCCCACCGTCGGCCTGTTGCGCGGCCATCCCCAAGACACACCCACCGTTCTCGATTTGAAAGCCTTCGGCATGCAGTTGCATTGGCTGGGCTATGGCGGCTACCGCGCGCGGCATGAACCCGGTTTCTGGCAGCCGTGGCACGAACATTATCCCCATCTCTACCCGGTGCCCGAAGGCGGCGGGGGCATCGCCGGGGCGTTGGGTTGCGGCGTATTGGTCGAGCAGGCGCGTGCGCAATTGAGCAACGTGGGGTGGGACGATTACGACGCATGGTGGCTGGCGGCAGGCACCGGCACGACTGTGGCCGGGCTGGCGTTGGCCGAGGCGGGGAGACATCCGGTGTACGGTGCAATGGCGGTGCCGGACGATCACGGCGTGGCGCAGAACGTGCGCGCCATCGTGCAGGACGGCTTTGCGTTGTTGGACGCCAGCCGGGGCGGCTTCGCCAAGGTCGACCCGTGGTTGCTCGACTTTATCGAGACCACGCAACGGGCCTGCGGCCTGCCGCTGGAGCCGCTCTATACCGGCAAGGCACTGCTGGCGTTGAAGCAACAGGTCGAAGCCGGACGCTTCCCTCCCGGCACGCGTCTGATCTTCGTCCACACCGGCGGCTTGCAAGGCCGCCGAGGGTTGGCTGCCTAACGCTTGGGCAGCATGCGCAACACAGTGTTATCGCGGATGAAGTAGTGGTGGTACAGACCCGCCACGGCATGCAGGCCGATCAACCAATAACCGATGGAGCCGCCCAGCTCGTGCCACTCTTTGATCTGCTTGGACAAGTCCTTGTTTTCGCCGATCAGGGGCGGTAACTCGATCCCATAGAACATCACGGAATGCCCTTGGGCGCTGACGATCAGCCAGCCGGCGATCGGCATACCGATCATGAAGGCATACAGTGCAAAGTGCATCAGGGTCGCCAGCAGGCTCTGCCATTGCGGCGGTGCCGGTACGATTTTCGGTGCGACCCCCAGCGAGCGGGCAAACAGGCGCAGCCAGACCAGCACAAACACGGTCAGGCCGAACATGAAGTGCATTTCCACGATCAGCGCTCGCCCACCACTGCCTTTGGGGAAGATCCCGCGAAACTCAATACAGGCGTAGACCACCGCCAGCAACACCACCATCAACCAGTGCAACGCAATCGACATGGTGCTGTAACGTGAATCGGAATTTTTCCACGGCATCGCTTGATTCCTCACTCATCAGGGCAAACCTCCGTTCTTTGGCGACGAAGTCCTTTTACTGTAAGCCTGTTTTGCAGGGTTTGCTCGGCGCGAATGCCGTTGAGTTGACCTCGATCAGTGGCTTTGCGGCATTTCACCGCGGGCCAGGCGCTGGTTGATGTCGGCGATCACCGCTGGCAGGTCGCTGATGGTGTCGATCATGTAGTGCGGGCGCGAACCTTCGAACATCGCTTCGATACGCGTGCGCTCATGGGCCAGGCCGGCGCTGTCCAGGGCGCGGAACTGCGCGTAGGTCAGGCCCAGGGCGTTGCCGGAACAGGTCAGCGCCACGGTCCACATCCCGGCGCGACGGCCTTCGAGAATGCCCGGTACGGTGTCGTCGACCTTGACGCATGCCGCCACATCGTCAACGCCCAGGGCGATCACGTTGGCCAGCGCCTGCGCCGGCCATGGGCGGCCGTTGGGCACTTCGTCGGTGGCGACCACATGGTCGGCGACGTAGCCGTTGGTGGCGGCCAGCGCGACGACCTTGTCCATCACTTGCTTGGGATAGCCGGAACAGGAACCGATCTTGAGCCCTTGCGCACGCAGCACAGCGATGCAGTCGAGGGCGCCGGGGATCAGCGCCGAGTGCTCGGCGATCTTTTCGATCTGCAGCGGCATGAAGCGCTGGTAGATCGCGCTCACGTCCTCGTCGCTGGGCGTGCGGCCGAACGCCTGGCGGTAACGCTCGGCGACCTGCGGCTGGTTGCACAGGGTGCGGATATGGTCCCATTTGCCCATGCCCATCGGGCCACGGGCTTCTTCGATGGAGACCTGTACGCCGAACTCGGCGAAGGCTTCGACAAAAATCTGCGTCGGCGCGAACGAGCCGAAGTCGACCACGGTGCCGGCCCAGTCGAGGATGACAGCCTGCAGGGTATCGGGGTGTTGATAGTTCATGGTTCAGATCCTGGGGGTAAAAAGGGCAATCAGATGTCCAGCACTTGCATCGCGTGCAGCGCCTGCGCAATGGCCGCGACCGCCGCGCGCATCTCGGTCGCATCGACGTGGCCGATGCAGCCCACGCGAAAGGTGTCCACTTCGGTCAATTTGCCGGGGTACAGAATGAAACCCTTGGCCTTGACCCGTTCGTAGAACGCCTTGAACTGGTAGCGCGGGTCTGTCGGCGCATGGAAGGTGACGATGATCGGTGCCTGGATCGCCGCCGGCAGGAAGCTGCGCAGGCCCAGTTCGGCCATGCCGTCCAGCAGCACCTGGCAATTGTTGGCATAGCGTCGCTGGCGCGCGGGCAGGCCGCCGTCTTCGTGGTATTGCAGCAGCGCTTCGTGCAGCGCGGCGACCACGTGGGTCGGTGGGGTGAAGCGCCACTGGCCGGTCCTGGTCATGTATTCGTGTTGCTCGAACAGGTCCAGCGCCAGGGAGTGGCAGTTGCCTTGGGCGGCGCCCAGCGCGTGTTTTTCAGCGAAGACAAAGCCCATGCCCGGCACGCCTTCCAGGCACTTGCCCGAGGCGGCGATGAGGGCGTCGAACGGTACTTCGCGGGCATCGATCGGCAGCGCGCCGAAGGAACTCATCGCGTCGACGATCAGGCGCTTGCCATGCTCTTTGACCGCCTGGGCGATCTGCGGCAGCGGGTTGAGCAGGCCGGTACTGGTTTCGCAATGGATCAACGCGACGTGAGTGATGGCCGGGTCGGCGTGCAGCAGGCGGTCGACGTCGGCGGCGCTGCAGGGTTCGTCTTCGGCGGTTTCAAAGGTGCTGAAATCGCGGCCGAGCACTTCGCAGATCTTCGCCAGGCGCTTGCCATAGGCGCCGTTGATCAGCACCAGCACCTTGCCGTTGCGTGGCACCAGGGTGCCGATGGCCGCTTCGACGGCGAAGGTGCCGCTGCCTTGCAACGGCACGCAATGGTGAGTGGCGGCGCCGTTGAGGATCGCCAGCAGTTGCGAGCAGACGCTGGCGGTCAGTTGATTGAAGCGCTCATCCCATGAACCCCAGTCCACCAGCATTGCCTGGCGGGTGCGGGCAGAGGTGGTCAGGGGGCCTGGGGTCAGCAGGATCGGCGCGGCGCTGCTCATTTCAAGTCCTCGCAAAGTGTCCGGGGTGGACGTTACGGCGCCTAAATTGCAGTTTGGCTTGTCATCAATCAAATTGTTTGTTGTTATGCGAGCTATCAGTCAGGCCGATAGAAAGGTCACTCAACATGAATTTGTTCCAACTGCGCGCATTCGACGCAGTGGCCCGCGAGGGCAGCTTTACCCGCGCCGCGGCGCGGTTGTTCATCAGCCAGCCGGCGGTGACCGGGCACATCAAGGCCCTCGAAGAGCACTACCAGATCCCCTTGTTGCGCCGCACCGCGCGGCGCGTCGAGTTGACCGAAGAGGGGACACGCCTGGCAGCGATCACCCGGGCGATCTTTGGCCTGGTGGACGAAGCCCAGGCCCTGTTGGAGGCCAATCGGCAGTTGCTCAGCGGGCGCCTCGAAGTGGCGGCCGATGGCCCGCACCTGGTGATGCCGATGATCGCCAGCCTGCGCGCGCGCTACCCAGGGATCACCGTGAACCTGCGCCTGGGCAATGCCCAGGAAACCCTGGCAGCGCTGCTGTCCGAGCATGCGGATGTGGCGGTGCTCACCGAAGTCGAACCACGCAACGGCCTGCACTTGCAGGCGCTGGGCGAATCGCGGATCTGCGCGTTGGTGCCGGCCAGCCACCCGTGGGCGACGCTGGCCCAGGGCATTCAGTTGGAGCAATTGCATGAGGTGATCATGGTGCTGCGCGAGCCAGGCTCCATTACCCGGCGCACCTTCGATCACGCCTGCCTCGGCGCCGGGGTGCAGCCGAAAGTGCTGCTGGAGCTGGACAGCCGTGAAGCGGTGACCGAAGCCGTTGCCGCCGAGTTGGGGGTTGGCGTGGTGTCCTCGATGGAGGTCAGCCCGGACCCGCGCGTGTGTGCGCTGCCGATCCACGGGCAGGGGCTGCTCAACCGACACATGTTGGGGTGCATGGAGCGCCGTCGGTCGCTGCGTTTGATTCAGGCGTTTTTCGAGCTGGCGCCGTGAAGGTTTTTTGGTGGAACGTTGCGTTTTTGCCCTATAAACTCTGCCCCCAAAGCGCCGGCCAGTAGACGTCTCGGCGCGATGGATGAGGAAGAGAGCAAGTCATGGGCGCACAGTGGAAAGTCAAACATAAAGAAGCGGCAGCCAATGCCAAGGGCAAGATCTTCGGCAAACTGGTGAAAGAGATCACCATCGCTGCCCGTAACGGTGCCGACACCGCGACCAACGCCCACTTGCGTCTGGTGGTGGAGCAGGCCAAAAAAGCCTCGATGCCCAAGGAAACCCTGGACCGCGCCATCAAGAAAGGCGCCGGTCTGCTCGGGGAAACCGTGCAGTACCACCGCGTGACCTACGAAGGGTTCGCCCCGCATCAGGTGCCGCTGATCGTTGAGTGCGTGACCGACAACATCAACCGCACCGTGGCGGAAATCCGCGTGGCGTTCCGCAAGGGCCAACTGGGCGCTTCCGGCTCCGTGGCCTGGGACTTCAACCACGTCGGCCTGATCGAAGCCGCGCCGGACAGCCCGGACGCCGATCCTGAAATGGCGGCCATTGAAGCCGGCGCCCAGGATTTCGAAGAGGGCGAAGAAGAGGGCACCACCCTGTTCATCACCGAAACCACCGACCTCGACGCCGTGCAGAAAGCGCTGCCGGAGCAGGGTTTTACCGTGCTGTCGGCCAAACTGGGCTATATCGCGAAGAACCCGGTGACGGGGTTGACCGACGAGCAGATGGCTGAAGTCGAAGCCTTCCTCGAAGGCCTGGACAACCATGACGACGTGCAGGATATGTTCGTCGGCCTGGCCGGCTGATCCATGCCTGAATAAACGCGCTCAAAACTGTGGGAGGGGGCTTGCTCCCGATAGCGGTGTGTCAGTCAACGATGATGTTGAATGGGCCACAGCCATCGGGAGCAAGCCCCTTCCCACATTGGGTTCAGTGCTGTGGAATAGATTGCAGTAGCGCTTCGACTTCCTCGAAGCCCGGCCGCGCCAGCACTTCGGGCTGACAGCAGCGCGCCTGCAAGCTTTCCAGGATCTGGCGTGTGGTGTCGCTCAAGCCTACGTCGATCCGCTGCAACAACTCCCCGAGCAACACTCCGAACGCACGCACTTCAATGCGTTGCAGTGCCCGGGTTTCCAGGGTGTCGGCGGTGGCATGGAACGACGCCGCGCCGAAATCCCCGAGCAAGCAGTCGCCCGCCGCGTTCCACAGGATATTGTGGCCGTACAGGTCGCCATGGGTGATGCCATGGCGGTGCAGGTGCGCGCCCACCGAGGCGATGCCGCGAGCCATGCGCAATGCCACCGCGAGGCTGAAGCGGGTAGCCGGTTCGTAGATGTCGCGGGTGCAGGACGCCAGGCTCGGCAGGGCGGCGAGGTTGCGGTAGCTCGGCTCGATCAGGTCCATCACCAGCGCGGCCTGGTCGTCGGGGTGGCCAACCACGCGGCCTTCCACCTTGATCAGGTTGGGGTGCAACCCGGCGGCAATGCATGCCTGCATTTCGTGCAGCGGTGAGCCGTCGCTGGTGATGCTGCCTTTGTACAGCTTGACCGCCACCGGCTTGGCCGAGGGCTGCCAGAGCGCCTTGCGGATCACCCCGGAGGCGCCTTCCCCGAGCACCTCGGCCAGTTCCAGCGCCGACCATGGAATGTCGGGCGTCGCATCGTCGGCGGCCACGTCCGCCGCCATTTCCACCGGGTTGCCGGCGTAGGCCAGCCAGGTCAGGCTGGGCAGCGCCAGGAGCCAATCGGGCAGGCCGGTGAGGCGGTTGGAGGCGATGCGGATCAGCTCCAGGTTGTGACAATTGGCCAGGCTTGGCGGCAGGTGCGCCAGGTGGTTGCCGGCCAGCATCAGTTTTTGCAGCAGCGGCCGCTCGCCCAATTCGTCGGGCAGTTGGCTGATGCAGTTATCGGTGAGGATCAACCAGCGCAACAGCGGCGGCAACGCGGCGGCCGGCACGTGGCGGATGCGGTTGGCCTTGAAGCCGATCATGCTCAGCTTTGCGCATTGGCCCAGGCAGGCCGGCAGTTCGGTAAAGACGTTGTCCGAGCAGAACAGCACGCGCAGGTGCGGCAGGCGATGCAGGTCGTCGGGCAGGCTGCTCAGGGCATTGCCGCTGAGGTTGAGGATTTCCAGTGAGTCGGCCAGTTCGAAGATTTCCCGGGGGAATTCGGTCAGCCCACAGGACAGGTCCAGGCGCTGGATGCCGGCCAATTGGCCGGCCTTGAGTTGGGCGAGGGTATTCATGAACGGCGCGGTCACTCGGCAAGGGGGCGTAAAAAGGCGCTCATGATACCGGGTCGGGCGTGTGTTGCGGGCGGACCGCCTGCAATTGGTTCAGGCGACTGGCGGTGCGCGCCAGATCGATGGCCTGGCCGCTCAAGGCCTGCTCCAGCGGGTGCGCGCCGATCAGGATCAGCTGTTTATCCTGGTCGTAGAGCACGTCCACGAGGTTGATAAAGCGCTGTTGCACGGCGATCGGGCAGTCTGCCAGATGCGGCAGCCCGTCGATGATCCACTCGTCGAAGTCCTGGCACAGCAGCAGGTAATCCATCACCGCCGTGAGTTGTTCGCAGAGGTCATGGAAGGTGAAGGCGATGCGCCGTGCCTGCTGGCTGCGGCAGCGCAACTGGCGGTTGCCGACCGTCAGCACCTGCGCCGGGCAATCCGTGGCCGGCAGCCCGAGCGCGGTTCGCTGCGCCGGTGTACCCGGCCACACGTACCGACCGCTGCTGAAGCGCTGTTCGGCATGGGCCTGGGGCAGGCTGCGAAAGTCCTTGGGCGAGCTGACTTCCAGCACGTCCATGCGCGCCGCGATCAGGTCGATCACCGGCTTGAATCGCTCGTGGTACAGCGGGTTGGGCAACAGCCCTTGCGGCGGATAATTGGACGTCACCAGCACCAGGACGCGACGTTGGAACAACGCCTTGAACAGGCGGTTGATCAGCATCGCATCGCCGATATCGTGGACATGGAATTCGTCGAAACACAGCACGCGGCAGCCGTCCAGCAGCGCATCCAGGGTCACCGCCAGCGCATCGTGGTGCTGACGGTGGGCGAACATGCCCCGGTGCAGGCGGGCGAAAAAATCATGGAAATGCACGCGTTGTTTTTCGGCGATCGGCAATGCCTGGAAAAACCCGTCCAGCAGCCAACTTTTGCCGCGCCCCACCGGCCCGTGCAAATACAGGCTGCGGGTGGGCTGGCCGGCGAGCAGGTGGTGGGTCTCGCGCGCCATCGCCGCAATCGCCCGGGCCTGTGCGGCGCTGAGGGTGTAGCCGTGCTGCTCGGCCTTGGTCTGAAAGAAGGTGGGGATGGGTGAGTCGTCGTGGGTGGGGTGTTTTTTACCGAGCAAACGACGGATCAGGGAACGCGGCGCCAAGGGGAGTCACTCTGTGTGCGGTGGTCGCTCACTTTAGGGCGACAATCGGGATTTGACCAATAGCGAAGCGCGCCGCCAGCCATCTCGAAAACGCATGGCCTTTACGGGGCGTGGGCTTCAGAACTGCAGCAGCGGCGTGGTCGGCAGCCCCTGCGGGCTGACCATTGCGTAGTTGTACCCGCCGCCGGACCAGTACTCGGCGAGCAAACCATCGGCGCTGCGGCTGCCGCGGGGCAGGAAGTTATTTTCCGGGCCCGGCGGGCGGATGTAGAAACTGATGTGCCGGCCTTGCCGATCCTCGTACAGCACCATCGCCGCTGCGCCTTGTTCGGTGCTGAGCAAGCGCCCGCTGACGGCGGTGAAACCCGCCTGGCTCAAGTCGGGTAGACGCTGGGCCTGGTTGAAATAGCGGTCGAGCCAGGTTTGCATCGTGGCGTTGCCCTGGGCGTGATAGTCGGCGGGCAGCACACCGTCCTGGGCAAACAGGCGGTAAGCCTGCATGGCATCGGCCATGGGCAGCATGGGCGGTTGCGTGGCTTCGCGCGCCTGCCAGCCACCCAGGCCGCCGAGGCTGACCGCCATCAGCAACACCGCCGCCGTGGCGAAATGGCGGCGCGACTGCTGCTTGATGCGCTGGCGGATCAGCGCCGGGTCCAGGGCCGGGTTGGCCGGCTGCTGCAACGCGCCACTCAAGGCGGCGCGCAATACGTGCGCGTCCTGCTGCCAGGCATGCACCTGGGCGGCGACCTCGGGGTGGGCGGCCAAGTAGGTTTCCAGCACGCGTCGATCGCTCTCCGGCAGTTGCTGGTCGACGTAGGCATGCAAATCGCGTTCGCTGGGGGGCAGGCTGATCATTTGAGTATCCGCAGGGAAGGGCTGGTCATTTCGCCATCGCTGAGTTGACGCAGGGCTTGGCGCGCCCTGGACAGACGCGACATCACAGTGCCGATGGGCACGTCGAGAATCTGCGCGACTTCCTTGTAGCTCAAGCCTTCGACCGACACCCACAACAGCAGGGCGCGCTGTTCGCTGTTGAGCCGGTCGAAGGCTTGCAGGGTCGACTGGGCGATTACCGTGCGTTCGACCGACGGCTGCACATCGTCGCGGCCGGTGAAGAACTCGAGCATGCGCGCATAGCGCCGGGTGCGCCGATGGGCATCGAGGAACTGCCGGTAGAGGATCGAGAACAGCCAGGCGCGCAGGTCGCCGTCGACGGTTTTGTCGGCCCAGCGGGTGATCGCCCGTTCCAGGGTCGATTGCACCAGGTCGTCGGCGCTGCTGGCGTTACGGCTCAGGGACAGGGCAAAGCGCCGCAGCCTGGGGATGAGTTCACGTAACTGTTCGTCGAGTTCATGCATGGGGAGTCGAGTCTAACCGGTTGTGTGCAGGTAGACGCTGCTCCCTGTAGGTTATTCCACTCGCGATGAAAAGAAACTTTACGCGTGTCGGTGAGAAGTTTCTGTAAAGCCTGAGCGCCTGTAATCGCAGGCTCGTACCTCAATCCACCCTCGTACCTGCCAGCCATTTTTCGGCAGTCAACCGATGAGGGTGTATCCATGATGTTTTCACCGACCGAAAAACCGCTTTTTTCCCCGCCCATGCTGGCGCCTCTGCCTGTCCTGCAGCGCGCCTTGGTTGAGCAATGGGGCTTTGGCCCATCGACCCCGCCGAGCGCCGCCTGTATCCACCACTCCATCGAAGCGCAAGCGGCGCTGGCACCGCATGCGACGGCGGCAGTGTGTGCGGGGCAGCGCATCAGTTATGAACAACTCAACCGCCAAGCCAATCGTTTGGCCGCGGGCTTGATCGAGCAGGGCGTCAAACGCGGCGACACTGTGGCGCTGTTCGTCGAGCGTTCGATCCCCATGCTGGTGGGCCTGTTGGCCGTGTTGAAGGTCGGCGCCGCGTATGTGCCGCAGGACGCCAGAATCGTCCCGCCCCTGCAACTGGCCATGGTCCTCGAGTCATTGACCAGCCCGCTGATTCTGACCCTGTCGCACCTGGCGGATCGCATCCCGTCAGACGCCGCCCATCGCAGCTTGTGCCTGGACACGTTCCTGGCCGAAGTGCCCTGGATCGCCCAGGACAATAAGCCGGTGGGCGCCGTCGTCGACACCCACGACCTGTGTTTCGTGCTGTTCACGTCCGGCACCACGGGGCGCCCCAACGGCGTGTGTGTCAGTCACCGTAACGTATGCAACATCCTGTTGACGCAGCCCGGGCGGATGGGCATGGCGCCGGGCCGCAACGTCGGGCAGATCCTCAATATCGGTTTCGACATGGCGGCCTGGGAAATACTCGGCTGCCTGGCCCATGGCGCGACGTTGCTGATTCGCGGCAAAGCCATTGCGCAGACCGCTGCACAGTGCCATGTGTTGATCGCAACCCCTTCGATCCTGGCCGGCCTCGATCCTCGGCAGTGCCCCGATCTCCAGGTGGTCGCGGTCGCCGGAGAACCCTGTTCCCAGGCCCTGGCCGAGCGTTGGGCGGCGCATTGCACGTTCTACAACGGCTGCGGCCCCACCGAAACCACCATCGTCAATACGCTGCATCGGCATGTGCCTGGCACCCCATTGACCATCGGCCAGCCGACCCCCAACAACAGCGTGTATGTGCTCGACGAACAGGGCTACCCCTGTGAGGCGGGGCAAGCCGGGGAAATGTGGGCGGGCGGCGCCGGGGTAACGGCGGGCTATCTGAACAACCGCGCATTGACCCACGAACGGTACCGCCCGGACCCCTTTGTGGGCGGCGACGCCATGATGTTCCGCACACGCGACCTGGGACGCTGGACGGCCGACGGGCAACTCGAGCACCTGGGGCGCGTCGATGACCAAGTGAAAGTCCGCGGGTTCCGGGTGGAGCTGGACGCGGTGTCCAGCGCCCTGGAAGCCGGCGATGGCTGCACGCGGGCCGTCACGCTAAAACTCGACAGCCGCACCTTGGTCGCCTTTGTTTCGCCGGCCAGCGCCGACGTGGCGTCCTGCCGACGCCAATGCGAGCAGCGCCTGGCCTACTACTGCGTGCCGGCGCTGATCGACGCAGTGGAGCATTTTCCACTGACCGCCCGCGGCAAGATCGACAAGGCGCTGTTGCTGCAACGGGCGCGTGAAAGGTGGGTGGCCGTGCAGGCGTTCGCGGTGCAGGAGCCTGGCCATGCTTGATGCCCTGAGCCAAACCGTGGTGCCGCCCAAACCGGCGCTCTGGCGGCGCTGGACGGCGTTGCCGGTGTTTTCCTACTACAACCGCCTGGCGGCGTTGGTGTTGCTCAGCAACCTGGCGTTTGCGGTGCTGGGCGTCGGCCTGCAGGGCGTCAGCGCCCAGACGTTGTCGTCGCTGGTGCTGATCAACCTGTCGCTGGCCATCCTGATTCGCCAGCAATACCTGATCAATGCGTTGTTCTGGCTGGCGACGCGCATCCCCGTCACCTGGCCGCTGCGTGTGCGGCGCAGCGCGGCCAAGGTGTACCACGTCGGCGGGCTGCACAGTGGCGCGGCGCTGGCGGCCACGGGCTGGTTCGCGGGGTGGGTCGGTGTGCAGGCCACGGACTATCTGCAGCGGCCGGGCAGCGTTTCGTCCACCGGGTTGTGGCTTGGCGCGACGCTGCTCGGCGTGTTGCTGTTGATGGTGGGCATGGCGCAACCGCGCATCCGGGGGCGATTTCACAATGGCTTCGAGCGGGTTCATCGGTTTGCGGGGTGGGCCGCGTTGCTGTTGTTTTGGGCGCAGACCTTGCTGGCGTCCGTCGAACGCGGTGCGAGCCTGCTGCACAGTGGCGCGTTCTGGATGCTGGTGCTGTTGACGCTGAGCATCGCGCTGCCCTGGCTGCGGCTGCGCAAGGTCGCCGTTGAGCACACGCGGCCTTCCGGGCATGCGGTGATTACGCGCTTTACCCACACCACACCATTCGCCGGTTCGTCGACCGCGATCAGCCGACATCCGCTGTTGGAGTGGCACTCGTTTGCCAACATCCCCACACCGGGCCAAACCGGGTTTCGGCTGACCATTTCCCGCGCAGGGGATTGGACGGGGCGGTTTATCGAGGACCTGCCGCGCCATGTGTGGGTCAAGGGCATCACCACCGCTGGCGTGGCCCATGTGGAAACCCTGTTCAAGTCGGTGGTGTACGTCGCCACCGGCAGCGGGATCGGCCCGGTCATGCCGCATTTACTCGCGGCGCGGCTGCCGATCCAGCTGATCTGGTCGACCCGCAGCCCGCGCAAGACCTACGGCGACGAATGGGTCGACGAGATCCTGGGTGCCCAGCCCGACGCGTTGATCTGGGACACCGATGAGCGCGGCAAACCTGACCTGGTGCAGTTGGCCTACGGCGCCGTGCAAGCCTGTGGCGCGGAGGCTGTGATCTGTATCGCCAACCAACGACTGACGCAGCAGGTCGTGCAAGAGCTGGAAGCCCGGGGGATACCCGCCTATGGCGCGATCTGGGATTCGTGAAGCGTGTGTGTTCATTAAACGATATCAATCAATGGAGGTGCCTATGAATGTAGTGATCGAGCGTCAGGGTCGGGTGGTCCTGGTCAGGCTCAATCGTCCCCAGGTCAAGAATGCGCTGAACTCGGCGCTGATGACCGAGCTGGTTTCTTGTCTGGAGGCCCTGGACCAGGACCCTCAGGTCGGGTGTTTTGTCATCACCGGCGGTGCGCAGTATTTTGCCGCCGGAGCCGATATCAAGGAGATGAGCGGCAAGACCTATCAGGATATGCTCAACGAGGATTACTTCGTCGGCTGGGAGGCATTTACCCGCTTGCGCACGCCGACCATCGCCGCCGTCAACGGTTACGCCTTCGGCGGAGGGTGCGAACTGGCGCTGATGTGCGACATGATCTTTGCCGCCGATAGCGCCACCTTTGCCCAGCCGGAGATCAAGCTCGGCGTGATCCCTGGCATGGGGGCGACCCAACGTCTGACAGGCTTGATCGGCAAGGCCAAGACCATGGATCTGGTGCTGACCGGGCGGCCGATGACGGCTCATGAGGCTGAACAGGCCGGGTTGGTGTCGCGTGTCTATCCGGCGGCGAGCTTGCTGGAGCAGACGCTGGCGGTGGCCGCGCAAATCGCCGGTTTTTCTCGCCTGGCCACCCGGGCGGCGCGCGAGGCGGTCGAGCAATCCCTGCAGCTCGGGCTGCACGAGGGCGTGCGGCTGGAACGCCGACTGTTCCACAGTCTGTTCGCCACGCCCGATCAGCAGGAGGGCATGCAGGCGTTTCTCGAGAAGCGACCGGCCGCGTTTAATCGGGTCTAGGAGGGCCAAGGACTCGGCGCTGGGCTGCTCTGAAAAAAAACTACAGTGAAGGAGGAATAAACCTACATGGGATTCGTCTCATAGCTCAATTTCCCCTTGGCCATGTGCCCTGGAGCTTTTCATGGTAGATCACTCATCACCGCCCCGTCCGCCACTCAGCACGGCCAGCCTGGCGATCAGGCTGGCGTGTATCGGTGGCGTGGTAGCGGCTGTCGCCGGGGCGTTTGCCTACGTCAACGGCACCTTCGACCCACAACGCCTGCAGCCCAAAACCCTGGTCAATGCCCTGGAAACCAATAACGGCATCCACCCGGGGTTTCGGCGCAACCATGCCAAGGGCGTATGTGTCGCGGGGTACTTCGAGAGCAGCGCCGAGGCGCGTGCCTACTCCAGTGCCCAGGTATTCAATGCGGCCAGGACCCCATTGATCGGCCGGTTTGCCTTGCCCAGCGGTAACCCCTACGCGCCGGACGGCAGTGTGCCGATCCGCAGTTTTGCCGTGCAATTCAGCCAGGCCAACGGCCAGCAGTGGCGCACCGGGATGAACAGCATGCCGGTGTTTCCGGTGGGCACCCCCGAGGCGTTCTATCAACTGCTCAAGGCCGGCGCGCCCGATCCGGCCACCGGCAAGCCCAACCCGGCGAATATGCCGGCGTTCTTTGCGGCCCATCCCGAGGCCGCGCCGTTCCTGGCGTGGGTCAAGACGGCCAAGCCATCCGCCAGCTATGCGACGGAAACCTACAACGGCATCAACGCGTTTTTCCTGGTGGGCGCCGATGGCAAGCGCCAGGCCGTGCGTTGGGCGGTTGTCGCGCAGAGCCAGGATGCTGTGGGCGATACCGCGCCAGCCGGCAGTGACTTCCTGGAAAAAGACCTGGTGCAACGCCTGGCTTCCGGACCGCTGCGTTGGCAGTTGAATCTGACCCTGGCCAACCCCGGCGATCCGCTCGACGATGCAAGCAAACCCTGGATCGGTGAGCACAAAATACTCAACGCCGGCACCCTGGTGCTGCAAAGCAGCCAAGCGCAAGCAGACGGCGATTGCCGCGACATCAACTTCGATCCGCTGATTCTGCCAAGCGGCATCGAGGCTTCGAATGACCCGCTATTGGCCGCGCGTTCGGCCGCCTACGCCAGTTCCTACCTGCGCCGCGCCGCAGAAGTCAGCCCGTTGCACCGCACCCCTCAGGAGTCGAAGCCATGAATGCCCAACCACGGTTTTTCGCCCCCCTGGCACGCCTGCTGCACTGGCTGATGGCGCTGATGATCATCGCCATGCTGTTTATCGGCGCGGGCCTGGCAGCGTCGGTTTCCGAACGGCATGAATGGTTGATCCACCTGCACAAGCCGCTGGGTATCGCGATCCTGGCGTTGGTGATCGTGCGTTTGGCGGTGCGTTTTTCCACGCGCCAACCGCCGTTGCCTGGCGATTTGCCGCGATGGCAAGTGTTGGCGGCCAAGGCCTCCCATTGGCTGCTGTATGCCTTGATGCTGGTGTTGCCGCTGCTCGGCTGGGCGATGATTTCGGCGGCGGGCGACCCGGTGATGCTCAGCCATTCGGTGCAACTGCCGGCGCTGGTGTCGGCCAACGCACCGCTGTTCGCGGTGCTGCGCAAGGCCCATGGCTATCTCGCCTACGTGCTGTTTTTCACGGTGTTGTTGCACCTGGCGGCGGCGCTGTTCCATGGGTTGATTCGCCGTGACGATGTGCTGCAGAGCATGACGGGCACCCAGGACTGAGGCCCGCGCTTGATCCGTGTGGCGAGCACGCTCGCCACATTCAGCGCAACAGGCTGACGATATCGGCCACGCTGCTCAACACATCCTTGCCCAACTGCATCGAGCGTTTGCCCGACCAGCCGGTGTTCGGGTTGGGCGCGTCGTCGTTGTCCTTGAAGGGCATCTCCAGGGTCAGCGACAGGCAGTCGTACTTCTCACCGACGGCATTGCAGGCCAGGGTCATATTGGCTTCGCCCGGCAGGTCGCGGGTGTAGCCGTGGGTGGTCTGGAAGTCACGGGTCAAGGCGCTCAGGTGGCTGCGAAAGTGCTTTTCCAGGGCTTCGATACGCGGGGTGTAACCGGGGTTGCCTTCGCAGGCGGCGGCGAATACGTAGGGGATTTCTTCGTCACCGTGGATATCGAGGAACAGGTCGACGCCATACTTTTCCATTTGCGTCTGGACGAACAGCACTTCCGGGCTGATCTCCTGGCTGGCGCTCTGCCAGGCGCGATTGAGGTCCTGGCCCATGGCGTTGGTGCGCAGGTGGCCGTGAAACGCGCCGTCGGGGTTCATGTTCGGTACCAGGTACAGGTCGGCGACGGCCAACAGCTTTTTCAGCTCGGCGTCGCCGTCCTGCTGCAGGCGTTCGATGATGCCTTCCATAAACCATTCGGCCATGTGCTCGCCGGGGTGCTGCTGGGCGATGATCCACACCTTGCGCCGACCTTCGCCACCTTTGCCACGGCGCAACAGTTGGATATCGCGGCCTTCGACACTTTTACCGGTGGCCAGCAAGCGGGTGCCCGCATGGTTCAGCGCCTGGTCGATGAGCCAGTCGTGGCGCTCGCGGCTGTAGGGTTCGAAGTAGGCAAACCAGGCGTGTTTCTCACGGGTTTCGAGACTGATGTGCAGGGTTTCGCCGTCGAAACGCGTAGGCACCCGAAACCAATTGACGTGGTCATACGACGCCACGGCGCTGTAGCCGCTCCAGGCGTGTTTATAGGACGATTGCCCGGCATTGCTCAGGCGGAAGGTGTGGGTGTGGCCCACGTGCATGCCTTCGGCCTTGAAGTGGAACCATTGGAAATGGTGACTGCGGGTATCGGGTTTGATTGCCAGCAACAAGTGATAGGCATCGCTGGCATCCAGAACCTGGATGTTGCCGCTGTCGAAGTTGGTGCTGATTTTGATGGAGGTCAAGGCCACGGTCATAGTCTGGCTGCCTGAGTATGAGTGTTGTGGCGGTTATCTTACACAGAGGCCGGGCAAAATCCGGATGCAAAATTGTTGCGGGAGGAGGGGGGCGTCATCCTTGACGCCGCAGCAGCTTAGAATCTATGAGATTGATTCTCAAGTGCTATTTCGCAAAGGTCTGAGCCAGAGCGGTCGCCCGACTTTCTTTTGACGATGGTCTTTTGCTATCATGCGTGCCATCAAGCAACACACAGTCTTCATTAGCCTGAAGCCAAGCCAGAAACACTGGCAAAAAAAAGACCCGGCCAAAGAGCCGGGTCAAAAACCGTGATTAGCCTGATGAGGAGATATTCCAAGAGTCCGACCTAAGGTCCCTTGGTCTATCGACTGATCTCGCGATCAGCTTGGTCCAATAATAATCATTATCATTTGCAAGTCAAATGTTTTTATCCGTGAGATAGAAATATTTTTCTTTCGCGTGGCTCATGCACCGTCCTGAGCCTGCGGCGCCTGCAACGATCGCTCCACCATCGCCTTCGCCATATCAATCAAATACACCACTGAAAATGCCAGGTCACGCTGGTTGCCTTGATGGCTGCTCGCCGATTCGTAGGCTGTGGCAGCCGCGCTGCGCAACAGGTCCGAGGCATGCACCAGGGCTTCCTCCGGGCTGACACCGGGCTTGATGCTGAAGAAGGCGTCGTTCGGGGCCGAGGCGCACATCTCTTCTTTCAAATAGTAATCCAGCGCACGTTGGGCGGCGCCGCTGCTGCGCATGTCGAGCAGCTCATGGGATTCGGGTTCGCAGGGCAGGCGATACGGGCTTGTCGTCATAGGGCGGTACTCGGGTTGGGTGTCGAAACGCTGATACCCGATGATAGTACGTATCGTATTTATGTCGTTTTATGGATTACTACAAACTGTTTATTGCCCTGAAAAATACGCGACGTATTGTCAGGCCCCATGGATAAATGGATCGCGTTGGTCAGGGCCAACATGAAAGACCGCAAGGTCACGCAGGATGAACTGGCCGAACGCCTGGGCATGTCCCAGGGCGGTGTCGGGCATTGGCTGAACAAGCGCCGGGTGCCAAGCCTGGCGGACATGAACCGGGTGCTGGAAGCGCTGGGGCTGGGCTCCCTGGAAGTCGCGCTGGATATTCGTCGCAAGGCCGATGCGCTGCCGGTTGGGCCACCACACTACAACTCGTACTTCCGCTACCCGGTCAGCGATTGGAAAGGCGTGTGCGAATTTCGCGAAGAGCGCCCGGCCTACGGCGCGGCGCGCTTCGAACTGACGGACTACCATGCCCAGGGCGAGGCTTACTGGCTGCCCGTGGTCGGCGACGCGATGACCGCGCCCAGTGGCCTGAGCATCGGTGCCGGGATGATGATCCTGGTGGACCCGGCCATCGACGCCGAACCCGGCAAGCTGGTGGTCGCGCAGTGGGCGCACAGCCCGCAGGCGACCTTCCGCCAGTTGCGCGAAGAGAGCGGCCAACTGTACCTGGTGCCGCTCAATCCGACTTACCCCAAGCGCCTGTTCAGCGACGATTGCCGCATCCTCGGCGTCGTCGTGCAGGCCACGGCGAAGTTCTAGTCCGCGGGTTCAAGCTCGACCAGCGCGCAACCTTCGGCAACCATTTCGCCTTCCTGGCAGAACAGTGCCTTGACCACGCCGGCCTGGGGCGCGCGGATGCTGTGTTCCATCTTCATCGCCTCCAGCACCACCAACTGCGTGCCGGCTTCGACGGTCTGGCCGACATCCACCAGCACCCGCACGATGCTGCCGTTCATCGGCGCGGTGAGGCCGCCTTGGTGGGATTGGTTGGCTTCGACTGCCGCAATCGGATCGAACAGGCTGACGGCATGCATGTCGCCCTCCCAGCGCAGGAACAGCGTGCCTGCGCTACGCACGGCCAGATGGGCACGGCGCACGCCCTGATGGTCGATCAGCAGCTGTTCGCCTTGCAGTCGCGGCGTGTGTTGCGCCAACGTCACCAGGCGATCCTGGCCGTTGCAGCTCAAGTGCAGCGAGACTTCGGCGGGCAGCCCTGCGCGAAAGCCGCGAGTGTCTGCCCACGGCCCGTCGCCGGCCGGCAGGCTCTGCATGAAGGCCGAACCCGCGGCCTGCCAGAATTCGTCGCTCAACGCTCCGGGCACCGGCAGCAGTTCGTCCTGATAGCGCGGAATAAAGCTGGTATCCAGCTCGGCGGCGGCAAACGCCGGATGGGCGATGATACGTCGCACAAAGCCCAGGTTGGTCTTGAGCCCGCCGACGGCGAACTCGTCGAGCATGCTCAACAGCCGCAGCCGCGCTTGTTCGCGGTCTTCGCCCCAGGCAATCAGCTTGCCGAGCATCGGGTCGTAGAAGGGCGAAACGCTGTCGCCTTGCTCGACGCCGCTGTCCACGCGGCGGCCCGGGCCGGGTGCGGATTCGCGGTACAGCGTCAGGTGGCCGGTCGCGGGGAGGAAATCATTGGCCGGGTCTTCGGCATACAAGCGCACCTCGATCGCATGGCCGATCAACGGCACCTGCGCCTGGGTGATCGGCAGCGCTTCGCCCTGGGCCACGCGAATCTGCCAGGCCACCAGGTCGAGGCCGGTAATCGCCTCGGTCACCGGGTGTTCCACTTGCAGCCGCGTGTTCATCTCCATAAAGAAAAACTCGCCACGGGCATCCAGCAAAAACTCCACCGTGCCCGCGCCCACATAACCGATGGCCTGGGCCGCACGCACCGCGGCTTCACCCATCGCCCGGCGCTGGTCGCCGCTCAAGCCGGGCGCCGGGGCTTCCTCGACGACTTTTTGGTGGCGCCGCTGGATCGAACAATCGCGCTCGTTGAGGTACAGGCAGTGCCCCTGCTGATCGGCAAATACCTGGATCTCCACATGGCGTGGCTTGAGCAAGTACTTCTCCACCAGCATCTGCGCGTTGCCGAAGGACGACAGCGCCTCACGCTGGGCGGAGGCCAGGGCTTCGGCCAGTTGACTGACGTCCTCGACCACTTTCATGCCCTTGCCGCCACCACCGGCCGTGGCCTTGAGCAGCACCGGGTAGCCGATGCGCGCGCAGGCGGCGCGGAAGGTGTCCAGGTCCTGCGCTTCGCCGTGGTAGCCCGGCACCAGCGGCACGCCGGCGGTTTCCATCAGTGACTTGGCGGCGGACTTGCTGCCCATGGCGTCGATTGCCGAGGCGGGCGGGCCGAGAAAGATCAACCCGGCCGCCTCGACGGCACGGGCAAAACCGGCGTTTTCGGAAAGGAAGCCGTAGCCCGGATGAATCGCCTGGGCGCCGCTGGCCTGGGCGGCGGCGATCAGTTTGTCGATTTGCAGGTAACTGTCGGTCGCTTTGCTGCCGCCGAGGTCGACGCGGATATCGGCTTCGCGGCTATGGCGCGCATCGCGATCGGTGGCGCTGTGGACCGCCACGGTGGTCAACCCCATCGCCTTGGCGGTACGCATCACGCGGCAGGCAATTTCGCCACGGTTGGCCACCAGTACGGTGGTCAGTGTGCTCATGAGCGTGGCTCCTGCGACTGCCAGCTGGGCGGGCGTTTTTGCAGGAATGCGCGTAAACCTTCCTGGCCTTCGGCGCTGACGCGGATCCGGGCGATGGCATTTTCGCAATAGCGCCGCAGCGCTGGGGTGAGGGCGCCGTTACCGACTTCGCGTAGCAGATCCTTGCTTGCACGCATCGCTGCCGGGCTGTTTTGCAGGAGGTTGGCAATCCAGTGGTCGACCTGTTGATCCAGGGTTTCGGCCGGATAGCTTTCCGCCAGCAGGCCGATGTCGCGCGCGCGTTCGCCGCCAAAGCGTTCGGCCGTGAGCGCATAACGCCGCGCCGCGCGTTCCCCGATGGCTTGCACCACAAACGGGCTGATCACCGCAGGCGCCAAACCGATGCGTACTTCCGACAGGCAGAACTGCGCGTCATCGGCCCCGATCGCCATGTCGCAGCAACTGATCAGGCCCAGCGCGCCACCGTAGGCTGCGCCTTGCACCACTGCCAGCGTCGGGATTTTCAGCTTGGCCAGGTTGTACATCAGCTCCGCCAGTTCGCGTGCGTCGTCGAGGTTGGTGGCGTAATCCAGTTCGGCCGACTGTTGCATCCAGGCCAGGTCGGCGCCGGCGCTGAAGTGTTTGCCGCGCCCGCGCAGGACCAGAAAGCGCAGCGACGCATTGCCCTGCACCTGGTCGAGGGCGATGATCAGTTCGCGGATCATTTCGGCGTTGAAGGCGTTGTGCTTGGCTTCGCGACTGAGCCACAGCGTGGCGAAACCACGGCTGTCGGTGATCAGTTCGAGGGTGTTGAAATCGTTCATGGGGTACAGCTCCATTTACATGCGGAACACGCCGAAGCGGCTCGGCTCGATGGGGGCGTTCAGTGCGGCAGACAGGGCCAGGGCCAGCACGTCGCGGGTCTGCAACGGGTCGATGACGCCGTCATCCCACAGGCGGGCGCTGGAGTAATACGGGTGGCCCTGGGTTTCGTACTGGTCGAGGATCGGCTGTTTGATCGCCGCTTCCTCTTGCGCGCTGAAGCCGTTGCCGGCGCGTTCGGCCTGCTCGCGCTTGACCTGCACCAGCACGCCGGCCGCCTGTTCGGCGCCCATCACGCCGATGCGCGCGTTGGGCCACATCCACAAAAAACGCGGGTCGTAGGCGCGGCCGCACATACCGTAGTTACCCGCGCCAAAACTGCCGCCGATGATCACGGTGAATTTCGGCACCTTGGCGCAGGCCACCGCCGTGACCAGCTTGGCGCCGTGCTTGGCGATACCGCCGGCCTCGTACTTCTGGCCGACCATAAAACCGGTGATGTTTTGCAGGAACAGCAACGGAATCCCGCGCTGACACGCAAGCTCGATGAAGTGCGCGCCTTTTTGCGCGGCTTCGGCGAACAGAATCCCGTTGTTGGCCAGGATCGCTATCGGGTAGCCGTGCAAGTGTGCAAAGCCGCAGACCAGGGTGGTGCCGAACAGCGCCTTGAACTCATCGAACACCGAGCCGTCCACCAGTCGCGCAATCACTTCGCGCACGTCGAACGGCTGCTTGGCATCGGCCGGGATCACGCCGTACAACTCTTCGCCGCTGTACAGCGGCGCCACTGGCGTGCGTTGCAGCAACTGGCCTTGTTTGCGCCAGTTGAGGTTGGCCACGCTGCGCCGGGCCAGGGCCAGGGCGTGTTCATCGCTGTCGGCATAGTGGTCGGCCACGCCGGAGATCTTGCAGTGTACGTCGGCACCGCCGAGGTCTTCGGCGCTGACCACTTCACCGGTGGCGGCCTTCACCAGCGGCGGGCCGGCGAGGAAGATGGTGGCTTGCTGGCGCACCATGATTGCTTCGTCCGCCATCGCCGGCACATAGGCGCCGCCAGCGGTACACGAGCCCATCACCACCGCAATCTGCGGGATGCCCTGGGCGCTCATGTTGGCCTGGTTGAAGAAGATCCGCCCGAAGTGCTCGCGGTCGGGGAAGACCTCATCCTGGCGCGGCAGGTTGGCGCCGCCGGAATCCACCAGGTAGATGCATGGCAGGCGGTTCTGTTCGGCGATGGTCTGCGCGCGCAGGTGTTTCTTGACCGTCAGCGGGTAGTAGGAGCCGCCTTTCACCGTGGCGTCGTTGGCGACGATCATGCATTCGACGCCTTCCACGCGGCCGATCCCGACAATCACCCCGGCGGCCGGCACGTCTTCGCCATACACCTGATGGGCGGCCAGTTGGCTGAGTTCCAGGAACGGCGAGCCCGGGTCGAGCAAACGGTTGATCCGCTCGCGTGGCAGCAGTTTGCCGCGCGAGGTGTGGCGCTCCTGGGCCTTGGCGCCGCCGCCTTGCTGCACCTGGGCGAGCAGGGTGTGCAGGGCGTCGACCTGTTGGCGCATCGCCGCGCTGTTGGCGGCGAACTCCGCCGAGCGCGGGTTGAGCTGGGTGTGCAAGGTGGCCATGGCGCGCTCCTTCAGCGGGTTTCGTTGAAGAGTTCGCGACCGATCAACATGCGCCGGATCTCACTGGTGCCGGCGCCGATTTCGTACAGCTTGGCGTCGCGCAGCAGGCGTCCGGCGGGGAATTCATTGATGTAGCCATTGCCGCCCAGGATCTGGATCGCGTCGAGGGCCATTTGCGTGGCGCGTTCGGCGCTGTAGAGGATCACCCCGGCCGCGTCCTTGCGCGTGGTTTCGCCGCGCTCGCAGGCCTGGGCCACCGCGTACAGGTAGGCGCGGCTGGCGTTGAGCTGGGTGTACATGTCGGCGACCTTGCCCTGGATCAGCTGGAATTCGCCGATGCTCTGGCCGAACTGCTTGCGGTCGTGGATGTACGGCACGATCAGGTCCATGCAGGCTTGCATGATCCCGGTCGGGCCGCCGGACAGTACGACGCGTTCGTAGTCCAGGCCGCTCATCAGCACTTTGACGCCGCCGTTGAGCACGCCGAGGATGTTGTCCTCCGGCACTTCCACGTCATCGAAGAACAGCTCGCAGGTGTTGGAGCCGCGCATGCCGAGCTTGTCGAACTTGTTGCTGCGGCTGAAGCCTTTCCAGTCGCGCTCGACGATGAACGCCGTGATGCCGTGGGCGCCTTTCTCCAGGTCGGTCTTGGCGTAGATCACGTAGGTGCTGGCGTCGGGGCCGTTGGTGATCCAGGTCTTGCTGCCGTTGAGCACGTAGTGGTCGCCGCGCTTGTCGGCGCGCAGTTTCATCGAGACCACGTCGGAGCCGGCATTCGGCTCGCTCATGGCCAGGGCGCCGACGTGTTCGCCGCTGATCAGCTTCGGCAGGTACTTGAGTTTCTGTTCATGGCTGCCGTTGCGGTTGATCTGGTTCACGCAGAGGTTGGAGTGGGCGCCGTAGGACAACGCCACCGACGCCGAACCACGGCTGATCTCTTCCATGGCCACCACATGGGCCAGGTAGCCCAGGCCGGCACCGCCGTATTCTTCGGCCACGGTAATGCCCAGCAGGCCCATGTCACCGAACTTGCGCCACAGGTCGGCGGGGAACAGGTTGTCGATGTCGATTTGTGCCGCGCGCGGAGAAATCTCCTTGGCCACGAAGGACTGCACTTGGTCGCGCAGCATGTCGATGGTTTCGCCGAGGGCGAAGTTCAGGGAGGGGTAACTCATGGACAGGCACCTTTATTGAGCTTTGTTGTTGTGGGGTGACGGCACCGGGGGAGGGGATGCTCACCTTTACGTTAACGTAAGCTTGCGTTGCGGCGCTGTCAATCGTAGTTTACGTTTACGTCAACCTACAAAAAAGACAACAGGGGTCGTTATGGATCAACCGAATCAGAGCTACAGCCGTGGCTCTCAGGACAAGACCTTGTTGGCCATGACGATCGGTCAGGCCTTCGATCACACGGTTGCGCAGTCTCCCGATGGGGAAGCCTTGGTGGTGCGTCACCAGCAACGCCGCTACACCTGGCAGCAACTGGCGGAGACCGTCGACCTGCACGCCCGCGCGCTGCTGGCGTTGGGCCTGCAGCGCGGCGATCGCCTGGGCATCTGGGCGCCGAACTGCGCCGAGTGGTGCATCAGCCAGCTGGCCAGCGCCAAGCTCGGGGTGATCCTGGTCAATATCAATCCGGCCTATCGCAGCACTGAGCTGGAATACGTGCTCAAGCAATCCGGCTGCCAATGGCTGGTGTGTGCCGGTTCGTTCAAGACCTCCGATTACCACGCGATGTTGCAGGAACTGCTGCCCGAGCTGGCGGAGCAACCCGTCGGCCGCTTGAACTGCGAAAAACTGGCGGACCTGCGCGGCGTGATCAGCCTTGCGCCGCGCCCGCCCACGGGCTTTTTGCCCTGGTCGCAACTGGCGGCCCTTGGTGCGGGCATCCCGCCTGAGCGATTGATCGCGCGCCAAGCCAGCCTGCACTTCGACCAGGCCGTCAATATCCAGTACACCTCCGGCACCACCGGCTTCCCCAAGGGCGCCACCCTTAGTCATCTCAATATCCTCAACAACGGCTACATGGTCGGCGAAAGCCTGGGCTTGACCGCGCAGGACCGCCTGGTGATCCCCGTGCCGCTGTATCACTGTTTCGGCATGGTGATGGGCAACCTGGGCTGCATCACCCACGGCACCACCATGATTTACCCGAACGACGGCTTCGACCCGCTGCTGACCCTGGCCGCCGTCGCCGAAGAACGCGCCAGCGCCCTGTACGGCGTGCCGACTATGTTTATCGCCATGCTCGACCATCCGCAACGCGGCGAGTTCGACCTGTCCAGCCTGCGCACCGGGATCATGGCCGGTGCCACCTGCCCGATCGAAGTGATGCGCCGGGTCATCGGCGAAATGCACATGAGCGAAGTGCAGATTGCCTACGGCATGACCGAAACCAGCCCGGTGTCCCTGCAGACCGGCCCCGATGACGACCTGGAGCGCCGCGTCACCACGGTCGGCCGCACCCAGCCGCAATTGGAAAGCAAGATCGTCGACCTCGCCGGTCACACCGTCGCGCGTGGCGAGATCGGTGAGCTGTGTACCCGTGGCTACAGCGTGATGCTCGGTTACTGGAACAACCCCGACGGCACCCGCGACGCAATCGACGACGCCGGCTGGATGCATACCGGTGACCTGGCGACCATGGACGAGCACGGCTACGTGTGCATCGTCGGGCGCAACAAGGACATGATCATTCGCGGTGGCGAGAACGTGTACCCGCGCGAGCTGGAAGAGTTTTTCTTCACGCACCCGGCGGTGGCCGATGTGCAGGTCATTGGTATTCCGGATGAGCGTTATGGCGAAGAGATTGTTGCCTGGGTCAAGTTTCACCCCGGGCATGTGGCCAGCGCGCTGGAGTTGCACACGTGGTGCAAGGGGCGTATCGCGCACTTCAAGACGCCCAAGCATTTCAAGTTCGTGGATGAATTCCCGATGACGGTCACCGGCAAGATCCAGAAATTCCGCATGCGCGAGATCTCGATCGAAGAGCTGCGAACGCAGTCTTAGTCGTTTCGCTGAAAACTTGTGGGGGTAGGGAGCAAGCCCCTCCCACAGTTTAAATTGCGTAATCCCAGACAGCACAAAGGGGACCCGAAGGTCCCCTTTAATTTGTTGTTACGTGCTCTTTTTTTATTATTGAGGGGCGGTCTATTGTTGTTTTTGGCAACCGTTACCCTTTACCGCTGTTTTTGGCGACCCCATCCAGGGTCAAGAGCAAACGTATTTTTTTGAGCGCTGATCTGCTTCTTCGTACACGATCCAACCAGTGGGTAGCTACCTGAGGTAGTTTTATTTTTCTCTATCCGGTTGCGGGTTTCGGCATGCCGTACCCTGCGAAGCACATCTTCTCCAAAAAAATCTGTTAGCTGCGTCTCTGCCGTGTTGTTTTTGTTATGTCAGAGTCGTTTCGTCTTATTTTTATTAGGTTTGGCGCTTTTTATTCTTGTTATGCCATAGAGATAGCAGAAGCCGTGCCAACTTTTAAAAATCGTTTAAAATCAATGAGTTGAGTTTTTTGTGGGAAATGCCCTACGGTAAACACGGGAAAATATGTTCCCGTGTTACTCGTCCGGCCGGCCTGCGGTAACACATTGTCACGGCTAAGTTACTCAACTGGCGTTACGCGCCCTGGCAACGCGCGAGCCGCTGGGCCGGCCGAGCACGTCGCTGATCTGCCGGCCCGCGAGAATCAATCGCTCCAGGTCGATGCCGGTCTCGATCCCGAGGCCGTTGAGCAGGTACACCACATCTTCGGTGGCGACGTTACCGCTGGCGCCCTTGGCGTATGGGCAACCGCCTAGGCCGGCGATAGAGCTGTCGAACACGTTGATCCCTTCCAGCAGGCTGGCGTAGACGTTGGCGACGGCCTGCCCATAGGTGTCATGGAAGTGCCCCGCCAACTTGTCCCGTGGCACGTGCGCGCCCACCACCTCGAACAGCCGGCGCGTGGCTCCCGCGGTGCCGGTGCCGATGGTGTCGCCCAGGGACACTTCATAGCAGCCCATGGCAAACAGCTCGCGGGCCACCGCCGCCACTTGTTCCGGGGCGACCGCGCCTTCGTAAGGGCAACCCAGCACGCAGGACACATAGCCGCGCACACTGACACCCTGCTGTTTGGCGGCCGCCATGATCGGCACGAATCGCTCCAGGCTTTCGCTGATCGAGCAGTTGATGTTGCGCTGCGAAAACGCCTCGGACGCCGCAGCAAACACCGCGACCTCCTTGACCCCGGCGGCCAGCGCATCTTCAAAGCCGCGCAGGTTTGGCGCCAGCGCGCCGTAGGTCACGCCGGGCTTGCGCTGGATCTGCGCAAAGACTTCGGCGGAACCGGCCATCTGCGGCACCCATTTGGGCGAAACAAAACTGCCGACTTCGATGTAGCTCAGGCCCGCGGCGCTGAGGGCATCCACCAACTGCACCTTGTCGGCCACGCTGATGGGTTGGGCTTCATTCTGCAAACCGTCGCGCGGGCCGACTTCGACCAGGCGCACGTGGGAGGGGAGGGACATGGCAACTACCTTATGATCAATGGCCAGCCTGGCCTTGGATGGTTTCGGCCAGGGCCTGGGTGCAGCGCTCTTCGGCGGTGTCCAGTTCCAGCTTCATTTGTTCGATGTCCAGTAACTGCTGCTCCAACTGTTCGCGACGCTCGGCGATTTTCACCAGCATGCTGTTGAGTTGGACATGGTTGCCGCTGGTGGGGTCGTAGAGTTCGATCAGTTCACGGCATTCGGCCAGGGAAAAACCGATGCGCTTGCCGCGCAGGATCAGCTTGAGGCTGACCTTGTCCCGCGCCGAGTAGATGCGTTCCTGGCCCCGGCGTTCCGGGGCCAGCAGGCCTTGTTCCTCATAGAAGCGAATGGCGCGGGTGGTGATGTCGAGCTCGCGGGCGAGGTCGGAAATGCTGTAGGTCGTGCTCATGAAGGCGCTCAAGAAAGTCTTGGCGCTAAGCTAATGTCAGGTTGACGTAAACGTCAAGGTCGATCGTCAATCCCTGTAGGAGCGAGCTTGCTCGCGAAAAACGTCAACGAGAACGCGGTAGCCCTGATACCCAAAGGCGCCCTCGGGTTTTTCGCGAGCAAGCTCGCTCCTACAGGGCGACAGGTTCAGGCTTGCAGCTTGTCGAGTTTCTTCTCGTGCGCCGTGACCTGCTGGCACAACTCGATCATTTGCTCGCGCATCCAGCGGTTGGCGGGGTCCTGGTCGGTGCTCTCGTGCCAGTACAGGTGGGTTTCCACCGGCGGCACGTCGTTGACCGGCAGGTTGAACCAGTGCAGTTCATGGCGGCGGGCGAAGCGCTCGGGCACGGTCATCACCATGTCGGTCTGTTGCAACACTTGCGAGGCCATCAGGTAATGCTGGGAGCGCAGGGCGATCTTGCGCTGGATGCCCATCTTGCCCAGGGCCAGGTCGACATGGCCCAGGCCGTTGCGGCGGCTGGAGATATGGATATGGGTCAGCGACAGGTAATCGTCCAGGGTGAACTTGTCCTTGCCCGCCATCGGGTGGCCCTTGCGCATGGCGCACACGTAGCGGTCTTCCATCAGCTTGACGTGGCGCACCTGCGGGTCGGTGTTGAGCGGTGCGTCGACGGCAAAATCCAGGCGCCCGGCGGCCAGTTCCTTGGTGGTCTCACGGCGTTTGGACAGGAAACTCTCGATCACCACCGTCGGCGCCAGGCGACGCAAGCGCTGGAACAGCAGTGGCAGGATCACCGCTTCGGTCAAGTCGGTCATGCTGATGCGGTAGGTCTTGGCCGCCTGTTGCGGGTTGAAAATCCGGCTTTCCTGCACCGACACGCGCAGCAATGACAGTGCGTTGCGCACCGGGCCGATGATGTTCTGCGCCATCGGCGTGGGCACCATGCCTTGGGCGGTCCGCACGAACAGCGGGTCGTTGAAGGTCTCGCGCAGGCGTGCCAGAGCGTTGGATACCGCCGGTTGGGTGATGCCGACAATCTGCCCGGCACGGGTCAGGTTGGCTTCGGTGTAGATCGCGTCAAAGACGATAAACAGGTTGAGGTCGACCTTGCTCAGATTCATTTCGTTGCGCTCTTATTGTTAGGTGGCCATGCCCCGATCATATATCGGTGATGAATGTTAATACACGCCGAGAATAGGCTAGGTAAATTATCAACGCTGTTCTAGCATCGATTGCATGACCTAAACAACCTCTCAAAGAAGGGAGCTGCTCATGGATTTCGCCTATTCGCCCAAGGTTCAGGAACTGCGTGAACGCGTCACTGCGTTCATGGACGCTTACGTTTACCCGGCCGAACCGGTGTTCGAACGCCAGGTCAGCGAAGGCGACCGCTGGCAGCCCACCGCGATCATGGAGGAGCTCAAAGCCAAGGCGAAAGCCGAAGGCCTGTGGAACCTGTTCCTGCCCGAATCCGAACTGGGCGCTGGCCTGACCAACCTTGAATACGCGCCGCTGGCGGAAATCATGGGCCGTTCGCTGCTGGGCCCGGAGCCGTTCAACTGCTCCGCCCCGGACACCGGCAACATGGAAGTGCTGGTGCGCTACGCCAACGCCGAACAGAAACAGCGCTGGCTCGAACCGCTGTTGCGCGGCGAGATCCGCTCGGCCTTCGCCATGACCGAGCCCGACGTGGCCTCCTCGGACGCGACCAACATGGCCGCCCGCGCCGAGCGCCAGGGCGACGAGTGGGTGATCAACGGCAAGAAATGGTGGACTTCCGGCGCCTGCGACCCGCGTTGCAAGATCCTGATTTTCATGGGCCTGAGCAATCCCGATGCGCCGCGCCACCAGCAGCACTCGATGATCCTGGTGCCGGTGGACGCCCCTGGCGTGAAAATCGTGCGCCCGCTGCCGGTGTTCGGTTACGACGATGCGCCCCACGGCCACGCCGAAGTGCTGTTCGACAACGTGCGCGTGCCGTATGAAAACGTCCTGCTGGGTGAAGGTCGCGGCTTTGAAATTGCTCAGGGGCGTCTTGGCCCGGGCCGCATTCACCACTGCATGCGCTCCATCGGCATGGCCGAGCGCGCGCTGGAACTGATGTGCAAACGCGCCATCAGCCGCACCGCGTTCGGCAAACCGTTGGCGCGCCTGGGCGGCAATATCGACAAGATCGCCGACTCGCGCATGGAAATCGACATGGCACGCCTGCTGACCCTGAAAGCCGCCTACATGATGGACACCGTGGGTAACAAAGTGGCGAAAAGCGAAATCGCCCAGATCAAGGTGGTGGCGCCGAACGTGGCGTTGAAGGTGATCGACCGCGCGATCCAGATCCATGGCGGCGCTGGCGTCTCCAACGACTTCCCGTTGGCCTACATGTACGCCATGCAACGCACCCTGCGCCTGGCCGACGGCCCGGACGAAGTCCACCGTGCGGCGATCGGCAAGTTCGAGATCGGCAAGTATGTGCCTAAAGAGTTGATGCGCGGCGGGCAGTAACACCGCGTCGCCTGCCATCGCGGGCAAGCCCCCTCCCACAGTTGACCGAGTTGTGCATGAGAACGCGGTCTAGTGTGGGAGGGGGCTTGCCCGCGACGAGGCCCGTGCGAACAACACAAAACACAAACCTCAGTACACCCAAACCTCCACCCGCCGATTCTTGATCCGGCCCTCATCCGCGGTATTCGCCGCCACCGGCATCTGCGCGCCGAACCCGCGGATATCGCGGAGCACCACGCCGCTCTTGACCAATTCCCGACGCACCGCCATCGCCCGCAGCTTGGACAACAGCGCCGCGCGTTCGGGGTCATTCTTGATATCGCCAAACCCTACCAGCGTCACCTGCTTGTCGAGCTTGCCGTGGCCTTTTATATACGCCACCACGCGCTGCACATCCTGGCGCGCCTTGTTGTCCAGGCTCGCGCTGCCTTCTTCGAAGCGGAAATTCACCGTCAGGCGCTGGGCCTCGCGGGCAATTGCCTGATAGTCCTCGGGCATGGACGGGCGCGGCTCCACGCTTATCGCCTGGACCCGCTGCGCGATAAACCCGTTGGCCGCCACGATCGCCTGGCCCTTGCTGCTCTGGGTGAAGTCCACCAGCGCCTTGGCCCACGGATTGTGCGAGGTCGGCGGCAGGTAAAAGAACAGGCGGCGCGACAGCGGGTAGTCCTCGGTGGCAATCAGGCTGTTCAGCGGCAGCATCGGTTGCGAGTCACCGTCGACGATCGCCACCGCCTTGGCCTGGCGCACATAGGGCAGGCCGATGAAACCGATGCCTTGCGGGTCCTGGCTCACCGCGTCCGACAGTTGCTCGCTGGACTCGAACCGCTTGGCCGAAGCGGCGAGGGCCTTGCCGCGACGGCTCAGGACCAGGTCCTTGAAGGTGTCATAGGTGCCCGACCGATCATCCCGCGCATATAAATGAATCGCCCCGCCGATGCCGCCGAGTGCTTCCCAGGTGCTGATTTCACCGTTGAAAATTTGCGCCAGTTGCTCGGTGTTCAGCGTATTCAGCGGGTTGCGCGGGTTGAGGATGATGGCCAGGCCGTCGATGGCGATCACCTGTTCGGCCTCGGGGCTTTTCAGGTCGCCCAGGGGTTCGAGGTCCACCAGTTCGCTGTCTTTGATCGGGCGGGAGGAGGCGGCGAGGTCGGCGCTGGCTTTGTGCAGCGCGGCAAAACCGGTGCTGGAACCATGGGCGTCGACCTCGATGGTCAGCGTCTTGCCCTGGCGGGTCTTGCCGATCACGCGCTGTTCATTGGCGCCTTCGGCGGGTTCAGCGTGGACCCCTTGCAGCCCCTGCTGCTCCATCAACCCCTTGACCAGCGCCGGGCCGAGCGCCGCGCCGATCGTGTTGGAGCCCTGGATGCGCAAGGCGGGGCCCTGATCGGGGATGGGCAGCGGCGCGCTAACGGCACTCAGGGGAAAAAGGGTCAGCAGTAACAGAACGCGCAGGATCATGCCGGCACCGTCTCAAGGCAAAGGGAGTGCCGCGAGATTAAGTCAGTTGGGTTTCAGTAATATGACTGTCACTCAACCGTAAAAATGTGAGAGCGGGCTTGCTCCCACATTGTTTAAGCGTGCCGTCCGTGAAGTCAGCTCAATTCTAGCCAGATCGGTGCATGGTCCGAGGGTTTTTCCAGGCCGCGCAGTTCGTAGTCCACCCCAGCATCCTTGACCCTGGGCAGCAAGCCGTTGGACGCCAGGATCACATCGATACGCAGGCCACGCTTGGGTTCATCTTCAAACCCGCGACTGCGGTAGTCGAACCAGCTGAAGCGGTCGGTCACGTTGGGGTTGAGGTGGCGGAAGCTGTCCACCAGGCCCCAGTTCTTCAGGCGGGCCATCCACTCGCGCTCTTCCGGCAGGAAGCTGCACTTGCCGGTTTTCAGCCAGCGCTTGGCATTGTCGGGGCCAATGCCGATGTCGCAGTCTTCCGGGGAAATATTCACATCGCCCATTACCACCAGCGCCTGGTCGTTGCTGAACTGGCTTTCCAGCAACTGTTGCAGGTCTGCGTAGAAGCGCTGCTTGGCCGGGAACTTGGTGGGGTGGTCGCGGCTTTCGCCTTGGGGGAAATAGCCGTTCATGATGGTGATCGGGTTGCCTTGCGCATCGGCGAAGGTGCCCCAGATAAAGCGACGCTGGGCGTCTTCTTCATCGCTGGCAAAGCCTTTGTGTACGCTCAGCGCTTCCTGGCGCGAGAGCAGGGCCACGCCGTAGTGGCCTTTCTGGCCGTGGTAGTACACGTGATACCCCAGGGCCTGCACTTCGGCCAGCGGGAACTGGTCGTCGTGGACCTTGGTTTCCTGTAGGCCGATCACATCGGGTTGATGCTTTTCAATCAGCGCCGCCAACTGATGCGGGCGAGCCCGTAGCCCGTTGATATTGAAAGAGACGATTTTCATGGTCGGCTGTCCAGTCTGGCAAAAGGGCGATGCTAGCCGACAAGTCGGACGGGGGCCAGCGTGGCGGTAGGACGGATGCGCTGCTAATGTCTGGGAACGACTCGCGCTGCGTAAGTTCGTACCCATAAGAACGCCGTCTTTTGAATGGCGCCCAGGGAGATTCACTGTATGTCTGACACTTCAACTGCGATTGCCGAAATCCGCCTGCTCAATAGCGACTATTCCAGCGAAGCGCGCTCCCTGCTGTACCAGGCTTATCGCCATGAGCCGACGTTCGCCTACATCTTCGAAGCTGAGCGGCCGGGGTATGAGCAGCGGGTCCGTGCCACCGTGCGCGAGTTGGTCAAACAGCATTTCTTCCAGAAGCTTCCCGCCATCGGCCTGTTCGTCGACGACCGACTGATCGGCGTTGCGTTGATCGCGCCACCCCAGCGGCGCCTGGGCATCACCGAGAGTTGGGCGTGGCAATTGCGCATGTGGTTGAGCACCGGTGTGCGGGGGACGCGGCGTTACCTGGATTATCACCAGGCGGTGCTGGCGTGCCTGCCCAGCGATTCGGTGCACGTGTTGCCGTTGCTGGGTATTCACCCGCAATTCCAGGGCAAGCACTTCGGTGAGCAACTGCTCGGCGCGGTACACAACTGGTGCGCCGAGGACCCGCATTCGTCCGGTGTGGTGCTCGATACCGGCAACTCGCGTTACCTGGAGTTCTACAAGCGTCAGGGTTATGAGGAAATCGGCGAAGTCGCTGTAGGACCGATCCTGGAGCATGTGTTTTTTCATGCCAATCCACAGCCGTTACAGGCTGTAACGACTTGAGTCAGGATTTTCAGATAAATCTGAGTTCAAAGAGTCTCTCCAGCTCGTGTAGCATCCGCGCCTATGAAGTTTCCAGGAAGATTTACCAGCGGCTTGATTCTGCTGTTCACAAGCTGCGGCGCTTTGGCGCAAAGCGAACTGGACGTGCGAGTCAAACCCTCAAACGACGCGTTGAAAGCCAACATCGAAGGCTACATCGGCGGGGTAGGCGATCGCGATGAAGAAGCGTTGCTGCGCTTCAGCCGTGGCGCCGAGGAGCAGGCGCGCAAAGCGGCCCAGGCCTTGGGCTTCTATCAGCCGCAGATCAGCAGTGATGTGCAGGGCGGCAAGAACCCGCGCCTGACCCTGACCATCGAGCCCGGCGAACCGGTGCATTTGCGCGACGTGACCATTCGGGTCGACGGCCCGGCCGCGGCCCTCAAAGCCTTTCGTGTGCCTGCCAGCCGCGACCTTGAATCCGGTGCCGTGCTCAACCACGGCCATTACGAAGACGCCAAGCGTCTGATCCAGAACCAGGCCTCGCGCTACGGCTTTTTCAATGGGCGCTTTACCCGCCAGACCCTGTCGGTCGACCCCAAGGCGGGCGTCGCCGATATTGAACTGGTGTATGACAGCGGCCCGCGCTACACCTTGGGCAAGGTCAATTTTGCTGGCGATACGCCGTTCGATGAAGAACTGTTGCAACGCATGGTGCCGTTCAAAAACGGCGCGCCCTACGATTCCGAACTGATCGCCGAGTTGAACCAGAACCTGCAAGCCAGCGGCTTTTTCGAGGGCGTGCGGGTGGACGCCGCGCCGGCTGCGTCGGCCAACGATGTGATCCCGGTCGCGGTGCAACTGGAAACCCGCAAGCCACGCACCATGGGCCTGGGCCTCGGCTTTTCCACCGACGTCGGCCCGCGCGGCAAAGCCAACTGGACGCGCCACTGGGTCAATCCGCAGGGCCACAGTTATGGCTGGGAAGCCGAATTGTCGGCGCCACGGCAGAACGTCGGCCTGTGGTACGACATCCCGCTCGACCCACCGCTTACCGACAAACTGCGTTTTGCCGGCGGCTACCAGAATGAAGAACTGGCCAACACCGACACCCTGAGTAAATTGCTCACCCTCGGCCCGGAATGGCACAGCAAGTTGCCCAGCGGCTGGACCCGGGTGGTCTCCCTCAAGTGGCAGCGTGAAGAATATCGCCTGGGCGATGACTCGGGCCTGAGCAACCTGTTGATGCCGGGGCTCAGCTATTCCTATTTGCGCAGCGACAACCGCATCGATCCCCACCACGGCTATCGCCTGCAATTCGACACCAAGCTGGCCAAGGAAGGCTTCGGCTCCGACACCAACCTGCTTTACGGCACGGCCATGGTCAAAGGCCTGACGACCGTGTGGGACAAGCACCGTTTCCTCGCGCGGGCGCAGATCGGCGGCAGCGCCACCAACGGCTACAAGTCGGTGCCGCCGTCGCTGCGTTTCTTTGCCGGTGGCGACCAGAGCGTGCGTGGTTACGAGTACCAGACCCTGTCGCCGGAGAACGACCGTGGCGACCGCATCGGCGGCCGCTACATGGTGGCCTTGAGCGCCGAGTATCAATATTCCATCGCCGAAAAATGGCGGATCGCGACCTTTATCGACCAGGGCAACTCCTTCAACACCCTGGAAATGCCAAGCCTGAAAACCGGCGTGGGCGTCGGCCTGCGCTGGGTGTCTCCCGTCGGGCCGATTCGCCTCGACCTGGCCCATGCCCTGGAAGACCCGGGCGGTATCCGTTTGCACTTCTCCATGGGGCCTGAGCTGTGATGCGTGGTTTGAAAATAGCCGGGCTGGCTGCCGTTGCCCTCCTGGCCGTGGTGTTGCTGGCGCTGTGGACCGTACTCGGAACCCAGGCGGGCAGCCGTTGGGCGTTGGGCCAGGTGCCGGGCTTGAGCGTGGATAATTTCCAGGGCCGTTTGGGCGGCCAATGGAGTGCCGAGCATCTGCTGTGGCAGCAGGGCAGTGACCGTGTCGAGCTCAACGCGCCGACGTTCGACTGGTCGCCGGCCTGCCTGCTGCGCCTGACGCTGTGCATTGACCGGTTGGCGGTGGATCAAGTCAGCCTGCAATTTGCGCCGAGCACGGAGCCGAGCAGCGGGCCGATCCAACTGCCGGCGCTGAAGTTGCCGGTTGCGCTCCAGTTGGGCGACGTTCGCGTCGGCAGCCTGCTGTTTAACGGCAGCGAGGAACTCAAGGGTATGCAACTGGCGGCGCATTGGACCGCCGCGGGCCTGCAGATCGATTCGGTGCATCTGCAACGCGATGATCTGGTGCTGGACCTGTCCGGGCTACTCCAACCCAGCGGCGACTGGCCGTTGACCGCCAGCGGCAACCTGAGCCTGCCTTACGCCCCCGGCGGCGCGCCGTGGACGGTGGCGTTCAGGGCCGATGGCGACCTGCTCAAGACCCTCAAGCTCGACGCCGACAGCAGCGGCTACCTGCCGGCCAAGCTCAGCGGCGAGTTGCAGCCGCTGGTGGAAAACCTGCCGGCACAGCTGCACATCACCGCCGACGCCTTCAAACCCAGCGCCGATTTGCCTGACACTCTGCAACTCAATCAACTTGACCTCACCGCCAAAGGCGACCTGGACAGCGGTTACCAATTGCTCGGCAAAGCCGTACTGCCCGCAGAAAAGGGCCCGGTGGACTTACTGCTGCAAGGTAAGGTCGATGCCAAGGGCGCGCAGATCGCCGGCCTGGATCTGAGTGCCGGTGACAAACAAAGCTTGAAACTCACGGCACAGCTGGACTGGCAGCAGGGCTTTCAAGCCGATGCGAAAATCGATTGGCTGGACTTTCCCTGGCATCGCCTCTACCCCTTGATTGACGAGCCGCAAGTCACCTTGCGCACCTTCAATGGTGAAATTTTCTATAAAGACGGCAACTACCTCGGCAACCTCAAGGCCGACCTCGATGGCCCCGCGGGCAAATTCAATGTGGTCACGCCGTTCAGTGGCGACCTCAAACAAGTGTTCCTGCCCGAGATGAAACTGACCGCCGGCCAAGGCAAGGCCGAAGGCCACCTCAACCTGCAGTTTGCCGATGGCATCGCCTGGGACACGGCGCTCGACCTGTCGGCGCTGAACCCGGCGTATTGGGTCGCGGAGTTGCCGGGCACGCTGGCCGGACCGCTGCGCAGCAAAGGCGAGTTCAAGAACCAGCAGCTCAAACTGAGCGCCGACCTCGGCCTCAAGGGCCGTCTGCGCGGGCAGCCCGCCGTATTGGCCGCCAAGGCCGAAGGCGCGGGTGAGCAATGGACCCTGGCCAACCTGGATATCCGCCTGGGCGACAACCGCATCAACGGCAGCGGCAGCCTGCAACAACGCCTGGCCGGGCAGATCGATATCAAACTGACGCGGCTGGCCCAGCTGTGGCCGCAGTTACGCGGGCAGGTCAATGGCCGACTCGATGTGGCCGGTAGCCTCAAAGCGCCTCAAGGCAAACTCGACCTCAAGGGCCAGCAACTGGCGTTTGCCGACAATCGCCTGCAAAGCCTGAGCCTCGACGCCACGCTCGATAACGCCCAGCGCGCAAAGATCGACCTCAAGGGCAGCGGCATCCAAAGCGGCGACAGCCAAGTCGGCACCCTGACAGCTAGCGCCCAGGGCGATGTCAGGCAACAGAAGGTCCAGTTGGATCTGGCCGGCCCACTGGTCAAGCTGGCCCTGGCCCTGGATGGCAACCTCGACCAAGGCAACTGGCGCGGACGCCTGGCCAGCGGTGACGTGCAGGCCGGCGGCCAGGACTGGAAGCTGCAGGCCCCGGCGAAAATCGAGCGCCTGGCCGATGGCAGGCTGACCTTCGCCGCCCACTGTTGGATCGCGGGCCCGGCCAGCCTGTGTGCTGAAGATCAGCGCCTGATGCCTGAACCGAAGCTGCGTTACCACCTCAAGCAATTCCCCATCGATAGCCTGGCGGCCTGGTTGCCCAAGGACTTCGCCTGGCAGGGCACGCTCAACGCCGACGTACAGCTCGACCTGCCGGCCAGCGGCCCCAAAGGCGTGATCGCAGTGGATGCCAGTGGCGGCACGTTGCGCGTCAAGGACAAGCACCAGTGGCTGGATTTTCCCTACAACACGCTGCAATTGGACGCCACCCTCAACCCCAAGCGCATCGACACCCAGCTCAACTTCCAGGGCGGCAAGCTCGGTGAGTTGCGGTTGCAGGCACAGATCAACCCGCTGGCGAAAAACAAGCCGATCACCGGTACTTTCAGCCTCACCGGTCTGGACCTCACCGTGGCGCGGCCGTTTGTGCCGATGGTGGAAAAACTCAACGGCAAGCTCAACGGCGATGGCCGCATCTCCGGTGGCCTGCTGGCGCCGCTGGTCAACGGCAGCATGAACCTGGTGGGCGGCGAGATTTCCGGGGCGGAACTGCCCATCAGCCTCGAAGGCTTGAACGTACAGGCGCTGATTGCCGGCGAAAGCGTGCAACTCGATGGTCGCTGGCACAGCGGCAAGGCCGGGCAGGGCAGCCTCAAGGGCCACATCGACTGGGGCCGCGCCCTGGCGGTCGACCTCAGCCTGCAAGGCGCGCACCTGCCGGTCACCGTTGAACCTTACGCAGTGCTGGAAGTTGCGCCCGACCTGAAGATCAGCCTGAAGAACGACAAGCTCGCGATCGTCGGCAAGGTGCAGATCCCGCGGGGTGACATCACCGTGCGCGAACTGCCGCCGTCGACGGTCAAGGTCTCCGATGACACGGTGATCGTCGGCAGCCAGACCGAAGAGGGCAAGCCGCCGATGGCGATGGCGATGGATATCGACGTGGCGGTGGGTGAAGACCAGCTCAACTTCTCGGGCTTCGGCCTCACCGCCAAGGTGCAGGGGCATGTGCATATCGGCGACAACCTGGACACCCGCGGCGAGCTGTGGCTCAACGACGGCCGCTACCGTGCCTACGGCCAGAAGCTGGATGTGCGCCGTGCGCGTTTGCTGTTCGCCGGGCCGCTCGACCAGCCTTATCTGGATATCGAAGCGATCCGCAAGACCGGCGATGTCGTCGCTGGTATCCGCCTGAGCGGCAGCGCCGAACAGCCCACTACGCAGATCTTCTCCGAGCCGGCCATGAGCCAGGAGCAGGCGCTGTCCTACCTGGTGCTCGGCCGCCCGCTGAGCACCACCGGTGAAGACAACAATATGCTCGCCCAAGCCGCCCTGGGCCTGGGCTTGATGGGCAGTGCCGGCGTGACCTCGGACATTGCCAAGGACCTCGGCATCCAGGATTTCGAGCTCGACACCCAAGGCAGCGGCACCAACACCGCCGTGGTCGCCAGCGGCAAGATCTCGGAGAAGCTCAGCCTGCGTTATGGGGTCGGGGTGTTCGAACCGGCCAGCACCATTGCCTTGCGTTACCTGTTGAGCAAGAAGGTGTACCTGGAAGTGGCCAGTGGGGTGGCCAGTTCGTTGGATATTTTCTACAAGCGCGATTTCTAGCGCCGGACTCGGTAAAAAAGTGGGAGCGGGTGCCTGCACTCGCATATACCAAGCAAGCTAATCATTTCATTTGACATTAGCTGCCTAAGCAGTAATATCTCGTCACACATTCGCTGCCTAGGCAGTAATAAGGTGACTTCCGATGAAACACTTCACCCCGGACAACTTCCACAACTGCCGCCTCGGGCTGTTGCTGGGCCGTGCGGCGATCCTTAAAGACAAAATCATCGACATCCATATGGAACCGCACGGCATCACCGCCGCGCAGTTCAAGGTGTTGATCATCATGGCGCAGTTCGGTGTCGACACCCCGGCGGAGCTGTGCCGCCACCTGTCCCTGGACAGCGGTTCGATGACCCGCATGCTCGATCGCCTGGAGCAAAAAGGCCTGCTTGATCGCAAGCGTTCGGCGCTGGACCGTCGCCAAGTGCAACTGGTGTTGACCGACGACGGCCAGCGCCTGGCGGACAGGCTGCCGTACATCGGCGCCGAGGCGTTGAACCAGTTGGCCTGCGCACTGGAACCGGGTGAATTGCAAACCCTGGAAAAGATCCTCATGAAAATGCTGATAGCTGCCGGTGATCCGATCACCCTGCAGCGGGTAGGTAAAGCATGAACACACGTGCCCTTTGCCTGGTGCTGGCGGCCATGAGCATGGCCGGTTGCGCCAATTTCAGCGGCCTCGACACCCAGGGCCAACGCCTCGACGCGAACACCCTGCAGACCGGTAAGTCGTTGACCGGCGTGACCCTGTCGAGCGCCGCCTGGCCCAGCGCCGACTGGTGGAAAAGCCTCGGCGATCCGCAGCTCGACGGTTTGATCCAGGAAGCCCTGCAAAACAGTCCCGACATGCAAGTGGCCAGCGCCCGTGCCCACCAGGCCGAAGCCGCCGCCTATGCCGCCAACGCCGCACGCCTGCCGACCCTGGACGCCAGCGCCGGTGTGAGCCGTTCGCGCCTGGCCAGGGACAAGGACCCGCTGGGGCAGGGCGATGCCTACTCGACGGTGCGAAACATCGGCGCCAGCTTCAACTACAACTTCGACCTCTGGGGCGGCCAGCGTGCTGCCTGGGAAGCCGCGTTGGGCCAGGCCCGCGCCGCCGAAGTCGACCAGCAGGCCGCGCGCCTGACCCTGGCGGCCGATGTGGCCAAGGCCTACAGCGACCTGGGCCAGGCGCATATCGTGCGGGACCTGGCCAATGACGACCTCAAGCGCACCCGGCAAATGCTCAGCCTGAGCCAGCGCCGCCTGAACTCGGGCATCGACAGCCGGTACCAGTACCAGCAGACCGAAAGCCTGGAAGCCAGCTCCCAGTCGCAACTGATCGATGCGGAAAAACAACTGCAGAGCGCGAAAATCGCCCTGGCGGTATTGCTCGGCAAAGGCCCGGACCGCGGCAACGAACTGGCGCGCCCGGCGGTGCTCAAGCCCAGCGCCGTCGCTGTGCCCTCGGTGTTGCCCGCCGAACTGCTGGGCCGGCGCCCGGACCTGATCGCCGCACGTTGGCGGGTGGAAGCGGCGAGCAAGAACATCGCCGCCGGCAAGGCCAGCTTCTACCCCAACCTCAACCTGAGCGCGAGCGCCGGGGCCGAGTCGTTGCTGGGGGATGCGATGTTCGGTTCGGCCAGCCGCTTCTTCAACATTGCGCCGACGATTTCGCTGCCGATTTTTGATGGCGGCCGCCTGCGCGCCAACCTCGATGCGCGCGATGCCGACTATGACCTGGCCGTGGCCCAGTACAACAAAACCCTGGTGCAAGCCCTCGGCGATATCGGCAACAGCCTTTCACAACTGCGCGAAACCGGTCGGCAAATCCAGGCCCAGCAACACGCCGCGGACATTGCCCAGCAGTCCTACGACACCGCGATGCAGCGTTACAGCTCCGGGATCGGCAACTACCTGGACGTGCTCAGCATCGAGCAGCAATTGCTGCAGGCCCAGCGTCAGCTGGCGACCTTGAACGCCGCGCAAATCGATCTGTCGATCCAATTGATGCAAGCCCTGGGTGGCGGCTACGACGCCGCAAATGTGGCATCGACCACCCCAGCTACACGCACGGAATAATTTGAGGTAACTGACATGGCCACTGCCGAAAGCAACAACGCAACGGGAACGCCCGATAACAACCCGCGCAAACGCAAAGTCATGCTGGTCGGCCTGGTGCTGATCGTCATCCTCGGCGTGGTCGGCGTGTGGGGTTGGTATGAACTCTACGGCCGCTTCAATGAAAGCACCGACGACGCCTACGTGAACGGCAACGTGGTGGAAATCACCCCGCTGGTCACCGGCACCGTGGTCAGCATCGGCGCCGACGATGGCGACCTGGTCCACGAAGGCCAGGTGCTGATCAACTTCGACCCCAACGACGCGGCGGTCGGCCTGCAAAGTGCGCAGGCCAACCTGGCCCGCACCGTGCGCCAGGTGCGGGGCTTGTACAGCAACGTCGACGGCATGAAAGCCCAGGTCAATGCGCAGAAAGCCGACGTGCAAACTGCCCAGGACAACTACAACCGGCGTAAGACCCTGGCCCAGGGCGGGGCGATTTCCCAGGAAGAACTGTCCCACGCCCGTGACAGCCTGACCGCGGCCAAGAATGCCCTGACCAACCTTGAGCAGCAGCTCAAAAGCAGCAACGCCCTGGTCGACGACACGGTGATCTCGTCCCATCCGGACGTGCAAGCCGCCGCCGCGCAACTGCGCCAGGCCTACCTGGCCAATGCGCGCAGCACCCTGATCGCCCCCGTCACCGGCTATGTGGCCAAGCGCACCGTGCAACTGGGCCAGCGCGTGCAGCCGGGGACGGCGTTGATGGCGGTGATCCCGCTGAACCAGCTGTGGATCGACGCCAACTTCAAGGAAACCCAACTGCGCAATATGCGTATCGGCCAACCGGTGGACATCGAAGCGGACATTTACGGCAGCGATGTGAAGTTCAGCGGCACCATCGACAGCCTCGGCGCCGGCACCGGCAGCGCGTTTGCCTTGCTGCCTGCGCAGAACGCCACGGGCAACTGGATCAAGATCGTGCAACGGGTGCCGGTACGCATCCACGTCAATGCCGAAGAACTGGCCAAACACCCCCTGCGGGTGGGCTTGAGCACGGTGGTCAACGTCGACCTGCACGACCGCAGCGGCCCGGTACTGGCGCAACAGGCACCCCAAAAGGCCTCGTTCACCACCAACGTGTATGACCGCCAGTTGGCCGAAGCCGATGCCATGATCACCCAGTTGATTCATGACAACAGCCTCGCCGCGCCCAAGGCTGTGCAACGCTGATGAGCCATAACGCGTCTTTCTCGCCACCCAGCTTGGTGATGGCCACGATTGGCCTGTCGCTGGCGACCTTCATGCAGGTGCTCGATACCACGATCGCCAACGTGGCGTTGCCGACCATTTCCGGCAACCTTGGCGTGAGTTCGGAGCAGGGCACCTGGGTGATCACCTCGTTTGCGGTGAGCAACGCCATTGCCCTGCCGCTGACCGGCTGGTTGAGCCGGCGCTTCGGCGAGGTGAAGCTGTTTCTCTGGGCCACCGTGCTGTTTGTGCTGGCCTCGTTTCTCTGCGGTATTTCCACGTCGATGCCCGAGCTGATCGGCTTTCGGGTGTTGCAAGGCCTGGTGGCGGGGCCGTTGTACCCGATGACCCAGACGTTGCTGATCGCGGTCTACCCGCCGGCGAGGCGCGGCATGGCCCTGGCACTGCTGGCGATGGTCACGGTGGTGGCGCCGATTGCCGGTCCCATCCTCGGCGGCTGGATCACCGACAGCTACAGCTGGCCGTGGATCTTCTTCATCAACGTGCCCATCGGCATCTTTGCGGTGATGGTGGTGCGTTCGCAGTTGAAGAAGCGCCCGGTGGTCACCAGCTACCAGCCGATGGACTATGTGGGGTTGTTGAGCTTGATCGTCGGGGTCGGCGCGTTGCAGATCATCCTCGACAAGGGCAACGACCTGGACTGGTTCGAATCCAACTTCATCATCGTGGGGGCGGCGATTTCGGTGATTGCCCTGGCGGTGTTCATCATCTGGGAGATGACCGACAAACACCCGGTGGTCAACCTGCGGCTGTTTGCCTACCGCAACTTCCGCATCGGCACCATCGTGCTGGTCCTCGGCTACGCGGGCTTCTTCGGCATCAACCTGATCCTGCCGCAGTGGCTGCAAACCCAGATGGGCTACACCGCGACCTGGGCCGGCCTGGCTGTGGCGCCGATCGGTATTCTGCCGGTGCTGATGTCGCCGTTTGTCGGCAAGTACGCGCACCGATTCGACCTGCGCGTCCTGGCGGGCCTGGCGTTCCTGGCGATTGGCTTGAGCTGCTTCATGCGCGCCAGCTTCACCAATGAGGTGGACTTCCAGCACATCGCCCTGGTGCAGCTGTTCATGGGCATCGGCGTGGCGCTGTTCTTCATGCCGACCTTGAGCATCCTGATGTCCGACCTGCCGCCGCACCAGATCGCCGACGGCGCCGGCCTGGCGACGTTCCTGCGGACCCTGGGCGGCAGCTTCGCGGCCTCGCTGACCACCTGGATCTGGATTCGCCGCGCCGACCAGCACCATGCGTACATGAGCGAGAACATAACCACCTACGACGCGGCGACCCGCGATGCGTTGAATGCGTTGGGCGGCGCGGGGCAAAAGGCCTACGCCCAACTCGACCAGATCCTCACCAGCCAGGCGTACATGATGTCCACCGTGGATTACTTCACGTTGCTGGGGTGGATGTTCATGGGCTTGATGCTGCTGGTGTGGCTGGCCAAACCGCCGTTTACCGCGAAGGCGGGACCGGCTGCATCAGGGCACTGATCAGCCAAGGCTGGAATGCAATCAGCCAGGGCTGAAATGCAATCAACCAGGGTTGGAATGCAATCAACTGTGGGAGGGGGCTTGCCCCCGATAGCGGTGTATCAGTCAGCCTATTTGAAGCTGACCCACTGCCATCGGGGGCAAGCCCCCTCCCACAGTTGATCAGGCGCCGGGCAGTGCCAGTTGCGGATTGACGAAGTCAAACGCCGCCAGCTGAAACCCTTGCTCATCCACCTGCAATGCCCAGCCTTGCTTGTCCCAATCCCCCAGCACAATACGCTTGGCCGCCTGATCGCCGATCTGCAACTTATGAATGGCGGGGCGGTGCGTATGGCCGTGGACCAGGGTACGCACACCGAACTGCTGCATCACCCGCGGCACTTCTTCGGGGGTGACGTCGACAATGTCGTTGGCTTTCATCCGCGTCTGCGCCCGGCTTTCGTTGCGCAGCTTGCGCGCCAGTTTGTGGCGGGTGCGCAAGGGCAGGTGACGCAGGATAAACAGCACAATCGGGTTGCGCAGGATGCGCCGCAGCTTCATATAGCCGACGTCGCGGGTGCAGAGGCTGTCGCCGTGCATCAGCAGCACGGGCTCGCCGGCGAGTTGCACGACGCTCGGGTCCTTGAGCAGCTTGGCGCCTGCGGCTTTGCAGAACGTCTTGCCGATCAGGAAGTCGCGGTTGCCGTGCATGATGAAAATCGCGGTGCCGCTGTCGCTCAGTTCGCGCAGGGCCGCGCAAATCGAGCGCTGGAAAGGGGTGATCCCATCGTCGCCAACCCAGGCTTCAAAGAAGTCCCCGAGGATGTACAACGCCTGGGCGCCACGGGCGCGGCCGTGGAGTAAATCCAGAAACGCCCGGGTAATGTCCGGGCGCTCCTCTTCCAGATGCAAGTCTGAAATCAGCAATATCACTCAATGATCTCGGCTTTCTCGATGATCACGTCGTCTGCTGGCACGTCTTGGTGGCCGGCTTTGCTGGTGGTGGCAACGCCTTTGATCTTGTCGACGACGTCAGTGCCTTCGGTGACTTTACCGAACACCGCGTAGCCCCAGCCCTGCACGTTCTTGCCGCTGTGGTTGAGGAAGGCGTTGTCGGCGACGTTGATGAAGAACTGCGCGGAGGCCGAATGCGGCTCCATGGTACGGGCCATGGCGACGGTGTATTTGTCGTTGGAAAGGCCGTTGTCCGCTTCGTTCTGGATGCTTGGGCGCTTGTCTTTCTTTTCTTTCATGCCAGGCTCGAAACCGCCGCCCTGGACCATGAAGTTGCCGATGACACGGTGGAAAACGGTGTTTTCGTAGTGGCCGGCTTTCACGTATTCAATGAAGTTGGCGACGGTGATCGGCGCTTTCTCGGCGTTCAGCTCGATGACGATGTCACCGTGGTTGGTGGTCAGTTTGACTTGAGGCATGTGTACTACTCTTTTCAGGGAATTCGTGGGTTCGGGCGCTGTGCGCCTGACCTGTTTGGCTAAACGTTGGCCAAGACGCGCAGTTTAGCGTGCCCTGCGGGAATTTCGAGGTGGTTTTTTACCGCCCGGGCAATTAAAGCAGCAGTTTTTGGCCGCACCCTGTCAGGCGGTTGACCGCTTCGGCTATGATAAGCCCTTTGTTTTATCTGGCCTGCCCAAGGCCACGTACTCGTCTGTTCAAGGATAATATGAGCAAGCCCACTGTCGACCCTACCTCGAACGCCAAGGCCGGTCCTGCCGCCACGGTCAATTTCCTGCGCCCGATCATCCAGGCGGACCTGGATTCGGGCAAGCACACGCAGATCGTCACGCGCTTTCCGCCGGAGCCCAACGGCTACCTGCACATCGGTCACGCCAAGTCGATCTGTGTGAACTTCGGTCTGGCCCAGGAGTTCGGTGGCGTCACGCACCTGCGTTTCGACGATACCAACCCGGCCAAGGAAGACCAGGAATACATCGACGCCATCGAAAGCGACATCAAGTGGCTGGGCTTCGAATGGTCCGGTGAAGTGCGCTATGCGTCCAAGTATTTCGACCAGTTGTTCGACTGGGCCATCGTGCTGATCAAGGCCGGCAAGGCCTACGTCGACGACCTCACCCCTGAACAGGCCAAGGAATACCGTGGCACGCTGACCGAACCGGGCAAGAACAGCCCGTTCCGCGACCGTTCGGTGGAAGAGAACCTGGACTGGTTCGCCCGTATGCGCGCCGGTGAGTTCGCGGACGGTGCCCGTGTACTGCGTGCCAAGATCGACATGGCCTCGCCGAACATGAACCTGCGCGACCCGATCATGTACCGCATCCGCCATGCCCATCACCACCAGACCGGTGACAAGTGGTGCATCTACCCGAACTACGACTTCACCCACGGCCAGTCGGACGCCATCGAAGGCATCACCCACTCCATCTGCACCCTGGAGTTCGAAAGTCACCGTCCGCTGTACGAATGGTTCCTGGAGCACCTGCCGGTTCCGGCACACCCGCGCCAGTACGAATTCAGCCGCCTGAACCTGAACTACACCATCACCAGCAAGCGCAAGCTCAAGCAACTGGTGGATGAACAGCACGTCAACGGCTGGGACGACCCGCGCATGTCGACGCTGTCGGGCTTCCGCCGTCGCGGCTACACGCCCAAGTCCATCCGCAACTTCTGCGAAATGGTCGGCACCAACCGTTCCGACGGCGTGGTCGACTTCGGCATGCTCGAATTCAGCATCCGTGACGACCTCGACCACAGCGCCCCGCGCGCCATGTGCGTGCTGCGCCCGCTGAAAGTCGTGATCACCAACTACCCGGAAGGCCAGGTCGAGAACCTCGAACTGCCACGCCACCCGAAAGAAGACATGGGCGTGCGCGCACTGCCGTTCGCCCGTGAAATCTACATCGACCGTGACGACTTCATGGAAGAGCCGCCAAAAGGCTACAAGCGCCTGGAACCTACCGGCGAAGTGCGCCTGCGCGGCAGCTACGTGATCCGCGCCGACGAAGCGATCAAGGACGCCGCGGGCAACATCGTCGAACTGCGCTGCTCGTATGATCCAGAAACCCTGGGCAAGAACCCTGAAGGCCGCAAGGTCAAGGGCGTGATCCACTGGGTGCCGGCCGCCGCCAGCGTCGAGTGCGAAGTGCGTCTGTACGACCGTCTGTTCCGTTCGCCGAACCCTGAGAAAGCCGAAGACAGCGCGAGCTTCCTCGACAACATCAATCCGAACTCCCTGCAAGTACTCACGGGTTGTCGTGCCGAGCCATCCCTTGGCAATGCACAGCCGGAAGACCGTTTCCAGTTCGAGCGCGAAGGCTACTTCTGCGCGGATATCAAGGACTCGAAACCTGGCCATCCGGTATTCAACCGTACCGTGACCTTGCGTGATTCGTGGGGCCAGTGATTTAAGGAACCGTCGTGCTAACGATCTACAACACGCTCAGCAAGAGCAAAGAAGTCTTCAAGCCGCTGGATGGCAACAAGGTACGCATGTACGTGTGCGGCATGACCGTGTACGACTACTGCCACATCGGCCACGGCCGCAGCATGGTCGCCTTTGACCTGGTGACCCGCTGGTTGCGTTTCAGCGGCTACGACTTGACCTATGTGCGCAACATCACCGACATCGACGACAAGATCATCAACCGCGCCAAGGAAAACGGCGAGCCGTTCGACGTCCTGACCGCGCGCATGATCGCCGCCATGCACGAGGACGAGGCGCGCCTCAACATCCTTAAGCCGGACATGGAACCGCGTGCCACGGACCATATCCCGGGCATGCACGCGATGATCCAGACCTTGATCGACAAGGGCTACGCCTACGCTCCAGGCAATGGCGACGTGTACTACCGCGTCGCCAAGTTCATGGGCTACGGCAAGCTGTCGCGCAAGAAAATCGAAGACCTGCGCATCGGTGCGCGCATCGAAGTCGATGAAGCCAAGCAAGACCCACTCGACTTCGTGCTGTGGAAAGGCACCAAGCCCGGCGAGCCAAGCTGGGAATCGCCTTGGGGCGCCGGGCGTCCGGGCTGGCACATCGAATGCTCGGTGATGTCCACCTGCTGCCTGGGCGAGACCTTCGACATTCATGGCGGCGGCAGCGACCTCGAGTTCCCGCACCACGAAAACGAAATCGCCCAAAGCGAAGCCGCCACCGGCAAGACCTACGCCAACGCCTGGATGCACTGCGGCATGATCCGCATCAATGGCGAGAAGATGTCCAAGTCCTTGAACAACTTCTTCACCATCCGCGACGTGCTGGAAAAGTACCACCCGGAGGTGGTGCGCTACCTGCTGGTGTCCAGCCACTACCGCAGCGCGATCAACTACTCGGAAGACAACCTCAAGGACGCCAAAGGCGCCCTGGAGCGTTTCTACCACGCGTTGAAAGGCCTGCCCTCCGTGGCCCCGGCCGGCGGCGAAGCGTTCGTGGCCCGGTTCACCGAAGTAATGAACGACGACTTCGGCACACCGGAAGCCTGCGCGGTGCTGTTCGAGATGGTGCGCGAGATCAACCGCCTGCGTGAGAGCGATCTCGACGCAGCGGCCGGTCTGGCTGCACGCCTGAAAGAACTGGCCAGCGTGCTGGGCGTGTTGCAGATGGAAGCCGATGACTTCCTGCAAGCCGGCGCCGAAGGGCGTGTGGATGCGGCTGAAGTGGACGCGCTGATCCAGGCGCGCTTGACGGCGCGGGCCAACAAGGACTGGGCGGAGTCCGACCGGATCCGTGACCAACTGACCGCGATGGGTGTGGTGTTGGAAGACGGCAAGGGTGGGACGACGTGGCGCTTGGCTGATCAGGCTTGATCAGTAAACGCTGAATGAAAAACGCCCCGACTGGTTCGGGGCGTTTTTCATTTTGGGTTCAGCGAAACATGCGCGAAGGGCCGGTCTTCGTAACGCTGTCGGAACACGGCTTCGAGCGGTAGCCAACCTGCGACGTTCTGGAAAAAGCCCATTTGCTTTGACGCCCGCCCAATCCTGGCTTTAGATGGTCGACCAGACCAAGCCCATGATGAAACTGACGGTGATTCAAATGGATTGTATTTTCTGCAGCATTGTCCGAAAAACCTCCCCGGCCCATATTCTGTGGGAAGACCAACAGCATATGGCCTTCCTGTCTATTTTCCCCAACACCCCCGGTTTCAGCGTGGTGATCCCCAAGCAGCACTACGGAAGCTACGCCTTCGCCCAGTCGGATGAGGTGCTGGCAGGTCTGGTGGTGGCGGCGAAGAAAACCGCGCAGCAGATCGACCGGGCGTTTCCCGATGTGGCGCGCACGGGGATGATTCTGGAAGGCTACGGGGTGGATCACCTGCATGCGAAGCTGTTTCCCATGCATGGGACGGGGCAGGACAGTGACTTCAAGCCCATCAGTTCCAGGGTCGACAAGTTCTTTGATCGCTACGAGGGGTACATCTCGTCCCACGATTTTGTGCGGGCGGATGATGCCGAATTAGCGGAGTTGGCGGCACACATCCGATCCTTCGCCTAGCGTCGATCCAAATGTGGGAGGGGGCTTGCCCCCGATAGCGGTGTGTCAGCGACAGCTGTATTCACTGACACCCTGCTATCGGGGGCAAGCCCCCTCCCACATTTTTTTGACCGTGTCGCATCAGAACTCAGCGACGGCTGCTGACCTCGGCGGGCACATCGTCACCGGCCATGCGCTTGCGGAACAGCGCGGTGCGCGCCAGCAGCAGCGTCGTCACCGGCACGGTGATCGACAGCAAAATCGGGATCAACCACCCGTGCAACACCGGCCCGGACTTGAGCACCGAAAAGTAGATAATCGACGCCAACGCCACGCTCCACGCACCCAACGTCGAGGCCAGTGCCGGCGGGTGCATGCGCTGGAAGAAATCCTTCATGCGCAGCAACCCGATTGCGCCAATCAGGGCAAACGCGCTGCTCAGCACCAGCAACACGGCCACGCACACTTCAACCCATAACGGCATCATTCGATCACCTCGCCACGCAGCAGGAATTTGGCCAGGGCAAATGACCCGACAAAGCCAAACAGCGCAATCAACAGCGCCGCTTCGAAGTAGGTATCACTGGCATACCGAATGCCCAGCACCAGCATCATCAGCATCGCCAGGATGTACAGGTAGTCCAGCGCCAGAACCCGGTCCTGGGCCGATGGGCCTTTGAACAGGCGCACCAGTGTCAGCGCCATGGCCAGCGAGAACAGGAACAGGCTGAACAGGATCGCATTGGAGAGCAGGGCGCTCATTCGAAGATCTCCATCAAGGGCCGTTCGTAGTCGTGTTTGAAGTGCTGGATAAACTGCGCTTCATCGTCCAGGTCGAAGACGTGCAGCAGCAGGATGCTGCGGTCCAGGGCGAGTTCCGACCAGACGGTGCCGGGGGTCACGCTGGTGATCATCGACAACACGGCCAGGCCGTTGGCGTCGCGCAGGTCCAGGGGGATTTTGATAAAGCGCGAACGCGGTGGCCGCGAGCCGCACACCAGCACGCCCCAGGCGACTTGCAGGTTGGAGATGATCACGTCACGCCCCACCCGGAAGAACAGGCGGATGATCACCCCGGGGCGGCGGATGCGGATCGGCAGCGGGCGCAGCGGCGCCATCAGCAGCGGCGCGAGCAAACCCAGTAGCGCGCCCAGTAACAGGTTGCCGGGGCTGATCGACAGGTTCAGCAGCAGCCACAACACCCACAACGCCAGCGATAACCACGGGGCCGGGAACAGGCGCTTCATGGCTGCACCTCCAGCGCTGCGGTCTTGGCTTCAGGGCTGGGCACCGGGCGCGTGGCCATGACCGCCATCACATACTGTTCCGGGTTGTTCAGGCTCTTGGCGGTGTCCAGGGTGTAGCGCATCAGCGGCTCGGCCTTGAAGGTCAGCAGGATGCTCAGGCCGAGCAGGAAGAAGATCGGCACGCACTCATAACGGCGCAGCAGCGGTGACGGGCGTTCTTCCGGGGTCCAGAAGCGCTGGATGCCCAGGCGGGCGAAGGCGATCAGCGAGGCCAGGCCGGACAGGATCAGCAACGTCACCAGGCCCCACGCGGCAGGGCGGACAGGCTCATCCAGCGCATGGCCCAAGCCCGGCGGATTGACCAGCGCGCTCAACAGGCTGAGCTTGCCGATAAACCCCGACAGCGGCGGCATGCCGATGATCAGCAGGGCGCAGGCGACAAAGCTCAAGCCGAGGAAGGCCATGGTCCAGGGAATCACCTGGCCGACCACGGCTTTCTGTTCGTCATCAAGGTTGACGCCGGGGCGCGGATGCAGGGATTCCATGGCTTTGGGCAGCGCATCGATCTCTTCATCCAGCGGCAGGTCGTTGGCCGAGCGCGAGCGTTCGATCAATTCGGCCAACAGGAACAGCGCGCTCAAGGCCAGTGTGGAACTGACCAGATAGAACAGTGCTCCGGCTGTCAGGCTCGGCTGGGCGAACCCCACCGACGAGAGCAGGATGCCGGCCGAGACCAGGATGCTCAAGCTGGCCATGCGCTCCAGGCGCTGCGCCGCCAGCATCGCCAGCGCCGCGCAGATGATGGTCGCCATGCCGCCGTACACCAGCCAGTCGCCGCCGAACAGCGCCGACGCCCCGGCCTGGCCGGAGAACAGCAGGGTCCACAGGCGCAGCACGGTGTACACGCCGACCTTGGTCATGATCGCGAACATCGCCGCCACCGGCGCGCTGGCCGATGAGTACGCGGGCGCCAGCCAGAAGTTCAGCGGCCACATGCCGGCCTTGGCCAGGAATGCGGTGGCGAGGATCGCCGCACCCGCGTGCAACAGGCCGCGATCGGCCTCTGGCACCAGCGGGATTTTCAGCGCCAGGTCCGCGAAGTTCAGTGTGCCGGTGACGCCATAGATCATCGCCGCGCCGATCAGGAACAGCGACGACGCCAGCAGGTTGATCGCGATGTAATGCAGCCCCGACGACACCCGCGCCCGGCCGGAACCGTGCAGCATCAAGCCATAGGAGGCCGCCAGCAACACCTCGAAGAACACGAACAGGTTGAACAGGTCGGCGGTGAGAAAGGCACCGTAGAGGCCCATCATCTGGATCTGGAACAACGCATGGAAACTGGTGCCCGCACGGTCCCAGCGCGCCATAGCGAACAGCAACGCACTCACGCCGATGATCCCGGTGAGCACCAGCATCAGCGCCGACAGTTGGTCCACCACCAGCACGATGCCGAACGGCACTTGCCAGTTGCCGGGCAAGTACACGCCGATCGAACCGGGGCCGCCTTGTTGCGTCCAGTACAACAGCAAGATGGCGATAGCGAGGCCGAGCATGCTCGAGAACAGGTTGATACGCGCCTTGAGCGGGCGGTGCTTCTCGCCGAGCATCAGCATCAGCGCGGCGGTCAGCAACGGCAGCAGGATTGGCGCGACGATCAGTTGGTTGACCCAGGTCATTCCTTGGGCTCCCGGCCGTCCACATGGTCGGTGCCGGTCAGGCCCCGCGACGCCAGCAGTACCACGAGGAACAGCGCGGTCATGGCGAAGCTGATCACGATCGCCGTCAGCACCAGCGCCTGGGGCAGCGGGTCGGTGTAGTGCAGCAGGTCTTGCGGCACGCCGTCCTTGATGATCGGCTCCTTACCGATAAACAGGCTGCCCATGCTGAAAATGAACAGGTTGACCCCATACGACAACAGGCACAGACCCATCACCACCTGGAACGTCCGTGGCCGCAGGATCAACCAGACGCCGGAGGCCGCCAGGACCCCAATGGCAATTGCGATGACTTCTTCCATCAGGCGGCTCCTTCCGGTGTGGCAACGGTTTTCGGCTGGTTGCTCGGTTTATGGGCCCGCACCGATTGGTGACCGAGGGCGGTGAGCATCAGCAGCGTCGAGCCGACGACCATGGCGTACACGCCGACGTCGAAGAACAGGGCGCTGGCGATATGGATGTCGCCCAGCACCGGCAAGCTGAGATGCCAGGTGTGGGTGGTGAGGAACGGGTAGCCGGCGAACAATGCGCCGAGCCCGGTCAGGGTCGCCGAGAACAGGCCGAAGCCCATCCAGCGCATCGGCCGCAGACTCATCTGCGCCTCGACCCACTGGGTGCCGGCGACCATGTATTGCAGGATAAACGCCACCGACATCACCAGGCCCGCGACGAAACCACCGCCCGGTTGGTTGTGGCCGCGCATGAACAGGTAGAACGACACCACCAGCGCAATCGGCAGCAGCAGGCGCACCAGCACCGCTGGCACCATCATGTAGCCCAGGGCGGTGTCGCTGGCCTGGCGCGGGTTGATCAGGTCGGTGGCCACGTCCGGCGCGAGTTGGCGCTGTTGCGCGGGCAGTTGCATGCTTTCCTTGGAGGGGCGGAAGCGTCGCAGCAGGGCATACACGGTCAGCGCCACGGCGCCGAGCACGGTGATTTCGCCGAGGGTGTCGAAGCCACGGAAGTCCACCAGCATCACGTTCACCACATTGCTGCCGCCGCCTTCGGGGAGGGCGCGGCTCAAGTAGAACGAGGAAATGTCGTTAGGCGTCTGGCGGGTCAGCATCGCGTAGGACAGCAGCGCCATGCCGCCACCGACCACGGTGGACAACAGGAAGTCGCGCAAGCGACGAATGCGTGCCTTGCGCAGCGTACTGGGCAGTGGCGACACTTCTTCGATCCGCCGTGGCAGCCAGCGCAGGCCCAGCAGGATCAGCACGGTGGTCACCACTTCCACGACCAGTTGCGTCAGCGCCAGGTCCGGCGCTGAGAACCACACGAAGGTGATGCAGGTCATCATGCCGCACACGCTGACCATGGTCAGGGCCGCCAGCCGGTGGTACTTGGCCTGCCAGGCGGCGCCGAGGGCGCAGGCAATCGCCAGCAGCCACAGGGTGACGAACACGATGGAACCCGGGATCTTCGGCCGGTCGCCCCAACTGAGGCCGCTGTTGAGCAGCGGGATCAGCCCGCCGATCACGGCGACCAGCACCAGCAGGAACAACTGCGTCTGCAGGCGCTTGGTGCTGATGCGTTTCTCGATTTTGCGCGCGCCGCGCATCATCAGCACCAGGCAGCGCTCGAAGCCGCGCTTGCCGTTGAAGTAGCTGATCACCGGCGGGTACTTGAAGCGCCCGCGCTTGAGTTGCTTGCGCAGCAGCAGATAGAGCAGCACCCCGCCGCACATCGCCACCAGGCTCATGATCATCGGCGCGTTCCAGCCGTGCCAGATGGCCAGGCTGTATTGCGGCAACACGCCGCCGACGACCGGCAGCGCGGCGGCGGCGAGGATCGAGCCGACCACCTGGGCCGGGAAGATCCCCACCAGCAGGCAGGTGAACACCAACAGCTCCACCGGCGCGCGCATCCAGCGGGGAGGCTCGTGCGGGGTGTGGGGCAGGTCCGTCGCAGGCGGGCCGAAGAACACATCCACGGTGAAACGCAGCGCGTAGGCCACGCTGAAGGTGCCGGCGATGGTCGCGATCACCGGCAGGGCGATTTCCACCCAGGCGGTCGACGAGATGAATACGGTTTCAGCGAAGAACATCTCTTTGGACAGAAAGCCATTGAGCAACGGCACGCCGGCCATGGACGCACTGGCCACCATCGCCAGGGTCGCGGTAAACGGGATCAGGCGCACCAGGCCGCTGAGCTTGCGGATATCGCGGGTGCCGCTTTCGTGGTCGATGATGCCGGCCGCCATGAACAGCGAGGCCTTGAAGGTGGCGTGGTTGAGGATGTGGAACACTGCGGCGACAGCGGCCAATGGGCTGTTGAGGCCGAGCAGCAGGGTGATCAGGCCGAGGTGGCTGATGGTGGAGTAGGCCAGCAGGCCCTTGAGATCGTTCTGGAACATGGCGCAGTAAGCGCCGAGCAGGAGGGTCAGGGCGCCGGCGCCGCCGACGAGCCAGAACCATTCTTCGCTGCCGGACAGCGACGGCCACAGGCGGGCCAGCAGGAACACGCCGGCCTTCACCATCGTCGCCGAATGCAGGTAGGCCGACACCGGTGTCGGTGCCGCCATGGCGTGGGGCAGCCAGAAGTGGAACGGGAACTGCGCGCTTTTGCTCAACGCGCCGATCAGCACCAGGGCCAGCATGACCGGGTACAGCGAGTGCGCGCGAATCTGATCGCCCGCCGCGAGGACCAGGTCCAGGTCATAGCTGCCGACGATATGCCCCAGCAGCATCACGCCGGCCAGCAGGCACAAACCGCCCGCGCCGGTGACCATCAACGCCATGTAGGCACCACGTCGCGCATCGGCGCGGTGGTGCCAGTAACCGATCAGCAGGAACGAGAACAGGCTGGTCAGTTCCCAGAAGAACACGATCTGGATCAGGTTGCCGGAGATCACCAGGCCGAGCATGGCCCCCATGAATGCCAGGAAAAACGCAAAGAAGCGCGGCACCGGATCGTCCGGCGACATGTAGTAACGCGCATACAGCGACACCAGCGTGCCGATGCCGAGCACCAGCATCGAGAACAGCCAGGCGAAGCCGTCCATGCGCAAGACGAAATTCACGCCCAGGCTGGGCAACCACATGAATTCTTCGCGGATCACCCCGCCGTGGGCGATTTGAGGGTAGAGCAGGGCGACTTGAACAGTACCGATCAGGGCGATGAGGCCGGCCAGCAAGGATTCGGTGTTACGTGCGTTGTGCGGCAGCAAGGCCGCCAGACAGCTGCCGATAAAAGGCAGAAGCAGTAGAACTATCAGGGACATAGGCTTCTAATCTGCGGGAGTTTGGGATGCATCATACGTGCCGCTTTCTTGATCACCAAACGGCAACGTGTGGCAGGATCCTACAAGGTAGGCTGAAAACGCCCATTTGGCATTGTTTCAGCTAACCCTCACCCACGCGCGCCAGCGCCTGATTGTGGACGCTGGGCGTGCCCGGGATGGTGATTTGACAGCCACCGCCCGGGCTCGGACCTTACCCCTGCTGTTCCTGTTCCCGCGCATTTTGCAATTCGATGGCCTTCTGCCCGCGCGTCTTCAATTCACTCACCACCACCGCCGCCACGATCAACGCCGCCCCGACCATGGCAATCGGCGGGAACCGCTCCCCGGCAATCCGCCCAACCACGCCGGCCCACACCGGTTCCCCGGCATAAATCAATGTGGCCCGCGTCGGCGAAACGCTTTGCTGCGCCCAGTTCATCGCCACCTGAATCACCGCGCTGGTCAGGCCCAGGCCCACCGCGCTGAACAACAGCAACCAGGAAAACCCCGGCAACGCCTCGCCCATCGGCACCACCATCAGGAACGACAACAACGACGCCGTGGCCAGTTGCACCACGGTCACCCGACGCACGTCCACTTGCCCGGCAAATGCGCTGATCAGGATGATCTCGGCGGCAATTGCCACCGCGCCGATCAGCGTGGCGATCTCGCCGGGGCTGAAATTCAGCGAAGCACCGGCCGGGCCGGTCAACAGCATCAACCCGGCAAACGCCAGCATGATGCCGATGCTCGGCATCAACCCTGGCCGACGACCCAGCACCAGCCATTGCAACAACGGCACGAACGGGACATAGAGCGCGGTAATGAATGCCGACTGGCTACTCAGAATCGTCTGCAGGCCGATGGTCTGCAGCCCGTAACCAAACATGATCGCCACGCCGATAAATACGCCGGCTTTCAACTCGAACAGGGTCAGGTCGCGCAGGGTGCGCAAAGAGAAAAAACCGACCGCGATCGTCGCCGCAGCAAACCGCAGGCCCACGAAAAACATCGGCCCGCTGACAGTCATGGCGTGCTGCACCAGCAAAAAGGTGCCGCCCCAGATCATGGTGATGAACACCAGGATGCATTCGGCTTTGCTGAAGCGGTTGAAACGCGAGGGAGCATTCGGGGTGGTCATGGCGGCTCAGTCTTGCAAGGGAAGGGCGCGGACCGCACAATGCGCCGCACGCTGGGCAGTATACTGCGCACACCCACCCATTGAGCAATATAGTGCACAAAGAAAATCCGCAACGGGCCTCGGTCCTGCAGCATGTCAGCCAGAATGTTCGTCGCCTGCGTCATGCCGCCGACTTGAGCCAGACCGCGCTCTCGGAAAAGTCCGGAGTCAGCCGACGCATGCTGGTGGCCATCGAGGCTGGCGAGAAAAACGTCAGCCTGTCCACCCTCGACCGCGTCGCCGAAGCGCTGGATGTGGCTTTCAGCGACCTGATCCAGGCCCCGGATGCACCTGACCATAGCCGTATCAACGAACTGGCCTGGGCCGGTGACATCCCCGGCAGCAAAGCTGTATTGCTTGCCAAGGCCACGGCGCGGCGTGAAGTCGAGCTGTGGGAGATGCGCCTGGAGCCGGGCGATTGCTACAGCCCCGAGCCGGACCCGGATGGCTGGAGCGTGCAGTTGTTCGTGTTCGAAGGCCGCCTGACATTGGTGCTGGATGGTCAGGAAAAACCGGTCGGCGCCGGTGAGTTCTTCATGTTCGCCAGCCGCCAGGCCCACGCCTATCGCAATGACGGCGACGTGGCGGTGCGCTTTGTGCGCAATGTGGTGATCTAACTGTTGACCCGCCAACAGCGGATGGACACTTTGCTCGATCGCAGGCGGGTTCCCCTGCATTGAAATGACGGCAACCTACTGATCTTATTGAAGATTGGTTTCGGGCACGACTCCTGCAATCACTCCAGTATCCCCTTGGACTCTGGAGTCGGCCCATGTCAGCCCACCCTCAACACCCTGCTCATATCATCCGATCAGACGCCGAAGCCATCGCGGTCGCCACGCGCCTGGCCGAACGCTTCGCCGTCGAGGCCAGCGTGCGCGACCGCGAGCGGCGCCTGCCGGTCGCTGAACTCGACGAATTTTCCGCCAGCGGCCTGTGGGGCATCACCATCCCCAAGGCCTATGGCGGCGCCGAGGTGTCCTATGTGACGGTGGCAGAGGTGATCAAGTTGATCGCCGCCGCCGATCCGTCCCTGGCGCAGATCCCGCAGAACCACCTGGGGGTGGTGGATATCCTGCTGCAAACCGGCAGCGAGGAGCAAAAACTCCACTACTTCGGCAAGGTCCTGGCCGGCTACCGTTTCGGTAACGCTTTCTCCGAAGCCAAGAGCAAGAACGCCGGCACCTTCGACACGCAGATTCGCGTTCACGCCGATCATGCGCAGATCAATGGCGAGAAGTTCTACTGCACCGGCGCGCTGTTCGCCCATATCGTGCCGGCGGTGGGCACCAACGAACAGGGCAAGGCCTTGATTGCCTTCGTCGAGCGCGATGCGCCGGGCCTCACGGTCATCGACAGCTGGGACGGCTTCGGCCAGCGCACCACCGCCAGTGGCGGCGTGACCCTCGATGGCGTGACGGTGCCGCTGAGCGCGGTGATTCCCGCGCACCTGGCGTTCGACCAACCGACCGCTGACGGCCCGATCTCGCAGATCATCCAGGCCGCGATCGACACCGGCATCGCCGTGGGTGCCCTCGAGCAAGCGAAAGTCTTCGCGCGCCAGGCCCGCCCATGGATCGACAGCCAACAGGATCACGGCTGGCAGGACCCATTCACCATCGCCGCCATCGGTGATCTGGAATGGCGCGTACACGGCACCGAAGCGATTCTCGCCAAGGCCGGCAAGGCGGTCGACCAGGCCCTCGCCGAACCGAACGAAGACACCGTCGCCAACGCCTCGCTGATCGTCGCTCAGGCCAAAGTGCTGTCGGCCGAAACCGCGTTGCTCGCCAGCAGCAAGCTCTTCGAGCTGGGCGGCACCCGCTCGGTGACCGGCAAGCACAACCTCGACCGCTTCTGGCGCAACGCGCGCACCCACACTCTGCACGACCCGGTCCGCTGGAAATACCACCTGATCGGTAACTTCGTGCTCAACGGCGTCAAACCCGCACGCCATGCCTGGAATTGAGGAGCCTGCCCCATGAATGCACTGACCCAACCCACCGCGCTCGACCAGGCTCGCCAATTGCTGGAGAGCACCCGACGTGTGCTGCAAAAAAGTGATGACCCTTATGTAATCAGCCGCTTCGGCGACTGGCAGATCCGCGTGGAGGTGGCCGCCGCCTTGCTGGAATACGCCGAAACCCACCCAACGCCTGTCGCCGCCACCGAAGCGCAGATCGCCGCCGCCGAAGCCTTGCTGTTCGCCAGCGCCGCCGAATTCGAACTGACCGGCCAGCGCAGCGCGTTGCCGTCGCCCCTCGAAGAGCCGCTGCGCTGGAAGTACCAGCTTGTCGGCAACTACCACCTCAATGGTGTCGCCCCCGGGAGGACTGCTTGATGTCCCGTGAAATCCGCTTGAATGCCTTCGACATGAATTGCGTCGGCCACCAATCCCCCGGCCTGTGGGCACACCCGCGTGATCGCTCGTGGCAGTACAAGGACCTGGAGTACTGGACCGACCTGGCGAAAATCCTCGAGCGCGGCAAGTTCGACGGCCTGTTTATCGCCGATGTGCTGGGCATCTACGACGTGTACAACGGCAATGGCGACGCGGCGATCCGCCAGGCCACTCAAGTGCCGGTCAACGACCCGCTGTCGCTGATCGCGCCGATGGCGCTGGTCACTGAACACCTGGGTTTTGGCCTGACTGCGTCGTTGTCCTTCGAACACCCGTATCCGTTCGCTCGACGCCTTTCCACGCTCGACCACCTGACCAAAGGCCGTGTCGGCTGGAACATCGTCACCTCTTACCTGGAAAGCGGCGCCAAGAACCTCGGCCAGAACGCCCAGACCGAACACGATGCGCGCTACGACTACGCCGAGGAATACCTGGAGGTTTGCTACAAACTCTGGGAAGGCAGCTGGGAAGAGGGCGCCGTGCTGCGTGACCGCGAGCGGCGGATTTTCAGTGACCCGAGCAAGATCCACGAGATCCGCCACGTCGGCAAACACTTCCAGGTGCCCGGCATCCACCTGTGCGAGCCGTCGCCGCAACGCACGCCGTTGCTGTACCAGGCGGGGGCGTCCAGCCGTGGCAAGCAGTTCGCTGCCGAGCAGGCCGAGTGCGTGTTTGTCGCCGCACCGTCCAAGACGCTGCTGAAAAACACTGTCGCCGACATTCGTCGCCGCGCGGCCGAGGCCGGGCGTGATCCGCGCAAGATCCTGATCTTCAACCTGCAGACGGTGATCGTCGGCGAGACCGACGCGAAGGCCAAGGCCAAGTTCGACGAGTACAAATCCTACGTCAGCTACGAAGGCGCCATGGCGCTGATCTCCGGCTGGACCGGCATCGATTTCAGCCAGTTCAAGCCCGACGAACCGCTCAAACATGTGCATACCAATGCGATTCAGTCGGCGGTGGAAGCCTTCTCCACGGCGGACCCGAGCAAGGTCTGGACGCCCAAGGAACTGGCCGACTGGGTCGGTATCGGCGGCTTTGGCCCGCTGTTTGTCGGCAGCCCGGAGACGGTCGCGGACTTGTTGCAGGAGTGGGTGGAAGACACCGATGTGGACGGCTTCAACCTGGCCTATGCGCTGACCCACGAAACCTTTATCGACGCGGTGGAACTGCTGGTGCCGGAGTTGCAGAAGCGTGGCGTGTACAAGAAGGAATACGCCCAGGGCACGTTGCGCGAGAAGTTGTTTGGTGAAGGCCCGAGGTTGCCGGTGTCCCATCCAGGCAGTCGCTATCGAACGTTAGCGAATGTGCAGAAAGATAGGGCTGTTGAGCGTGCCTGACTCAACCGTGTGAAAGGACCGTCGGGTGGTGTGAATAACTCACAACACCCGACGACGACTCACGGTTCTCATCGTTCCATATCGAAAATTCCATTTTCTACTTTTAAGACGCGTACTCTGCCATCGTCAAGTTCGACGGTTGCCGTGAAGTTAAACTGTCCCGAGAGTTTTCCTGCAAAGCTCTCGAAGTTTGGAATGGATTTAAATGTGATCGTGCCACTGTCGGCCGGCCAGACGAGACTTTCAGGGATATTGAAGAAGAATATCCGCACCTGTTTACTGTCTGGACTAAAGCTGTAAGTGCCGGGTGCAAGGCCTTTGGCTATGTTGATGGATAATCGATAGTCCTTGAGGTCGGGTTTCGACGTGAACTGTCGTGACCAAGCCTGTAGATAAGCCGGGAAACTACCTGAATCGTCTCCTAGGCTGAACGCTGTCTCAGTAGATTCATAGCGCTCAGTAATTAACTCGCTGAAGTCGCACACTATTGAACCGCTGGCTCTGGCTTTTTCGTCCTCGGTAAATCCCTGGAGTTTCATCTCGCCCTGGGTAAGAGAGACTGTTTTTGAACCGCTTTGTGCTGCAAATTCGAAGGTTGACTCCACTGTCTGCAGGGTGCTGTTCAGCGTGACCGTCACACTTCCGCTGATGGCGGTGTAAGGGCGAAATGACGAGGAAGTTGCTTTTGTCCATGACGCATTGGCTTTCCCCTGCGCACCATGGTCGTCAACGATTGCGTAGGTTTTTTTTACAACGTCACCCTCGTTAGGCAACCACAGCGAAATATATTGATATTGACCAAGATGGTCTTCATCGCTTGCGCCTGAGATATACCATCTGTTTGTTTGTTCATCCAGATAGAAATAGAAGCGTGTGCCCTCGAAACTGTTAAAGTCCTCGTCGTCATTCACTATTGCACTGGCTGTGCCTGAAGTGGCTTTTGGCTTGGTTTTATTCGAGCTGCTCATAAGCGGCTCTCCTTTGTTGTGACGTGGGTTCGGCTTGAGTCTATTAAGCGGGCAACACAATATCTACTGTCAAAAATGACAGGTATAACGTGATCGTTTCTAATAGCGAAAGTGGTTATTCGGAACACATGTTTGAATGCCGGTGACTTATCAATTCCGACCCCGCTCGGCAGGGTGTTCGCTGTTGCTACAGCAACAGCGAAGAAGCACTTTGTGCTGTGTCAGCTTCATAACTGTTGATGAACGCCTGGGTTATGCGGCGTTTTATATCGGCATGGTTCCTGCTTAGTCTTTATATCAACGCTATCGACTTTCCGTTCAATCCTCATTCAGCCAGCGGACCACCGCACGCTTACCCACCCAATAGGAGCATCACCCCTATGAGCGTGCATGTACTCAAACCTCCGCCGGCTCTGGAATGGCCGGCCGAGTTGCTCGGTCAGTTGCCCACGGCCCTGGAACAACTGCGCCATTGGGCACAGATCACGCCGCTGCACACCGCCCTGCGCCACAAGCGCCAGGGCCAGTGGTACGCCTGGCGCTGGATCGATGTGTTGCGCGATGTCGAGCGCCTGGCCGATGGCTTGCGCCAGCACGGGTTCAGCGAACAATCGCAACTGGCGCTCAGCGGGGCTTTCGAGCCCAATCTGTTATTGCTGGCGCTGGCCGCCCAATCGGTCGGCGGCCAGGTACTGACCCTGGCCGATGACTTGGAGCCTGAGGCGCTGCGCCAACAACTCTGGCGCATTCGCCCGAGCCATTCCTACGTGCAGGGGCGTCAGCAGCAGCGGCACTGGCAGTCGGCCAACCTGGTGGATTTCGCCCAAGTGCTTGGTGCGACCGACCCGGCCCGGCACCTCAGCCGCTGGTGGCAGCCGGCCGGCGAGAGCGTGCTGTGGAGCGAGGAGGGCACTCACTGGCAAGGCGGCCTGGCGGTACTGCTGGCGCAATGGCTGAACAGCGGTCACGGCCTGGCCTTCCCGGAAAGCCTGGCATCGGCCCGGCGTGATCGCGGCGAAGCCGCGCCCACCGGCTTGCTGTTGTCACCCGCGCGCCTGCAGCACTTGGCCGACGACATCGAAAGCCGCCTGGCGCCCCACGGCACCTGGCGCCGACGCCTGTGTGAGTGGGCCATCGCCCAGCCGCACAGCGGCCTGCGCCGTCTGCTGAAAAACCGCGTGCGTAAACTGCTGGGCTTTCAACGCCTGGCCTCTATCTGGCAGCCACCCAGCACGGGCAAGTCCGTTGTCGAGCCGGTGTGGCTGGCTGAATTCAAACGGGACATCGCATGAGTCAAGCCATTCTCCAGGTGCGGGATATCTCGCTGTCGTTCAAAGGGGTCAAGGCGATCAACGCGCTGTCCTTCGATGTCCAGCGCGGCGAAATCTGCGCGCTGATCGGCCCCAACGGCGCCGGCAAGAGTTCGCTGCTCAATGTGCTCAACGGCGTGTATCGCTTCGATGCCGGCGAGATCGTGTTCGAGCAGCAGCACTTCCACCGTATCGACCCCTTGGGCGCCGCGCGTCGCGGCATTGGGCGGACCTTCCAGAACAACGCGCTGTTCAAAAAGATGAGCGTGCTCGACAACATCCTCACCGGCCTGTCGCGGCATATGGGCACCCGCTTTATCGAACAGGCCCTCGGCTTGCCCCGCGCACGGCGCGAGGCCGAGGCGTTCCGCCGGCGTGCCCAGGGCATTCTCGAGTTTCTTGAGTTGCAGGCCCACCGTGATGTGCCGGTCGGCAACTTGTCCTACGGCCTGCAGAAACGCGTGGAACTGGGCCGGGCGCTGATCGCTGGGCCCAGCCTGCTCCTGCTGGATGAGCCCATGGCCGGGATGAACGCCGAGGAGAAACAGGAAATGGCGCGCTTTGTCGCCGATGTGAACCGCGACCTCGGCACCACCGTGGTGTTGATCGAACACGACATGGGCGTGGTCATGGGCCTGTCCGACCATGTGGTGGTGCTCGACTACGGGCGCAAGGTCGGCGACGGCACCCCTGCGCAAGTGCAGGCCAACCCCGACGTGATCGCGGCGTACCTGGGAGTGGTCCACTGATGACGTTCTTTTTCGAAACCCTGCTCGGCGGCCTGCTCGCCGGCACCCTGTACTCGCTGGTCGCCATCGGCTTCGTGCTGATCTACAAGGCCAGCGGCGTGTTCAATTTCGCCCAGGGCTCGATGCTGCTGTTTGCCGCCCTGACCTTCGTCAGCCTGCACGAGCAGGGCGTGCCGTTTGCCCTGGCGCTGTTGCTGACGGTGGTGGTGATGATCGTCGGCGCCTTGCTCATCGAGCGCCTGGTTCTGCGCCCGCTGGTGAACCGTTCGCAGATCACCCTGTTCATGGCCACCCTGGGCTTGTCGTTCATTGTCGAGGGCCTGGCCCAGGGCTTGATGGGCTCGCAGGTGCGTGCGCTGGACTTGGGCATCGACGACGTGCCGCTGTTCGTCGGGCCGCTGATGCTCAGCCAGTTCGACCTGATCGCCGCCGCAGCCGCGGTGGTGCTGGTGACGGTGCTGGCGCTGCTGTTCAACAAGACCCGCATCGGCGTGTCGTTGCGCGCCGTGGCGGATGACACCACGGCGGCGCTGTCCATCGGCATCAACCTCAACCGTATCTGGCAGATCGTCTGGGCGGTGGCCGGGACCGTCGGGCTGGTGGCCGGGCTGCTGTGGGGCGCGCGTCAGGGCGTGCAGTTTTCATTGTCGCTGGTGGTGCTCAAGGCCTTGCCGGTGTTGATCATCGGCGGCTTTACCTCGATTGGCGGGGCGATTGTCGGCGGGCTGATTGTCGGCGCGGCGGAGAACCTTGCCGAGGTGTATATCGGCCCACTGCTCGGCGGCGGCATCACGCCGTGGTTCGCCTACGCCCTGGCCCTGGCCTTCCTGTATATCCGCCCCGCCGGCCTGTTCGGCGAGCGTGCCATCGAGCGAGTCTGAAACCATGTCGATCCCTGTTGTGCAAGAAACCGCGCCATTGCGGCTGATTCAGCGGCGTGTGCCTTGGGGCCTGCTCGGCCTGTTGGCGCTGGCGTTTGTCGTGGTGCCGCTGTGGGGCAATGATTATTGGCTCAATGCGATCCTGATCCCGTTCCTGGTGCTGTCCCTGGCCGGGCTGGGCCTGAACCTGTTGACCGGCTACACCGGGCAGACCTCGGTGGGCGCGGCCGGCTTCATGGCGGTCGGTGCGTTTGCCACCTACGGCTTTCTGCTGCGCCTGCCGGAGCTGGGCTTGCCGGTGGCGTTGCTCGGCGGCGGCATTATCAGCGCGCTGGTCGGTTTGCTGTTCGGCCTGCCCAGCTCGCGGATCAAGGGCTTCTACCTGATGGTCACCACCCTGGCCGCGCAGTTTTTCCTCGAGTGGCTGTTCGTCAAATTCCCCTGGTTCTACAACTACGGCTCGTCCGGCACCATCTCCGCGCCGAAGCTGGCGTTGTTCGGTTATGACCTCAACACGCCGCTGGGCCGCTACTGGCTGACGTTGCTGACCGTGCTGCTGTTGACCTGGACCGCCGTCAACCTGGTGCGCAGCCAGGTGGGGCGCAACTGGATGGCGATCCGCGACATGGACACCGCCGCCGCCGTGGTCGGCATCCCGGTGGTGCGCTACAAGCGCCTGGCGTTTGCGGTCAGCTCGTTCTACCTGGGCATCGCCGGCGCGCTGTGGGCCTTTGCCTACCTGGGCACGGCCAGCGCGAGCAGCTTCGATATCAATCGCTCGTTCCAGATTCTGTTCATCATCATTATCGGTGGCATGGGCAGCATCGCCGGCAACTTCGTCGGCGCGGCGTTTATCAGCTTGCTGCCGATCTTCCTCAGCCATGCCGGGCAGGCGCTGTTCGGCGGTTCGGTGGATGCGGGGCAATTGCAGAACCTGCAGAAAATCATCTTTGGCGTGCTGATCATCGTGTTCCTGATCAAGGAACCCGAGGGCTTGATTCGCCTGTTGCACACCTTTCGCGATCGGCTGCGTCAGTGGCCCCTACGGTTTTGACCTCTATGAGAACTCCCATGCGTGCATCCTTGAAACGTTCCCTGGCCGGCGCCGCCTTCGCGCTGGCCACCCTGGCCGCTGCAGTGCCCCAGGCCGTGGCTTCGGCCGACCAGCAGTTCTTTCCGTTGGCCACCTACCGCGTCGGCGCCTATGCCTCCAGCGGCGTGCAGGTGTGGGCCGGGATGATCGACTACCTGCGTTATATCAACGAGGTCGAAGGCGGCATCAATGGCGTAAAACTGGTGTGGCAGGAATGCGAGACCGAATGGACGGCAGAGAAGGGCATCGAGTGCTACGAGCGCTTCAAGAACGGCCTGGATGGCGCGCCGGTCGCGGTCTACCAGCCTAATGGCGCACCGGCGGCCTACGCCCTGAGCGAGCGCGCCGAGGTGGACAAGATCCCGTTGATCACCCTCGGTTACGGCCGCACCGAAGCCACCGACGGCACCGTGTTCCCGTACAACTTCCCGGTGATGCTGACCTTCTACAGCGAGGCGTCGAGCCTGGTGAACTACATCGCCCAGCGCGAAGGCGGTTTCGACAAACTCAAGGGCAAAAAGATCGCCACGGTCTACCACGACTCGGCCTACGGTCGCGAAACCCTCGGCCCGCTGAAGCTGCTCGCCGAGCAGTACGGCTTCGAGAATATCCAGATTCCGGTGGCCGACCCGGGCAACGAACAGTCCGCGCAATGGCGCCAGGTGCGCCAGGCCAACCCGGACTGGGTGTTCCTGCGCACGTGGGGCGTGTCCACGCCGGTCGCGGTGAAAACCGCGGCACGCTTTGGCTTCCCGGTCGACCATATCATCGGCGATATCTGGGCCAGTTCCAGCGAAGACGTATTGCCTGCCGGCACTGCTGCCAAAGGCTACCTGGCGCTCACCCCATACCCGGCCGGCGCCGATTTCGAGATCCACAAGCGCCTCAAGCAATACGTCCTCGACAAGGGCCACAGCGACCTCAAGGACCTGAAAAACTTCGGCAGCGTCTACTACAACTCAGGCCTGGTGAACGCCGCCGTGGCGGTGGAAGCGATCCGCACCGCCCAGGCCAAATTCGGCCAGCGCCCGCTCAATGGCGAAGAAGGCCGCTGGGGCCTGGAGCACCTGAATATCGACGACGCGCGCCTCAAGGCCATGGGCTACCTGGGCCTGATGCAGAACCTCAAGTTGTCGTGCCGTGACCACGAAGGCGGCGGCTCGGCGCGGGTGCAGCAGTGGGACGGCGCCAACTGGACGCTGGTCAGCGACTGGATTGCCGCCGACCGCGCGCTGTTGCGCCCGCTGATCGACGAAAAGTCCGCCGCGTTCGCCAAGGAAAAAGGCCTGACGCCACGCACCTGCACCGGAGATGAATAAACCATGAGCCTACCTGCCAGTGAATCCGCACACGCCGCGCTGCTGACGGTCAACGACATCGAAGTGATCTACGATGGCGCGATCCTCGCCGTGGCCGGGGTGTCGCTGAGCGTGCCCAAGGGCGCGATCGTCGCCCTGCTCGGCGCCAATGGCGCCGGCAAGAGCACCACGCTCAAGGCGATCTCCGGGCTGGTGCGCGCCGAGCGTGCCGAAGTCAGCCGTGGCGTGATCGAATACGCCGGCCATGACCTGGCCGGCGTCGACCCCAGCCAACGGGTGCGCCAGGGCATGGTGCATGTACTCGAAGGTCGCCATGTGTTCGGCCAGCTCACGGTGGAAGACAACCTGCGCAGCGGCGGCTTCGTGCGCCGCCTGAGCCGCCGGGCCATGGAGGCCGATCTGGAACGCATCTACGCCTGGTTCCCCAGGCTCAAGACCAAGCGTCACACCCGCGCCGGCCTCACCTCCGGCGGCGAGCAGCAGATGGTCGCCATCGGCCGGGCGTTGATGACCCGTCCTACTTTGGTACTGCTCGACGAGCCGTCCATGGGTTTGGCGCCTATGATCGTGCAGGAGATATTCGAGATCGTCGCGCAGCTCAACCGCGAGCAGCAGGTGAGCTTCCTGATCGCCGAGCAGAACATCAACGTCGCGCTCAACTATGCGTCCCACGGCTACGTGCTGGATACTGGCCGCGTGGTCTTGAGCGGCAGCGCCGCTGAACTGTTGGCGCGGGGCGATTTGCATGACATCTATCTGGGTAAACAGTAAAGGCGAACAGGCATGACTGAATCCATCCGCAACGCCGATGTCCTGATCATCGGCGGCGGCCTGAGCGGTACGATGCTGGCCGTGCAACTGCTGCGCCTGCCCGGCTCGCGGCAGATCCTGGTGATCGAACCGCGCGCCGAACTTGGTCGCGGCGAGGCCTACAGTGCGGTCGAGCTGGGCCATACCTTGAACGGCAATGCGGCGCGCATGAGTGTCGACCCGGACAACGCCGACGACCTGACCCAATGGCTCACCGACTACATCGGCGCCGGCGGCTGGCCGGAGTCGGACCAGCAGCATGTGCCGATCAGCGAGCTGTTCCCGCCGCGCGGGATGTTCGGGTTGTACGCGCAGCAACGCTTGGCCGAGGCCAAGGCGCTGTCGACGTCTACCGTCGAGCATGTCCGCGCCGAAGTGGTCGACCTGCAAGTGGACTCCGCCTCGACGCTGCTGACCCTGGATAACGGCCAGCAACTGCGCGGTGCCCAGGCGGTGTTGGCGACCGGCATGTTCCCGGCGGCGCGCACGCCGCAGACCGAATCCAGCGGTTTGAACGCCGCCGCAGTCGACCCGTGGGACGTGCAGGCCATGAGCCAACTCGACCCGCGCGCGACGGTGCTGATCATCGGTTCCGGGCTGACCATGGTCGACGCCGTGGTGTCCCTGGAACAGGCTGGGCACCGGGGCCCGATCGAGGTGTTCTCGCGCCACGGTCTGCTGCCCCATGTGCGTCGACAGCCACCGGGCTGGGACGATTTTCTCGCCGCCGACCACCGCCTGCGTAGCCCTCGGCAGTTGCTGCGCGAGGTGCGTCGGCAGTGTCGCATCGCGACGGCGCAGGGCATCGATTGGCAGGCGCCGCTGGACACCGTGCGCGCGCATATCGGCCGTTTGTGGAGCCAGGCCAGCGAGCGCGAGAAGCGCCAGTTCGTGCGGCATGTGCGGCCGTGGTGGGAAAGTCATCACCACCGTTCGCCGCCGCTGAGTGCGCAGTTGGTGGCGCGTCTGCATGAGGAAGGGCGCCTGCGCATTCGCGCGGCGTCGTTCAAGGGCTTGGCGCCTGCGGTCAACGGCGTCAGCATCCGCTTGCGTTACCGTGGCGAGCAAACGATCACCCAGGTTGCGGGCGCGGCGCTGATCAATTCCAGCGGCATCGAATACGACTGGCGCCGCGTAGCCCGGCCGTTGCCCCAGCAGTTGCTCAAACGCGGGTTGATCCAGCCCGGGCCGCTGGCGCTGGGGATCGCAGCGGATGCCTCGGGGGCGGTGCTGGATGCCCAGGGCCAGGCCAGCCGGCGCCTGTTCGCCATGGGCCCGCCGCTGCGCGGGATGTGGTGGGAGAGCACGGCAGTGACCGATGTGGCGCTTCAGGCCAAGGCGCTGGCGTTGAAGCTGACAATGATCTAAAGGTGGGAGGGGGCAACTTCCTCTACCTAGGGGTCTTCACAAAACCGGGTTTTAGGCCAAATACCTCGACACCCTGCGGCGTCGATTGCCCGGTGGTCACGGTCACGCGTTCCACCGGCTGGTCCATCGTCGGCCGATATTCGACGGTCATGTCCGGCTGGATCGCCTGGCTCGGAATCACGATCGCCTGCGCGTTGTTGTAAGTGACGATGGTCAGTCGCGCACTCATCCCCAGCCGTACCCGCTGCAGTTGCTGCGGGGTCAGCCTGGGGATCGACAGGGTTACCGGGAACTGCGCGCTGCCCTGGGTATCGCCGGCAATCGCCAAGCCGCTGACCACACTCACCGAGCCGCTCAACCGTTCGCCGTCGAAGCCATCGCCCATCACTTCCACCGCCTGGCCCTGGTGCAGTTGGTTGATGTCCAGCTCGGAGACCCTGGCGACGATTTTCAGCCGTTCGATATTGGCCAGGCCGAACAGCACCTGGCCCTGGCTGACCTTGCTGCCGGCCTGCACCGGGGCGTTGGTGTTGCCAGCGCCTGCTGCCGCGTTGCTGCTTCCGGGTGCGGGCACCACGATGCCGGAGAAGGGCGCCTTGACCTCCTTGTCTTCGAGCTGTCGGTAGAGCGCGTCGTACTTCACCGTGGCATTGGTCAGCTCCATCTCGGCGATCTGTCGGTATTCGCCCTTGCCTTGCTCCAGTGCCTGTTGCAGTTCATCGCGTGCGGCGATCAGGTCCAGTTGTTGCTGCTGGGTCTGTTGCTTGAGGTCGTCCAGTTCGTTGCGCGGGATGATGCCGCGCTGAAACAGGTTTTCACTTTCGGTGAGTTTGCGCTGGGTGTTGTCGGCGCTCATTTGCGCGGTGCGCAGGCTGCGGCGTGCACGGCTGACGGTGGGGCTGCTGTCCCAGTCTTGCATTTCCTGCACGGTGCGCCGGGCCTTGAGTTGCGCGGAGAGTGCATCGCGCAGTTGCACTTCGAGCAGGGCCGGGTCCATGCGCAGCAACACTTGCCCGGCGTCGACGCGTTGGCCTTGTTCCACCAGGTTGGCCTGCACATTGCCGTCGAACGGCGCGGTGAGGGTGAGGGTGGTGTCGGGCTCGATCTTGCCCACCAGGCCGATCTGATGCACCAGCGCGCCAGGCGTCACCGCCAGCCACTGTTCGGTCGGGAGGATCGGGTCGGCGGCGCTGCGATGGCTTTGCACCGCAACGCCGGCGGCCGCCAGCAGCACGATCAATCCAGCCGCCAGCAGGCGTTTTTGGTTAGTAGTCATTGAGGGCGATTTCCCAGCTTTCCAGCGTCATGCCCAGGGTCAGATCGAGCTGGGTCTGGGCGTTCAAATAAGCGATCAGCGCATTGAGCTGCGTGTTTTCGGCGTTGCGCAGGTCGGTCTCGAAACTCAGCACCTGGAAGTTGGTGGAGCGCCCGGCGCTGAGTTTTTCGCGTTCGATCTCGATCTTGCGCCGCGACAATTCCACGGCGCGCTGGGAGATTTCGTACTGGCGCCAGCGCGTGCCGAGGTCGCGCACCACGTTGTTCACGCTGCGTTCCAGTTCCTGGCGGGCGTCGGTGATGCGGATGGCCTGATCCTCCACATTCACCCGTGCGCGCACTTCGGCCTGGCGCGTGCTGATGTCGCCGATGGGGATTTGCACCTGCACCCCGGCGTAGCTGTCCCAACTGCGGTTGTTGCCGCTGCCGGTGTCGTTGTCGTAGTTGTTGCGTATCTGGTTCGCCCCGGCCACCAGGTCCACTTGCCAGCGCCCGGAGTCTTTGGCGATCACCAGGTTGAGGTCGGCCTGCTGGCTGCCGAGCAGGGTGGCGAGGTACTCCGGTTGCTGGTTCTGCGCCAGGTTGAAGGCCTCGCGTTTGTCGATCTGCATGGGCTTGGCCTCCAGGGCTTCGGTGGCGCGGATCGGCGTCGACAGGTCGAGGGCCAGCAGGCGCAGCAAGGCCAGGCGGCTGGTGTCGAGTTGGTTCTGCGCTTCTTCCACGCCCAGTTGTTGGGTGGCGATATCGGCTTCGGTCTGCACGATCTCGAACTCGGCCATGCGCCCGGCGCTGATCAGCGCCTTGTTGACTTCCAGCAAGGTGTTGGCGCGTTTCAGCGCGTCCTGGACGATGCTCAGTTGCTCCTGGGCGCGCAGCAACTCGCGGTAGGTGGCGATGATCTGGCTGATGGTTTGTGCCACGGTGGCCTTGAGGTTCAGGCGGTTGGCCTGCTCCGACAGGCGCGACAGGCGCAGCGGCGCGGTGGTCGCGTCCCAGCCGGCGCCGCGCATCAGCGGTTGGATGAGCGCCAGGTCGAGGCCGTCGCTGCGGTAGCGACCGGCCCGGTTGGCGTTATTCAGTTGCTGGGTCCAGGCCATGCTCAGGCGCGTGCCGTACTCGCCCAGCAGGCTGGTGGCAGGGGCCACGTTGGTATTGCGTGCATTGTCGGCGGAACCGCGGGAGCTGCGGTAATAGCTGTTGAGGGTGAGCTTGGGGTTGAACACGTCTTCGGCCACGCGCAGGTCGAATTTCTGCGCGACCCGCTGCAGGTAGGCGCTGCGAATCGCCGGATTGTTGCGCAGGCCCAGGTACACCGCGTCGCCCAGGGTAACGGCGGTGACCTGGGCATTCAGCGAGACGCCGCGATCGTAGCCACTGCGCGTGGTGCTGGGCGCCGTGGGCCGGATCAGCATATCGGCGGCGACACTCGGCAGGCTGATCAGCGCCAGGAGCAGCAGCAGGCGTTTATTCATCGCGCAACGCCTCCACCGGCTGCAACCGCGAGGCCGAGACCGCCGGGTAAATGCCGAAGAACAACCCCACCAGCAAGGTGCTGCCCACCCCCAGGGGCAGGGCGGCGACCGCCAGGGCGAAGGCCCAGCCCGACAGCCAGGCGTAGAGCCACGCGGCGGTCATGCCGAGCACCGCGCCGCACAGCGCGCCGACGGCGGTGAGGGTGATGGCTTCGAGCAGGAACAGGTTGCGGATATCCCGCTGGCGCGCGCCGAGCGCCATGCGAATGCCGATCTCGCGGCGGCGTTCGGAGACGTTCATCAGCATCACGTTCATCACCCCGACACCGCCGCCCACCAGCGAGATCGCGCCCAGGGCCAGCAGCAGGTAGGCGAAGGTGCGGCTCTGCCGGGTCATGCCGTCGATCATTTGCTGGGGCACCGTGATGTCGACGCTGTGCTCGGTCAATTGGCGTTGCAGCGCGGCGGCGGCGTCCCGGGCGATGCGTTCCATGTCCTGGCCCGGCGCGGCGCGGATGATTACGTTGCCGATTTGCGGGCTGGCGTAGATGCGGCGCATGCCGTCGGCGGGAATGAACAGCGATTCGTTGGCCTGCACCGGCATCAGCATCGCCCGGGGCTGGTGGTGCAGGATGCCGACCACCTGGAACAGGTAGTCGTTGATACGCACGCGGTCGCCCAGCTTTAACGGCGCGCCGGGGGCGCCAAGGGCCTGGGCGATCTGGTCGCCGATCACGCCGTAGGTTTCGTTGGCATCGAACGCCGACAGGAAGCGCCCCTCGCGCAGCGCCAGGCGCAGGGCCGCGGGGATATCCGGTGTGCTGCCGACGAAGTTGGCGTTGACGCTGCGGCCCTGGAACACGATGGGGCCGCTGAACAGGCTCAGCGCGCCGATGTGCGCGATCCCGGGCACGGCCTGGCGCACGGCGTCGAGGTCGAGGCGGGCACGCATCGGTACGCTGCTGTCGGCTTTGGGCGGAAACTGCGCGACCAGGGTGTCGGTGCCCATGTCCTTGAAAATCAGCGCGGCATCCACCGCCGCGTTATGCCCGATATTGATCAGCGCCACCACCGACGAACTGCCGATCACGATGCCCAGCAGCGCGAGGATCGAGCGCTTGCCCAGGGTGCGCAGGCTGACGAACGCTTCATGCAGCAATTGGCTCAGGCTCTGCTCGACCCGCAGGCTCATGGGCGCCCGGCCTCATGCACCACGCCGTTGCGCACCAGGATCTTGCGCTCCAGGCGTTCGGCGATGTGCGCGTCGTGGGTGACGATGATCAGCGTGACCTGCTGCTCGCGGTTCAGCGCCAGGAGCAGGTCCATGATGTCCTGGGCGGTGCTGCTGTCGAGGTTGCCGGTGGGTTCGTCGGCCAGGATGACCGAGGGCTTGCCCACCAGCGCCCGCGCAATCGCCACACGTTGGCGCTGGCCGCCGGAGAGGTCGGCGGGGCGATGGTGCGCGCGCTCGGCCAGGCCGACTTGTTCGAGCATGCGCAGGGCCTGCTCCACCGACTCGTGGCGCGACACGCCGCGATAACTCAGGGGCAGGGCGACATTGTCCAATGCACTGAGGCGCGGCAGCAGGTTGAAACTCTGGAACACGAAGCCGATCTGCTGGTTGCGGATCGCCGCCAGTTCATCCGGGCTGGCGCTGAAAATGTCGTGGCCGGCAAAGCGGTACTGGCCGCAGTTGGGCAGGTCCAGCAGGCCGAGGATGTTGAGCAGGGTACTTTTGCCGGAGCCGGAGGCGCCGAGGATGCCGCAGCTGTCACCGCGGGCGATGGACAGGCACACATCATTGAGGATGGACAGGTGCTGTCCGGCGAGCTGATAGCGTTTGCCGATGCCTTGCAGGGAGATCAAGCCTGGGTGCGCGGGGGTATCTGTCATCATGACTACGCCTGCAGTCTCGACGCTGCCGTGCTGCCCCGGTAAAAATTTGTAACAAGTTCGGGAGCTGCCTGGGACACGTCACGGACTGGTTTGATTTCTTGTTTTTAAAATATTCTTTGAATACTAACCGCGTTCAACCGGCTCCGCCAGCCATCGTTGTAGAGGGTTTTTACCCTTTGAAATAAATGCACCGGGGGCAAAACCCACCGCGCAAAAATCCTTTGGTCAGCCTCGACGGGCCCGTCTGCCAAGGCTTGCGCTGATATGGCGCAGTGTCACTACTTGCTTTCGAGCGGTGGCCCCGGTATAAAAAATCAAATTTATTTTTAAAACAATATTTCCCGCGTGGAACTTTTATGGTCGTGAAGAAAGTCAGTTCTCCAAACGTTACCAAGACTCGATTGCTGGATGCGACAGAGGCTCTCTTCATCAAATACGGGTATGACGCTGTTTTGTTGCGGCAGATTACCGAGCGTGCCCAGGTGAACCTGGCTGCGGTGAACTATCACTTCGGGGACAAGGACGCCCTGATGAAAACCCTGCTGATGCAGCGCCTGGAGCCGCTCAACGAGCAGCGCCTGGAACTGCTGGCACGCTGCGAAGCCGAATCCGACGGCCCCCTCGATTGCGACACGCTGCTCGGCGTGCTGTTCGCCCCGGCCATGGGCCTGGAGCGCAGCGACCCGGCGAGTGGGGAAGGGCGTTCGTTCATTCGTTTCCTGGGGCGGGTCTACAGCGACACCTCGCCGTTTATCCAGGAATACCTCAAGGTCCATTACCAGCCGGTGTTCCAGCGCTTCTTCGAAGCCTTCGCCCTGGCCTTGCCGGACTTGCCGCGCAACGAACTGGGGGTACGCCTGCAATTTGCCCTCAAGGCGATTTCCGGTGTGATGGCCGGCACCGAACTGCGCCTGCTGATGAACTCCATGAGCCTGGGCCGCCCGGCCACGGATGCCGAAGTAATGGCCAAGTTGATCACGCTGGTCTCGGCGGCGATTCGCGTGCCGCAGCAAAGCCCCGAGGCGCAAGTGGCGTTGGCCAAGGTACTCGATACCCAGCGCGCCATTCGCGAGCAAGCGTCCGCGCCCGTCGGCAAGGTGGCGCGCTAGCTCGAATCCGGGACAAAAAAAAGCCCGCTGGGGCGGCGGGCTTGATGTGCAACGTTTGTAACGGATGAGGCTTCACCCTACGTCCCGCGATGTGAATAAGTCGTGAAAAATATGTAAGAAGAAGTGTGAATGTGTTGGCGCAGGTAAACGCGCTAAATGCCCTCAGGTTCAGATCTTCCAGCGGCCAGCACTTTTGGCCAACTGCTGGCGCATCTCATCCACATTTGCCGCCAATTGCACGGTCAGCAACCGATACCCATCCAACGCACTGTAGACCGGCGCATCCAATGTCGGCTCGGTAGCCGTGGCCTGGCTCGGCCGCTCCAACCGTGGTGTCACGCCCGACCTCAGCGCGCGCGCCATGCCCACCAATTGCACGCGAATCTGCCGATGCTCGCCCTTCAACATTACCTGCATCCGCGCCATCGCCTGCTCGTCGCGAGGGTCTGGCCGGGTGTTGCCCAGAATCTCCAGGGTGCTGATGCACATGCGCAAATGCCGCTGGATCGTGTCCAGCTGGGTCATGGAGATCCGTACCTCCTTGGACACCGAGGGCATCAACGAACGCAGTTGCAGCATCGCCGTATTCACGCGGCTGAGCAGTTTGAGGTGTTCGTCGTCGGTGACCGATTGACCGCTGATGATGCGGTTATAGATCGCGGCACAGTCGCGCAAGGCACTGGCCAGGTTGTAGCGCCAGGAGTACACGGCATACAGCGGCAAGGCGAAGGAAAACGCCAGGGCCAACGCAATACCGATCAGGATATCGACCGTGCGCCACAGCCCGTCCGACAGCGGATTGTCGCCATGCCCGGCGACGATAAACACGGTGATCGCCGACAACAAGGCGGTGTATCCGCCCTTGCCGATGGCGTGATAGGAGAAGAACCCGCACACCACCGACATCAACAAGTAGGTCAGCAGCGGCTGCCCCACATACGTCTCCTGCACCACCAGCAGCAAACCGACGCTGGCGCCGATCAGGGTGCCGTAGGCGCGTTCCATGGCTTTCTTGCCGATGTTGCCGTGGTGCTGCAGGCCGCCGATCACCACCAGCATGGTCACCGACGCCCACTCGCCGTGGGGCAGGTTGATGCCGGTGGTCAGCAGGATCGTCGCCAGCAAGCCGATGGACACGCGCACGGCGTGGATCAGCTTGGCATGGCGATAGCGGCGGTAAGGGTCGAGCAGCGGGCGCAGCAGGCGCCGGGCAAATACAGGCAAGTGCAGGTTAATCAACGGCGAGCCGTCCTCTAGAAAATGTAGTCAGTGGTCAAGAAGCTCGAGTTGCGGTTGTGCAGGATCTCGCTGAGCAGTGCCTTGTTGCTGTCCTGGAACTTGGTCGCCACCAGGGTGCGGATCGAGAACACACGCAAGGCGTCATGTACCGACAGTGTGCCTTCGGCCGAGTTCTTGCGGCCGTTGAAGGGGAAGGTGTCCGGGCCGCGCTGGCACTGGGCGTTGATATTGATGCGGCCGACCTGATTGGCGAAGGTGTCCACCAGCCGTCCGATTTCGGCCGGGTCGGTGCCGAACAGGCTCAGTTGCTGGCCGAAATCCGATTCCAGTACGTAATCGATCACGGTCTCCAGGTCACGGTAGGGCACGATCGGCACCACCGGGCCGAACTGTTCCTCGTGGTACACGCGCATCTGCGGGTTTACCGGGTACAGCACCGCCGGGTAGAAAAAGGTACCGCGACTGACGCCGCCATTGGCATTCACCACGCGAGCGCCGTGTTGGGCCGCATCGGCGACCAGCGCGTTGAGGTAATCGATCTTGCCGGCGTCCGGCAGCGGCGTCAGTGCCACGCCGTCTTCCCACGGCATGCCGGGCTTCAAGGTCGCCAACTTGGCGTTGAATTTCTGGATGAAACTGTCGACCACGTCTTCATGCACAAACAGGATTTTCAACGCGGTGCAGCGCTGGCCGTTGAACGACAGCGAGCCGGTGACCGCTTCGCTGACGGCGTTGTCCAGGTCGACCTGGGGCAGCACGATGCCAGGGTTTTTCGCGTCCAGGCCCAGGGCTGCGCGCAGGCGGTGCGGGCGCGGGTGCAGTTTTTTCAGGTCGCTGGCGGCCTTGTTGGTGCCGATGAACGCGAAAATATCGATCTTGCCGCTGGCCATCAGCGCGCTGACGGTTTCGCGGCCGCTGCCATAGATCACGTTGATCACCCCGGCCGGGAAGCTGTCGCGGAATGCCTCCAGCAGCGGGCGGATCAACAGCACGCCGAGCTTGGCCGGCTTGAACACCACGGTATTGCCCATGATCAGCGCCGGGATCAGCGTGGTAAACGTCTCGTTCAACGGGTAGTTGTACGGCCCCATGCACAGCGCCACGCCCATCGGTACGCGGCGGATCTGGCCGAGCGTGTCCTGTTCCAGCTCGAAGCGGCTGCTGCGGCGGTCGAGTTCCTTGAGGGCATTGATGGTGTCGGTGATGTAGTCGCAAGTGCGGTCGAACTCTTTCTGCGAGTCCTTGAGGTTCTTGCCGATTTCCCACATCAGCAGCTTGACCACCGCATCACGCTGTTCGCGCATGCGCCGCAAGAACGCTTCGACGTGGCGGATGCGGTCGACCACGCGCATCGTCGGCCATTCCCCCTGGCCGCGGTCATAGGCGCGCACGGCGGCGTCGAGGGCGCTGAGGGCGGTGTCGGCATCCAGCAGCGGCGTGCTGCCGATTTGTACGCGTTCGTCGCCCAGTTGCACCGGGCTGAGGACTTGGGCCAAGGGGCCGTTCCACACCCGCAACTGGCCGTCGACCAGGTAATCGCGCTGTTCGATGGGCGCTCCCAGGCGGAATTGCTCGGGAATATCGGCGGCGCAGGAAGGAAACAGCTGGGCGAGCAGGTTATCGGTGGTCATGTCGCTACCCCTGAAATAGTTGCAAAACATGACTAGAGAGTCACCCAACAACGGGTTCTGTGGCAAGGCTTGCGCGCTTTCTTGTACGCACGGCTGCACATGGCGGGTAAACTGCGAGGCTTTCTTGAAGGAGTTCACATGAGTCAGTACCAGCCGGGCATTCTTGCCGCACCGGTGCCTTTACAGGCACGCCATCTGTTTTTTGCCGTGGACTCCCTGGCCGCTGTACCTGCTGCGTTGAACGCATTGGTGCAGTGGGCGGATTCGGCCGCAGTGGTCGGTCTGGGTGAGCCGCTGGTCAACGCACTGGGCGCGCAGATCGAAGGGCTGCGCGCATTCCCAGCTGTCAGCGCGCCGGGCGCGCACAACCCCTCCACGCAGCAAGCATTGTGGGTGTGGCTGCATGGCGTGGATCGCGGCGAATTGCTCTTGCGCAGCCGTGCGCTGGAGAAAGCCCTGGCCCCGGCGTTCCGCCTGGTGCAGTCGACTGAAGGCTTCCGCTACAAGAGCGGTTTTGACCTGACCGATTACGAAGACGGCACCGAAAACCCCCACGACGATGCCGCCGTCGAAGCCGCGCTGACCGACAGCGGCGCCAGCTTCGCCGCGATCCAGCAATGGCAGCACGACCTCGATGGTTTTGCCGCGTTGCCTGCCCAGGAACGTGACCACATCATCGGTCGCCGCCACGGCGACAACGAAGAACTGGAAGACGCGCCCGAGTCCGCCCACACCAAACGCACCGCCCAGGAAAGCTTCACCCCGGAAGCGTTCGTGGTGCGCCGCTCGATGCCCTGGGCAGAAAACGGCCAGGCTGGCTTGATGTTCCTCGCGTTCGGGCATTCCTTCGATGCGTTTGAAGCGCAACTGCGCCGCATGAGCGGGTTGGAAGACGGCATCGTCGACGGCCTGTACCGCATCAGCACACCGTTGACCGGCGGCTATTACTGGTGCCCGCCGCTCAAGGACGGGCGCCTGGACCTGAGTGCCGTGTTGATCTGACCAGGCGTTTGCCTGGGTCATTGCGTCAGTACACGCGCCATCACCGATACGGAGTTGGCGCGTTTTTTTTACGGCTGCAGGCAACATGAAGATGTTGACAGCCAACGCATTGGCGACTGGAAAAAATCGTCGCAGCCCGTAATCTAGAGGCCTTTTGTCACCTGTGCGGATTGTGCATGTCTTCTGTTGCCGATGGGCTGCCCCTGAATAAACGCCTGCCGGCGGTGATCGCCATTTCCCTGGGCATCGGCATGGCGACCCTGGACACGGCCATCGTCAACACGGCGCTGCCGACCCTGGCCGACGGCATTGGCACCGACTCCGCGTCGGTGATCTGGGTGGTCAATGCCTACCAGTTGGCGATCATTGCCACGGTGTTGCCCTTCGCTTCGCTGAGCGATGTGCTCGGGCACCGTCGGGTGTACCTCGGTGGCTTGTTGCTGTTTATCGTATCGTCGCTGTTTTGCGGGATCGCCGGGTCGCTGGTGACGCTCACGGCGGCGCGGGTGGTGCAGGGGCTCGGTGCGGCCGCGATCATGAGCGTCAACACGGCGTTGCTGCGGCATATCTATCCGTCGCGCATGCTCGGGCGCGGCCTGGGCTATAACTCGCTGGTGGTGGGGCTGGCGTTCACGCTCGGGCCGACGGCGGCGTCGGCGATCCTGTCGGTGGCGAGTTGGCACTGGCTGTACCTGATCAACGTGCCGCTGGGCTTGCTGGCGCTGCTGTTGGGCCTGCGCTCATTGCCGGTCATTCCCATGGCCGGGCATGCCTTCGATCGTCTTGCCGCGCTGTTGTGTGCCGGGCTGTTCGCCTTGCTGGTGCTTGGCCTGGGGACGGCGGTGCATGGCGCCCAAGGTGCGTTGACCCTGGGCCTGATCGCGCTGGCGCTGGTCTGCGGTGCGCTGCTGCTGCGCCGCCAGGCCGGGCACCCGGCGCCGATGCTGGCAGTGGACTTGTTCAAGCGCCCGGTGTTTGCGCTGTCTTCGCTCACGGCGATCTGCGCCTTCAGTGCCCAGGGCCTGGCCTTTGTGTCGCTGCCGTTTCTGCTGCAGGCAGTGCTCGGGCACAGCCAGGTGGAGACCGGCTTTCTGATGACGCCCTGGCCTGCGGTCGTGGCGGTGATGGCCTTGGTCGCCGGGCGCCTGGCCGACCGCGTGTCCCTCGGCCTGTTGTGTGGGATCGGCCTGTTGATGCTGAGCGTGGGCATGGCGGCCCTGGCGACGTTGCACAATGATGCGTCGGCGTTCGAGATCGGCTGGCGCATGGCCTTGTGCGGAGCCGGTTTCGGGTTCTTCCAGTCGCCCAACCTCAAGGCATTGATGACCAGCGCGCCCTTGGCCCGCAGCGGCGGGGCCAGTGGCATTGTGGCGATCTCGCGGTTGCTGGGGCAGACGCTGGGAGCGTCGCTGGTGGCGTTGTGTTTTCACTGGTCCCTGGGCAGCGGCCCGCACTACGCGTTGTGGCTAGGCTGCGCGTTTGCGTTGGTGGGCAGCGTGGCCAGCGGCCTGCGGTTGTTGCCGTATGACAAAAAGGTTTAATCGAGCGTTGTAAAAAGCCGTTCGAGAAGGCTACGGTGGCGACCTGAATATTTCGGGATGTTTCAGATTTATGGCAAGCCAGGCCCAACGCACTGCCGACATCACCTCCCGCCGCGCCGCGCTGACCTTGGCTTTATGCCTGCCCAGTGACGTGTTGCTTTATCTGCTGCTGCCCATGGAATCCCAGGCGTTCGGCATCACGCTGGCCCAGGCCGGGGTGCTGCTGGCGGCCAACCGACTGGTGCGGATTTTCGGTTACCGCCACGTGCTCAATTTCTATGCCCGCCACGGCGATCGTCTGACCTGCATGATCGCCGCCGGTGCCGCGACGCTGTGTGCCTTGGGTAACTCGATGCTGTCGGGCTTCGCTGCATTGCTGGGCTTGCGGCTGGTCTGGGGCTTGTGTTTTGCCGCGTTGAACTTGTCGACCCAAGTGCTGGCGACCGCCGAGCCGACGGGGGCCGCACGCCGGGCAGGGCGGTCGCGGGCCTTGATCGCCCTCGGGCCGATGCTCGCATTGCCGCTCGGCGGCTGGCTGACCTTATGGGCCGGGCCGCGTCCGATCTTTCTGATTCTCGCCGGATGCTGCCTGCTGGGCTTGTGGATGGCGCGGGGGTTGCCTACTGTCGGCCATGATTTGCACAGCAGTCCGGGGCGCCGTTTCAAGTGGCCCGACAGCGTGGCGCTGTGGTCGTTTATTGAAGGCGTGGCGCTGGATGGGCTGTTTATCTTTGGTCTGTCGATCCAGGCACAGAAGCTTCTCGGGGGCGACGCGGTGCTGATCGCCGGTGCCTTGATGGCCTTGCGTTATGTCTCGGAAATGCTCCTGAGCCCGCTGGGCGGTCGCGCCGCGCAACGCTTCGGCGCCACGTCGATGCTGTTGTTGTTTTCGTTCCTGAGCGCTTTGGCCCTGGCGGCATTCGGCAGTTATTGGGTGATCGTCGGCGCGGCGGCAGTGCTGGTGTTGCGGGCGTTGCAGTTGCCCCTGGTGACGACCTTGGTGGCCGAACGCAACCCCGGTTCGATGCGCGTGTCGGCATTGGCCTCCAACGCGGTATGGCGCGATATCGGCGCCGGCCTCGGGCCGCTGCTGGCGGGGTTGTTGCTGCCGGTCGCCGCGGCCCCTTGGGTGTTTGGCCTGGCGGGCGCCGCGATAGCCATCAGCGCCGTGTTCTGCTGGCGGGCAAAGCGTTCCAACTGACAATGTGAGGTAGTGTGTGACCCGACAAGAAGACTGTGTACGCGTGCTGGATGACGCCTATCGACACTGGACCGGCCAGGGCTTGCCGGCGCCCGAGCATCTGGACGCACAGCAACGCCTGACCTGGCTGCATGCCCATGCGCCCTACAGCCTGCTGGCCCACGATGGCGCGGCGGACCCGCGGTTTAACTACGCCAATGCGTGCGCCTTGGCGTGCTTCAAATACCCGCGCGAGACCTTCATCGGCATGCCGTCACGCTTCAGCGCCTCGGAACTCGACCGCGCCGCGCGCCAGGTGTTATTGGAGCACGTCAGCGCCAACGGCATCGCCCATGGCTACAGCGGCTGGCGGGTGGATGCACATCAGCAGCCGTTCATGATCCATGCCGGTGTGGTGTGGACGTTGCTCGATGCCGCCGGCCTGCCGTGTGGGCAGGCGGCGCTGTTCTGGCCGGATGCACAGCGTATCGGGGTGTTGGCTTAAGCGCCCTTGAAACTGTCCAGCCAGGACGGGTCGAAACGGGTTTGCTCGGTATCGAGCCCCAACGCTTGCATCTTCGCCCTATGTGCCTCGATCTCGCCGACCAACTGCACCTGGGCGCTGGAGTTGGCATCCAGCTCATGCATCTGCGTCAGCCCCAGGTGATAGAACCGCAGCACCTTGAGCGCCGTCGGGTCATTGGCTTGCACGCGGTCGGTGACCTTGTGCATCACGTTGGTCACGCGCATCAGGTTGCGCTTGAGCTGCCAGCCATACACCGCCGGCGCCAGCCATGGCTGGGTCCAGAACGGGCCGCGCACCAGGGCGAGGGTGATCAACACCCCGGCAAACACCCCACCCACGTTGTAGCGAAAGTTGTCGCCGCCGGCTTCGCCAAACAGCATCACCGCCAGGCTCGACAACAGCATCGCCAGGGCCACGAACAACACGGCCACGATCAACGTACTGCGACGGGTCTGCTGGCGGTAGGTGATGGGGTCGCAGGGTTTGAGTTCGAACATCCGGGGAAAATCTCCTTGGCGTTTGTAGGGGATAGGGCAGGGCGGCATCTTCTCATGCTTGGCGATGGGGTGTGCGGTAAACACGTTGAGCGAAGGCGTGTGGGGCGTTCTCGATGATCGATTACAAGCAGCCCCGGCCCGGATCGCACACGCAATGCCCCGAAAGAGCGTGAGCAACCAAATGCTGTCGAAAAAAAAGCCCCGTCGTTGAACGGGGCGTTTGTTTATTTGGGCGGTACCCAGTTGACGTCGGTGATGCCGTACTTCTCGGCCCAGGGCCGGGTGGTTTTTTTCACCTGTTCGTGGCCGACCCGACCGATGCGGCTGACATGCGCAATATCGGCATCAACGGCCGCCCAGTGCCAGGCCTCGGCGTTATTCATCACTTCGGCACGCACCACGAAAGACTTCGGTTGACCGTGCAGTTGATAGGTAATGGTGTAGATTTTTGCGCTACTCATGTTGCCTCCCTGTCTTGTTATAGATGGATAGGAAAGCGTTTAAAAAGGTTCATTCGAAATGACAAATTGCCGGTCCGGACGGCATAGTGGGGCCTTCGCCACGCGCCCAAGGATCGCGTCATGTCCCGCCTGACCCAAAGCCACCTGTACCTGCAACGCCTGGGCTACGCTGCGCCGCCGCCGCCGACCCTGCAAACCTTGCAGGACCTGCAATTGCGGCATGTGTGTACGTTCGCCTTTGAAAGCCTGTCGACCCTGCTGCGCTTGCCGGTGCCGATCGACCTGCCCAGCGTCGAACAAAAAGTCTTGCTCGATGGACGCGGCGGGTATTGCTATGAACTGAACCAACTGTTCCTGGAACTGCTGCAGGAGCTGGGCTTCGACGCACGCGGCATCACCGGACGGGTCGTGATGGGCGGGCCACCGGACGCACACACCGCGCGTACCCATCGCCTGAGCCTGGTGACGGTGGACGGTGTGCGCTATATCTGCGACGTCGGCTTTGGCGGCATGGTGCCGAGCAGCCCGTTACGCCTGGACAGCGAAGCGATCCAGGCCACCGCCCACGAACCCTTTCGGCTGACCGTTAAGCACGGCAGCTACACCCTGTGGGCCGACGTCGGCGGGGAGTGGCGTGGCTTGTATGTGTTCGACCTGCAGGTGCAGGCAGACATCGACTATGAAATCGGCAACTGGTACGTCTCCACCCACGCGGGCTCGCCGTTTCTCGGTCAGTTGAAAGTGGCACTGCTCGCGCCGGGTAAGCGTCACACCTTGAACAACGGCCACTACGCGATGCACTCCCTGGACGGTCCCAGCGAAAAACGCGCGATAGCCAGTGCCGATGAATTGCTTGATGTGCTGCGCGGCACCTTTGGCCTTCGCTTGCCGGTGCATCAGCGGCTTCGCGAAACGCTCGATGGTTTAGTGTCGGCCAATCTTTAGACGCATTGAGGCCGCATCTTCTCTGGCCCATAAACGCAAAAACGGCACCCGAAGGTGCCGTTTCTGTTTACTGCATACCGCTAAGCGATCAAACGCCCAGTACCGCGTGCTGCACCAAAGTGAGCAACGGTTGTGGGTACACGCCGAGGAAGAAGGCGAGCACGGCGATGGCCAGCAGCATCACGCCACCGGCTTTCTGTTCCCAGTGCAGCTCGGCATCCACACGACGCAGGTTTGGCTCGATCAGGTACAGGGTGACCATCACGCGCAGGTAGTAGAACACGCCGATGGCGCTACCCAGGATGAGCGAGGCAACCAGCCACCATTGATGCGCTTCAACGCCGGTCGCGATGATGTAGAACTTGCCGATAAAGCCTGCAGTCAGCGGGATACCGGCCAGGGACAGCATCATCAGGGTCAACACGGCGGTCAGGTACGGACGGCGCCAGAACAGGCCGCGGTATTCGTACAGGGCGTCGGCGTCACGGCCTTTGTAAGGCGAGGACATCAGGGTGATGACACCGAAGGCGCCGAGGCTGGTGATCACGTAGGTGACCAGATACACGCCGATCGCTTCCAGAGCCAGGCCTTTGCTCGCCACCAGGGCGATCAGCAGGTAGCCGAAGTGGGCGATGGACGAGTAACCCAGCAGACGCTTGAGGTTGTTCTGGGTCAGCGCCAGCAGGTTACCGAACAGGATCGAGGCAACGGCGATCACGCTCAGTACGTCGCTCAACACGCCGGTGTTGGCCGCCGGGGAGATCTGGAACAGACGCACCACCACCGCAAACACCGCAACTTTCGTCGCCGTGGCCAGGAACGCGGCCACCGGCGCCGGAGCGCCTTCGTACACGTCCGGTGTCCACAGGTGGAAGGGCACCAGCGACAGTTTGAAAGCCAGGCCGATCAGCATCATCGCCAGGCCCAGTTGGGCGATCGGCGCAGGCATGCTGGTGGCCGCCAGGGCGTGGCCGATACCGGTGAAGCTCAGGCTGCCGGCTTCGGCGTAGAGCAGGGCCATACCGAACAACAGGAACGCGGAACCGGCGGCCGACAGCACCATGTACTTGATGCCGGCTTCCAGGGAGCGCTTGTTGAAGAAGGCGTAGGCCACCAGGCCGTAGGTCGGGATCGACAGCAGTTCCAGGCCGATGAACAAACCGGCCAGGTGCTGCGCGCTGACCAGCACGATACCGCCGGCCGCAGCCAGCAGGATCAGCAGGTACAGCTCTTCGCGGTTGCCCGGGTAGCCGGTGCCGCCTTCGCCGAGGTAGGCGTGGGCGAGGGTGACGCAGGCCAGGGTGGCGACGAGGATCAACGCGATATACAGCAGCGCGAAGTCATCGATCATCATCAGCGGGGTCACCGCCAGGGGCGCGACCTTGAGTGCCGGGATGATCGACAGCAAGGCCAGGTTCAAACCCGCACAGGACAGCAGGAAGGTTTGCGCATGATTGCGACGCCAGGCGATCGACAGCATCACCACCACAATGGTGAGGCTGGTGATCAGCAGCGGCGCAAGCGCGATAAAGTGTTGGATCGTGAATTCCATAGCGCTCTTACCGGGCCGAAGCGAGTTGAGAGAAGGCGGTGCCGAACCACTGCTGCACGCCATGCATCGTTGCGGCAGAAGTGTCCAGGAACGGTTGCGGGTACACGCCGATGTAGATCAGCAGGACCGCCATACCGAGCACCATGATCAGTTCGCGAGCATCCATCCCGCGCAGGACGGTGTCGGACTTGGCCGGACCGAAGTACGCACGGTGGATCATGATCAGCGAGTAGACCGAACCGAATACCAGGCCGGAAGTAGCGATGGCGCTGATCCACGGTGTCTGCACGAAGGTCCCCATCAGGATCAGGAACTCGCCGATGAAGTTACCGGTGCCCGGCAAGCCCAGGGACGCGGCGGCAAAGAACAGGCTGATCGCCGGCAGGTAGGCGATGCGCGACCACACGCCACCCATCTCACGCATGTCACGGGTGTGCAGACGCTCGTACAACTGACCACTGAGGATAAACAGTGCGGCGGCTGAAACACCGTGCGCCAACATCTGGATCACGGCGCCTTGCAACGCCACCTGGCTGCCGGAGTAGATACCGATCAGTACGAAACCCATGTGGGAAACGGACGAGAAGGCAACCAGACGCTTGATGTCGGTTTGCGCGAAGGCCAGGAACGCACCGTAGAAGATCCCGATCAGACCCAGGGTCATGGCGATCGGCGCGAACTCGGCCGAGGCATTCGGGAACAGCGGCAGGGCGAAACGCAGCAGGCCGTAGGCCGCCGTCTTCAGCAGGATACCGGCCAGGTCCACGGAACCGGCGGTCGGCGCCTGGGCGTGGGCATCCGGCAGCCAGGAGTGGAACGGCACCACCGGCAGCTTCACCGCGAAGGCGATGAAGAAGCCCAGCATCAGGATGTACTCGGTGGTCAGGGACATCTTGGTTTTCAACAGATCGGCGTAGTTGAAGGTAATCACGCCCGTGCTGTTGAAGTTGACCAAGACCAGACCCAGGATCGCCACCAACATGATCAGGCCGGAAGCCTGGGTGAAGATGAAGAACTTGGTCGCCGCGTAGATCCGGGTTTTCTTGCCGTCCGAAGAACTATGACCCCAGAGCGCGATGAGGAAGTACATCGGCACCAGCATCATTTCCCAGAAGAAGAAGAACATGAACAGGTCGAGGGCGAGGAACACGCCGACTACGCCGCCCAGGATCCACATCAGGTTCAGGTGGAAGAAGCCCACGTGACGCTGGATCTCTTTCCAGGAGCAGAGTACCGAGAGGACACCCAGCAGGCCGGTCAGCAGGATCATCAGCAACGACAGGCCGTCGAGGGCCAGGTGTACGTTGATGCCGAAGCGCTGGATCCAGACGTGCTTGAACTCAAGCGCCCAGGTCGGATCGGCGCCAGGCGCCGGAGCAAATGAATAGTCGCCATGGGCCCACAGCCAGAGGCCGAGCGCGAGTTCCAGGGACATGGTCAGCAACGCAATCCAGCGGGGGAGGGTGGCGCCGAAGCGTTCACCCATCCAGCAGAGCAGGCCGCCGATAAAGGGGATCAGGATTAGCCAGGGCAGAATCATGACGGGCTCGTTTCCTTTCGCAAGTTCGCAAAGTTCGCAATGTACTTAGACATGGTCAGACCGCTACCACAACGATGGCGCCGATCACCAGAACGGCACCGGCCGCCATGGAAGCTGCATACCAACGTAATTGGCCAGTCTCGCTGCGGCTCAGGGCGGTGTGGCTAGCCTTGGCGGCACGCGGGATCAAACCGATGGTCTGGTCGAGCGGGTCTTTGCGCAGTACGTGGCTGATCGCAAGGTAAGGCTTGACGAACAGTTTGTCGTAGATCCAGTCGAAGCCCCAGGCGGCGAACCACCAGGCCGAAAGGAAACGGCCGATGCCACTGTTGGCGACGGCAGTGACGAAGCGACGCTTGCCGAGGAACAGCAGGGCCGCCAGCAGGATACCCGCGATGGCAATGGCGCCCGAGGCGATTTCCAGGCTGTGCTGGGCCTCGCCGCCGGCATGGCCGACGCTTTCCGGCAGTACGCCGGCCAGTGGCGGGGTGATCATGGCGCCGATGAAGGTCGACAGGATGATCAGCACCGACAGTGGCAGCCAATGGGAGATGCCGTGGCCTGCGTGTGCTTCGGTCTTGGCTTCACCGTGGAAGGTGATGAAGATCAGGCGGAAGGTGTACAGCGAGGTCATGAACGCACCCACCAGGCCTGCGTAGAGCAGGTTCTGGTTACCGCTGGCAAAGGCTTCCCAGAGGATTTCGTCTTTCGAGTAGAAACCGGCGGTCACCAATGGCAGGGCTGCGAGTGCGGCACCGCCGACGATGAAGCTGGCGTAGGCCAGTGGCAGTTTCTTCCACAGGCCGCCCATCTTGAAGATGTTCTGCTCGTGGTGGCAGGCGACGATCACCGCACCGGAGGCGAGGAACAGCAGGGCCTTGAAGAACGCGTGGGTCATCAGGTGGAAGATCGCCGCGTCCCAGGCGCCGACGCCCAGGGCCAGGAACATGTAGCCGATCTGGCTCATGGTCGAGTAGGCGAGGATACGCTTGATGTCGGTCTGCACCAGCGCGGCGAAGCCGGCCAGTACCAGGGTCACGCCGCCGACCACGCCCACCAGGTGCAGGACGTCCGGCGCCAGGGTGAACAGGCCGTGGGTACGGGCGATCAGGTAGACACCCGCGGTCACCATCGTTGCGGCGTGGATCAGTGCCGAAACAGGCGTCGGGCCGGCCATCGCATCCGCGAGCCAGGTTTGCAGCGGCAGTTGCGCGGATTTACCGACAGCGCCGCCCAGCAGCATCAGGGTCGCCAGGGTGATCCAGAAGTCGCCGACCTGGAATTTCTGCGGTGCCAGCACCAGCAGTTCCTGGATGTTCAGCGTGCCCACCTGTTGGAACAGGATGAACAGGCCGATGGCCATGAACACGTCGCCGATCCGGGTCACGATAAAGGCCTTGAGTGCCGCGTTACCGTTGTTGCGGTTGCTGTAGTAGAAACCGATCAACAGGTACGAGCACAGGCCCACGCCTTCCCAGCCGAAGTACAGGAACAACAGGTTATCGCCCAGCACCAGGAACAGCATGCTGGCGATAAACAGGTTGGTGTACGCGAAGAAGCGCGAGTAACCGGCTTCACCGCGCATGTACCAGGACGCGAACAGGTGGATCAGGAAACCTACACCCACCACCACGCCGAGCATGGTGATCGACAGGCCGTCGACGTAGAGGGCGAAGTTGGGCTTGAAGCCCTCCACCGACATCCACTGCCACAACACCAGGGTGTAGTGGCCGCCTTCCGGCGGCGCGACGTTGAATTGCCAGATGACGTAGGCGGCGACAATCGCCGACAGGCCGATGGAGCCCACGCCGACCAGGGCCGAGAGGTTTTCCGACCAGCGTCCGCGAGAGAACGACAGCAGCAGGAAACCGATCAGGGGAAATACGAAAGTCAGAAAGATCATGTTCATCCGCGCATCTCACTGGCAGCGTCGATATCAAGCGTGTGGAAGCGACGATACAGTTGCAGCAGGATCGCCAGGCCAATACTGGCCTCGGCGGCTGCCAGGCTGATCACCAGGATGAACATGACTTGTCCATCTGGCTGGCCCCAACGGCTACCTGCCACGATGAACGCCAGTGCCGCAGCGTTCATCATGACTTCCAGGCTCATCAACACGAACAAAATGTTACGGCGAACCATCAGGCCGACCAGGCCAAGGCAGAACAGGATGCCGGCGACCGCCAGACCATGCTCCAAAGGGATAGCAGGCATCATCATTGCTCCTTGGCTTCGTTACGGCCCAAGTGGAAGGCGGTGATGACTGCGGCGAGCAGCAGCATCGAAGCCAGTTCGACCACCAGCAGATACGGGCCGAACAGGCTGACGCCCACGGCCTTCGCGTCAACGGTGGTGTGGCCGATGGCCTGGCCGCTCTGGTGAGCGAACAGGACATACAGCAGTTCAGCCAGCAGCAGCGCGGCGAGGACCACCGGGCCGAGCCAGATGCCCGGCTTGAGCCAGACGCGTTCCTGGGCGACCGAGGCCGGCCCGAGGTTGAGCATCATCACCACAAACACGAACAGCACCATGATGGCGCCAGCGTAGGCGATCACTTCCAGTACACCGGCGAACGGTGCGCCGAGGCTGAAAAAGGTCATGGCCACGGCGATCAGCGAAATGATCAGGTAGAGCAGGGCGTGCACGGGGTTGGTGTTGGTGACCACGCGAAGCGTGGACACCACTGCAATACCCGATGCGAAATAGAAAGCGAATTCCATCTTTCTTCCTTAAGGCAGCAAGCTCTTCACGTTGATCGGCTCGGCTTCGTTTTGTGCGGCGCCTTTCGGCTTACCGGCAACGGCCATACCTGCAACACGATAGAAGTTGTAATCAGGGTTTTTACCGGGACCAGAGATCAGCAGATCTTCTTTCTCGTACACCAGGTCCTGACGTTTGAACTCGGCCATCTCGAAATCCGGTGTGAGCTGGATCGCGGTGGTCGGGCAAGCTTCCTCGCAGAGGCCGCAAAAAATGCAGCGCGAGAAGTTGATGCGGAAGAAGTCCGGGTACCAGCGACCGTCTTCGGTTTCAGCTTTCTGCAGGGAGATGCAACCCACCGGGCACGCCACGGCGCACAGGTTGCAGGCTACGCAACGCTCTTCGCCATCGGGGTCGCGGGTCAGTACGATGCGGCCGCGATAGCGCGGCGGCAGGTACACCGCTTCTTCCGGGTATTGCAGGGTGTCGCGTTTGCGAAAGCCGTGACCGAACACCATCACCAGGCTTCGCAACTGGGTACCGGTACCCTTAACGATGTCGCCAATATATTTGAACATGGGTCAAATCCTCACTGAACCGCGCCCGCGGGCGTGTTCAACAACACAACGGCAGCCGTCACCAGCAAATTGATCAGGGTCAGCGGCAGGCAGAAGCGCCAGCTGAAATCCATCACCTGGTCATACCGTGGACGCGGAATGGAAGCGCGCAGCAGGATAAACAGCATGATGAAGAACGCGGTCTTCAGTAAGAACCAGAAGATCGCCAGCTGCGGCAGGATGCCGAACGGACCGTGCCAGCCGCCGAAGAACAGCGTGACCAGCAGGGCCGAGATCAAGATGATGCCGATGTACTCACCGACGAAGAACATGCCCCATTTCATGCCGGCATATTCAATGTGGTAACCGTCGGCCAGTTCCTGTTCCGCTTCCGGTTGGTCGAACGGGTGACGGTGAGTCACGGCGACGCCAGCGATGAAGAACGTACAGAAGCCAAAGAACTGCGGAATGATGAACCACAGGTTCTGCGCCTGGTACTCGACGATGTCGCGCATGTTGAACGAGCCGACCTGCACCACGATGCCCATCAGCGCGAGGCCCATGAACACTTCGTAGGACACGGTCTGGGCCGAGGCCCGCAAGCTGCCCAGCAGGGCGAACTTGTTGTTACTGGCCCAGCCGGCGAACAGCACCGCGTAGACCGACAAGCCGGCCATGGCGAAGAAGAACAGCAAGCCGATGTTCAGGTCCGCCACGCCCCAGGTCGGGGTGATCGGGATGATCGAGAAGGCGATCAGCAAGGCGCTCATGGCCACGACCGGTGCCAGGGTGAAGATCACCTTGTCGGCAAACGGCGGGGTCCAGTCTTCCTTGAAGAACATTTTCAGCATGTCGGCAGCGATCTGGAACATGCCGAACGGGCCAACGCGGTTCGGACCGTAACGGTCCTGCCACCAGCCCAGCAGGCGACGTTCGACGAAGCTGAGCAGGGCGCCCGCCACGACCACGGCCAACAGGATCACGATGGCCTTGACGACCGCAATGATCACATCGATGACTTCAGGGGTGAACCAGGTCATTGCGCTGCCTCCTGCAGACCGTCAACGGTTTGGCCAAAGATCGACGGTGGAATACCGGCGATGCCTTTTGGCAGTGCAACCAGGCCGGCACCCAACTCGTCGTTGATGCGCAGCGGCAGACGCAGGGTCTTGCCAGCGACGTTCAGACTGAGCAGGGCACCATCGTTGACGCCGAGACGGTCGGCTTCGGACTTGGCCAGGGACACGTAGGCAGCCGGGATGCGTTCTTGAACCGGTGCGGCTTTGGACGAGGTCTCGTCGCTGCCGAACAGGTGGAAGAACGGCACAACCTGCCAGGTGCCCTGGGCCGGGTTGAACGGACGCGGTACGGCGGCGAACCAGTTCAACGCATCGCCCTGGGGTTCGATCAGGCGGGTGCCCGGGTCGCCAGCGCGGATGTGACCACCGACTTCGTCCTGGAACTTGTTCCAGGCCTGCGGCGAGTTCCAGCCCGGCGACCAGGCAAATGGCACTTGCTGACGCGGCTCGACCGAACCCGAGTAACCTTCCATGGAGAAGGCGAACGCGGTGTCGTTGTCTTGCGGAGTACGCGGTTCATGCACGCTGATGTCGGCCCGCATGGCGGTACGACCGGAGTAGCGCAGCGGCTCACGGGCGAGTTTCATGCCCTTGATGCGGAACGCGGCGGACGGTGCAGCGTCGACGATACGCGCCAGTTGCGGGGCGCTCGCCGCGACGGCTGCGGTGACGTGGTCGAGTTGGGTCCAGTCGATCGGCTGATTGAGCAGAGTCGAGCGCAGGGCATGCAGCCAGCGCCAGCCTTCGTGAACCAGGATGCTGGCGTCCATGTACTTCGGATCGAACACCTGGAAGAAGCGCTGGGCGCGGCCTTCCTGGCTGACCAGGGTGCCATCGCCTTCGGCGAAGGTCGCGGCCGGCAATACCAGGTCGGCACGCTCGCTGGTAGCGGTCTTCTGGTGGTCGGCGACGATCAGCACTTTGGCAGCGTTCAGCGCGGCGTCGACCTTGGCCGAATCCGTGCGGGTGTACAGGTCGTTTTCCAGCACTACCAGGGCGTCGGCTTTGCCGTCGATCACGGCTTGCAGGGCGCTGTCGACGGAGTCGCCACCGAGCATGGCCAGGCCGAGGCTGTTGGCTTCCGGCACGATCAGGCTGATGGAACCGTTCTTCTCGCGCAGCTTCAAAGCCTTGGCGATGTTGGCTGCCGCTTCGATCAGCGCCCTGGAACCCAGCGAGGTGCCGGCGATGATCAGTGGGCGCTTGGCCGCCAGCAGGGCGTCGGCGATGCGTTGGGCAAGTGCCACGGCTTCAGCGTCCAGACCTTCGACGGCCGGCGCGCTGGCGTCAAGGGCGTGGGCCACGGCGAAACCGAGGCGGGCCAGGTCATCTGGCGCTGCGTGTACGCATTCTTCGGCGATGTCGTCGAGCTTGGTTTCGGCCAGGCTGGCGATAAACAGCGGGTTCAGCGCGTGCTGGCCGATGTTTTTCACCGCGGCGTCGAGCCAAGGCTGTACGCGCATGGCGTCGGCCATGGCTTCGGCCTTGCCTTTGACCGACTGGCGCAGCGACAGGGCCATACGTGCGGCGGTCTGGGTGAGGTCTTCACCGAGCACGAAGATCGCATCGTGGTCTTCGATGTCGCGCATGTTCGGCACTGGCAGCGGGCTGTCGTTCAGCACTTGCAGGACCAGGCGGATGCGCTCCAGTTCAGCGGCTTCGATACCGCAGTAGAAGTGCTCGGCGCCGACCAGTTCGCGCAACGCGTAGTTGCTTTCGAGGCTGGCACGCGGCGAACCGATGCCGACGATGTTGCGACCGCGCAGCAGGTCGGCGGCTTTATCCAGGGCTTCGTCGGTGTTCAGCTTCGCGCCGCCGGCCAGCAGTGGCTGGCGTGGGCGGTCTTCGCGGTTGACGTAGCCATAGCCGAAACGGCCACGGTCGCACAGGAAGTACTGGTTGACCGAACCGTTGAAGCGGTTTTCGATGCGACGCAGTTCGCCGTAGCGCTCGCCCGGGGAGATGTTGCAACCGCTGGAGCAGCCATGGCAGATGCTCGGGGCGAACTGCATGTCCCACTTGCGGTTGTAGCGCTCGGAGTGCGTCTTGTCGGTGAACACACCGGTCGGGCAGACTTCGGTGAGGTTGCCGGAGAATTCGCTTTCCAGTACGCCGTCTTCAACGCGACCGAAGTACACGTTGTCGTGGGCGCCGAAGACGCCGAGGTCGGTGCCGCCAGCGTAGTCTTTATAGAAGCGCACGCAGCGGTAGCAGGCGATGCAGCGGTTCATTTCGTGGGAAATGAACGGGCCCAGTTCCTGGTTCTGGTGGGTGCGCTTGGTGAAGCGATAGCGGCGCTCGTTGTGGCCGGTCATCACCGTCATGTCTTGCAGGTGGCAGTGGCCGCCTTCCTCACAGACCGGGCAGTCGTGAGGGTGATTGGTCATCAGCCATTCGACGACACTGGCGCGGAACGCCTTGGATTCTTCATCGTCGATGGAGATCCAGGTGTTGTCGGTGGCTGGGGTCATGCAGGACATGACGATGCGACCACGGGTGTCGTTCTCGTCGGTGTACTGCTTGACCGCACACTGGCGACAGGCACCGACGCTACCAAGAGCGGGGTGCCAGCAGAAATAAGGGATGTCGAGGCCTAGTGACAGACACGCCTGTAACAGGTTGTCTGCCCCATCGACTTCGAGCGCTTTGCCGTCTACGTGGATAGTGGCCATGGTTCAAAGATCTTCGTTGGCCCGTTGTCAGCGGGCGTGGCTAATGGAATCTTGTTATTCATGTGCATCAACACAGCCTTGACGGCGTCAGCACATGACGAGGCGAAGGGCACGGACCCTTCGCCTGTTTAAGCGTTACGCGCCGACTACGATCGGCCTCGCCAGAGGCGGGACGGCGGCGCTGGTAGGCGCGATGCCGGCTTCGAACTCCGAGCGGAAATATTTGATTGCGCTGCCCAATGGCTCCACGGCGCCCGGTGCGTGAGCACAGAAGGTCTTGCCTGGGCCGAGGAAACCGACCAGCCCCAGCAGGGTTTCGATGTCACCCTCGCGGCCTTCGCCTTTTTCCAGCGCCATCAGCAGCTTGACGCTCCACGGCAGACCGTCGCGGCACGGGGTGCAGAAACCGCAGGATTCACGGGCGAAGAACTGCTCCATGTTGCGCAGCAGCGAGACCATGTTCACGGTGTTGTCCACCGCCATCGCCAGTCCAGTACCCATCCGGGTGCCCACCTTGCCGATGCCGCCGGCATACATCTGTGCGTCGAGGTGCTCGGGGAGCAGGAAGCCGGTACCGGCGCCGCCTGGCTGCCAGGCCTTGAGGGTGTAGCCGTCGCGCATGCCGCCGGCGTAGTCCTCGAACAGTTCGCGCGCGGTCACGCCAAACGGCAGTTCCCACAAGCCAGGGTTCTTGACCTTGCCGGAGAAGCCCATGAGCTTGGTGCCCATGTCTTCACTGCCTTCGCGGGCCAACGATTTGTACCAGTCCACACCGTCGGCAATGATCGCCGGCACGTTGCACAGGGTTTCGACGTTGTTCACGCAAGTCGGCTTGCCCCACACGCCAACGGCGGCAGGGAAGGGCGGCTTGGAGCGCGGGTTGGCGCGGCGGCCTTCGAGGGAGTTGATCAGTGCGGTTTCTTCACCGCAGATATAACGTCCGGCGCCGGTGTGTACGAACAGTTCGAAGTCGAAACCCGAACCGAGGATGTTCTTGCCCAGCAGGCCCGCAGCCTTGGCTTCTTGCACGGCACGGTTGAGGTGCTTGGCGGCGGTGGTGTATTCGCCACGCAGGAAGATGTAGCCGCGGTAGGTTTTCAGCGCGCGGGCGCTGATCAGCATGCCTTCGATCAGCAGATGGGGCAGTTGCTCCATCAGCATGCGGTCTTTCCAGGTGTTTGGCTCCATTTCATCCGCGTTGCACAGCAGGTAGCGGATGTTGATGGATTCGTCTTTGGGCATCAGGCCCCACTTCACGCCAGTGGGGAAGCCTGCGCCGCCGCGGCCCTTGAGGCCGGCGTCCTTCACGGTCTGGACGATATCGTCCTGGGCCATGTCGGCGAAGGCTTTGCGCGCAGCGGCGTAACCGTTCTTGGCCTGGTACTCCTCGAGCCATACCGGCTCGGCATCGTCACGCAGGCGCCAGGTCAGCGGGTGAGTCTCGGGCGACCGCTTGATGCGGTTGGCCGGGCCGAAGGAAGTCAGGGTCATGGGTAGCCCTCGAGCAATTGGGTCACGCCAGCAGGCTGCACGTCACCGAATGTGTCGTCGTCGATCATCAACGCCGGCGCCTTGTCGCAGTTGCCCAGGCAGCACACCGGCAGCAGCGTGAAGCGGCCGTCCGGGGTGGTCTGGCCGAGGCCGATGCCAAGCTTGTTCTGGATCTCGCTGACCACCGACTCGTGACCACCGATGTAGCAGACCATGCTGTCGCATACGCGAATGATGTGGCGGCCCACGGGCTGGCGGAAGATCTGGCTGTAGAACGTGGCCACGCCTTCAACGTCGCTGGCGGGGATGCCGAGGATCTCGCCGATGGCGTAGAGGGCGCCGTCCGGCACCCAGCCACGTTCCTTCTGGACGATCTTCAAGGCTTCGATCGACGCCGCGCGCGGGTCTTCGTAGTGATGCAGCTCGTGCTCGATGGCCGAGCGCTCGGTTTCACTCAAGGTGAAACGGTCTGTCTGGATAAGCGTGTTATTCATGCTTAGCGGTCCACGTCGGCCATAACGAAATCGATACTACCCAGGTACGCAATCAAGTCCGCGACCATCTCGCCTTTGATCACCGAAGGGATCTGCTGCAAGTGCGGGAAGCTTGGAGTACGAATCCGGGTGCGGTAGCTCATGGTGCCGCCATCGCTCGTCAGGTAATAACTGTTGATACCCTTGGTCGCTTCGATCATCTGGAAGGATTCGTTGGCCGGCATCACCGGGCCCCACGAAACTTGCAGGAAGTGCGTGATCAGGGTTTCGATGTGCTGCAGCGTGCGCTCTTTCGGCGGCGGCGTGGTCAGCGGGTGATCCGCCTTGTACGGGCCGGCCGGCATGTTGCGCAGGCACTGGTCGATGATCTTGATGCTCTGGCGCATCTCTTCGACGCGGACCATGCAGCGGTCATAGGCATCGCCGTTCGCGGCCAGCGGTACTTCGAATTCGAAGTTCTCGTAGCCGGAGTACGGACGGGCCTTGCGCAGGTCGAAATCGCAACCGGTGGAACGCAGGCCGGCACCGGTGACGCCCCATTCCAGGGCCTCTTTGGTGTTGTAGGCTGCGACGCCAATGGTCCGACCCTTGAGGATGCTGTTGTCCAGGGCGGCCTTGGTGTATTCGTCGAGACGCTTGGGCAGCCAGTCGACGAATTCCTTGACCAGTTTTTCCCAGCCGCGCGGCAGGTCGTGGGCCACACCGCCGATGCGGTACCAGGCCGGGTGCAGGCGGAAACCGGTGATGGCTTCGATGACTTTGTAGGCGCGCTGACGGTCGGTGAAGGTGAAGAACACCGGAGTCATGGCGCCGACGTCCTGGATGTAGGTCCCCAGGAACAGCAGATGGCTGGTGATCCGGAAGAACTCGGCCATCATGACGCGAATGGTGTCGACGCGGTCGGGCACCTTGATGCCGGCCAGCTTCTCGACCGAGAGCACGTAAGGCAGGTTGTTCATCACGCCGCCGAGGTAGTCGATACGGTCGGTGTACGGGATGAAGCTGTGCCAGGACTGGCGTTCGGCCATCTTCTCGGCACCACGGTGGTGGTAGCCGATGTCCGGCACGCAGTCGACGATTTCTTCGCCGTCCAGCTGCAGGATGATACGGAAGGCACCGTGCGCCGAAGGGTGGTTCGGGCCCAGGTTGAGGAACATGTAGTCCTCGTTGGTGCCGGAACGCTTCATGCCCCAGTCTTCCGGACGGAAGCGTGCGGCTTCTTCTTCCAGTTGCTGTTTGGCCAGGGTCAGGCTGAACGGGTCGAATTCGGTGGCGCGGGCAGGGTAGTCCTTGCGCAGCGGGTGACCTTCCCAGGTCGGCGGCATCATGATGCGCGACAGGTGCGGGTGGCCCGGGAAGTCGATACCGAACATGTCCCAGACTTCACGCTCGTACCAGCTGGCGTTGGGCCAGATGCCGGTGACGGTCGGCACGCTCAGGTCGCTTTCGGAGAGGGCGACCTTGATCATCACGTCGCTGTTACGTTCGATCGACAGCAGGTGATAGAACACGGTGAAGTCGACGCCGCTCGGCAGCCCCTGGCGCTTGGTGCGCAGACGCTCGTCCACGCCATGCAGGTCATAGAGCATGACGTACGGCTTGGGCAGGTTGCGCAGGAAGGTCAGGACTTCGACGAGCTTGGCGCGCGCCACCCACAGCACCGGCATGCCGGTACGTGTGGCCTGGGCGGTGAAGGCGTCAGGGCCAAAACGGTTATTGAGTTCGACGACCACATCCTGGTCGTCTGCCTTATAAGGCGGGATGTACAGAGCACTGCCTGTAGTCATGGTTTTTTATCGCTTTCGGTCAACGTAAAGAATGAAGCCAGGTTTTCGTTCTATAAAAGAAGCGGCTCTGGATCAGACTTCGTCGGGGCTGCGCAGGTTGGTGACCTGAATACGCTGTTCGCGGCGCTGTTCCTTTTGTGACGGCATCTCGGCGCGGTAAACGCCTTGATCTCCGACAACCCAGGAAAGTGGGCGACGCTCCTTGCCAATCGATTCCTGCAACAGCATCAAGCCTTGCAGAAATGCTTCGGGGCGGGGCGGGCAGCCAGGCACGTAGACGTCCACGGGCAGGAACTTGTCCACCCCCTGAACAACGGAGTAGATGTCGTACATGCCACCGGAGTTGGCGCACGAACCCATGGAGATAACCCACTTCGGCTCGAGCATTTGCTCGTAGAGACGCTGAATGATCGGCGCCATCTTGATAAAGCAGGTACCGGCGATAACCATGAAATCCGCCTGACGCGGCGAGGCCCGGATCACTTCGGCGCCGAAGCGCGCGATGTCGTGGGGCGCCGTGAAGGCGGTGGTCATTTCCACGTAGCAGCAGGACAGACCGAAGTTGTACGGCCACAGGGAGTTTTTACGCCCCCAGTTGACCGCGCCGCTCAGCACGTCTTCCAGCTTGCCCATGTAGATGTTTTTGTGGACTTGGTCTTCTAACGGATCGGAAACGGTTTCCCGTTCGCCGATGGGGTACTGCTCGTTAGGAGCATCCGGGTCGATCCTGGTGAGATTGTATTGCATCGCCAAAGCCTCATTGTTTCAGCTTCGCTTGCCGCTTGCGACGAGCTTCCGGAGCCCAATCAAGGGCGCCCACTCGAAATAGGTAGACAAGGCCTGCCAACAGAATTGCTATGAAAACGAGGGCTTCGACGAATCCGGTCCAGCCGCTTTCGCGGACAGACACAGACCAGGCAAAGAGAAAGAGGGCTTCGATATCGAAGATCACGAAGAGCATCGCGACCAGATAGAATTTGGCTGAGAGCCGCAAGCGGGCGCCACCTGTGGGCAGCATGCCGGACTCGAACGGTTCGTTTTTGCTGCGGCCCCAGGCTTTTGACCCGAGTAGGCTGGAGACGCCGAGCATGAAGGCACAGAGGCCGACAACACCGAGGAGGAAAATGGCAAAGCCCCAGTTGTGGGCCATGAGTCCTGTCGCTTCGGTCATGCTGGTAATCCTTAGCAGAGAGCAAAGGTCTCTGAGCTCGAAAAAGTAACAATGCAGTGACGATATGTCGCAGCGCAATCAATCGCGGTGATTTTATGGCTAAACACCGGGCAAGTAAAATTCATATAGCGAAATTATTCGGTGGAATAAGCACATAGTACGCCTCCGTAGGGCTGCAGCCCTTGAGTTACGGGCATTAGCGGGCTTTTTATCAAATATGTTTTGTTTAACCTGTAACGACGCTTTCATGGTCCAAATGATAATGAATGTTATTTGGGTGGGCGTTAAGCGGGTGGTTGCGGTGTGGTGCAGGAAGTTGTCGTTACTTGCTTGATTACCGCTAGTTGCCGGAGCGCATCTTTTAACTGATTTATCTGAACCAAATACCGCTTTGGATCAATGTTTCACACAAATTCTTCTGGTTGGCCCATTCCTCGATGTGGGAGGGGGCTTGCCCCCGATGGCGGTGGATCAGCAGCAGAGGTATTGACTGGCACACCGTAATCGGGGGCAAGCCCCCTCCCACATGTTTGATCTTTGTGGTGTCAGGGGGATTTTCTTCGGGCAAAAAAACGCCCCGAACCAGTCGGGGCGTCAGGTCGTGCGGCATTGCGGTTAGCTGTTTACCGGGGCCGCAATGGCCGTTTGCTCAGTCACTCAGTGGAACTGTTCTTCTTCGGTCGAACCGGTCAGCGCGGTCACGGACGAGGTGCCGCCCTGGATCACGGTGGTCATGTCGTCGAAGTAGCCGGTGCCCACTTCCTGCTGGTGAGCCACGAAGGTGTAACCCTTGGCGGCGTCAGCGAATTCCTGCTCCTGCAGTTTCACGTAGGCGGTCATGTCGTTGCGGGCGTAGTCGTGCGCCAGGTTGAACATGCTGTGCCACATGTTGTGAATGCCGGCCAGGGTGATGAACTGGTGCTTGTAGCCCATGGCGGACAGTTCGCGCTGGAACTTGGCGATGGTCGCGTCGTCCAGGTTTTTCTTCCAGTTGAAGGAAGGCGAGCAGTTGTAGGACAGCAGTTGGTCCGGGTATTCCTTTTTGATCGCTTCGGCGAAACGACGGGCTTCTGCCAGGTCCGGCTTGGCGGTTTCGCACCAGATCAGGTCGGCGTAAGGCGCATAGGCCAGGCCGCGAGCGATGGCCTGGTCGAGACCGGCGCGCACTTTGTAGAAGCCTTCCTGGGTACGTTCGCCAGTGACGAACGGTTGGTCATACGGGTCGCAGTCCGAAGTCAGCAAGTCGGCAGCGTTGGCGTCGGTACGGGCCAGGATGATGGTCGGTGTGCCGGCAACGTCAGCCGCCAGACGGGCAGCGGTCAGCTTCTGTACAGCTTCCTGGGTCGGTACCAGTACCTTGCCGCCCATGTGGCCGCATTTCTTCACCGAGGCCAGTTGGTCTTCGAAGTGAACGCCGGCGGCGCCTGCTTCGATCATGCTCTTCATCAGCTCGTAGGCGTTCAACACGCCGCCGAAACCGGCTTCGGCGTCAGCCACGATCGGTGCGAAGTAGTCGATGTAGCCTTCGTCGCCTGGGCCTTTACCGGCTTTCCACTGGATCTGGTCGGCGCGACGGAACGAGTTGTTGATGCGCTTGACCACGGTCGGTACGGAGTCCACCGGGTACAGCGATTGGTCGGGGTACATGGATTCAGCGGAGTTGTTGTCCGCTGCCACTTGCCAGCCGGACAGGTAGATCGCCTGGATACCGGCTTTTACCTGTTGGACTGCCTGGCCACCGGTCAGGGCGCCCATGCAGTTGACGAAATCTTTGTCGGGACGGAAGGATGGCTTGGCGCCCTGGGTGACCAGGTTCCACAGCTTCTCGGCGCCGAGTTTTGCAAAAGTGTGCTCAGGTTGAACCGAGCCACGCAGGCGGACGACGTCAGCAGCGGAATAAGCGCGGGTCACGCCTTTCCAGCGTGGGTTTTCAGCCCAGTCTTTTTCAAGGGCTGCAATTTGCTGTTCGCGTGTCAGTGCCATGGAGATAAACCTCGTCGCATAGGTCTGGGTGGAAAATTCCGTTTGCCAGCCACGTATACAGTGCGTGGGCTTGGCTGCTCGCTGACCAGAAGCACAGGTGTTCAAGTCAAGTCTGGCGGGGAAGCGACGGGATGAACGAATGACGAGGGGGGAGTAGGGCAGGTAGGGGCGAACTGCGAACGGTCTTCGGGCGTCGTGGGCCTTGGGGCGATTCATCAGTGTGTAGCCGGGTTACCTGGTTAGCTTCCGTCCCTCGGGACAACTTCGTTCCAGTCGCAACCTCGTCAAACACACCTTGTGGGCGGTACAGACACGAATCGGCTCAGTTGGGTAGCTTAGAGCGACGATCCGAAGGCCCTTGCCAGGGCCTCTGATTAGCGGGAGCGAGGCCATCATGCCCATGCTTTTTTGGATCGTCAAATGTTTTGTAGTGCTTTTTTTCAGGCACTACATCTTTAGTCTTATACGACTCATCAGTCAGTTATCGGTGCTTCAGTTCAAGGTGTCGACTTTAACCCGTAAAGTCAGGTCGTCGCGGCCCTGGGTAGCGTAAGTGCGGGTCGTAGAGGATTTGTCGGCCTGGGTTTCGCGATTGATGCCGGCCAGCGGAATCCACTCGCCCAGGCGGCCGCTGACGGTTGTGTCGGTGCTTTGCACGTTCACTACATCGGGACGCTCCTGGCTCATGCGGTCACGGTTGGTGCTGATCGCCAGGTGTACGGTGTCGCCGGTCACGCTAGCGGTCACGTAGAACCCCTGGGTGACGTTGCGGTATTGGGTCTGGTTCTGCGGGCGGCCGTAGGCATCGGGCTGGGTGGTGGTCAGTGGCACGCTCTGGCCTACCTGGATCAGTGCGGGCACGCCTTCACTGGCCTGGATCTGCTGGATGCCGCCGTCGCGGCTGGCGGTGCCGTAGCTGATGATGCGGGTCTGGCTGTCGCCGCTGCTTTGCTGGTTGTTTTCGTTGGTGTCGACGGTGATCAGCAGGCGCTTGGCCGGTATGTCCAGTTGCGAGAGCAGGGTGCGCAGGTCCTGGATCCTGACGGGGTCGGCATTGACGATCAGTTGATTGCCGTAGGCGCTGACGGTGCCGTCCTTGCCGAGGAAGTTCTGCGCCACGGGCAGCAGGTCGGCGCTGGTGCGGTGGCTCAAATTGACGACTTCGGTGTCGGCCGCCGCTGTGAAGCTGGCGGTCAGGAGGAGGGCGGTGAGCAGGGTGCGTAGGGACATGTCCGTTATCTCTGCGAGTCATAAGGCTTGATAGTGCCAGTTTGTCGGCCTGGCGGGTCGCAAGTTGAATCGTAGACGGCAAAACACCCTGGCATCGGTGGATGGCAGGGTGTTTTGGGGTGCTGCTGGTAATGCTATCGGGGGCAAGCCCCCTCCCACACTTGACGGCATTCCAAGGGATGCTCTCGGTCAAAATGTGGGAGGGGGCTTGCCCCCGATAGCAACGACGCGGTCCCGGATCAGCCCTCGCGCACCATATCGACGTGCGGAATCCCGACTTCAAGGAATTCCTCGCTGACGATCTTGAAGCCCAGTCGCTCATAGAACGGCGCGGCATAGACCTGCGCACTGAGGAACTGTTTATTCTGGCCGCGCTTCTCGGCTTCGCCAATCACGGCTTCCATCAGCTTGTCGCCGACTTTAAGCCCGCGCCAGTCCTTGAGGACCGACACGCGGCCGATCTCGCCGCTGGGCAGCAGGCGCGCGGTGCCAATCGGAAAGTCGCCCTCGAACGCGAGGAAATGCACGGCGTCCGCGTCGTCTGCGTCCCATTCCAGTTCGGGTGGGACCGATTGTTCGGCGATAAATACCGCTTCACGAATGCGCCGAATCTCGGCGATATCCTTATGCCAGTTCGCGACATTGACGTGAATCTTATTCATCGGCAAACCCCAGGCTTCCCTGCTTGACCAGCTCGCACAGCAGGTCGCGGGCATCGTCGTCCGCCAGCCATTCGCTCAGGTTGTCGATGTGCAGGGCGTCGGCTGCGCAGATCATTTTCAGCAGTTCGCGCAGCTTGCCCGGCAGGTAACGGCTCTGGCCGCTGGCGAACAGCAGCAGGTCGTCGTCGACTTCGGACCAGGCCATGCGCGCGCTTGGGTTGCGGATCAATACGCCGCCATCTTCCAGGCTGCCGACCACGTCTTCTTCCAGCAGCTCTTCCGGGCCGGCGACCAGTTCCGGGTAGCGCGGCTCGGTCATGAACTGGCCGAACCAGGTCAGCAGCATGCGCTCGTCGCTCATGTGCTCGGCCAGCAGGCTCTTGAGGCGGTCGAGGGCATCGCTCTGGATCTGGTGTGGATCGCTGGCCGGTTGGATGTCGGCGTCGGTGTAACGCTCTTCGTCGGTCAGGTACTGGCTGAGGAAGTCGGTGAAGTGAGTCAGTACTTCGGCGGCGCTTGGCGCGCGGAAGCCGACCGAGTAGGTCATGCAGTCATCTTCGGCAATGCCATAGTGGGCCAGGCGTGGCGGCAGGTAGAGCATGTCGCCCGGTTCCAGCACCCATTCGGCGATCTCTTCGAATTCGGCGAGGATGCGCAGGTCGGCGTGTTGCAGCATCGGGCTGTCAGAGCTGCACATCTGGCCGATCTTCCAGTTGCGCTTGCCATGGGCTTGCAGCAGGAACACGTCGTAGTTATCGAAGTGCGGACCCACGCTGCCACCGGGTGCGGCGAAGCTGATCATCACGTCGTCGATGCGCCAGCTGGGCAGGAAGCGGAACTGTTCGAGCAGTTCGGCGACTTCCGGCACGAACTGGTCGACCGCCTGCACCAGCAGGGTCCACTCGCGCTCGGGCAGGGTGCTGAAGGTGTCTTCGGCGAACGGGCCGCGGCGCAGTTCCCACGGACGCTCGCCGTGTTCGATCACCAGGCGCGACTCGACTTCTTCTTCCAGGGCCAGGCCGGCCAGTTCATCGGCGTCGATCGGGCTTTCGAAATCAGGAATGGCCTGACGGATCAGCAGCGGTTTTTTCTGCCAGTAGTCGCGCAGGAATTCCCGTGCCGTGATGCCGCCCAGAAGTTGAAGAGGGATATCAGGATTCATGTGTAACCTATTGAAAAAAAGCACTTTTCAGACTGGAATAAAAACGCCCGGCGCGGCCGGGCGTCTCAAAGGGGCTTGCGATGATCAGATGCGTTTGGCTTGGGCCACGGCGTTGCCGATGTAGTTGGCCGGGGTGAGCAGTTTCAGCTCGGCCTTGGCAGCGGCGGGCATGTCCAGGCCGTCGATGAAAGTTTGCAGTGCTTCAGGGCTGATGCCTTTGCCGCGCGTCAACTCTTTGAGCTTCTCATACGGGTTTTCGATGTTGTAGCGGCGCATCACGGTCTGGATCGGTTCGGCCAGAACTTCCCAGCATGCATCCAGGTCAGCGGCGATTTTCTGCTCGTTGAGTTCCAGCTTGCTGATGCCTTTGAGGCTGGCTTCGTAGGCGATCACGCTGTGGGCAAAGCCCACGCCGAGGTTGCGCAGTACGGTGGAGTCGGTCAGGTCGCGCTGCCAGCGGGAGATCGGCAACTTGCTGGCCAGATGCTGGAACAGGGCGTTGGCGATGCCGAGGTTGCCTTCGGAGTTTTCGAAGTCGATCGGGTTGACCTTGTGCGGCATGGTCGACGAACCGATTTCGCCGGCAATGGTGCGCTGCTTGAAGTAGCCCAGGGAGATGTAGCCCCAGACGTCACGGTCAAAGTCGATCAGGATGGTGTTGAAGCGCGCAATCGCGTCGAACAGCTCGGCGATGTAGTCGTGCGGTTCGATCTGCGTGGTGTACGGGTTGAAGCCCAGGCCCAGTTCGTCTTCGATGAAGGCGCGGGCGTTGGCTTCCCAGTCGATCTCCGGATAGGCCGACAGGTGGGCGTTGTAGTTGCCCACGGCGCCGTTGATCTTGCCCAGCAGCGGGACGGCCGCCACTTGAGCGATCTGGCGCTCCAGGCGATACACCACGTTGGCCAGTTCTTTGCCCAGGGTGGTCGGCGAGGCCGGTTGACCGTGGGTGCGCGACAGCATCGGCACAGCGGCGAAGCGGATCGCCAGTTCGCGGATGGCTTCGGCGGTCTGGCGCATCAGCGGCAGCATCACCTCATCACGGCCTTCGCGCAGCATCAGGGCGTGGGACAGGTTGTTGATGTCCTCGCTGGTGCAGGCGAAGTGGATGAATTCGCTGACGTTGGCCAGTTCCGGCAGCTTGGCCGCTTGCTCTTTGAGCAGGTATTCGATGGCTTTGACGTCGTGGTTGGTGGTGCGCTCGATCTCTTTGACACGCTCGGCGTGCTCCAGAGAGAAGTTTTCCGCCAGGGTGTTCAATACCGCGTTGGCTTCGGCGGAGAACGCCGGCACTTCACTGATGGCAGGGTGAGCGGCCAGGCGCTGGAGCCAGCGCACTTCAACCAGTACGCGGGCACGGATCAGGCCGTATTCACTGAAAATCGGGCGCAGGGCCTGGGTCTTGCCGGCGTAGCGGCCGTCAACAGGGGAAACCGCAGTGAGCGAAGAGAGCTGCATGGGGTGTTCTCGGACAGTCGGGCAACGAAATGGGGCGCGTATCATACATGAAAA